>Ga0081539_10002092_pt1 | contig 29805 bp, 32 predicted proteins | sample TabmetS4T2R2_FD_71023 | JGI IMG/M metagenome (GOLD analysis project Ga0081539, IMG submission 71023) | Tabebuia heterophylla rhizosphere microbial communities from the University of Puerto Rico - S4T2R2 | ecosystem: Host-associated > Plants > Roots > Rhizosphere ... | reverse complement strand
GAGCGAGCCCCACCGCGACCGCCCCACCCGATCCCGTGGAGGTCCGTGCCATGAGTAACCCGCTTCGACGTTTGGCGCTCCTTGCAGCGCTCCTTGCCCTGCTGGCGGCGAACGCAGCTACGGCCGCGCCGACCGCCGCCTCGGGACCGACGTCGACCCGGGTTGGCCGGATCGACGTCGACAAGGCCACGATCCCCGAGCTCGAGCAGGCGATGGATAGCCATCGCTTGACCTCCGTTCGTCTCACCCAGTTCTACCTGCACCGCATTCGGAAGCTCAACGGCAAGCTCAACGCCGTCATCACGGTTAGCCCAACGGCTCTCGCGGACGCGCGAGCCGCGGATCGTGCCCGGCGCCACGGCGATCACCGGCCCCTGCTCGGCATCCCGATCATCGTCAAGGACAACGTGAACACGACCGGCATGCCGACGACCGCCGGCTCATGGGCCCTCGCGGGCTCGACGCCCTCCGACGCGTTCCTAGTGCAGCGGCTGCGCGCCGCGGGCGCGCTGATCATCGGCAAGGCGAACCTGTCCGAGTGGGCGAACTGGCGGTCGAGTCCCTCCTCGAGCGGCTGGAGCGGGATCGGCGGGCAGACCAACAACCCGTATGTCCTCGACCGCAATCCGTGCGGCTCGAGCTCGGGATCGGGTGTCGTCGCCGCGGCGGATCTCGCCGTTGCGGCGGTCGGGACGGAGACAGACGGCTCGATCGTCTGCCCATCGGGCGCGAACGGCGTCGTCGGTATCAAGCCGACGCTCGGGCTCTGGAGCCGGGCGGGCGTGGTTCCGATCACGGCCGATCAGGACACGGCCGGGCCGATGGCTCGCAACGTGACCGACGCCGCGGTGCTTCTCGGCGCGGCGACCGGGATCGACGCTCACGACGCGGCGACCTCGGCGCAGGCTGGCCACGCGTTCCATGATTACACGCAGTTCCTTGACGAAGACGCCCTCGCGGGCAAGCGGATCGGCGTCTGGCTGGATGGCACGATCGGGACCGCGACGGGCCACGATCCGATCACCGAGGCCGTCCTCAACGACGCGATTGCAACCCTCCGGGCGCGCGGCGCGACGGTCGTTCCCGGCGCCGACATCCTGCCGGACAGCGATGCCACGAACGACATTTACAACGCCGAGTTGGCGGCGCTGTTCTGCGAGTCGAAGACCGACATCGGGGCCTACCTGCAGACATACACGGCGCCCGGCTACCCGAAGACCCTGCAGGCGCTCCTCGACTTCAACAATGCGCACCCCGAGCTCGAGGGACCCTGGAACTCGGCCATCTGGGAGGTTGCCGTGGCGACAGGTGGGCGCGATGCGGACTGTGCCGCGCAGCGAGCCGCCGCCACTCCGCCGACCCAGGCGGCGATCGACAACCTGATGGCCAGCAAGAACCTTGATGCGATCATCGCGCTCACGAACGGACCGGCGTGGCTCACGGACCCGGTCAACGGCGATCTGAGTCACGAAGGCGACTTCTTCGTCGGCTCGTCGAGTGCCGCCGCGATCTCGGGCTACGCCGACATCACGGTGCCCGCCGGCTACGCCGGGCCACTGCCCATCGGGATCACGTTCATCGGTGGGCGTTGGGACGAGCCGGAGCTCATCGGCTTGGCCTACGACTTCGAGCAGGCGACAAACGTCCGCGTACCGCCGCAGTTCCTGCCGACACTTTCGGCGTCGGCGACCAGTGGCCAGAAACACGGGACCGGCAAGGTCGACGCCCAGGCCCTTCGTCGCGAGCGGATGCGGCTGATCGCCCGCTGATGGAAACGGTGGCCGTTGTCCTGAGCGTCGCCAACGATCAGGTCGAGGCCTTCGAACAAGGGTTCCGCGAGCACGAGCTGCCAATCTGGCGCGACTTTCGTGCTCGCGGAGTCCTCGTCAACGCGTACCTGAACCGGATGGACATCACGACCCATCGCGTGGAAAACGCGACGCAATACCTCGTCGTCGCGGTCTTCGCGACAGGAGAGGGTCATCACCTTCATGATCAAGATCCGCGCTTTGCCGCATGGAACGAGCGCGCGGATGCATTCCAGATCGCGGATCCCCTGGCCTTCGGCGGCAGCACCATCCTCACCGCCGAGGATTGATCCGCGTCCGTCGCGGCATCTCAGGAGGTCACGTGAGCAACCTGGTCGACATCGACGCGCAGGCCCCGTTCGACGTCTGGGGCAGCATCGTCCGCGCCCGCAAGATCGAAGGCGAGCAGCTCACCTTCGCGGTGGTCGAGCTCGCTCCGAACGCGACGATCCCCGAGCACCGCCACCACCAGGAGCAGCTCGGGATGGTCATCACCGGGAGCATGCGGTTCCGGATCGATGACGAGGTCCGCGAGCTCGGGCCGGGTGGGACCTGGCGGATCCTGTCGAACCACCCGCACGAAGCGACAGCTGGCCCCGACGGCGCCGTCGTCATCGATGCGTTCTCGCCGATCCGGTCCGACTGGAATTTCGAGTTCCTGGAGCCGCAGCCGATGGCCTGGCCGGTGCGCCCCGCGGTCGCCGGTGGCCGGTCGTGAAGTTCGGATTGATCGTTCCCCAGGGTTGGGTCGGCGAATACGACGGCTGGGATTCGCGGGAAGCCTGGAACCGGACGGTCGCCGTCGCAAAGCAGGCCGATGAGCTCGGCTTCGAGTCGCTCTGGTTGTTCGACCACTTCCACACGGTCCCGGTGCCGACCAACGAGCTCACGTTCGAGTCGTTCACGTCACTGTCAGCCCTGGCGGCGTTGACGACGCGGGTCCGCCTGGGTCACATCGTCATCTGCACCGCCTTCCGGAACCCGGCGCTGACGGCAAAGATGATCTCGACGATGGACACGATCAGCGGCGGCCGCATAGACCTCGGCATCGGGGCCGGCTGGAAGCGCGACGAATGGCTCGCCTACGGCTACGGGTTCCCGGAGACGCGCGAGCGACTTGCCGCGCTGTCCGATCACCTCGAAGTCATCACCCGGATGCTGGCGGGTGGTCGGTCCGAGCATGCGACCTTCGAGGGCCGCTACGCGAAGGTCCGCGGCGCGATCAACGTGCCGAAGCCGATCCAGCAACCGCGCGTGCCGATCATGGTCGGCGGCAACGGCCGGAACGTGACGTGGCGCCTCGCGGCACGGCACGCGGACGAGCTGAACGTCGACGGGATGAGCCCCTCCGAGGCGGCCGAAGCGCTGCCGATCATCCGCAACCGCTGCGAGGAGATCGGGCGCGATCCGGAGTCGCTGCGCGTTTCGGTCCACATCTGGACCGGGAACCTCGGCGAGCACGGGCAGCAACGTGTCGACCTCCTGGCCGGCTATCGCGAGCTACGGATCCACCGTGTGATGGCCCTCGAGCGGGCCTGCACGACGAGCGACGAGGCGCTTCCGGCGCTCGTCGAGGACGCCCGAGCCGCCGGGGTCGAGCTCGACTGACCCCTTCGGCGACAGACCCTATCCTCTAGGCGTGCCACTGATCCGCTTCCACGACCCGGGGGACCTCGTCGCGCCAACGATGGTGGCCGCCTTCGACGGCTGGATCGATGCCGGCAGCGCCTCGACCGTCGCCGCGTTGCGACTCGCCGGCGCTGGGGAGGCGATCGCGAGCTTCGATGGCGACGTGCTCTTCGACTATCGGGCTCGCCGCCCGACGCTCGAGATCATCGACGGACGGCTCTCGGAGCTGACCTGGCCGGAGCTGGTCGTTCGACGGGCGCAGATCGAGGACCGCGACGTGCTCATCCTGTCCGGCGCGGAGCCGGATTACCGGTGGAAAGAGCTCTCCGAGGCGGTCGTCGAGCTCGTGCGCCGGTTGGACGTTGCGGAGTGGATCAGTCTCGGGGCAATCCCGGCGGCCGTGCCTCATACCCGACCCGTGCCGATCCTCGGGACGGAATCGTCGCCGGGTCTGCTGCGGGCCGAGGTCCGGCCCGGGCCCGACGGGCTGCTCCGGGTCCCGGCCGCGTCGCTGTCCGTGCTCGAGCTGGCGGTGTCGCAGGCCGGCATCCCGACGGTTGGTTATTTCGCCCAGGTTCCGCACTACGTGTCCGGAGCCTATCCCGCCGCGGCGGTTGCTTTGACGCAGACCGTGGGGCGGCACCTTGGCGTGGAGCTGGATCTCGCGGAGCTTATCGACGAGGCTCGCCAGCTCCGCGATCGCCTTGATACGGCGACCGCGCTCGACGAGACGACGCGTTCCTACGTGGAGCGCCTGGAGTCGATGGCCGACGAGGAGCGGCTGCCAGCCGGCGACGACCTCATCGCCGACATCGAGCGGTTCCTCCGCGATCGCGGCGGACCGCGGGAGCCTCCTGGGGGTCAGGGCACCCGGCTGAATTAGTGACTCGGGACCTGTTGTGGGTCTGTCGTTTTGGCTGTCGATTCCGGTCCGTTGCGTTCGTCGTGATGACGAGGGCAGTCGAGGAGGAGTCATCTTCGGGCCCGCTCACGAAGGAGTCCGATCGATGGCGGACAACAAGGTCATCCACTTCGAAGTCACGGGCAAGGACGCGCCGGCCCTCCAGAAGTTCTATTCGGGGTTGTTCGGCTGGTCGTTCGACACGAACAATCCCGGCGGTTACGGAATGGCATCCGCGGACCAGACCGGCGTCGTGGTCGGGGTCGGCGGCACGCAGGACGGTTCTTCGGGCTGGGTGACGGGTTACGTGACGGTCGACGACATCGACGCCGCCCTCGCTCGGGCCGTCGAGCTCGGTGGCAGCGTCGTCGCCCCGAAGTTCACCCCGGGTGCGGGCGCAACGCTCGGCCTCCTGGCCGATCCCGAGGGCCACGTCATCGGGCTCACTGAGCTGTAGGGGCGACCCCCGTTGGGCCACACTCGGGTGTGACATCCGGGTGTGGCTCGGGCGGCCCATGGAGAACTCCTGGCTGCCAGCCTGGAACATCCAGAGCCCCAAGTGGCGAACGAGCACGAGGCGCGGGTCGACACATGGGCCTTCGTTCGCTGGATGGCGCGTGAAGCGCACCAAAGGTCGGCCGAAGCCTCCGAACCGGTCGCTCGGGGGCCGCTCGTTCTCTACTTGGATCCTCCAGAGACCCAACAGCGGCGCGGCTCCGATACCGGCCGGAAGTTGGCACGCTGGGCGTGCCAAACGACGAACGAAGGTGCCGCCGCAAGGCTGATTTGGCTCTTCCTCCGCTGAGTGGTGCGCGGCGCGTGCCAAACAGCGGAGGAACAACGCCAGCGGCACCGTCCTCAACCGCTCATTGTCTGTTTGGCACGCTGGGCGTGCCAAACGCGTGGGGCCAGCACGACGCGGCCTCACGCAGCGCCGCTACTCGATGTCGATCGTCTCCCGCTCGCGCGAGCTGGCCGACCGCGATTCGGCCTCGTCGATCCGGGTGATCCAGAAGTCCACGATCGCGCGCATCCCGAGCAGTTGCTCACGCCCCGCATTCCGGAAATGGCGCGAGGCCTCGGGCGGCATGACCCGATTCATCAGCGAGCGGCCGCGCTCCCGTAGACCGGGCGAATCCTCGAGCCGCTCGAGGCGCGATTCGAGATCGAGGATCCGATCTTCGGCCGTCACGCTGCCACCGCGCCGCCGACCACGTGGCTCACTCATCGTCGACCTCCTCGCTCTCGGGCCCGCGCCGGGGCCTTGAACTTGACCCTCAGGGTTCCGTCGTCCATTTTCGCGCCCTCCGTCGGGGCGTCCAGCAGGGCCCGCGGCAGGAGCAAGGTCCGGCGCCAGCCGCCGACCTGGATCAGCAGCTCGTCAGCGCGCCGGGACAGGTGGATCTCGTCACGTGACATGAACGGCAACGCGACCTGGACGACGTACGTCCCATTCTCGCGCTGGACCCGATACGGCTCGCCACGATAGTGGACCGTCGTCGGATCGCCGTCACCGAACAGCGCCTGACCGATCTCGCGAAGCCGGTCCATGCCGACCATCTCGTGATCGAACTGGGGCACCGTCCGAACCGGCACGGGGCCGAACTCCTGCTCGACGATCGGCAGGTATCCCTGCTGCGCCTTGCGAAGCTCGGCGAAATAGCGTCCCGCCTCGGCCGGCAGGACGCGGTTGCAGATGACGAGGTCGCTCGGATAGCCGAACAGGTGGAAGTACGTGAACGAGCGGCGAGCCTCGGCGACCGAAAGCTTGTCCAGCGCCAGTGTGATCCGGACCGATGTCTGATCCGGGTCGCTGAGCAGCCGGTGCACCTCGCCGAGACGGTCGAGGAGACGCTCCGCCGCGGCGAAGACCTCGTCACGCGGCACGGGCAGCCCGAGCACGCGCTCGAGCATGGGCCGCCCGATGCGGCTCACCCGCCGACCGATCGGAGCGATGCGTTCGATCCACCAGCGGCTTGCCTCGGGCAGCGACAGGAGCCGGAGGGTCTCGCCCGTCGGCGCCGCGTCGACGACGATCACGTCGTACCGCCCCGAGTCGACATGGTCGGCGATCCACAGGAGGTTGCCCAGCTCGTCCATGCCCGGCAGGACGGTCATCTCCTCGGCCATGATCTCGTCGAGACCACGCCACGCGAAGAGCTCGGCGACATAGTTCTGGATCGAGCGCCAGTAGCGCTGGATGTTGTGATAGACGTCCGGCTCCTGGGCGTGGAGGTTCGGCCCGAGCTGCGTCGGTTCGGGGCCGATCGGCCGGTCGTAGGCGTCAGCGAGGCTGTGGGCGATGTCGGTCGAGAGAGCGATCGTCCTGTAACCGCGCTCCGCGCAGATGAGCGCGGTTGCGGCAGCGATGCTCGTCTTGCCGACGCCTCCCTTGCCGGTGTAGAGGAGGATCCGCGTCACGGTGGCGTGCTCGTCGCGTGGTGGGTAGCCCATCGTACGCCCGCGTCCACCTCGGTGCGTTCCGCCGCCCGCGCAAGCTGAGGGCTTGCGGCATTCGAACGCATGTTCTATTATCTATCGATGGGGGTCGAGTATCGGGACGAGCCATGTCGCTCCGCTCTGAACCGAGTGACCGGCATGTCCTTCCGCTGGTCGCTGAACCCGTATACGGGCTGCGCGCACCGCTGCACGTTCTGTTTTGTGAGGGCGTTCGAGGCCCGCGCCGACCGGCCCTTTGACGACCGCTACGGCCGCTCGATCAGGGTCAAGACGAACATCGCCGCGGTCCTGGCCAAGGAGCTCGGCCGGCGGAGCTGGAAGCGTGAGCTCGTGGCCGTCGGCACCGCGACCGATCCCTACCAGCCGGCCGAAGGGCGTTTCCGGCTCACTCGGGCGTGCATCGATGTGCTCGGCCACAGCCGAACCCCGTTCCACATCATCACGCGCGGCCCGATGATCATCCGCGATCTCGACGTCCTGACGGCCGCGGCCCGACGCGCAGCCGTCTCGGTGACCTTCTCGGTTCCGACGCTGGACCACGAGGTCTGGCGCCGAACCGAACCTGGCACCGCACCGCCACGACAGCGCCTGCGCGCGCTGCGGATGCTGGTCGACGCCGGCATCGACGTCGGCGTCGGGATGGCACCCATCCTGCCCGGTCTTTCGGACCGACCGGAGCAGCTGGCCGAGGTCGTCAAGGCCGCGCGCGATGCCGGCGCGACAGGGATCTGGGCAAATCTGTTGTATCTGCGGCCCGGGACGCGGGAGCACTTCCTCGCGAATCTGGCCCGCGACTGGCCCGAACTCCTGCCTCGTTACGAACGGCTCTATGCGGCCGGAGCCTATCTCGGCAAACAAGCGCAGAAGCCGGTGCGCGATCGCGTCGCCGAGCTCCGCGCACGCTACGACGTCAGGGACCGGCGGCAGGTTCGCCTCGAGCCGGCGCCCGAACCAGAAGATCCAGTTCAGTTATCTCTGATCCTGATCGCTGACGCGGCCACGACCGCGAGCGCAGCGTGAACGGCCCGCGGCGGCTCTCAGGTCAGTCGACGGCGCTCGGGGCTTCGCGGCGGATCCGCTGGGTGAGCGCGGTCAGGACGTGGAAGCGGACGGCCGAGAAGTCATCGATCAACCGCCGGAAATCGGAGCGCTCGACGACGAGGGCCCGGACGAGCTCTGTCGCCGTGACCGTCGCCGAGCGTGGTCCGCCGTCGATCAGGGCAATCTCACCGAGGTAGTCTCCCGGTCCGAGCTCGCGAAGGGTCTCGCCGTTCTGGACGACCCGCGCTCGGCCCTCGATGATGATGAGGAAGCTGTCGCCCTCGTCACCCTGGCGGACGAGCTCGTCGTCGGGCTCGAACGTGACCTCGTGGGCCAGGTCGCCGATCGATTCGATCGCGGCGTCGGTCATTCCCGTGAACAGGGGCACGCTTCGAAGGAGCTCGGCGGTGACGGGCATGGTGGTCCTCAGGTGATTGGCAGCGTTCTCGCGCGCACCGTAGGCAATTCCTGTTAACGGCCGATCAACGCTGGAAACGCGCGCGGAGAGCGCTCGCGGATTCATGCCATCATTCGTCATGATCTGGTATGGTGCGCCCGATGCGTGCCTCCCGCCTCGTCTCGCTCCTGCTGCTGCTGCAGACACGCGGTCGGATGACTGCCGCCGAGCTGGCACGCGAGCTCGAGGTCTCGGTACGGACCATCCATCGCGACGTCGATGCGCTGTCCGAAGCCGGCGTCCCGATCTACGCCGAGCGGGGTCCCCACGGCGGCGTCCGTCTCGTGGACGGATATCGGACCCGCCTGACCGGGATGACCGGAGAGGAGGCTGAAGCGCTGTTCCTGTCCGGCCTCCCCGGCCCCGCCGCGGAACTGGGCCTCGGCACCGTCGTCACCGCAGCGCGGCTCAAGGTGCTCGCCGCCCTGCCACCCGAACTGCGGGCCCGCGCATCGCGGCTCGTCGAGCGATTCCATCTCGACGCGGCCGGCTGGTTCCAAGCTGGCGAAGAGGTGCCGCACCTGCCGGCGCTCGCTGAGTGCGTCTGGGAGACGCGCCGTGTCGAGATGGACTATCACCGCGCGGATCAGATCGTGACTCGGACCGTCGAGCCGCTCGGCCTCGTACTCAAGGGTGGTGTCTGGTATCTCGTCGGCCGGGCGGATGAACAGATCCGGACATACCGTGTCTCGAGGGTGGCCCGCACGCTCCCGACCGAGGAGCGATTCGAACGGCCCGAGGACTTCGACCTGGCCGCCTATTGGGCAGAATCGAGTGCCGCGTACGAACGGGAAGCGCCACGCCTCGATCTCGTCGTCCGCGTCAGGCAGGACCGACTCGGCATGCTGCGCTCATTCGTGGGCCGGGCATCAGTAGCCGCCGCCGAACGGCTTGGCGAGCCGGACGGCGACGGCTGGTTAAAGCTGAAGATGCGGATCGAGTGGCCGGATGATGCGCCACGCACGCTGTTGGGCATGGGCCCCGACCTGGAGGTGGTCGAGCCAGCCGGCGTGCGGGAGAAACTCGCCGAGCTGGCTCGAGAGACGGTTGCGCGATACGCGCTCGCCTAACGAGGCCGAAGCGCGACTCCCTGGGTTGCATCTCCGCGGAGGAGAAGCGAGTTGAGGTCAACTCGATGGCGATGGGGTTCGGGCTGGCGGCCGTCGAGGAGCGACCGGACTCGAATGTTCTCTTCGGCTTCACGCTGCCGATCGCGAACGATGAGGAGTGCGAGCTGAGCGTTGAGCATCAGATCTGGGACCTCGCTGGGCTCCGTAGAGCGGTTCGTCTGACGCTCGTAACCTTATCTGCTGTATATGCCAAAACCTGTCAACTAACGTCGGAAGATCGGGCCGGCCCGTCGGAGAGAGGGCCGGCCCTGCACTGGCGCCGAGGTCAAGCGCCTTACGCTGCCTCCCCGGATTCGAGCTGACGTCGCAACTCCTCACGGACCGTCGCGGCCGCCTCGCTCGGCGGTGACTTCGGCGCGGTACCCGCACCGTGACGGCCCGCACGACAGGCGTCTTGACCGTCACGAGCGAGGAGCCCATCGTTGGACACGATCGCTGACGAGGTCCTCGATGGGAGTCCTCTCCGAGGTCCGCATCCCGTTCGGGACACGCGACCTGCCAGCCGCCCTCGCCGTCCCTACGACCGATTTGTCGAGCATACCGGCGCGCCCGCTGGCCGCGGTGATCGTCGTCCACGAGCTATTCGGCCTCAACGACGACATCCGCTCGATCGCTTCGCGCTTCGCCGACGCCGGCTACGTGGCACTGGCGCCCGATTTCCTCAGCGGTCTTGGGCCACAGCCGCTGTGCATCGCCCGGTTCGCGCGGGGGCTCAACCGGATCGGCTCCGGTCGTCCGTACCGGCAGCTCGAGGCGGTGCGGGCCTGGCTGGCCAGTCGTCCGGAGGTCGACGCGTCACGGATCGGTGTCGCGGGCTTCTGCATCGGCGGCGGTCTGGCGCTGCTTTACGCGGCGTCAGCCGATGATGTCGCCGTGGTCGCACCCTTCTACGCCCCGGTTCCAGACGACGCCGAGACGACGCTCGCCCGCATCTGCCCGGTCGTCGCGAGCTACGGCGGTCGCGACGGGTTCTTCGGCAGCATGGCCGGCCGGCTCCAGACGGCCCTCACTGTCGCGGGGATCGATCACGACGTGAAAACCTATCCGGAGGCGGGCCACAGCTTCATGAATCGCCACGGCGGGCTGACCGGTTGGATCGGGGCGCGCATCCCGATGCACGCCGGCTACGTTCCCAATGCTGCCGACGACGCCTGGCGGCGAGTTCTGGCCTTCTTCGATCGGCACCTCATGGCTCACGAGGCGGAGGCCGGCTGATGGCAGGCGACGAGGACGTCATCGAAGCACTGCGGCGCTCCGAGGAGCGCTATCGGGAGCTGTTCGAAAGCCATCCGGTGGCCATGGCCGTCTGGGAGCCGAGCACCGGTTCGGTACTGGCCGCCAACGACGCAGCACTGCGCCAGTACGGCTACGACCGCGACGAATTCGTGGGGCTGACGCTCGATCGCATCGTCCACCCCGACGACCGGGCCCGCCTGGCCGATGCTGTGCCCCGCTTCTCGGCCGGGGTCGATGGCGCGGCCGCTTTCCGCCATCTGCGCAAGGACGGCACCGAGATCGAGGTCGAGGTGACCGGCCACCCGATCATGTGGGACGGGCATCCGGCCCGGCTCGTCATGGCGACCGACGTCACCGAGCGACGCCAGCTCGAGGCGCAACTCCGCCAGGCCCAGAAGATGGAGGCGATCGGCCGACTGGCCGGCGGCATCGCGCACGACTTCAACAACCTGCTGACGGCCATCTCCGGCTACAGCGGACTGCTTCTCGAGACCCTCGACGAAGGCGATCCACGACGGGACGACGCCGAGCAGATCCGGTCGGCGGCGGAGCGGGCCACCGAACTGACGTCTCAGCTCCTCGCGTTCAGCCGGCGTGGGCTGGTCCGACCGACCGCCGTCGACCTCAACGGCGTCATCCGCGACATGCAGCCGATGCTCGAGCGGCTCATCGGCGAGCACATCCGGATGCGGATCGCCCTCCGAGCGGACGAGCCCCACGTCCTCACGGATCGAACGCAGCTCGAGCAGGTCGTCCTCAACCTCGTCCTGAACGCACGGGACGCGATGCCGGACGGCGGCGTGCTGGCAGTCGAGACCGAGGCGCTCGAGGCGACGGCTGCGTGGGCCCAGGGCCTGACGCCGGCGAACTCGGTCGTCTTCACCGTGAGCGATACCGGGACCGGCATCACCGAGGACGTCCGCGAGCACGTCTTCGAGCCGTTCTTCACGACAAAAGGCCAGGCCGGCGGGGGTCTCGGGCTGGCCACCGTCTACGCGACGGTTCGTCAGGCCGGCGGCCGGATCCGGCTCCAGAGCACGCCCGGCCGGGGGACGAGCGTCCGCATCGTCCTGCCGGTGTCGCAGCGACCCGAAGAGACGGCCGCGACCGACGGGAGGGGCACGGGCGAGGCCGGTGCCACCGGGCGTGTGCTGCTCGTCGAGGATGAGGCTGCCGTTCGGGAGCTCGTCGAGCGGATCCTGAGGCGGGCGGGCTTCGAAGTGACGCCGACACCCGACGCCCTCGCCGCGATCCGGGTTGCCGCGGAGGCCGGACCCTTCGACCTGCTGCTATCCGACGTCGTCATGCCCGGCATGAACGGCCTCGAGCTTGCGCGCGAGCTGCGCGCCCTCCGCCCGGAGCTGCGCGTGCTCCTCATCTCGGGCTACACAGAGGAGGCAGTCGGTCGTGTTGGGCCGGATGGGTTGGAGCTCCTCGCAAAGCCGTTCACCGCGGACGAGCTGCTGGCCCGGGTCAGGCAGGTGATGCTGGCGTAGAGCGTCAGGCTGCTCGCTCGGCCTCGAACACGACCTCGATGAGCGGACTGGCCGCGACCATGACGTCGACGTCGTCGCGGCGCCAGGCGCGCGCAACGTGCACGAGGATCGAGCGTCGCTCAGCCGGGTCCGTGATGACCCGACCGCGAGCGGCGAGATCGGCCTTGACCGCGCCTTTCAGGTGGAACGTCATGCGCGGGTCCGCCTCGAGGTTGTAGATCCAGCCTCGAGTCCGGCGGCTGGGCAGGCCGCTGATGTAGACCCGGCCGTCGATGTTGTGGAAGACGAGCTCGATGCGGCGCGGCAGACCCGTCTTTCGACCGGTCGTGGTGATTTCGATGGTGTGGCCGCGTGACAGCGCGCGCGCGATCCGATCATCACCCGCCGGATCGTGAGTCGTCTTCGTGACGTGATAGTTGCTCACGCAACAATCCTACTCCGGGTGCGGCCGTTGCGCCAGTCCGTGACCGAGGATCGTCGTCGCATCCGACGGGATCCAGCGGACCAATAGACCCAGGTACGTGCGGGTCGGCCGGCCGATACGGCCGGTGGCGAGCTTGCTGACGACGTTGACCCATGCTGCGGATCCGTCGCCAAGGGTAAGAACGACGCTGCCGGCCGGCTCGGCGTCGCGCAGCAGTGACCGCGGGCAATCGAAGTCGTCGCCGCAGACGAGCGAGGTGTAGACGGCGGCGTGAACGGTCTGCCGCCCCTCCGGAAGCAGGACCACGCCGGCTCGCACGAGCTGCCGGCAGGCCGAAAGGTTCACCAGGCCACATGCGATGGATGCCGGAAATCGCGGATCGCGGGCCAGCCAGCGCGGCGGCGAAACCACTCCCTGGGGCGCCGCGACTGCCGACTGCGCGCGTTCGGGAACTGGCCCGCTGGCATCTGCAGTGAGCGGCACGAGCGCCGGTGGCTGGGTCACGGGCGTCGCCTCGGCAGTGAGCCTGCCGGCAACCGCAAGACCGACGGTCATGAGCGCGGCGACCGCGATTGCGCCGATCGCGCGGCGGGACTGCCGACCTGTGCTACCGCGAGCCTCGAACGCTCCCGACGACCCGCTATCGGCGTCGCTGATCGATCACGCCTTTCCTGCTCCGCGCATCGCGGCCTTGTGTGCCCGCTTGCCCTCCTGGTAGCGCGCCAGCGCCTCGGGCGAATCGACGTCGCCGAGGGTGGGGTGCTTCGGCGCGACTTCCTCCCAGCCGGGCGGCCGGACGCCGAATTGCTTGCCGAGGATCGCGATGAGGGTCTTCGCCTTCATCTCCCCTACCCCGGGCAGGCTGCGCAGGCGACGGTCGAGATCCTTGCCGTCGCGAGCCTCGGTCCAGACGCGGCCGGCATCGCCGCCGTACTCGGTCGCGACGGCGGCGCAGACCGCCTGGACGCGGCCCGCCATCGCGGCCGGGAATCGATGCAGGGCGGGCCGCTGCCGGAAAACGTTTGCCAGCTCTTCGGGATCCATGGCAGCGATCCGCTGCGGATCGAGATGGCCGATCCGGCGCTGCAGCTCGAGCGGTCCCGAGAACGCCTTCTGGACGGTCACCTGCTGGTCCAGGGTGAAGCCGATGAGCAACGCCAATGGATCGCGCGCGATGAGCGCGTCGGCTTCCGGATCGCCGGTGAATGGCAGGCTCTGGACCGGAGTGGGGGTCGCCATGGGACGCTCATGGTAGCCCTCGAACCGGAGGCGCGATAGCGCCATGGTTCCACCTGATTTCGGCCGACTCGGGGATGGACCTGGCTGGCCGTCGGCGGTAGAATCCAAGGCCTCAAGGGGTACCGAGCATGACGGACCACCGCACACCGGACCACCTGACCGGACGCAGCCGACGGAACGTCGATTCCGACTCATCGATGCTGCAGACCGCGGACAAGTCGCGCGGCTCGAGTAACCTCGCCACGATCCCCCGCGCGGGGAATGTCTCATCCGATACCCGCGCCGGCAGATCCGGGTGATCGGGGGCGCGCGGAGACCCGCCGACCCGATCACCGCTACATGACGAATGCAGACCCACGCTCGACCGGGCGTGGGTCTTCGTATGATCGGCGGACGCCGTATCGCAGATCTCCCTCGATACGACGTGGTCAGCGCTGCGCTTCCGACGAGATCCCGCGCTCCGCGCCGAACGGGCAGCCCGCGGCAGGCCGGGGCCTGGTCACCGACCCTCGGGCTGAACCACGGCCCGAACCACGCCCTCGAATCTCCTCACTGTCGACGACGCCGACCATCGACGATCGTCGTATCCGAATTCATGCGTTTGATGGATGCGACGTGGGATGGCGCGGGCGAAGAATTCGGGCATCGAAATCGCAACCGCGAGAACGAAGATGCTTCGGACCTACCCGATCTGCACGACCACACCGACCCACCAGGACACGCTCCGTTCGATCCTCCGACGGCTGGAGAACGAGCTCGAGCGCGACCACCGGCCGGTCCCGCGCAGACCACCGGCCCGGCTCGTCATCGACCGCCTCGCGGCGACGCGCTGACCGTCCCTCTCGCGCGTCTTCCTCCCAGCTCCTCCTCCCAAGGAACGAACGAGGCCCGGCATCGCCGGGCCTCGTTCAATTTCTGTCTTGGAGCGGCGTCACACCGCTGCGAGCCCGATCCTCAGGAACGCCACGTACTGGCGGTCATGTAAACCGACCCGATCAGCGAGTGGTAGTAGTGCCCCGGCGAATCGGGATCCAGCACGCCCTTCGCCCACGACGTCCGTACGGACGTAAACGAGAAGCGGTAGCGGTATTCCGACGAGGGCGAGCTGTAGAAGATGCTCAGCATCGAGCGGTTCGTCTTGAACAGCCCATACAGGATGTACTTCACGCTGGCCGTGCCGTCAGCAAAGACGGCCTTGGCATTCGCCCGCAGGAAGCCGGCGCCGTAATTGTCGACCCGCTTGATCGCCGTGCTCTTCGTCGGGTAGCCCTGGCCCCACTCGTTGTTGCCCGAGGCGTAGCACAAGTGGTTCAGGATGACGACCGCGTGGGGGGCGAGGTTGATGTAGCGGCTGATGTAGTACTCGCCCCAATACTTGACGTTGCTGTTGCCGTTGCCGTAGCTGGAATTGAGGCCCATTCCATCCTTCGTGTACGGCTGATATGGGCCGTACGGGCTCGGCCAGCCATTGCCATGACCGAGGTAGATGAGGATGTTCGCGCCCTGGGAGTAGCTCTTGACGCGCGTCCAGGTGGCGTACGGGCTGTAGAGCCGGTAGACGGTCGCGCCATAGGAGCGCGCCTGGGAGGCGAGGCCGTCGGCGATGTCGCGGTACTTCGACGTCGCGGAGCCGGCAGGACCGACCACGATGACGACCTTCTTGCCGGCGGCCTGCGTCGCTGCCGGGTGAGCTGCGGTTGCGCCGATGGCAATCGCGGCTGCGAGCCCGAGCATGACGAGGCCGGGAATGGAACGGGGGCGGCGGGACGCCCTCTGGGCGCCGTTGTGGACCAGCGACAAACGTCGTGCCTCCTCCCTGCCGGAACACCGCGCATGGGGCGCGGCGACGGTGGGTCTGGCCGCCCCTGGCAGGGAATGGGCGATGAGCGACGGACGGGGCGTCGTAGCGGCTGCCGATGGGTGAGCCATCGGGAGCACGCCGCGACGACGGGATCGGGGTGAGCCGAATCCGGTGGGCCGTCGAGTGGCGACACCCGACATTGGTCGACAGGATCCTGCCGTGGGGGGGCGGCGGTCTTCGGTTGTGCCTGTCTACGCGGTGCGACGGGTGAGCGGCCTGGGGCCTTGCCCCGCAGTATGCCAGCGCCGGCAAGGCAGCTGGATCATCCGGTTGCACTATTCGGGCCCGGTCCCATCGAACCACGTGCCAGCAGGCAACGCATGCGAATCTCGTCGGCGAGTCGCGCGTTCGCGCCGATCCGCTATGCTCCCGCGCGAACAAGACATGACGGAGCACGTTTGACCTTCGATACTCTCGGCCTGTCGGCCGACCTCGTCCGAACTGTCGACGAGGAGGGCTATCGGGAGCCCACGCCGGTCCAGGCCGAAGCAATCCCGCTCATCCTCGACGGCCGCGATGTCCTCGCCGCCGCCCAGACCGGAACCGGCAAGACCGCCGCGTTCGTTTTGCCGATCCTCGATCGGTTGCGCGGTCATGCGAACACGAGCTTTTCGCCGGCTCGACACCCGGTCCGCGTGCTCATCCTCGTCCCGACCCGCGAGCTTGCGATGCAGGTCGACGAGAGCGTCCGGACCTATGGCCGCACGGTCGCCCTTCGTCCGGCGGTCGTCTATGGCGGCGTGCCGATCGAGCCGCAGATCAAGATCCTGCAGGCCGGCGTCGAGATCCTCGTCGCGACGCCCGGCCGGTTGCTCGATCACGTCGGCCAGAGGACCGTCAACCTCGGCCAGGTCGAGGTGCTCGTCCTCGACGAGGCCGACCGGATGCTCGATATGGGCTTCCTGCCCGACATCAGGCGGATCCTCGAGCTCCTGCCCGCCCGCCGCCAGAACCTGCTTTTTTCAGCGACGTTCTCGGACGATATCCGGCGTCTTTCGCGCACGATCCTCCACGATCCGGCGACGGTCGAGGTCGCACCCCGCAACTCGACGGCCGAGAACGTCCGCCAGCTCGTCTATCCGGTCGATCGACACCGGAAGGAGGCCCTCCTCGCCCACCTCATCCGGAGCGAGGACCTGCGCCAGGTGCTCGTCTTCACGCGGACCAAGCTCGCGGCATCACGACTGGCATCGATCCTCGATCGGCAGGGCCTCGACGCCGTCGCCATCCACTCCGATCGGACACAGCCCGAACGAACGCGCGCCCTGGAAGGGTTCAAGACCGGTGAGATCCGGGTCCTCGTCGCGACCGATGTCGCGGCGCGTGGGCTCGATATCGAGGAACTGCCGCACGTCGTCAACTTCGAGCTGCCGTGGAACCCGCAGGACTACATCCACCGAATCGGGCGAACCGGCCGTGCGGGGATGAGCGGCGACGCCATCAGCCTCGTCTGCATCGACGAGGCGGACCTCCTGCGCGGCGTCCAGCGGCTCCTCCGGATGGCGATCCCGTGGAAGGTCGAGGACGGCTTCATCCCGGATCGGGAGGCGCAACCTCGACCGCTTGGTCACGGGCGTGAGGCGAGTCGTGACCATCGTCCGCACCAGAAGGTCCACCGCCGGCCGGCCCCGCGTCGCCAGGGTGCTCGCACCTAGCGAAAAGGTGCGGTTTGCGGCGGGGAGAATTCGTCAGACGCTCTGGACGGCCGGTGTCGACTGGGCGATCGGCGCGGGCTCGATCTGCGCGCCGGGGAAGAAGAAGCCGAGCATCAGGTCGGCGTCGACCAGATCGACGTCGTAGCGGTTGATGAGCGCCTCATCGTGGCGCGCCTCGCCGACGTCCGGCTGGCCGAGCAGCGTGATCCGCACGTCACGGAGGACGACGAACGAGCCGTTCGGCCGTGTCAGCGCGCGACCCGGGTCGAAGCCGGGCATGGTCGCGAGCTCGCCGCGGATTTCGTAGGGTCCGGCCTCGAGGCGGATCGTGTGCCACACGGCATGGACCGGACCCTGCGACGACTCGGTCGCCGCCGCGATCAGGACATCGTCGGTGAGGAGCTCCAGCTGCCCCGGCGCTTCGGCGGCGCCTGTCAGCGGCTGCCAGCGTGCGGCGTGCAGGTGGAGGGTTTCCGTGGCCTCGAGATGGTCCTTGAAGCGGACCACGTCCGCGACGACGCCGCTCGCGACGCCCTCGTTCGTGTAGACCTGGACCTGGAGCGATCCGACGCGAAATGACACGGTTCGTTCCCCCGAACAGGGCGCCAGCATCGTGGATCGCCACCACCTCCGCCACCCTCGAATCCGTACTCAGGGCGCTCGCCGTTCGTACCCGGGTCAGCCGGCCCTGATCGTGCCTGAGTGGGGCGTTCGCGAGGGCTCGAGGCCCGCGCGCCGGCATGCCGTTGCGAACCGAGCTGCGTCGCGTGGTGCGCTGCCGCGCGGATCGTTGTTGAAGAAGACGTAGCAGTTCTCGTCCGGCGCCCAAGTGTCGGCGAGGCGCCGCGCCCAGGACGCCAATGCCGCACGACCGTAGGACGGCCACGGCTTCGAGCGGCCCTCGTGAAATCGGACGTAGGTCCAGTCCGTTGTTCGCCACGTCGGCGTCAATGGGCCGCGCCGATCGGCCAGGCACAGCGCAGCCCGATGCCGTTGCAGGATCGCGCGGACCTCGTCGGTATACCAGCTGTCGTGACGGAACTCGACGGCAACGCGGACGTCCTCGGGAAACCGCCCGAGAGTTCGCTCGAGGCGCTCCGGGTTGGCGTGGAACTGCGGCGGCAACTGCAGGAGCACAGGACCGAGCTTCCGCCCGAGACCCTCGGCGCGACCCAGGAATCGGGCGACTGGTTCGCGCGGTTCACGCAGACGGCGGATGTGGGTCAGATAGCGGCTCAGTTTGACGGCCATGAGGAAATCGTCGGGCGTCCGTTCGGCCCAGGCCTCGAACGTCCGTCGTTCGGGAAGCCGATAGAAGGCGTTGTTCGATTCGACGACGGCGAACCTGTCGGCGTAGGACTCGAGCCACAGTCGGATCGGGAGCCGCGCCGGGTAGAACCGCCCCCGCCAGTCGTCGTATTGCCAGCCCGACGTTCCGATCCAGACCGGCATGCGGTCAGTGCGCGAGCGGCGGTGCCACCGCGCCGGGGACCGCGATCAGCGCCAGGCGGGCGAGGAGTGGCGCCGGATCGGTCCGGCTCTGGTTCGTGGCGACCGCGATCGAGATGCCGCTTGCGGGGAAGTAGCGGACGATCGCCCGGCTGCCGAGCAGGCGGCCCGAATGGCCGAGCGTCGCGAGCCCGTCGATCGAGATGGCCTGGGCGCCCAGCCCGTACGGGATCCTCGGCTTGAATGTCGCGGTTGCGAGGACGTCCCCGGAGATGGCAGCGGTGCTCGCAGGATCGAGGACCTGACCGCCGTACAAGGCGCGGGCCCAACGGGCGAGGTCGTCAGTCGTCGACGCGATGGGCGCAGCGCCACCTGCAGCGGTGATGACCGACCGGAACGGCGCGACGCCGGTGCCGTCTGCCAGGGAGATGGGTCGACGCTTCTTGCCGGGACCCTCGAAACGGTAGGCGGTGGCGAGCGGACCGCGGCGTTGCTCCTCGACCTGGACGTAGGTCCGAGTCAGATCGAGCGGCTCGAAGAAGCGCTCGCGGTATTGCTCCCCGAGGCTGGCGTGGCCCGCGCGCTCCGCGATGAGGCCGAGGAGCAGGTAGTTCGTGTTCGAGTAGTACCAGCCCCTGCCCGGTGCGAACACTCGTTTCGGGACGAAGCGGAGGGACTCCGTGGTCGTCCAGATCCTGGCGCGGTCGCGCTGCAACAGCGGGTCGATCTTCGGGTTGAGGAAGAAGTCGCCGAGACCGCTCGTGTGGTCGAGGAGCATCCGGATCGTGATCCGGCGATCGATCGCGATCCCGGGCAGGTAGCGGTACGCACGATCGGCGATGTGGAAACGACCCTCGTGGGCAAGCTGGAGGATCAACGCCGCCAGGAAGGTCTTCGAGACGCTCGCCGCCGCGAAGGCGGTCCGGGCAGTCACCGGCCGCTTGCCGGCGACGTCGGCCAGGCCGCTGGCGCCCGTCCAACGCGCCCCATCGGGGAACTGGATCGTCGCCGTGATACCGGGGACGGCCTGGGCCGTGCGGAACTTCTCGAGCTCGGCGAGGAGCAGCGCGTCGCGCTGCTCGGGCGTGAGCGGGGTCGGACTCGGTGTCGGCGGCGGCGCGCTCGTCGACGGCACCGGACCGCTGGCGACGGGCTGTGTCGGGGGAGCGGTCAGCGTCGTCGTGGGAGGCGGGCTGTCGACACGGGTGCTTGGCGCCGCTGTCCCGGAGGGTTGCGGCGACGAGAGGGCGGCGGCTCGTGGCGATGTCGCGCCTGGCATCGACGCGAACGCGAGAGCCGCGCCGGCGACGAATGCGGCGACACCCGCGCCGGCCATCGAGGCGGCGGAAAACGGGACGCGACGTCGCATGAGGATGGGACGATACCGCGAGGCGCGTCGGAAGACGAGGACGCGAGCGCTCAAAGGGAAAATCCCGGCCGGTTGGGCCGGGATTTCGCTGTGCGGCGGGATGAGTGCGGATCCGACGATCGACGGGGGATTCGATCGCCGGGCCGGGTGTTGGAGCCTTGCGCCGGAGCGGTCAGGCTCCCTGGAGGATCGGTCGCCGAAGGCCGAACAGCCCGCCAGAACGGCTCGGCTGCGCGTTGCTTCGGGCCTCTGCCACCACCTGGTGTTGCTCGGCCTTCCGGATGCGCTCGTTGACGATGAGCTTGACCTCCGGAAACTCGATGCGGTTCATGTTCGGCCTCCTTTCTCCCGATCCGTAGTGGGCCGGGTTGATGACCGAACAATGCGCCGCTGTCAGCGGCCGAAACGCGGACGGCAGTGGTCAGTCGGGATGGACGAAGGTGCGGAGGACCGCTACGTCATTCGACCTGTTCGTGCCAGGTCCGGGCCGACGCCGGGGCGGGGGCGCGGGCCCCACCGCGTGACGGGTTGGGGAAGTCGCGCGAGTTGCCGGGGCGGCAACAACGAGCTCCGACAAAGGTGTCGGTCGCTCGAACATGCAGTCTTGTTGCCTGACGGGCAACTTTTCGACCAGTTCGGCGGAAACCGGGCGAGACGACGCCGGGATGTTGCTGGTGGGGAAACAACGTGACGCTGGGCGACAGTCGAAGCGCCCGTAGTTGCCGTGCCGGCAACGCTGGTCAGGAAGTTGCCGCCGGGGAAACGAATCCGCCAGGACCGGGCCTGCCGCGGCAGATCAGGGCTTTGGCGGCTCCGCGAGCTTGTGCTCGACCGCCCACAGCGCGGCCTGCGTCCGGGAGGCGAGACCCAGCTTGCCGAGGATGTTCGAGACGTAGGTTCGCGCCGTGCGCTCGGTGATGAACAGCTCGGAGCCAATCTCCTTGTTGCTCATCCCCTGACCGAGGAGGCGCAGGACATCACGTTCGCGGTCGGTCAGCGGCTCGACCAGTTCCTCGTCCGGTGACTTCCGCGTCCGCAGCCGCTGGGCAAGGAGCCGCGCGACTGCCGGATCGAGATGAACCTCGCCGGCGAACGCGGCACGGATCGCCTGGGCGACCTCCTCGGCCTCGGCATCCTTGAGGACGTAGCCCGACGCGCCGGCCTCGAGGGCCGAGGTGACCTTCTCCTCCTCGATGAAGCTCGTCATCGTGACGATCTCCGTCTCGGGTAGCTCGGCCTTGATCCGGCCGATCGCCGTGATGCCGTCCATGTTCGGCATGAGCAGGTCCATGAGCACGACGTCGGGCTTGAGGCGTCGCGTCATCGCGACGCCTTCGCTGCCGTCGGAGGCCTCGCCGACGACCTCGATGTCACCCAGCTGATCGAAGAAGGCGCGCAGGCCCATCCGGACGACGGCGTGGTCGTCGACGAGCAGGACGCGGATGGGCGCAGTGTCCATGGCGATTCCCGGGGTTGACGGATGGTCCGCTACGGGGCGGACGGGCGGGACTGCGGTCGAGTCTACCAAGGCTGCCACCGGTCAGTGCAGCACGGAGCCTGACGGCAACCCGGCCGGGCTGATGGCCTCCGGGGAGCGCGGTGAGGCGACTGCTGCGGTGATGGCGTCGACAAGCTCCTTCGCCCGGAAGCTCTTGCGGACGCAACCGTCCACGACATCTGTGAGCCCTGCTTCCTCCAGCGTGGCGGCGAGCCCGAGGACGACGACCCTGATCGCGGGCCAGCGAGCCCGGATCGAACGGGCGAGCGTGCGACCTCCATCGACGTCAGGCAACCGAGGATCGAGGAGGACGACATCCGGCCGATAGGACTCGATGAGCTCGAGTGCTTCGGCCGGGTCCCCGGCACAGGCAACGACAGCGCATTGCTGGCCGATCTGGACCAGGCCGGCGAGGCTTTCCCGGACGCGCTCATCGGCGTCCACGATGAGGACGGAGAGTGGCGAGCCTTGGACTGCGGGTTGGGTCACGGAGTCGAGTCTGGCTGGCGCGTCGCTGCCCAGCCACGGACCTCAGGCGAGAGGCCCGATCGGACGAATGACGAACGTGGGCTACGTCATTCCGCCGATGTGCGGGTCACCTCCCCGCTCGGTTCGGTGCCCGCCGCGCCGCCGCGGCTGGGCCTCCGGCGTTCCTTGGCACGGGAGCCGTCGGGACCGCTGCCGTTGCCACTCGCGGCAGAAGGTGCGGCTCGCTTGACTGGCACCGAGATTTCGATCGTCGCGCCGCCTCCCGGTCGCGACCGGATCGTCAGGCTGCCACCGATCTTCACCGCCCGGGCCCGCATCCCGGCCAGGCCAAGGTGGCCCTCCGGGATCTGCGATGGGTCGAAGCCCTGGCCGTCGTCGACCACCCGCAGAAAGGCTCGATCGGGTTCGCCCTCGAGCTCGACGCGTGCCTGCCGGGCACCGGCGTGCTTGACCACGTTGTGAAGCGCCTCCTGGGCGATCCGGTAGAGGACCTCCTCGACCTCGATCGGTAGTCGTTCCTCCAGCTCGGACGTCACGACGATGGGCAGGCCGATTCGGCCTGACAGCGCTGCGGTGTGGGTCTTGAGGGCACGGATGAGCCCGTCCTGTTCGAGGTTGCCCGGCCGAAGCTCGAAGATGAGGGCGCGCATCTCGGCGAGCGCCTCACGTTGGAGGTCGCGCAGCGTGCCGAGGTTTTCGCGGGCAGCCGCGACATCGCGATCGAGCAGGATCTCGGTCGTCCGGGTGAGCAGCGTCATGCTGAACAGCGCCTGCGTGACCGAGTCATGGAGCTCGCGGGCGAGATGGGCCCGCTCCTCACCGGCCGCCAGGGCGGCCGCCTGCTCGCGCAGGTTGCGAGCGAGGTTCTCGCGCTCGGTGACGTCGCGGGTCGCACCGTGGATGCCATCGAACCGACCGGTCGCGTCGAGCATACCGATGGCGCTGACTTCGACCGGCACCGTCCAGCCGTCCTTGTGCCGGAGGTTGAGCTGCACGGTCTGGGGTGTGGCCGGATCCGCGACGAGGGCGGCCCAGCGCGCGCCCGCCTCGGGCAGCGAGCCGGCGTCGACGATCCTCGAGAAGTGCTGGCCGACCAGCTCCGCTGGGAGGAAGCCGGTCATCCGCTCGATCGTCTCGCCGAGGTAGGTGAACCGGCCCTGGTCGTCGATCTGGAACACGACGTCGGGCGAGTTCTGGACGAGGAACCGGTAGCGCTCCTCCGACTCGCGGAGCTCGCGCTCGAGGCGTTCGCGCTCGGTCATGTCGCGGACCGAGCCATTGGCGCCGACGAACATCCCGTCGGCGTCGCGCTCGCCCATCGCGCTGAATTCGGCCGGGATCGGATGGCCGTCGCGGTGGAGCAGGTTGAGCCGACCCCGGATCTCCTGGCTCGACGAGGTCATCTGGAGCGTCCAGTCGACCTCGGCGACGTCTCGCGACGTCTCGTGGACGAGCGCTCCGAAATGACGACCGAGGAGGTCCTCGGGCCGCCAGCCCGTCAGGCGCTCGCAGGTGTCGGACACGAACGTGAACCGCGCATCGGCATCGATCGACCAGATCAGGTCCGGCGAGTTCTGGACGAGATGCCGGTAGCGCTCCTCCGACTCGGTCAGGCGCTCGACCAGGTGTGTGTTGGTGATCGCGATCGCGGCGTGGTCGGCCAGGGTCTTGAGGACCGCCAGCTCGTCGTCCTCGAAGGCATGCGGCTCGCGGTAAGAGACCGCGAGGGTCCCGATGATCGAGCCCTCCGGCGCACGGAGGGGCACGGCAGCCATGCCCCGCAGGCCGAGCCGGCGGGCGGTCGAGTTGTCGCCCCGGTCGTGGGGAATTCGATCATCGGTCCGGTAGTCCTCGGTCCAGATCGTCCGGGCGAGTCCTGCGGCGAGACCGTTGATCCCGCCGTTGATCGGGAACTTGAGTCCCTTCAACCAGGTCTCGGTGACCTCGTCGATCCCGCCCGAGACGACGAGCGGCACGAGATACGTGCCGTCGTCCGACATGCGGGTCATGTGCGCGCCATCGGAGCCGAGGAGGCGCACGGCGTCGTCGACGATCCGCCGCAGCACTTCGTCCGGGTCGTGGAGCTCGGCGATCCGGGCGGCCATCTCACGCAGCGCCCGCTCGGTCTCGGCGCGCTTGGCGATGTCGAACCGCGATTGCTCGAGCGCCTCGATCAGGCGTGCGTTCTGGATCGCGATCGCGGCCTGGTCGGCCAGCGCCTGCAACAGCTCGGCATCGGCGTCGTCGTAGGCGTCCGGTTCCTGGCTTGCGGCGCTGATCGCTCCGAGTGGTTCACCGTCGACGAGCAGCGGCACGGCGAGTACGGAGCGCATGCCCGTTTCCCTGACGAGCTGATCCGACGTCGGCGTGTGCTCGAACGTGGTGTCCGCCAGGTAATCGGCGACCCGGACAAGGCGGCGCTCCTGGACGGCCTTGCCCGCGGCGCCCTCGCCCAGCCCGAACTCGGCATCGATCGGCTCGCGGACCTTCACCTCGGGGCGCGCCGAGGTGAACGCCCAGCGCAGGCGATCGCCGTGGAGCAGGTCGATCCTGACGTCGGTCGAGCGGAGAAGCCGGCGAGCCTCGTCGACGGTCTGCTGGAGGATTGCGTCGGATTCCCGGATCCCGGTGATGGCTTTCGCGATCTGCCGGAGGCTCCGCTCGACGTCGGCTCGTCGCTCGACGTCTTCGCGCGTACGCCTCAGCTGGATGATCAACTCGGCGTTGGCGATCGAAACGGCGGCCTGATCCGCGATCGCCCGCAGCAGCAGCGCGTCGGCCTCGCCGAAGGCATCGGGCCGGGCGTCGAAGATCGTGACGGCGCCGACCGCACCGGAGCCGACCCACAACGGCGCGGCGATGACCGAATGAAGGTCGTTCTGGATCATGAAATCGTCGCGCTCCTGCGTGTGTGCGAAGCGCGAGTCGGCGATGTAATCGCCTGACCACTGGACCTGGCCGGTCGCCATCGCGAGGCCCGAGACACCAGCATTCGTGCCGAGCTCGACGTCGTCGAGTGCGCTCATGACGATCGTCCCGGTCGGATCGGCGGCATCGGCGAATGTCCGCCGGCCAGTCTGCTCGATCAGGTCGATCATCCCGCCGGTGGCCTGGAGCAGCTCCTTGGCGCCGTCGATCACGACCTGGAGGATCTCTTCGAGATCGGTCAGCGCACTGATCGTCCGGGCGACCTCGCGCAGCCTCCGCTCCGAATCCGCACGGCGCGTGATCTCGCCGCGAGAGCTCGCGAGCTCGTCGATGAGGCGCGCGTTCTGGATGGCGATGGCGGCCTGATGGGCAAGCGACCGGATGACGCCCGCATCGGTCTCGTCGAAGGCGCGCGCCCGCGTCGAGTACACCTCCAGCGCTCCGAGCGGGCCGGCCTCGCCCATGATCGGCGCGGCGATCAGGGAGCGGAAGCCGGTCGTCGCGAAGAAGCGATCCGATTCGGGCGAAGGCGGAAACAGCGACGCCAGGTCGTCACCGGCGACGATGACGCGGTCCTCGGCGACGGCCTGGCCGGTCGCGCCGACCCCGATCGGCAGCCACAGGTCGCTGATCTCGGCCGCCGCGAAGCGCTTCGAGAGCCCGGAGTCATAGGCCCAGTACAGCCGCCGGGTCCCGGTATCGACGAGATCGAGGATCGTCCCGTCGGCCCGGACGAGCCGCGTCGCCTCATCGACGACATGCTGGAGGACCTCTGACGGTTCGCGAATCGCTGTGAGACGAGCGGCGATCTCACGCAGCGCCTGCTCCGCTTCGGCGCGCCGGGAGAGGTCTTCACGTGAGCTCCGGATCTCGGCGATGAGCCGAGCGTTCGTGATCGCGATCGCGGCTTCCGTGCCCAGATCGCCGAGGATCTCCGCGTCGTCGGCCGTCCACGCGTCGGCCCGCGTCGTGTAGACGGTCAATGCCCCGAAAGGGCCGCCATCGCCGATCAGCGGCGCAGACATGACCGAGCGGACGCCGACGTTCCTGATGTAGGTGTCCGCGCCGGCCCCGTGATCGAACCGTTCGTCGGCGAGGTAGTCGCCCGTGAAGAAGACCTTGCCCTCGGTGACGGCCTTGCCGGAGACACCCTGGTCGAGGGTCTCGTCGGGATCCTCGGGCCAGATGTCGTCGCTCGGCCGGTCGTCGCCCGACTGATAGGCCCACCGCAGCAGGCCGAGGTCCGGATCGATGAGATCGATCCGGGCGCCATCGGCAGAGAGCAGGCGCGCGGCCTCGTCGACGGTCAGCTGGATGACGTCGCTGGGATCGTGGATCGCGGAGATCCGGTTCGCGATCTCGCGCAGGGCACGCTCGGCGTCTGCGCTCCGTGCAATTTCGGCGCGCGAGCCCGCCAGCTCCTCGATGAGCAGGGCGTTCGACATTGCCGCCGCGGCGTGGTCCGCCAGGGCCCGGACGAGCGCGATCTGGGCGGCGTCGAAGGCGTTTCGCCGGTTCGAGAAGGTGCCAAGTCCGCCGAAGACGCGACCGGCCGCAACGAGCGGCGCGACGACCATCGACCGGAGGTCGACCTCGCGCACGAACTCATCGGTGGTAGTCCCGTGCGGGAAGGACGCATCAGCCTGGTAATCGTGGGTGACGACGACCCGCCGCTCCGCGACGGCGACGCCGAACATGCCCTGCCCAACCTTGAGCTGCAACCGGCGCACCCACCGCCGGCGACGGTCATTGGCGATGCCCGAGTCGTGCGCGAAACGCAGGATGCCGGCGTCCTCGTCGAGGAGGTAGATCATCGCGCCCTCGGCCTCGAGCAGGCGGGCGGCCTCCTCCGTGGCGCGCTGGAGGATCTCGGCGACGTCGGGGCCCGCGACGGCGGTGTGGCTCGCCGGGGCGGCGCTCACGACAGTGGCGGGGCTCGCGACGCTGGAGGGGTTCGTGACGGTGGCTGGCCGGCTGGTCACGTCCGGGAGAATACGCCGCCTGTCCCGAGGACCGGGATCGGCGCGAGTCCAACCGGCCTACGTCATCTGTCGCGCGTGGCAGTGACGCGCGTCAATGAGACGCAGGCACGGACGACGACGCCGATTTGGCGGCGAATGCCCGGCGTTCCCGGCTGTCTTCCCGGTGAGGATGGCGCCAGAGCCGCCGGCACAGGGCCGGGGCAACCAGACGAACTACCACCTCCCGGAGGGTTAGCCGCCATGACAACGCGACCGTTCACCGCCGTCGACGCCGCGATCCGCGTCGCGATCGTCGGGCTCGTTCTCGGCACCGCCTACATCCACTCGACGCTCGGCGGGCTGCTGTTCACGCTCAATGCGACGGGCTACGTCGTGGCTGCGGCCGCGATGCTCGCCCCGATCGCGATCGCCAGCCGGTTCCGCTGGTTCATCCGCCTCGGCCTCATGGGCTACGCCGCCACGGCGATCGTCGCCTGGGCCGTCCAGGGTCCGTACTACTCGACCGCATACATTGCCAAGGCGATCGAGGTCACGCTGATCGCCCTCCTGATGGTCGACTTCGTCCGCTTCGACGGCAACCCGGTTGCCAAGGTCCGCAGCGAAGTCTCGTCCGCGGTGGCTTACCTCCGCGGTCGCCGGGCGGGTCTGGCCGGAGCCTGATGACCGACGAGTCGAAGCTTGGAGCGGGGCCTCGTCGCCGGCCCCGCCCACCTGCCCCACCCCCCGAGCCACCAACCAATTCGCCCGAATCGAACCCGTTCATCCGACCGACTGGAGAGGAGATCTCATGAAGCGCGCAATCATCGCCCTCGGCCTCATCTCCCTCGCCATCGTCCTCGGTGCGTGCTCCGGTGCGTCCGCCACCCAACCGGGCCCGACCGGCAGCGCGGCGGCCCCCGCCGGTGACGCAATCCAGATCTCGTCGAAGGACCTGAAGTTCTCGACATCGACGCTGACAGCCCCGGCCAACAAGCCGTTCCAGATCGCGTATGACAATCAGGACGGCGCTCCACACAACGTCGCGATTTACGACACCAACTTCTCCTCGAAGGTCTTCGGCGAGGAGCCATTCGGCGGCCCCAAGCAGGTGACCTACAACGTCCCGGCCCTGGCCCCAGGCACGTACGGCTTCCGCTGCGACGTCCACACCGACATGAAGGGCACGCTGACGGTCAGGTAGCCAGCGCCCGATCGCAGCTCTCTCCGGCCCCCGGTTCCATCGAAGGATCCGGGGCCTCCGCTTGTCCCCAGCAAGGTCGCCGCCAGGGGCGACGGTCGCGCTGTTGCTCCCGGCGCAATTCCGCCTGCCGGTGTTGCCGGGCCAGCAACTACGGGCGTCATGGGACCGACCACGGCCTGGATGTTGCCGACCGGGCAACGAGGCGACGTTCCGGGGCGGGAAGTTGCATGCGGCGGCAACGTTTTGGGCCGGGCGCGGGGTTTGGCGCCTTCGATCAGACCCGTTGTTGTCGCAAGGGCAACGCCGTCCTCGCTCCGAATCATCGGGTGCCGAATTCCCGCGGGGTGCAGATATCGGCGGGTGAAGTGCCTTCGATGTGGCCGAAACGCCTCTCGAGCAGGCCCGGCAGGCCAAAACTAGTCGCTGGTTCCCGCGACACGGGAAGAATCGCGAGGCTGGCTTGGTTCGTTGATCGATACATGCATCCCGCGGGAATGGCGAGGCGCAACGCGCGGCCGCACAAGCCAAACGCATCCTGAATCTTGACAAGATGTAGTAGTGATACTACTGTTCGTATTGTTGATACCGCCAGTTGGAGCGCTCGGATGATGGCCTCGCCGATGTCCCTCTACCGTCGACTCGAGACGGCGCCGCGCCGGGTGAGGCGGCCGGTCGTGATGGGAACCCTCAGCCCGATGCTGATCGCGGTCGGCCTGTTCGTGCCACTCCTGCCGTTCGCTGTCCTGGCCTGGATCGAGCCGGACCTTCCGGCAGACGATCAAGCCTAGGACGAGTCGAATGGCCGCAACCGCGAGCCGTGCCAGCGGCGAAGTTGTATTCAATCGCCTACCGTTGCTCCGAGCCGATCGCGGCATCTCCCGCGGCGAGCTCGCCGAAGCACTCGGCATCCACTACCAGACGATCGGCTACATCGAACGCGGCGAATACGCGCCCAGCCTCCACCTCGCGCTCCGCATGGCCCAGTTCTTCGGGCTCCCGGTCGAAGCGATCTTCTCCCTGGAAGCCTTCGGGCCATTGCGGGCCGATGCATTGATGACCCGCGGGGAAGCTTCCTGATGCTCCAGGTCAACGACCTCACGAAGCACTACGGCCCGATCACCGCGCTAGAGGGCGCCACGTTCACGGCGGCTCCAGGCCGGCTCGTCGGCTTCCTCGGGCCGAACGGCGCGGGCAAGACGACGACGATGCGCTGCATCTTCGGTCTGGCGACGCCGGATCGGGGACAAGTGACCTGGCGGGACAAGCCGATCGATCGGATCGTCCGGCTGCGGCTCGGCTACATGCCCGAGCAGCGCGGCCTCTACCCGAGGATGCGCGTCCTCGACCAGCTTTCGTACTTCGCCCAGCAGCACGGCCTCACCGCCTCGGCGGCACGGACCTCGGCCGAACGGTGGCTGGACCGTCTGGGTCTCGCGGATCGGGCCACCTCGAAGCTGGAGGACCTCTCACACGGCAACCAGCAGCGCGTCCAGCTCGCGGTCGCGCTGGTCCACGAACCCGAGCTCCTTGTACTCGACGAGCCGTTCTCCGGTCTCGACCCGCTCGGTATCGC
>Ga0081539_10002091_pt1 | contig 29806 bp, 30 predicted proteins | sample TabmetS4T2R2_FD_71023 | JGI IMG/M metagenome (GOLD analysis project Ga0081539, IMG submission 71023) | Tabebuia heterophylla rhizosphere microbial communities from the University of Puerto Rico - S4T2R2 | ecosystem: Host-associated > Plants > Roots > Rhizosphere ... | reverse complement strand
ATCTTGTGTCGGCGGTCCTGCGCGACCGCACAAACAGACCGGACATACGACCCGCAACCGCCCCAGTCACTCCTACTCAAAATTGCTCTTGCAGACCGGGGGCCGTCCACATACGCGGTCCGGCAAGAAATCACCCGTGCTTGTGCTGCGCCTTGTCGAAGGCCTTCTTCTGGTCGCCCGAGGCTTCCTTCTGGTGCTTGGCCTTCCACTCGTCGTAGGGCATGCCGTAGACGATCTCGCGCGCCTTGGGGTCGGCGATCTCTATGCCCTGCTTGCCCGCCTCCTCGCGATACCAGCGCGACAGGCAGTTGCGGCAGAAGCCGGCCAAATTCATCAGGTCGATGTTCTGGACGTCGGTGCGCTCCTGGAGATGAGCGACCAGGCGGCGGAAGGCGGCGGCTTCGAGTTCGGTGCGGGTCTTGTCGTCCATGGCGGTCTCCTGCGGAACGCCCGGGATATGGGCTCGGCCCGCAGTATAGTCCAGGACGGCGGGTCAGCGCCCGCGCGGCGTTTCGGCGAGATGCTGCGTCGGCTCGTCGGCGCACAGCCTGACAGCCGCCACCGCGCGGCCACCCGAGCCCGCCTGCAGGTCGACCACGGTGCTGGCGTCGAACGCCGGCGTCTGGCCACGCGGCTCCTGAAGGAGGTCGAATCGCAGCTCCAGCCGGCGGCCCGTCTGCAGCTTCTCGAGGAAGCTGTCCGACAGGAGCGGCATCGTGCCGTCGGCCGTGTCGGCCACGACGACGAAATCATCAGCGAACAGGAGCTCGGCGGTCTGGCTCACGCCATCGACGGCAAGCTCGACCCGCGGATCGTCCTTCAGCGCTGCCGCGGCGGCCTTGGGCGCCAACGGTCCCGTGCCCGACAGATAGAGCCGAAGCTGCACGCCGCGCCGGTTCGGCCCCTGCTCGCACGACAGGACGATGACATCGACGTTGAGGTCGGTGCTGGTGGGCTCGGCCACGGCATAGCTGGGCTTCGCGACGTTCGCTTCCAGCGCCCAGCCGGGTGCCCCGGCCATGGCCGGGCCAGCGATGCCGACAAGGCCGGCGAGGAGCGTCAGGGAGCCGCCGAGGAAATGAGCCATGGATGCACCGCGTATCGCTGGAGTGGAAAAGGCACAACGGCCCCCACCATCGATAGTTGCTGTAACGCCTGGGGGTATCTTGGCCGTATCGTGGAGCGTGAGAATTGTGTCGTCTGTGTCGTTTCCCACGTCGTCGGGGCTTTCCGCCCTTTCCGCCCTTTCCGCCGGTACTCGCGTTGTGGGGTGCACCCCTCTGGTGAGACAGCAAAACCGCGAGCCCCTAGGGGTTGGGGCCCTAAAAGGCCAGGGTCAGGGCGTGCGACATCTGCGGTGGTTCCCCTGGGACCCGTGCCGACAGGCGTCGGCACGGGAGCTCCCCTCAGGTTCCAAGGCGCATTGTCGACAGATGAACGATGCAAATAGCGAAAGACTTTTACACTATAGTTATTTTTTGTTGGTTGTCAATAACTATGGTTCTTTGGAGAATTCGCTTCGCGCCAAAGATTTGCTCACAGCGGCGCCGATCGCGGGCGCCAGCCTCTCACCCCAGGCCCGCGCCGCGTCCGGCGTGGCTATAAGGTCCTGGCGCACTTCCAGCGAGCAGTGCGGCAGCTTGCGGGTCCGCGCGTGGGCATTCAGCGTGTATTCGTAGGAGGCGCGCGCCGAATACGGCTCGTTGTCGCCGACCACCAGCGCAGGGTCGCGCCGCAGCTCGGCCAGCAGAGGCTCGGGCAAGCGCGCATCGTCGTTCCACAGCACGCCGACATGCCAGGGACGCTTGAATCCGTTCATCTGCGGCGTGAAGGAATGCATCACCAGCAGCGCCACGTCGCCGTTCGCGGTCATGCGATCGAGATGGCGGTCGACCTCGCGGTGGTAGGGCCAGAAGCAGGCTTCGGCCCGGGCGTCGATCTGCTCCTTCGTCAGTCCCTTGTTCGCCGGCACCGGCGTGCCGTCGCTCACTTCCGGCGTAGAACCCTCGCCGCCCGGCCAGCGGTTGCAGTCGATCACCAGGCGCGAATAGCCCGAGGCGACCAGTGGCGCATCGAGCGCCTCAGCGAGCGCAATCGCCGCCTCGAGGCCGCCGATGTCCCAGCCGATATGGCGCGACAGCTCGGCCTCGGAGATGCCGAGATCGCCCAGGGCCCGAGGCACCGCCTTGCTGGCGTGATCGCAGAGCAACAGCAATGGCGCCTTGCCCTGGGTGTTGTGAACGGAAAACGGCGGCGGATCTGCCGGCCCCAGGAGCTGTTGCATCGCGCCCCTATAGTGCGTAGATCGCGCAAATGAAAGATGCCGAAGCCCGTGCGCTGTTGCGCGACCTGTTCGACGCAGCGCTTGCCGCCGCACGTCCCGCAACGTGTCTTTCCCCCTACATCGCGAAACTGCAGCCGCCGAAAGGCCGCACGATTGTCATCGGCGCCGGCAAGGCGAGTGCGGCCATGGCGAAGGCGGTCGAGGATCAATGGTTACACCCCCTCGAAGGCCTGGTGGTGACGCGTTACGGCTACGGCGAAAACTGCCACCGGATCGAGATCGTCGAGGCGGCGCACCCGGTGCCCGACGAGAAGGGCCGCGCCGCCGCCGGCCGCATCCTCGAACGGGTCAAGGGCCACACGCCGGACGATCTTGTGCTCTGCCTGATCTCGGGCGGCGCATCGGCCCTGCTCGCCCTCCCCACGCCCGGCCTGACACTCACCGACAAACAGGACGTCAACCGCGCGCTGCTGAGGTCGGGAGCGAACATCGTCGAGATGAACACGGTGCGTAAGCACCTCTCGGCCATCAAGGGCGGCCGGCTCGCCATCGCCGCCCAGCCGGCGCGCGTGCTGAGCTGGCTGATCTCCGACGTGCCCAACGACGATCCCGGCGTCATCGGTTCGGGGCCGACCGTGCCGGACCGCACGACCTTCGCCGATGCGCTGGCGGTGCTGGCCAAGTACCGCATCGATCCGCCGGGTGCTGTACGCGCGCATCTCGAGAAGGGTGCCGCGGGCGGCGTCGAGGAGACGCCCAAACCCGGCGATCCGCGCCTGGCGCGCGTCGAGACCGTCGTCGTCGCGACGCCGCAGCGTTCGCTCGACGCCGCCGCCGCCATCGCCCGCAAACGCGGCCTGGACGTGGTGATGCTGGGCGACAATCTCGAAGGCGAGGCGCGCACGCTGGGTGCCGAACACGCCAAGAAAGCGCTCGAGCACGCCAGGCGCGCCGGCAAGCCCACCGTGATCCTGTCCGGCGGCGAAACCACCGTCACGGTGCGCGGCAAGGGCCGCGGCGGGCGCAATGTCGAATACCTTTTGGCCGAGGCCATCGCAGCCAACGGCGCACCGGGCATCTGGGGCCTTGCCGCCGACACCGACGGTGTCGACGGCGCCGAGGACATCGCGGGCGGCCTGTTCACGCCCGATTCTCTCTCCCGCGCCCGCGCCATGGGGCGTGACCCCAAGGCCATGCTGGACGACAATGACGGGCACAGCTTCTTCGAGATGCTGGGCGACAGCATCGTCACCGGTCCGACCAAGACCAACGTCAACGACTTCAGGGCAACGTTGATCGTGCCGCCATGAGCAATCTTTGCTGGGAGCGCGGGCTTCCGGCTTGCATCATGAGCGGGCCAGAGGCCCGCGCTCCCATGAGGCAACCATGACCACCTATCCCGGCTCCTGCCACTGCGGCGCCATCAAGATCGCCTTCACCTCGGACAAGGCACCCGAGGCGATGCGCGTCGGGCGATGCGCCTGCTCGTTCTGCCGGCGTCACGGCGCCCGCACGTCGGGTGATCCGGCGGGCTCGGTCGAGTTCCGCGCCGAGCCGGGCAGCCTCAGCCGCTATCGCTTCGGGCTCGGCATCACGGATTACCTGCTGTGCGCCAAGTGCGGCACCTATGTCGGCGCCGTCATGCCCGACGACAACGGCCAGGAAAGCCGCCAGCTCGGCATCGTCAACGTCAACTCGCTCGACATCCGCGACACTTTCGATCCCGCCCCGCCGCTCCACGTCTATGACGGCGAGGACGAGGCGCGCCGACGCGCCCGGCGGCGAAAGTTCTGGATGAAGGCGACGGTCATCGCTTAGGGTCCCGCCATGGCCATTCTCGGAGTGATCGCCGACGACTTCACCGGCGCCACCGACATCGCAGGCATGCTGGTCAAGAACGGCATGCGCACCATCCAGACCATCGGCGTGCCGCCGAAGGGGGCGATTCCCGACGACGTCGACGCCGTCGTCGTGGCGCTGAAGACGCGCTCCATTGCGGCCAAGGACGCGATCAGCCAGTCGCTGGCGGCCCTCGATGCGCTGCAGGCCGCGGGCTGCAAGCGCTTCTTCTTCAAGTACTGCTCGACCTTCGATTCGACCGACGCCGGCAATATCGGCCCTGTCGGCGACGCGCTGCTCGATGCGCTCGCCGCCAAGCAGGCGATCTACAATCCGGCTTTCCCGGAGAACGGCCGCACCATCTTCTTCGGCCATCTGTTCGTGGGCGACATCCTGTTGTCCGACTCCCACATGCGCCATCACCCGCTCAATCCGATGACGGATTCCAATCTGGTGCGGGTGCTGGCGCGCCAGACCAAGCACAAGGTCGGGCTGGTGCCGCTGAAGCAGGTGCAGGCGGGATCGGCGAGCTTGCGCGCCGCGCTCGACAAGCTTGCGGGCGACGGCGTGCGCCATGTCGTCGTCGACGCGGTGGCCGACACCGACCTCGGCATCATCGGCGAGGCGGTCGGCGACGATCTCCTGGTCACCGGCGGCTCGGGCGTGGCGCTTGGCCTGCCCGCCGCCTATCGCCGGCGTGGGTTGCTGGCGCACAAGGCCAATGCCGACACGCTGCCCAAGATCGCCGGCGCCTCCGCCGTGCTCGCTGGATCGTGCTCGGCGGCGACGTTGGGACAGATCGCAGCCTTCAAGGGCCCGCACCTGCATCTCGATACCGACGCCATCTGCCGCGGCGAACCGGTCGGCGACGCGGCGCTTGCCTGGGCCAAGGACAAGATCGGCAACGGACCGATCCTGCTGTCGGCCAGCGATAGCCCTGAGCAGGTGAAGGCGCTGCAGGCCAAGTACGGCGTCGAGAAGTCGAGCCAGGCGATCGAGAAGACCATGGCCAAGCTCGCCAAGGGCCTGGTCGCCGCGGGTGTCGGCCGCCTGGTCGTGGCCGGTGGCGAGACCTCCGGCGCCGTGGTCGGCGCCCTCGACGTGACCGCGCTGCGCATCGGGCCGGAGATCGATCCCGGCGTGCCGTGGACCGCGTCGGTCGGCGCCAAGCCGATGCTGCTGGCGCTGAAGTCGGGCAACTTCGGCGCGCCGGATTTCTTCACCAAGGCGTTCCAGCGGCTATGAGCAGCAAGGAATCCAAGACGCGCGAGGCGATCTGCGCGCTCGGCGCCAAGCTCGCCGCGCGCGGCCTCTGCCCCGGCACGTCGGGCAATATCAGCGCGCGCGTCGACGACGGCTGGCTGATGACGCCGACCAATTCCTCACTCGGCGAGCTTTCCCCGGGCCAGCTCTCCAAGCTCGACCTCAATGGCAAGCACGTCGGCGGCGATCCGCCGACCAAGGAAGCGCTGCTGCACCGCTCGGTCTACGACGTGCGGCCCAAGGACGGCGCCATCGTGCACCTGCATTGCACCCACGCCGTGGCGATCTCCTGCCTCGACCCGTCGTGCCATCACAGCAAGGAAACCACGCTGCCGCCGATCACGCCCTACTTCGTGATGCGCGTCGGCAAGCTGCCGCTGGTGCCCTACTTCAAGCCGGGCGATCCAAAGCTGGCCGACGCCATTCGCGACTACGCCAAGGGGCATCGCGCCGTGCTTCTGGCCAATCACGGCCCGGTCGTCGCCGGCACGTCGCTGTCGGCCGCCTCGGCCTCGATCGAGGAGCTGGAGGAGACCGCCAAGCTCCATCTGCTGCTGCAGGGTTTTAAGGTGCGCCTGCTCTCTGGCAGTCAGGTGCGCGAAGTCGAAGAAGCGTTTCCGTCGTGATCACACCCCCGCTGTCATCCCGAGCGGAGCGAGGGACCTTTGCTGTTGCCTCAAAAGGCCCCTCGCTTCGCTCGGGGTGACAGTCTTACCTGGACCTAAGCCATGCCCAAGCTCGCTGCCAATCTCTCGTGGATCTACCAGGAGGTGCCGTTCCTGCAGCGCTTTGGCGCGGCTGCGGCGCACGGCTTCAAGGCGGTCGAGATCCTGTTTCCCTACGAGGCGTCGGCGGCCGACATCGCGGCCGAGCTCAGGAAGCACAAGCTCACACAGGCGCTGTTCAACCTGCCGGCCGGCGACGCCGGCAAGGGCGAGCGCGGCTTTGCCGCCCTGCCTGGCCGCGAAGCCGACTTTGCCGCGGCCCTCGACAAGGCGCTGGACTACGCCAAGGTGCTCGAGTGCACGACCCTGCACGTCATGTCGGGCATGATCGCGCCGGGCGCCGACGTGAAGGCGATGCACAAGACCTTCATCTCCAATCTCAAGATGGCCGCCGACCGCACCGCCAAGAGCGGCATCACGCTCGTGCTGGAGCCGATCAACCATCGCGACATTCCCGGCTACTTCACCAACACGACCGGGCAGGTCGAGCAGATCATGAAGGAGGTCGGCGCGCCTCACTTGAAGCTGCAGCTCGACCTCTATCACTGCCAGGTCACCGAGGGCGACCTGACCAGGCGCACCGAGCGGCTCTTCCCCATAACGGCGCACGTGCAGATCGCGGGCAATCCCGACCGCAACGAGCCCGACATCGGCGAGGCCAACCACCTCTACCTGCTCGATGTGCTCGATCGCCTGGGCTACCAGGGTTACGTCGGCCTGGAATACAAGCCCAAGACCACGACCGGCGCGGGCCTCGGCTGGGCGGCGAAGTACGGCATCAAGGCATAGGCATCATGGCAGACAACAACACTCCCATCGTCGCTTTCGTCGGCCTGGGATCGATGGGGCTCGGCATGGCGAAGAACCTGCTCAAGCAGGGACACAAGGTGATCGGCGTCGATCCCAGTGCGCCGGCACGCGAGGCTTTTGCGGCGGCGGGCGGCACGATCGCGGCGAACCCCGGCGAGGCGGCCGCCGGCGCCGACGCGCTGGTCGTGGCCGTGGTCAACGCCCAGCAGGTCGAGACGGTGCTCTACGGCGAGGGCGGCGGCGTCGCCAAGCTGCGCAAGGGCGGCCTGGTCATGCAATGCGCCACCGTGCCCGCGGCGTTCGCCAAGTCGCTGGGCGAGCGGCTCGCCAGGTCCGGCCACGAGCTTCTGGACGCGCCGATGTCGGGCGGCCGCGCCCGCGCCGAATCGGGCGAGCTCACCTTCATGGCGTCGGGTTCCGCCAAGGCGTTCGCCGCCGCGGAGTCGATCCTGTCGGCAACCTCGGCAAAAGTCTTCCGTCTGGGCGATGCAGCGGGCATCGGCTCGCTGGTCAAGATCGTGAACCAGCTTCTGGCCGGCGTGCATATCGCGACGGCCGCCGAGGCGATGGCGCTCGCCGCCAAGGCCGGCGCCGACACGCGCGCCGTCTACGACGTGATCTCGGCCAGCGCCGGCAATTCCTGGATGTTCGGCAACCGCGTGCCGCACATGCTCGACGACGACTATTCGCCGTTGTCGGCGGTGGAGATCTTCGTGAAGGACCTCGGGCTGGTGCTGAACACCGGTCATGAACATCGGTTGCCGCTGCCGATGGCCGCGGCGGCGCACCAGCTCTTCCTTGCCGCCGCCGGCGCCGGCTGGGGGCGGCTCGATGACGCAGCAGTCGTGAAGGTCTACGAGCAGGCCGGCGACTTCAAAGTGTCGTCGCCCAAGAAGTAGACTTTCCGGATGCATCGCGACCGCTTCACCAAGATCGTCGCCACGCTCGGTCCCGCCTCGTCCAGCCGCGAACGCCTGCGTGCGCTGTTCGAGGCCGGCGCCGACGTCTTTCGCCTCAACTTCAGCCACGGCACGCAGGACGACCATCGCCAGCGCGTCGACCTGCTGCGCGCCCTGGAGAAGGAGTTCAAGCATCCCATCGCCATCCTGATGGACCTGCAGGGCCCCAAGCTCCGGCTGGGCGCCTTCGCCAAGGGACCGCTGGAGCTGAAGAAGGGCCAGAAGCTGCGCTTCGACATGGACGAGGCGCCGGGTACGGCCAAGCGCGTGCCCCTGCTGCACCCCGAGATCTTCAAGGCGGCGAAGCCCGACGGCATCCTGCTGATCGACGACGGCAAGGTGCGGCTGCGCATCGTGGCGCACGACGAGGGCACCATCGACACAGAGGTCGAGGTGGCGGGCCAGATCAGCGATCGCAAGGGCGTCAACCTGCCCAACCTGCCGATCCCCTTGTCGCCGATGACGGCCAAGGACCATCGCGACCTGACCTACGGCCTGTCGCTCGGCGTCGACTGGGTGGCGCTGTCGTTCGTGCAGCACGCCATGGACATCGCCGAGCTGAAGAAGCTGGTGGCCGGCCGCGCCGCCGTGATGGCCAAGCTCGAGAAGCCGCTCGCCATCGACCATCTCGACGAGATCATCGAGCAGAGCGACGGCATCATGGTGGCGCGCGGCGACCTCGGCGTGGAGATGCCGCCCGAGGCCGTGCCGCCCCTGCAGAAGCGAATCCTGGCCGCCTGCCGGGTCGCGGGCAAGCCCGCCATCGTCGCCACCCAGATGCTCGATTCGATGGTCCATTCGCCGACGCCGACGCGCGCCGAGGCCTCGGACGTGGCGACCGCAGTTTACGACGCCACGGATGCCGTGATGCTCTCGGCGGAATCGGCATCGGGCGACTATCCGATCGAGGCGGTCACCATCATGGACCGCATCCTGAAGAGCGTCGAAAGCGACCCGCTCTATCGCAAGCTGATGGATGCGAGCCGCCGCGAGCCCGAGGCGACGACGGCCGACGCGATCAGCGCGGCGGCGCGCCAGTGCGCCCATACGCTGTCGGCCGCCGCCATCGTCACCTACACGACGACCGGCTCGACGACGCTGCGCGCGGCGCGCGAGCGGCCCGACGTGCGCATCCTCTGCCTCACGCCCAAGCTCGAGACGGCGCGGCGCATGGCGCTCGCCTGGGGCGTCCATCCCATCCAGACCGAGGACGCGCACAACTTCGCCGACATGGTGGCGCGCGCCGTGCGCGTCGCCCGCCAGCAGAAGATCGCCGCCGCCGGCGAGCGCCTGGTGATCACCGCGGGCGTTCCGTTCGGCACGCCGGGCGCCACCAACATCCTGCGCATCGCCTACGTCTGAGCGCCGCTGTTGCCGTCGCGCAACACGATACGAGCGATACGAAACGCGGCGAATCACCTTGGAATCGCCCTAGTGTGACCGTGAAAAGATCGGGGATGGAGCCGAAGGTTCCATCGTAGATTTTTTCAGAAGCAGCAACGCACAGAGGCGATCGTGAAACGCAAGTCGCGGACCACCGCCCGTCCCTTCCGCCCGGACGCTCTGAACTGGATCGACTTCCTGGTGATGGGGGCCATCGCCCTCACCTTCATCGCGATCGCCAGCACCACCATTAGTCATGCCAAGGCGTCGACCTACAACAAGGCTGCGGCCTACAACGATCCGCCGACCTTTTCGATGGAAAGCGGGCGCACTGCCAGCGATGCCGACCTGATCAAGGCAAGAATAAGGCTGGCCGTCGGCGGTCCCTGGAACTAGCGCCGGTCGATTACCCGCCGCGCTTTGCCCATCGACCGCTCGACGGCGCCGGGTACCGCGATCTCCACTGTGGCCGAGAGGCCACACATTCCCTTCAGGCGCCGAACCAGCTCATCCGCTGAGCGGCCGGCGGCCTCTCCCTCCAAAACCGCCCTCGCCTCGACCCGGACCAAAAGATCGTCCAGGGCGCCGCTGCGCGTCAGCTCGATGACGTAGTGGCCGGTCAGCAGCGGGTCGCGCAGGATCTGCTCCTCGACCTGGCTCGGGAACAGGTTGACGCCGCGCACGATCAGCATGTCGTCGCTGCGGCCGGTGATCTTGGCCATGCGGCGCATCGACGTGATCGAGCCCGGCAGCAGGCGCGTCAGATCGCGCGTGCGGTAGCGGATGACCGGCATCGCCTCCTTGGTGAGCGAGGTGAAGACCAGTTCGCCGGCCTCGCCGTCGGCCACCGGCGCGCCGGTCTCCGGCTCGACGATCTCGGGATAGAAGTGATCCTCCCAGATGGTCGGCCCGTCCTTGCTCTCGACGAACTCGCAGGCGACGCCCGGTCCCATCACTTCGCTCAGCCCATAGATGTCGACGGCGTCGATGCCCAATCGCCGCTCGATCTCGGCGCGCATGCCCTCGGTCCACGGCTCGGCGCCGAAGATGCCGATACGCATCGCGGTCTCGCGCGGATCGATGCCCTGGCGCTCGAACTCGTCGGCGATCGCCAGCATGTAGGAAGGCGTCATCAGCACAACGCGCGCGCCGAACTCGCGGATGAGCTGGACCTGGCGCTCGCCGAAGCCGCCCGACATCGGCACCACCGTGCAGCCCAGCCGCTCGGCGCCGTAATGCGCGCCGAGCCCGCCGGTGAACAGGCCATAGCCGTAGGCGTTATGGACGATGTCGCCCGGCCGCGCGCCGCCGGCATGGAGCGAGCGCGCCATCAGGTCGGCCCACAGATCGATGTCGCGCGCCGAATAGCCGACCACGGTCGGCCGGCCCGTGGTGCCGCTCGAGGCATGGATGCGCACGCACTTCTCCCGCGGGATGGCGAACATGCCGAAGGGATAGGCCTCGCGCAGGTCGGCCTTCGACGTGAAGGGAAAGCGCCTGAGGTCTTCCAGCCGCCGCAGATTGTCGGGATGGACGCCCGCCGCCACGCACTTGGCGCGGTACGGCGGCTGGTTGTCGTAGGCATGACGCAGCGCGCCGCGTAGGCGTTCGAGCTGCAACGCCCGCAGGGCATCGAGCGAGACGGCGATTTCCGGGAACATGCTCTATCTAAATCCAAATCGCCGATAGGCGTAGCCCAGTCCGACCAGCGCCGCGCCCAGGCCGAGGAACGAGAAGACGCGCAGCAGCCCCTGCAGCCCCGCCATGTCGATCAGGAAGACTTTTGCGACCACGACGCAGACCAGCGCCATGCCGGCATGCCTGAGCGCCGCCGCGTTGCGCAGGAAGCCCAGCGCCAGCAGGGCCACGCCGAACAGCAGCCAGACCGCGGAGTAGACGTAGAGCTCCAGGCCCGACGCGCCGAGGCCGCGGCGTTCGAAGCCGGAATCGAAGAAATGCCGGACCTCGAACGACACGTAGACGAAGACCAGGATCGAGGCGGTCGCCTCGGCGAACAGAGCGACGTTGCGGTTGGGTTCGACGTCGATCCAGCGCCGCGCCAGCCCCGCCATCACCGCCGGCAGCGCATAGGCCAGCAACAGGCCGTTGGCGATCGGCAGGCGGCCGACATCGGCCTTGTCGAAGATCGGGTTGGCCACCAGGACCTGCACGACCAGCACCAGCGCCACGGCCAGCGCTCCGCTCAAGCGCCACGCCCACAAGGCGACGACATCGCCGCGCGTGCGCGCCAGCCAGAGGGCCGCGAGCGCGAAGGCGCCCCACACCAGGACATAGAACGCGCGCTCCATGAAACGCGCGTCGGGCGCCATCATGGCGTCGTGGCGGAAGACGCTGCGCACCTCGAGGGTCAGCAGCACGAAAGCGAGCAGCGCGATCGCCGCCTCGGTGGCGCGCATCAGCTGCTGATCGCCGGTTGGCCGCAGGAAGCGCAGGCCGACGACGAAGGCCGCGATCGAGAGGCCATAGCCCCACAGGATCCAGTTGAAGATCGGGGTGACGCCCAGCGGGTATTTCAACACCTCGGGATTGAGCACGAAGCGCACGATCACGGCGGCGAGCAGCAGCCAGCACAGCCGGCGCATGGCGTGTAGGCCGAGATGGGCCGCGATGCCCGCAACCGCGGCGAACTCGACGGCATAGGCAACCGTGATCCACTCGCGACGCAGCTCCAGGGCGATCGCGACGGCAATGAAGAAGGCGACGCCGGCCGCGCAGTAGCCCAGGGCCTCGGTGGCCCCCGGCATGCTGTCGCGCCAGCGCGCCAGGCGCTCGGCGCCGACCAAGAACGGCAGGGCGAGCGCGATGCCTAACAGGCCCCACGGCGTGGCGTCGGCGACACTGTGCAGCACGTACCAGGCGAGCAGGAAGTGCGCGAGCGCCGTGGCGACGGACAATGCCGCCCAGAAGCCAGGCCGTGCGGCGTTCCACAGCAAGGCGAAGGATGCCACGGCATAGAGGCCGCCGAACCATGTCGCCATCCAGCCGAAGTCCTCGGTGTCGCGCCACAAGGCGAGCGCCGCGAGCGACAGGAGCGGCGCCAGCACGGCGACGTACTGGAAGCGCGGCGTCCAGCGCGCCAGGGCGAACAGGCCGATACCGTGCGCCGCCAGCGCCAGCCAGCCCGCGCTCTGCTTGCCGCCATCCTGAACGATCAGCGCCACGATCAGCGCGCCGGTGACGGCGAGCGTCGCCCAGGCCAGCGCCGCGACGTCGATCGCCTGGTCGCCTTCGCCGAGCCGCCGCCAGGTCGCCCAGGCGAACAGGCCGGCGACTGCGACCAGGAACAGCCCGACCCAATGCAGGCCGGAGGCGAGCGAGAGCATCCAGAGCACGGTCCATATCGCCGAGCCGGCTAAAACGCCCCAGCCGAGCGGCCACCAGCCGCGCAATCGGATGACCCACAGCGTGCCGGCCGCGATCGCCAGCAGATAGCCGAACAAAACGGGCGTGTTGGGCGTCTCGCTGCCGATGATGGCAGGACTGACGAAGCCACCGACAAAGGCGAGCCCGGCGACGAAGATGCCGTGCCGCAGCGACACGCCGATGGCGAAGGCCGTGAGCGCGGCGGCGCCGCCGCCGGCCGCGGCCTTGGAGATCATGTCGTAGAGCGCCACGGCCGAGAACAGCGCACCGTAGAGCGCGGCGACGCCGGCGGCCGCCAGCGCCTGGGCGACGCGGTCGTCGCGGCTGCGCACGCGCTCGGCGATGCCGATCAGCGCGAAGCCGAACAACGTCGCCAGGATCACCCGCACTTCGGGCGAGAGATAGCCCTCCTCGATCGAGTAGCGCACGAGGAACACGCCGGCGAGCGCGAGCGTGACCGCGCCAATCCAGACGAAGGCGCGTGCCCCCAATCGCTGCTCCCAGCCGACCTGCGGCTCTGGGACGACCGGCTCCCACGGCGGAGCAGGTGCCGGAACCGCAGGCTCCGGCGCGGTTGCCGGTTCGGGCTCGAACGGCGGCGCGGGTGGTGGCGGCACAGCTTCCGCCACGGGCTCGCCAACCACAGGGCCGCCGATGAGCGGCGGCACCGCCGCCTCGGCCATTTCCCGCTTCAGCCGCGCGAGATCGGCGGTGAGACGCTCATTCTGGTCGCGCAGCCGTCCCGTGCGCACCAGTGCCACGATGGCGATGATCGGCGTGCCGACGGCCCAGGCGATCCCGACCAGGATCAGGAAGATCTCTTCCATGGGCCGCCGGATGCTTTTGGTCGGCTACTCGGCGGCGACCCGGGCGGCCTGGCGGACGAAGGCGGCGCGGTTGTCGCGGGCGACGATGCCGCGCTTCACGACCAGGCGATGGTTCTCCTTGCGCGCGGCCCGCTTGATGTCGGCCAGCGCATCGCCGTCGCACAGCACGAAGTCGGCGCTGTTGCCTTCCTTGATGCGGCCCTGGTCGCCCAGCCGCATCAGGTCGGCGGCGCTCGCCGTCGAGAAGAACAGCGAATCGCGGGTCGAGATGCCGATGTCGCACATGTATTCGAGCTCGCGCGCATTCTCGCCGTGGCGGTTGTGCGGCGTGCCGGCGTCGGTGCCCATGGCGATGCGGCCGCCCGCCTTGTAGTACATCTTGATCGAGGCGATATGGCGGTCGAACACGCGGCGCGCCTTCTCGATCACATAGTCGGGGATCGAGCGGTCGCCGTCGTCGTAGCCCTTCAGGATGTTCTTCACCGCGGCCAAGGTCGGCACCAGCCACACGCCGTGCTCCTTCATCTCGGTGATGCATTCCTCGGTCATGAAGATGCCGTGTTCGATCGAATCGATGCCGCCGCGCACCGCATTCAGGATGCCGAGCGCGCCCTGGGCGTGGCTGGCGCAGCATTTGTGAAAGCGATGGGCCTCGCTGATGCCGGCCTTCATCTCCTCGGCCGAGTAGTGGGCGTCCTCGGGATTGACGCCCGGGGTCATGACGCCGCCGGTCGCCATGATCTTGATCAGGTCGGAGCCGGCATGGACCTGCTCGCGCACCGCCTTGACCACCTCGTCGATGCCGTCGGCGACGCGGCCGGTGCGGTTGCCGTGGCCGCCGGTCATGCAGATCATGCGGCCGGCGCAGCGCATGGTGGGGCCGAGGAAGCGGCCGCTGTTGAAGGCGTCGCGAATGGCGAACTCGATGTAGTCCTTGCCGCCGCAGTCGCGCACGGCGGTAATGCCGCCTTCGAGCGTATTGCGCATCAGCTCCATGCCGCGCACGGCGATCTGGGCCGCCGTCATGCGGTCCTGGACCGCACCGGGATTGCCCTCGGCGCCGCTCAGCGAATGGACATGGCAGTCGATGATGCCGGGAATCAACGTACCGCTCGCCGTGTCGACCTTGTCGCCGGAGAAGCCCGTGAACTCGGCGGCGGGAGCGACGCGCTTGACCTTGCCGTCCTCCTCCAGCACCGCCTGGCCGTCGAGAACCTTCTCGCCGTCGAAAACGCGACCGCCGACATACAACGTGGCCATTGACCCATCCTTGAGGTTGAAACTTGCTGAAAGTCTGCCCGTGCAGCCGCGGCGCGGCAAGTGCGTGCGTCAGCGGCCCGCGGTGCGCTCGGTGCAGCCCAGCGGATCGGCCGGCTTGTCGCCGCCCATCGCCTTCAGGCGCGCGATCTCGTCGTCGATTCCCACGATGTGAGGATTGTGCTTCTTGGCGAGCTCGAAGGCGGCGACGGCGCGCGGATACTCGCCCATTTCCGCGCGGATCATGCCAAGTCCGGAATAGGCGCCGAAATGGCGCGGCTCGCGCTTCACGGTCTCACAGATGTCGTTGAGCGAAGCCGGGAAGTTGCCGAGCAGCCAATAGGCGGTGGCGCGCTTGTTCCAGGCCTCGGAGAGGTCGGGGGCGATCTCGATCAGCTTGCTGAAGGTGTCGACCGACTGCCTGAGCTGGCGCTGCTGCATCTCGGCGATGCCGCGCAGCATCAGGTCGCGCTGCGGGCCCTCCGGCACCATGACCCATTGCTCCCAGATCGCCGCCTCCAGGGACTGGATCGCCATGGGGTCGGTCGCCGTCTGCAGCTTGGCAAACAAGGTGTCGAGCATGGTGCTGCTCCCGCCGTTCTGCGCCAGCACGTTCGCCCCCAGCATCACGCCGAGCAGTGCGGCAAGGCAAGTGCGAAGAAGGGTCATTGCAGAGCCGGCGGCGTCGGCCCGCCGGTCGCCCAGTCGAGCAGCTCGACGGTGTGGGCGACCGGAATACCGGTGCCCGAGGCGATGTTGCCGATGCAGCCGAAGTTGCCGGCAGCGATGACGTCGGGCCGGACGCTCTCGATGTTGGCGACCTTGGCGTCGCGCAGGCGGCGCGACAGCTCGGGCTGAAGCACCTGGTAGGTGCCGGCCCAGCCGCAGCAGAGATGGCCTTCGGGCACGTCCTTCACGACGAACCCCGCGTCTGCCAGGAGCTTCTTGGGCTGCTCGATCACCTTCTGGCCGTGCTGCATGGAACAGGCCGAATGATAGGCCACGGTGAGCGGCCGCGCGGTCACGTTCGCGAGACCGACCTCGAGCATGACCTCGCTGACGTCCTTGGCGAGCCGCGCCACCTGCTCCGCGCGCTCCTTCCAGGCAGGATCGTTGGCGAACATCGCGCCATAGTCCTTCACCGTGGTGCCGCAGCCCGAGGCGTTGATGACGATGGCGTCGAGGCCGGCGCCGTCGATCTCGCGCATCCAGGCGGCGATGTTGCGCCGGGCCAGCGCCATCGCCTCGTCGTTGCGGCCGACATGCAGGACGGACGAGCCGCAGCAGCCCGAGCCTGCCACGTTCACCACCTCGATATCGTGGCGAGTCAGGAGCCGCACCGTCGCCTCGTTGACCTCGGGCGCCAGCACCTGCTGGCCGCAGCCCGGCATCAGCGCCACGCGCTTGCGGCGCAGGCCGGCCGCCGGAAAGGTCTGCGGCCGGTCGACCGGCGAGGGTCCGGCGATGCGGTCGGGGACGGCCTCGAGCATTGCCCGCAAGCGCCGCAGAAAGGTCGCGCCGCCGGGATCGACGCTGCGCGCCGGCAGCAGCGCGGCCAGCGGCTTGGCGAGCCGGCCCAGGACCATGGTCCAACGGAACAGCGTTGGCCGCGGCATCAACCAGGCGAGCAGCCCGCGCATCAGCCGATCCGGCAGAGGGCGCGTAAAACGCTCCTCGATGTGATGCCGGCCGTGATCGACCAGATGCATGTAGTGCACGCCCGACGGGCAGGTCGTCATGCAGCTGAGGCACGACAGGCAGCGATCGACGTGGCGGACCTCCGACGCCGTCGGCGCGCGGTCGCCCTCCAGCATCGCCTTGATGAAGTAGATGCGCCCGCGCGGGCTGTCGCGCTCGTCGCCCAGCAGCACGAAGGTGGGACAAGTCGCCGTGCAGAAGCCGCAGTGCACACACTTGCGCAGGATGTGCTCGCTGCGCGCGGTCTCAGGATCGTTGAGCTGGGCCAGGGTGAAGTTGGTCTGCATGCGGCCACCAACTATGCCGTACGCATGTTTATTCGTTCGGTGGTCTGCTTGATGCGATTACCAGCCTTCAGCGAAGCCATCTCAAGGTCATAAAGCGTTTGAAGACTCATCCAGGTCTGAGCGCTCATGCCCAAAGCTCGTTCGAACCTCAATGCGGTTTCAGCCGTAATCCGCCGTCGGCCACGCACGATGTTGCCGACCTGCACCAGGGACAAACCGGTCGCCTGTGCGAGCCGATACCGGGAAATGCCTGCTGGCTCCATGAACTCGTCATGTAGGATGCAACCCGGGTGCACTGGTTTCGTCTTGCGCTTCGCCGTCATGCTCAAATCCTAATCCATGCGCCCGCGGTTGAAGAGACGCTTGGGATCGAAGCTTTCCTTTACGCGCGACGTTAGGGCCTGGAGTGCTGCCGGCTGAGGTTGAAATACGGGCACCCTCGCTCGGATGTTTGCAGCAGCGCGAATCAAGATCGCATGACCGCCCGTCGAACCAAGTGCGCTGCGCACGATTAAATGATCAGCGTCGACGGTCTCAGGCAGCGCCAGCCAGATCAGGCCACCGGACCAGTCATAGAAGGCTTTCGCTGACGGTCGGTGAGCCTTGATGCGCGTGACGATAGCCGGGCCTTCCGTCGGCGGACACGAGATCTTCCAGACGACGTCATCCCCCGAAGTCGATAGGGGCATCAAGTCGCGCACATCTCGCCAGAACGCGCGGCTTTCGAGCGTTCCGAGCTCTTCCATCCTCGTCACGCCTGCGAAAAGGTCACGCATTCCCTTGAGGCGCGCTTCGACCGAAGGCGCCACGCCTTCGAGGCGCAGGGCCGTCCTGCCGTCGACATGAGCGGCGCCGGACACGTCGTGCGGGCTGCCCATCGCGGTACACATCGCCTTGACCGCGGCCTCATCGGAAAGGTCGCGCAGCACCAGCGTCCGCGTCTGGTCGGGCGCGGGCAGCACCTTCACCGACACCTCGTCGAGCACAGCGAGCGTGCCCCACGAGCCGGCCAGAAGCTTGGAGAGGTCGTAGCCGGTGACGTTCTTCATCACCTTGCCGCCCGACTTGAAGGCCTCGCCGCGGCCGTTGACGCCGCTGAAGCCCAACAGGTGATCGCGCGCCGCGCCGGCCGAGATACGGCGCGGGCCGGCGAGATTGCCCATGACGGCGCCGACCAGGGTGCCCTGCCCCGCCTCCTGCCCCAGCAGCGGACCGAGATCGGGCGGCTCGAAGGCCAGCATCTGGTTGCGCTGGGCGAGCAGCGCCTCGACCTCGCGCATCGGCGTGCCGGCGCGCAGGGTGACGACCAGTTCCTCCGGGGCGTAGTCGACGATGCCGGAGAGGCCCGAAAGGTCGAGGACCTGGTCGCAGGTCATCGGCTTGCCGATCGCGAGCTTGCTGCCCTGGCCGCGCACGTCGAGCGTGACGCCGTCGTTCAGAGCCCACTCCACAGCCTGCCGCAGCTCCTTGGCATCGCGCGGCTTGATGGTGCCCCCCATCGCCTAAAACCGCGGGATGTCGGGGAACGGGATCTTGTTCTGCTGCACGACCAGGCGGCCGAGCTCGGCGCAGCGGCGCAGCCTGGGGAAGACCTTGCCGGGATTGAGCAGATGGTCGGGATCGAAGGCGCACTTGACGCGCATCTGCTGGTCGAGGTCGATCTCGGTGAACTGCTCGCCCATCAGGTCGCGCTTCTCGATGCCGACGCCATGCTCGCCGGTCAGCACGCCGCCGACGCGCACGCAGAGGCGCAGGATGTCGGCGCCGAACTCTTCCGCGCGCTCGAGCTCGCCGGGGTCGTTGGCGTCGAACAGGATGAGCGGGTGCAGGTTGCCGTCGCCGGCATGGAAGACGTTGACGACGCGCAGGCCGTGCTTCTTCGACATCTGGCGCATCTCGGCCAGCACCTCCACCAGGCGGCCGCGCGGCACCGAGCCGTCGAGGCACATGTAGTCGGGCGTGATCTGGCCGACGGCGGGGAATGCGGCCTTGCGGCCCGCCCAGAACAAGACGCGCTCCTGCTCGTCCTGGCTGACGCGCACGGTGGTAGCGCCGCGCTCGCGGGCGATCTCAGCGACGCGCTCGACCAGGTAGTCGACTTCGATCGCGGGGCCGTCGAGCTCGACGATCAGCAGGCCCTCGGCATCCATCGGGTAGCCCGCGCCGACATAGGCCTCGGCGCACTTCACGGCGTCCTTGTCCATCATCTCCATGCCGCCGGGGATGATGCCCGAGGCGATGACGGCGGCGACGCAGTCGGCCGCGCCCGCCTCGGTCGGGAAGCCCAGGAGGACGGCGCGCGCAGTCGAGGGCTTGCGCAGCAGGCGCACTGTCACCTCGGTGACGACGCCCAAAAGGCCTTCGGAGCCGGTCATCAGGCCCAGAAGGTCGTAGCCTTCGGAATCGAGATGCTTGCCGCCGAGCCGCACGACCTCGCCGGTCATCAGCACCATCTCGATGCCTAAAAGGTTGTTGGTGGTGAGGCCGTATTTCAGGCAGTGCACGCCGCCGGAATTCTCCGCCACGTTGCCGCCGATCGAGCAGGCGATCTGCGAGCTGGGATCGGGAGCGTAATAGAAGCCCTCGTGCTCGACCGCCTTGGAGATGCCGAGGTTGGTGACGCCGGGCTGCACGCGGGCACAGCGGTTGGCGTAGTCGATCTCGAGCACGCGGTTGAACTTGCCGAGCCCCAGCAGGATGGCGTCGCCGACCGGCATGGAGCCGCCCGACAGCGAGGTGCCGGCACCGCGCGGCACCACCTTGACCTTGTTGTCCTGGCAGTAACGCAGGATCGCCGAGACCTGGGCCACCGTCTCGGGCAGGACCACGACCAGGGGCATCTGGCGGTAGGCCGACAGCGCATCGCACTCGTAGGGCCGCATGCCGTCGAGATCGTCGATGACGCCCTCGCCCGGCACAATCGCCCGCAAGGCAGCCACGATGTCTGACCGGCGGGCGAGAATGGCGGGATCGAGCGGCGGCATCTGCATGCCCCGATCCTTACGCCAAATGAAAAAGCGGCGGAAGCCGAGGCCTCCGCCGCTTTTTGAATTCCGAGACGCGTCCGCTCAGCCCTGGCGGGCCTTGAAGCGCGGGTTGGTCTTGTTGATGACGTAGACGCGGCCCTTGCGGCGGACGATGCGGCTGTCCTTGTGGCGCGTCTTCACGGACTTGAGGGAATGGCGGATCTTCATGGCTCTTCTCAACAAAAGCCCCGGCGGCGCCGGGGTAATTCCGAAAGAGCGCGGAAAATAGGGACCCCGGGCCGCCGCGTCAACCCATCGGCGGCCTAAAATTCATCAATGATCAGAATGGGTTGACGGGACCCTTCCTAGAAGAAGACGTAGGACCGGACCACCACGTTCTTGCGGCAACGGGCATTGGCGGGCGCGGTCGGGTCGATGCAGGCGGTGTGGAAGGACCAGCGCGAGACCGAGCCGTCGGTGACCGAGTCGTAGCACTTCAGCATCGAGACCTCGGTCGAGGTCTGCCTGGGGAACCAGTACCACTCGTGGTTCGGGCGGTAGGTGAAGCGCGTGGTCTCGCCGACGCGGTCGTCGTAGATCCGGTAGTTGTTGATGTAGGGCTGGTCGGCGAAGGACGGCCAGGCGCAGAGCACGAAGGGGTACTGCTCGACCGTCTCCATGGGCTTGGCAAGATTGAGCGACATGAAGCGGCGCGACATCTTCCGGTCGGCCTCTTCTTCCGTGTAGTTCTGCGGGCGGCCGAAGTTGCGCAGGTTCCTGGTCAGAAGCTCACGGCAGCGCACGCGGCCCGAGTTGTCGTTCAGGTCGTTGTGCACGAGGTTGACGTAGCGGGCGTTCACGCCCGGATTCTTGTTGTCCTGGTCCTCCGTGCGGTCGCCCGTGTAGTCCTTGTCGAAGACGTCGTGGTTGTAGACCAGCGCGTCGGTGGCACCGGGGAAGAAGTCGAGCAGCAGCTTCTCGATCTCTGGGTAAAAGACGCGCTCCACCTCCGCCGCATCGTAGAAGTTCGTGCACTTGGATTCGAGATGGGCCAGCGAGACGCCGAGCTTGTCCATGCATTCGGGGCTGTTGGGCGAGAGGCCCGGGTAGTATTCGCCGATGCGCCGCGCGTCGCGCAGCACGTGCGGGAAATAGAGGTTGCGCCGGCGATTGTCCTCCTCGTTCTTGCGCAGGCGCGCCGCGGTCTCGGCGTGCGCCGGATCGTGCCAGATGGCGTTGGACGGCACGATGGAATAGCTCGGCCGCTCGTGGACGGTATAGGCGAGCGGCAGCACCACGCCGCCCGGCGGCGCCTTCAGGCTGTTCGACTCGCGGATGTAGCGCATGCACTCGTCGTAGTCGTGGAAGGCGAGCCCCCACTTGGTCTTGATCGGGCCCGGAGGCGCCTTGTCGATCATGTCGACGACACGCTGGCCCTCGCCCGACTCGATCTCGGCAATGGCGTCTTCGAGCGCCTTGGCGGTTCCGGCATCGCCGTCTCTATCGAACGACATGTAGGACAGACCACCATTCGCCGCGATGGGCGGCGGCTGGCCTTCGGTGCGCTGCAGCGGCGGCACATAGGGTGGCGCAACGTTGGTGCCGGCGACTTCGAGAAGGCTCATGACGTCCCTCCAACTTGATTGACGCACAGCATAACGCGTTCCCGGCCCCGCTGGTCGCCCGAGGACGATGAATCTTTATCTATCAATCGATTAGAAATCCTCCCTCAGGCCGTCCGGGCCGCCAGGACCAATGCCCACAGCAGGGTCCCGCAGGTCAGGAGATCCAACGGCAGACGCAGCCGGCTGCGCGCCGTCCAGGCCCGCGCCGCGGCCTCGCTGATCGTGCCTGGCTCGGCCTTCTCGAAGGCGAGCGCCTTGGGGATGAAGTCGAAGGCCGACCACAGGCGCATGACGCCATGGCTCGCCAGCGCCACCAGGAGGCAGTTGCGCACGGCGGGCTGCGACCACGCAGCGACAAGGGCCGCGATCAGCACGACCTCGAAGGCGACGTGGATGGCGATCCAGAAACGCTTGCGCGAGATGCCGCCGCGCGCGGGCTGCACCAGGTCGGGGCGCCTGGGCCAGACCGGGTCGACGACGGAGAATTCATAAAGGCCGCCGCCGACGCTGGCACAGGCCAGCGCGGCGGCTATCGCCACGACGATCAGCATGGGTATCCCTTCTTGATGGTCTTTTATCTTTATGACAAAGATATCAGACAATCAAGAGGATTTGAGTGCCGCCACGACATCAATGAGCTGGTCGAGGCCGGAGGCGATGCCCTCCGCCATGCCGGCGCCGACATGGGTCGCCTTCTGGGCGATCGAAGCGAACAGCGTGTGGAGGGTGAGCAGAGTCTTGCCGTCCTTCTCGTCGAAGGTGACGGTCATGATCATCTTCTCCGCCCCGGGCAGCTCGAAGCCGTTGGAGAACACGATCTTCCGGTCGGGCACGATTTCCAGATACTCACCGCCGAACGGCGTCTGCTGCTGGCCGCTCGGCCCGGTCATGGCGGCGCGCCATCGGCCGCCCTTGCGGAAATCCATCTCGCACATCGTCACCGGATAGCCGACCGGGCCAAACCATTTCTTCAGGTGCTCGGGCTTGCTCCAGGCCAAAAACAGCAGCCGGGCCGGCGCGTCGAAAGTCCTCGTGATGGTGAGCTCGCGATCGGCCGCCGGCTCAGCGGCGCCTGCGTTTACTGGCATGTCGTCCCTCCTTGCGCTTGAGATCCTTCACGTAGACGTCGAGCCTATCGAGGCTTTCCTCCCAGAAGCGGCGATAATCGCCCAGCCACGCCGCCGCGCTTTCCATTGGCGCCGCGTTCAGCCGCACCGGGCGGAACTGGGCCTCGCGGCCACGCGAGACCAGCCCCGCCCGCTCCAGCACCTTCAGGTGCTTGGAGATCGTGGGTTGGCTGAGATCGAACGGCGCCACGAGATCGGTCACCGTCGCCTCGCCGTCCGCCAGCCGCGCCAGGATCGCCCGCCGCGTCGGATCGGCCAGGGCAGAGAAAACGAGATCGAGCTGTTCCATCGCCGTTGCCTCATAGCCATTCGGCTATATTCTAATATGGCTATATAAGGCGTTCGACCAGGACGTCAAGGCCGGGCTAAGCTCGCGTCATGAAAACCACATCTCGTCGCCTCGTGCTCGGGGCAGCGGCCGCCCTGGGTTTCGCCGGCTCGACCTTCGCCCAGGCAAAACCGATCCGCATCCTCGTGGGCTTCGCGGCCGGCGGCGGCAACGATGTCACCGCCCGCCTGCTGGCGCAGAAGATGACCGACGGCGGATCGGGCCAGGTCCTGGTCGACAACAAGACCGGCGCGAGCGGCCTGATAGCCGCCGACATCCTCGCCAAGGCGTCGACTACGGCCGGCCGATCCGGCTGTTCGTCACCGTCCGCAAGACGGGCGGCCACATGGTGGTCGACTGGACCGGCACCAACCCGCAGGTCAAGGGCGCCATCAACAACACCTTGTCCTTCACCAAGGCCGCCTCCTACACCGGCGTGCGTTCGGTGCTGCCGCCGGGCATTCCCAACAATGAGGGCGTGTTCCGCGCCATCGAGGTGATCTGCCCGCCGGGCACGGTCGGCAACGGCGTGCTGCCGGCGGCCTGCGCGGCGCGCGGCCTTACCGGCTTCCGCATGGTCGACTGCATGTTCGGTGCGCTCGCCATGATGCTGCCCGACAAGGTCAAGGCGGCGGGCGATGGCGGCAACACCGGCATCTCGATCGGCGGCTATGACGCCGAGCGCAAGCCGTTCGTCTATGTCGACTTCACCTGCGGCGCCTGGGGTGCCAGGCCATGGGCCGACGGACTCGACGGCAATTCGCACATGTTCGCCAACATGGCCTCGCACTCGATCGAGGTCACCGAGGCCGAGCAACCCATGCAGCTGCTGGCCTACGAGTTCGTCGCCGACCGCGCCGGCGCCGGCAAGTTCCGCGGCGGCGTGCCGTTCCGGCGTGACTATAAGTTCCTCGAGGACGAAGGCGTGCTGCAGGTCCGCTCGGATCGGCGCGACCATCGGCCGTTCGGCCTCTACGGCGGCAGCCCGGGCGCGCCGTCGGAGAATTACATCAACCCCGACGGCGAGAACCGCCTGCTGCCGTCCAAGCTCACCATGACGATCAAGAAGGGCGACGTGTTCCGCCATGTGCTGGCCGGCGCCGGCGGCTGGGGCGATCCGCTGGAGCGAGATCCGGCCGCCGTGCTGCGCGACGTGAGGAACGAGCTTCTGTCGGCGCAGAAAGCGCTCGCCGACCATGGTGTCGTCGTCGACACCGCGACATGGACGATCGATGCCGCGGCGACGACGCGCCGTCGCGAGGAAATCCGCCGGGCGCGCGGCTGGACCGAGACGCCCAAGGTGCAGTGGCACGAGCCTGAATTGCTGCGCCGCGCGGCAGAATAATCCCATGGCCGTCACCTATCGCGCCGGTGTCGATATCGGCGGCACCTTCACGGACATCGTGCTGCTGGGCTCCGACGGCACCGTCCACACCAAGAAGATCTCGTCCAGCGTCGGCAACTACGCCCAGGCGATCGTCGACGGCCTGAGCGAGGTCTTCGCCGAGACCGGCCTCTCCGGCGCGGCGATCGACGAGATCCGCCACGGCACCACCGTCGCCTCCAATGCCATTCTCGAGCACAAGGGCGCGCGCGTCGGCCTCATCACCACCAAGGGTTTCCGCGATGTGCTGGAGATCCGCACGCTCCGTATGCCCAGGCTCTACGACATCGGCTGGACCAAGCCCGCACCGCTGGTCGAGCGCTACCTGCGCAAAGTGGTCGACGAGCGCATCGACCATCGCGGCCATGTCGAGCGTGCCCTCGACTTGGCTGACGCCGAGCGCGCCGTCGATGCCCTGCTGGCCGAGAAGGTCGAGGCCATCGCCGTCTGCCTGCTGAACTCCTTCGCCAATCCCGTCCACGAGGCGATGCTGAAGGAGGTCATCGAGCGCAAGGCTCCTCGCCTGCCCAGAAGCCTGTCGTTCGAGGTGCTGCCGGAGATCAAGGAGTACGAGCGCACCTCGACGACGGTGATCAACGCCTATGTCATGCCGATCGTCGCCACCTACCTCAGGGCGCTGCGCAAGGGGCTCGACGCCGGCGGCATCCCGGCCCGCCTGCTGCTGATGCAGTCGAACGGCGGCCTCACCACCGATGCCGCGGCTGCCGAGCGGCCGATGAACATCATCGAATCCGGACCGGCCGGCGGCGTGGTCGGCGCCCAGGCGCTGGCCCGCGCCAAGGCGCTCGACAAGATCATCACCTTCGACATGGGCGGCACCACCGCCAAGGCCTCCATGGTCGAGCACGGCGAGGTGGCGCGCGCCCAGGAATATGCCGTCGGCGCGGGCATCATGATCGGCTCGCGACTGCTGACCGGCGCCGGCTATACGCTGAAGGTGCCGGCGATCGACCTGGCCGAGGTCGGCGCCGGCGGCGGCTCGCATGTCTGGATCGACGGCGGCGGCGCCTTGCAGGCCGGCCCCGAGAGCGCCGGCGCCTCGCCCGGCCCGGTCTGCTACGACCAGGGCGGCACGGAACCGACCATCACTGACGCCAACGTCCTGCTGGGCTACATCAATCCCGCCCACCTGGTCGGCGGCGCGCTGAAGCTCAACGCCGGCAAGGCGCGCGCCGTGTTCGAGGAGAAGATCGCCAAGCCGCTCGGCATGCCGATCGAGCGTGCGGCCTATGGCGCGCACCTGATCGTGGCCTCCAACATGATTCGCGCCATCAAGGCGGTGTCGACCGAGCGCGGCCGCGATCCTCGCGACTTTTCACTGTTTGCCTTCGGCGGCAACGGGCCCTTGTTCGCCGCCGGCATGGCAGTGTCGCTGGGCATCGGCCGCGTGGTCGTGCCGCCGTCGGCCGGGCTGTTCTCGTCGTTCGGCCTGCTCTATGCCGATGTCGAGCACCATTATGCCCGCACCTTCCGTCGCCTGCTGCGCCAGGCCGATCTCGGCGAGATCGGCGCGGCCTGGGATGCGCTCGCCAGGCAGGCGAGCGAGCAACTCGCCACCGAAGGCTTCACCGGAGCGCATGCACGCCTGCGGCGGTCGGCCGCCCTGCACTACAAGGGGCAGAGCTACGAGCTGACGGTGCCGGTGCCCGACGGCGCCATCGATGCGAAGATGGCCAGGCATCTCGAAGCAGCCTTCGCCGAGGAACACGAGAAGACCTACGGCCATCGCGCCGGCCCCGACGAACCGGTCGAGCTGGTGGCGATCCAGCTCGTCGGCTCGGGCCTGCGCGAAGGTAGCGGCGTGCCGCAAAACGTGGCATCGAGCCGCCGCAACGGCGCGCGGGCGGCATCGCGCCAGGCCTACTTCGGCGACGAGCATGGCTGGCTGGACACGCCGGTGCTGAACCGCGCCGATCTGGACACAGGCCGCAGCGGACCGCTGATCGTCGAAGAGTACGATTCGACCTGCGTCGTACCGCCCGGCGCCAACGCCGAGCGCGACGCCGCCGGCAACATCGTCATCACCCTGTAAGGTCTTCCGGGGCGCTCAATCCGAATGGGCGCGGCAGGACTCCACGAATCAAGTGCCGGCCAGCCGTGGCAGGAACATCGCGATATCAGGCCAGATCGACAGCACCAGGATCATCAGCATCATGGTGACGACGAACGGCGAGGAGCCGATGATGACGTCGTCGATGCGGCCGCGCTTGCGCAGGCCCTGCACGACGTAGAGGTTGATGCCGACCGGCGGGGTGATCATCGCCAGCTCCATCAGGATGATGACGATGATGCCGAACCACACCGGATCGTAGCCGGCCTTGAACAGGATCGGCGCGATGATCGGCACCGTGGCGACCATCATCGACAGTGTCTCCATGAACATGCCGAGGATGAAATAGAAGATCACCACGGCGATCAGCAGCTCGACCTTGCTGAGGCCCAGGCTGGTGATGAAGCGGTTGACCTGGCCGGTGAGGCCGATCGAGGTGATGACGAAATTCAGGAAGTAGGCCGCGAGCAGGATCGCCATGATCATGGCGGTGGTCCGCATCGTGCCCTCGAAGGCGCTGAGCAGGGTCTGCAGCGTCAGCCGGCGGTTCCAGGCCGCGATGGCGACCGCCGCGATCACGCCCAGCGCCGCCGATTCGGTGGCCGTCGCCCATCCGGCATAGATCGAGCCCAGCACCGCCAGGAAGATGATCAGCGGCGGCAGCAGGTCGGGCAGCGCGGCGATTCGTGCCTGCCAGCTGGTCGGCGCCGGCGTGCCGCCGAGCCTGGGACTTATCAGGCAAATGATGATCACCGTCAGGCTGAACAGGCCGGCGAGCACCAGGCCCGGGATGAAGCCCGCCAGGTAGAGCTTGGGGATCGACGTATCGGTCAGCACGCCGTAGACGATCATGTTGATCGAGGGCGGTATCAGGATGCCGAGCGTGCCGCCGGCCGCGATCGTGCCGAGGAACAGCCGCTCGGAGTAGCCGCGCTTCTCGACCTCGCCCAGAGCCACCGTGCCGATGGTCGCGGCCGTCGCCACGCTCGAGCCCGAAGTGGCGGCGAACATCGCGCAGGCGGCGATGTTGGAGTGCATCAGGCCGCCCGGCAGCCACGGCACCCAGAGCACGAGGGCGTTGTACATGCGCTCGGCCATGCCGGAGCGCAGCAGGATCTCGCCCAGCAGCACGAAGAACGGGATGGCGACCAGCAGGAAGTTGTTGGAGGTGCCCCAGGCGATCTCGCCCATCGCCAGCGACAGCGGCAGCTTGGAATAGATGCCCGACAGCGACAGGCCGAGCACGCCCAGGCCCGCGGCCACCGGGATGGAGAGCGCGAGCAGCCCGATCAGGATCAGCAGCGTGACGATCAGCATGTCAGGCGCCGCCTTCCCGCGATTGGCGGTCCTTGAGGTCGCGGATCTCGTCCTCGACCTCCTCCTCGGCCGAGCGCGTGCTGATCAGGCGGGCCGCGCCGCGGAGGTCGCCGGTCGCCAGGATCCGGACGGCATCGACCAGCAGGATGCAGCCGACCGCGACGAACGCCGCGAGGCCCGCGATCCAGATCAGCTGCGGGATCACGGTCGGCGTCTCCAGGGCGGACTGGCTGCGCGACCCCGAGGTCCACGACTGGCTGACGACACCCCAGCCGTGCCAGGCGATCAGCGCGAAGAAGCCGACCAGCAGCACCAGCGCCACGATGTCGAGCGCCAGCCGCAGCTTCTGCGGGAACAGCACGTAGAGGGAATCGATGCGGATGTGCGCCCGGTCGAGCAGCGCCGCGCCCAAGCCCCAGGCGGTGCCGATCGCCAGCGAGTAACCCGCGAGCTCGTCGGCGCCGCCGATCGAGCGCGCCAGGAACTTGCGCATCAGCACGTCGACGCCGATCAGCACGGCGGCGAGCAGGATCAGCCCGCCGCCGAACCACAGGCCCCACTGGGCGAAGCGGCGCACCCCACTCATGCGACTCTCTCTGCCTTTGCTCTTCCGGCCTCTACGGTGTCGGCGCCTTGAGGCCGAGCGTCTTGCCGACGGTCTCGTTCCATTCCTTGGCGCACTCCACGCCGCAGCGCTTGGCCCAGCCGGCCAGCACCGCGCCCTCGACCAGCTTCTTGTGGGTCTCGGCCTCTTCGGGCTTGACCGGCACAACGGTCATCTTGGCGAGCTTGCCCATGGTGCAGGGCTGCTTGCCGGTGTTGCAGTTGTCGGCCTCGCCCGTGGTCGTCTTGATGGTCGCCCACATCTTGTCTTCGTAGGCCTTGAACTGCTCGAGCAGGAACGCCTGGACCTTGGGATCGAGCCGCTTCCAGCTGTCGAGGTTGACCGCCAGCACGTTGATGCTCCAGCCCAGCGACATCGGGTAGATCGACTTGGTGACCTCGCCCCAGCCCGCGGTGTTGCCCGACAGGCTGCCGGTGACGGCGCAATCCACGACGCCGTTGTTCAGCGCCGGCACGACCTCGGCGAAGGCCATGCTGACGGCAGTGCCGCCGACGCCGCCCAGGAAGTCGCGCATGGTGTTGTTGAAGACGCGGATCTTCTTGCCCTTGAAGCCGTCGAGCCCGCTGATCACGTCGCGGCACCAGAAGACCTGGGGCGTGTTGCCGCCGAAGGCCAGGAGCTTGGCGTTCCAGTTCTTCTGCATCTGCCGGTCGATGACGTCGCGATAGGCCGCGCAGGCCGCTCGCGCCTTGTCAGGGTCGAGCGTCAGGCCCGCCAGGTCGCAGGCCTCGAAGCGCGGGTCGTCGCCCGCCATCTTGGAGATGTCCATGGCGGCGAAGTCCATGACGCCGAGCTTCAAGAGCCGCAGCATGGTCTTGTCGTCGATGCCCATCTGGTCGAGCGGTGTGAGGTCCGCCGTGATGGCGCCCTTCGACGCCTCGGGGATCGTCTTCCGCCAGAACGGCACCTCGTCGTAGATCGAAACGGGCGTCGGGCTGTTGAGGCCGATCACCTTGAACTGGGTCTTCGGCAGGTCCTGCGCGGCGGCGCCCGTGGCGACGGCCGCGGCCAGCGCGACGCCGGCCATTATCCGATTGAGCATGAGCAACCCCTCCTCTTCCCCCGTCGCTTTTCAAGCGGCAGCAAAATGCATGCCACGCGATTCTGTGCTCAACTCGCGACAACGCCAATAGATGCGGGACGCAACCATGCCGGACCTCAGCCTCGCCCAAGCCAACAAGATCATCGAAGTCGCTCTCGCAAAGGCGCGCGAGATGAAGATCAGGCCGCTCGCCGTCGCCGTGCTCGACCAGGCGGGTAACGTCAGGTCATTGCAGCGCGAGGACGGCGCCAGCATGTTCCGCTGCGACATCGCGATTGGCAAGGCATACGCCTCGGTCGGCATGGGCGTGGCGAGCCGCACGCTGCTGCAGCGCGCCAAGGAAAACCCGCAGTTCTTCGGCGCACTCTCGGCCACCGCGCAGGGCAAGTTCCTGCCGCAGACCGGCGCGGTCGTGATCAAGGACATGGCCGGCAACGTCTTGGGCGCGGCGGGCGCGAGCGGCGCCACGGGCGATGAGGACGAGGCTGCGTGCATCGCCGGCGTCGAGGCTGCGGGGTTGCTGCACGGGTAGTTTGCCGGGAGCGCGGGGCATCATGGGGGCGCGCGGGGGCCGCCAGCGAAAAAAACACGAGAGCCGGGAGTGG
>Ga0081539_10002090_pt1 | contig 29826 bp, 24 predicted proteins | sample TabmetS4T2R2_FD_71023 | JGI IMG/M metagenome (GOLD analysis project Ga0081539, IMG submission 71023) | Tabebuia heterophylla rhizosphere microbial communities from the University of Puerto Rico - S4T2R2 | ecosystem: Host-associated > Plants > Roots > Rhizosphere ... | reverse complement strand
CTCGAGACGTCGTCGAAGGCCTCCCGGGCACGCGCGTCTCCGCCCCTCGCCCGCACGGCGATCTCCTCGACGTCGATCCCCTCCTCTCCGTAGCGCGCGATCAACGCCGCGCGCGAGACCGAGTCCTCGAGCGGCGCGCCGTGGAAGGTGGTGCGATGGATCTCGCCGCCGGGAGGGACGGCCGGCCCGGAGTCGACGATCGCCCCGTCCACGAGGAACGCGCTGCCGACGCCGGTCCCGAGCGTGATGCCGACGACGCGGTGCTGTCCGGCGGCGGCACCCGCCCACCACTCGCCGACGGCAAAGGCGTCGGCGTCGTTGACGAAGGCGATCGCATCCGGCGGAACACCCAGCCCTTGGGCCAACGGAGCCCGCAGATCGACCCCGTACAGCGCCTCGAGCTTGTGGTCGAGCCACGCCACGCCGCGCGCGTAGTCGAACGGCCCGGGCGACGCGAAGCCGACGACTCGGGCATCCCCGACCACGTCTGCGGCAGCCCCGAGGATGCGTTCGAGGAGCTCGTCGCCGTCGGCATCGCTTCGCAGCGGCAGGCGCACGGATTCCTCGACCGTCCTGCGCTCGACGTCGACGCGCCCGGCGCTGACATGCGTCCCGCCGAGGTCGAGCGCGAGCACGACTCGGCTCACGTCACGAACGCCTTCACGACCTTGCAGTCCGGCCCCCGCAGACGGCGGATCGCGTACCGGCCGACGGCCGCGGGGACGACGATCGTCTCGGCGTACGAGAGCCGATGGACGTCGCCTTGCGCGGTCACGATCTCCACCGCCTCCCCGGCGACGAGGTTGAGCACGTGGAAGCGGCCTTCGGTGTCGTCCTCGGCCTCCTCCGCGAAGTCGAGGCGATGAACCGCGAAGAAGAGATCCGGATGCCGGCCGAGCTCGAGCTCCACGTATCCGTTGTCTTTTCTGACAACAAATGGCTCCGCCATGAGCTCGCCGAGCGACGCCGCACGCCGGCGAGCGTCCACGTTCGCGAACGCATGAGCGAGGTGCACGGGTCGTAGCGTGCCGTCCAGGTCGCGCCGCAGCCAGTCGTAGAAGCGCAGGGTGTAGAGGTACGGCGTCGCGCTGATCTCGAGGACGACGTTGCCGGCCCCGCTCGCGTGCGGCGTGCCGGCGGGGATCAGATAGAGCCGATGCTGCTCCGCCGGATGCGAGGCGAGGAAGCGATCGGCGTCGAGCTCCTCGCCGTCCCCGGCCCGCTCCGCTGCCAGCCGGAACGCGTCGAGATCGGTGTCGTCGCGGAGCCCGAGGAAGATGCGGGCGCCGGGTGTCGTCTCCATCACGTAGTACGTCTCGTCCTGCGTGTAGTCGAGCCCGAAGGTCTCGCGCGCGTAGTCGGATCTCGGGTGGCACTGCAAGGAGAGGTGGCCGCCCTCCAGGGTGTCGAGGTAGTCGAACCGAATCGGGAACGAGACGCCGAACCGCTCGGCCACCGATGCGCCGAGCACGTCGTCCCCGTGCAGCGCCATCAGGAGCTCGAAGCCGACCTCGACGGGCTGGTCGCCACCGAGGAGGATCCCGCTCTCCGGCGTGATGAGCTCGTACGACCACGCGAGGTTGGGCGCCTCGGTCTCGACGCCGAGTCGTCCGCGGAGCCACTGCCCGCCCCACGGTCCGGGCAGGAAGGTCGGCCGCGTGCGGAACGGCCGGTGGGAAAGGTCGCGGAGCGTCGTCCGCAGGGCGTCCCCCGGGAGCGATCGGAGGCCTGCAGGATCGGATGCGTCGACGTAGCGGTCGAGGGACGCCGCGAGTGCCTGCTCGTGGCGGTCGAGGATCGGCCAGTCCACGAACAGCAGACGCTGCTCGCTGCCGACCGACCCCGGCGGCTGGCCGAGGTTGGAGGTCGCGCCGCGGCGTACGGCCTCGATGGCAGTGCGCTTCGGGACGGAGACGTACCAGAGCAGATCGTGCGCGACGAGCGACGCTCCGGGGCCGAAGACGAGCACGAGGCCTTCTGGCACCTCGGGCGGGTCGCCGACGAGCTCGGCGACGCTGCGGGTGCTCAGACGGCCGAAGACCGGGTCGCCCGGCAGCTCGCTGTCGAGCGTCCTCCGGCGAACCTCGTCCCATGGCGCAAAATGCAGGCGCATGTCGACGGTCGCCGCTCCGGTCGACGCGGTTATCGGCTCGACCACCTCTTCCCAGTCAACCGCCGGCGGGCCGTCGAGCGCGACGACGCGTGCGCCACGCTCTCGCCACTCCGCGACGAGCGGCTCCGACCCGAGGTCGACGTCTCTGCCCGCGACCGGGTATCGCGGCTCAGGGTCGTAGGTCACAGAGGAGTTCCAGCGTGAGCGAGGCGCTCCAGGAGAACTCCCTGCTCCCGAGCGGCTCGCCGGACGTCGGATCGTAGTACTCGACGAAACCTGACCGGGCGACGAGCTGCAGCGTGAGATCGCGCAGAGCGCGAGCCTCCTCGAACAGCCCGCACCGCTCGAGACCGCGCACGAAGCACCAGTTGACGTTGATCCAGACAGGGCCGCGCCAGTAGTTGCGCCGTGCGAACGCATTGCTCGACCTGGCGACCGTGGTGACGGCCCATGGCGCACCCGCCGAAGGCCCGAACCGACCGGGGTGGAGCAGATGCTCGTCGACCAGCCGGCGGGCCTGGCGCTCGTCCGGAACGCCCGCGTACAGCGGAAACAGGTCCGCGACCGTATCGGTGACGGCGTCTGCGCCGTGGAGGTCGCGCTCGCGGTACGCACCCGCCTCGTCGTCCCAGCGTTCGGCGAGGCTCGCCCGCAAGCTCTTGGAGGCGGCGCGTGCGCGCGAGGCATCGGCGCCGATCTCGCCGAGGAGCTCCGCGAGATCGTCCTCGGCGACCGCGAGGATCGCGTTGAGAGGCAGGTCGACGTACGCGAACGGCGCGTCGTACAGGGAGGTCGGCCGATAGCCCACCTCCTGCAGCGCCCTGATCAGCGCGACGTACCGCCGATACTCGAGATCGGTCGGCCGCTCGCTCGCCTCGACCTGGATCGTGTCGCTTCGTGTCGGCGCGCCGACGCCCTCGACGTCCAGACGCTCGAGCGCACGGTCGAACCGCGGTGCGTTGTCGGCCGACTCCCACGGGTGGAGAACGGCCACGAGACCGTCGACCGTGCGCTCGCGGTGGAACCAGGCGTGCCACGCGTCGATCGCCGGCAGAACCTGCTCGAGGAAGGCGCGGTCCGGGCTCGCGTCGTGCAGCGCCCGGACGGCGGTGGCGAGCACCGGCGGCTGCGTCAGCCCGCTCGTCGCGACTGCGGGCGCGCCGTCGCAGGCTCGCGACTCCCAGAGCTCCGGGCCGGGGCTGTAGTCGACCAGCTGCGGGTGGAAGACGATGTGCGGCACCATCCCGTCCGCCCACTGGCCCTCGAGCAGCGATCGCACCTCCAGCCGGCCACGCTCGGGGTCGATCGCCGCCAGGCCGATCGCGACGAAGGCGGAGTCCCAGTTCCACTGGAACGGGTAGAGCCGCTGCGACGGCTTGATGAAGCGGCCGGTGTCGTTCGCCCGCAGGACGGCACGCGCATGCCTGGCGAGCGCCGCCGGGTCGATCGTCACTCGCTCGTACCCACCGGATCGACGACGAGCGTCGTCGTCCTCACGTATCTCGATGCGAGCTCGGGCTCCACGGCCTGCATGCGACGCGGCGGTAGACCGCGGACGAGCGCCTCGAGGTCGTCGACGACGCGCTCTCCGATCTCGAGGAGGGCCTCGCGGACGACACCTGCTCGGTGGGCAGACAGGACGGCGCCCTCCGCGCGTCGGATCGGATGGTCCGCGTCGAACGGCTCCTCCGGGAAGACGTCGATGCCGGCCTTGAAGCGTCCGGCGAGGACGAGGTCGGTGAGCGCGTCGAAATCGACGACGTGAGCGCGGCTGACGAGCACGAGCGTGGCTCGCGGCTCGATCAGCTCGAGCAGCTCGCGGGAGAGGAGCGCGCGGTTCTCGCTCGTCGGCGTGGCGAGCACGAAGATCACGCGGGAGGTCTCGAGGAGACGGTCGAGAGGCATCGGCGCGACGCCCTCCGACCTGAGATACGCGTCGGTCAACCAGGGGTCGAAGGCGACGAGCTCGCAGCGAAAGGGGGCGATGAGGTCGCGGAGCGCGCGGCCGATGTTGCCGAAGCCGACGAAGCCGACCCGTGCGCCGTGGAGCATGTAGCTGTCCACGACGCCTTCGTGGAGCCACTTCTCCTCGCCGGCCCGGAAGGCGCGGTCGCCTTCGGCGATGTCCCGCGTACAGGCGAGCGCGAGCCCGAGCGACATCTCGGCAACGGCCGCGGCGAAGGCGGGGGCGGCGGACAGCACCCGGATCCCCCGCGCGGCGCACGTCGCGTAGTCGAGCTCCGGCGGCCAGCCGCCCGAGACGGTGAGGATCGCGCGCAACGCAGCCGCGTCCGCGAGCACGTCGCCGTACCGCCAACCGCCCGTCACCACGGCGAACGCGTCACGCAGCTCATCGCGGAACGCGTCGAGCTCCATGGGCTCGTCCCTGCCCCATACGACGTCGACGGTGTCGGCCAGGCGCTGCGCGTCCGCCGGCGCGAAGATCTCACCCATCTGACGGAAGAACGGGTCGACGATGACCTTCGGCTGGTCCCTCACGGCGGTTGTGGCGATCCGATGAGCATTCCCGTGGAGGGGTCGGACGTTCTCACGAGATGACGATCGCCGTCTCCGTTGCAAGTTCCTCGGCGCCCGTGTGGATCGCCGTCCCACGTTCGCGGTCCATCCAGCGGATGCGTGCCGGCTCGAGGCGCAACCACACGTCGCTGTCCGGCTGCGGGAACAGGTCCGGTTGGACTGACACCTTCAGGGTGTCCTCGCCACACTGAACCGTGAGGAGGTTGTGAGAGCCGAGCGGCTCGAGCACGATGACCTTCGCGCGCACGAGCCCTTCCGCGGACGTAGTCTCCACCCGGATCGCCTCCGCCCGTATGCCCAGCAGGAGATCGTGTCTGACGAGCGCCGCAGCCTCGACTGGCAGCTCGAAGGAGCCACCGCTGACCTTGGCGATCACGGCGCCCCCATTGGCGACGACCTCAGCATCGAGGAAGTTCATCGGCGGATTGCCGATGAAGCCGCCGACGAACGTGTCGGCCGGGTTGTCGTACACCTCGAGCGGGTTGCCCAGCTGGACGATCCTGCCCTTGTTCATCACGGCGATCCGGTCGCCCATCGAGAGCGCCTCGATCTGGTCGTGCGTGACGTAGATCGTCGTCGCGTCGAGGTTCTGCAGGAGGCTCTTCAGCTCGGCCCGCATCTCGAGGCGAAGGAGCGCGTCGAGGTTAGAGAGTGGCTCGTCCATCAGCAGGACGTCCGCTTTCGTCGCCATCGCGCGCGCAACCGCAACGCGCTGCCGCTGACCGCCCGACAGCTGGGACGAATAGCGGCCGAGCAGGTCTTCGATGTGCAGGAGCTCTGCGGCGGACCGCACGCGGTCGTCGATGACCGCCTTCTTCTCCTTCTGCATACGCAGGCCGAAGGCGATGTTGTCGTACACCTTCATATGCGGGAACACCGCGTAGCTCTGGAACACCATCGCGATCCGCCGGCGCCTCGGGGGGAGATCGGTCGCGTCTCGGTCGCCGATGAACACGCGACCGCCGTCGACCCGCTCGAGCCCGGCGAGGCATCGGAGAAGCGTCGTCTTCCCGCAGCCCGACGGGCCGAGCAGGACCATGAACTCTCCGTCCTTCACCTCGAGGTCGACGCCGTCGACCGCCGCGAAGCTGCCGAAGGTCTTCCGTATTGTCTCGAAACGGATCTCAGCCATTGCCTCGCGCCCCTTTCGAGCCGGCGTCAGCGCGCAACGCGCCCCCAGGTCGTGAGCAGGTATTTGCGGATGAAGAAGATGACGACGAGCGCCGGCGCGAGCAGGAAGAAGCCCCCGGCGAGGCGATACGGAAGCGGTGACGTGTCGAGCGCCGCGAGCATTTGCGCCGGCAAGGTCCGGTTCCTGAGCGTCAGCAACGCCGCAGCGAAGACCTCGTTCCAGGTCGTGACGAAGATGAAGATCGCCGATGCGGCGACACCTGGCAGCGCGAGCGGAAGCGCCACGCGGCCGAACGCCGATAGCCGGCTGCATCCGAGCGTCATCGCCGCCTCCTCGAGCTCGTAGGAGATCCCCGCGAAGACGCTGGCGGTGACGAGCACCGTGAGCGGCAACGTGAACGCGATGTGCGCCATGGCAACCCCGTAGATCGTGTCGTCGATGCCGACGCGGATATACGTCACCGCCAGCGGGACGGCGATGATGATGAGCGGGAACGCGCGCGTGCTGACGAGCGCGAGCTGGAACGGATTGGCCGCCCGGAACGAGAAACGCGCGAGCGCGTAGCCGGCGGGAGTGCCGATCGCGAGGCACGCGACGATCGTGATCACCGCGACGTAGACGCTGCGGAGGAGCGAGTCGGTCACGCCGTCGGAGTCGAGGAAGACGTTCATCGACTCCATCGAGAGATGGTTCGGAACGAGGTTCTTGGGATAGTCGTAGACGGCGTCGAAAGTCGAGAACGCGGAGAGCGTGATCAGGTAGATCGGCGCGAGGATGAAGGCCGAGATCGCGAGCGCCGCGACGTAGGCGAGCGCACGCCCAACCCTGATCCGCGGCAACCCCGTCAACGAAGCCTCCGCTCCCGCGGCGTCCGCAACGCGACGAGCACCACAGCGGCGGCCGCGAGGGACAGCCCGAGGATGACGACGGAGTAGGCGGCCGCGACGTGCTCGTTCTCGTTGGTGACCTGCCACTTGTACGCCTCGGCGGCGAGCACCGTCGCCCCGGAGCCTGTCAGCGCGATCACGACGGCGAAGACCTCGAAGGCGAAGATCAGACGCAGCAGAATCGCGACCTGGATCGAGGGCTTGAGCATCGGCAGGATCACATGCCGCACCCGCTGGAAGAAGCCGGCGCCGAATACCTCGGAGGCCTCGACGTAGTCCTTCGGGATTCCCTGGAGCCCCGCGAAGAGGATCACCATCATGAAGGTCGTCGAGCGCCAGATCTCGGCCGCGGCGACCGCGATGACGAGCTGTGTCCTCGACGTCGGGTCGAGGAAGATGAACGGCTGCTGGAGCACCCCGACGCCCTCGAGGATCGTGTTGAGGTAGCCGCGCTCGGTGAAGATCGCCGACCAGGCGATCCCGGCAGCGAGATCCGAGATCGCAAGCGGCAGCAGGAAGATGTAGAGGAACAGACCGGCACCGCGGAGTCGCGCGTTCAGGAGGAGCGCCATCCCGAGCGCGAGGACGAACTGGATCGGAACGATCACGACGATCAGCAGAAACGTGAAGCTCAACGCCTTCCCGAAGGCGGCGTCGTTCACCATCGTGTCGATCGCGCTCCAGCTCCAGTTGCCGTCTTCGTCCCGCAAGGCGAGACCGAACCCCTGGATCATCGGCCAGACGAAGAACAGCCCGAGATAGACGACGGTGGGAAGGATCAGCCAGTACGGCAGGGCTTCCCACCGTCGTCGACGACGGGTGAGGGTCGTCTCCTGGGCGATCGTCGTCATCGCGTCAGAGAGAACCTCGAGGTGCTACTTGACCACGCACCGTGCCCTTCCGCTCGACGGGTCGGGCGCCCAGCACGGGGCGTTCGTCTTCACGAAGACCTGGTCGAGCAGATCGCCCTGCTCCTTCAAGACCTTCGGGATGTCCTCGCCGTTGCGAACGATCCGCGTGAACGTGTCGCGGTAGATCTTGCTGAAGTTGCCTCCCTCGGCGCCGATCCCGACCGGGAGCAACGCCTGGACTGCATCCTTCGCCTTCTGCTGCCTGGCGACCGCGGCCGCCTCGGCGAGCAGGCCAGGCGACAGCTGCTTCGACAATCGTCCTGGCACTGCGGGGAAGAAACCCGTCAGCGAGAGGATCTGCGCCTGCGCGCTGAGCTTCATCAGGTGACGGATCAACGCCTTCCCTCCCTCGGGGTTCGGCGCGTTCTTCGGGATGCCGAGCCCGACGAGCACCGGCATGTACGACCGCGCCTTCGGGCCCTTGGGGACCGGGAACGCCACGAGGTCGTCCGGGCGCTGGTCGAGCGCCGTCTTCAACCGTGCGACGTGATCCCAGCCGAGCAGCACCTCCTGGCTGAGCAGCGGATCCTGCATGAACGCGTACGAGAGCGACTGCGGATGCGTGTACTGCCACAGCTGCTTCATGTACTCCCAGGCCTGGACGGCCTCCTTCGAGCGGAACGCCGTGACGAAAGCGCCGGTGAAGGACGGGACGAGGAAGCCCTGGAGGAACCGGTGGATCAGGCCTGTGTCGCTCGCCGGGAGCGCGAACCTGTTCTGGCCGGTGCCGGCGCGGATCGCCTTCGCCCACTGGAACAGCTGCCCGTACGTGATCGCGTTGATGTCGGCGCCCTTCGGCATGTACTTGAGCACGTCCTTGTTGGCGACCATCACGTACGTCGCCTGCGAGTGCGGGACGAAGTACTGCGTCTTCGTCCCCAGCTTCCCGTGCTTGACGAGCGCCGGCGGCAGGTTCTTGAACTGGGCCGCGACGTCGCCGACGCCGCGGATGAGGCCCTCGTTCTGGAAGGTCACGAAGTCTCCGTGGAGGCCGACGAGCACGTCGATCGAGCCCTTGCCGGCCTTCGCCTCTGCCCTGACGCGATCGATGAACTGCGTCGGGGCGCTGATCGGCGCGAAGACCGCGTCGACGTCTCCGCTGAAGCCCTTGAGCACGTACTTGCGGATGCCTTCTTGCTCCGCGATCGCTCCGAACTGGCCGAAGAAGGCCGTGACCTTCCCCGGGACCGCGGCCGGGCCGGCAGACGCGCTCCTCGCGGTCAGAAGTCCTCCCGCCGCGACGGCCCCACCTGCCAGCGCGGCACGGCCGAGAAAAGTTCGCCGGTCGATCGGTTCGTCCCATCCGAGACCGGACCCGTGTACATCACCCATCTGAGTCCCTCCGTTCGGTCGTCGCCGTGTGTCCATCGGCGCGTTCGACGAGCGCGCTCGTCACTCCGTCCATGCGCTCTCCTTCCCTGTCCGACTCGGACCTGAGTAGATCGAGGGCGAGACCGGCGGTCCACGCGAACTCGGCACCGCCGTGACCTCGTCCGGTTTCGGGGCTGTAGTGCTCCCAGAAGCCGCCGCGGTCGGCGAGCGCGAGCATCGCGCGCCGAACCTGCCGCGCGAGATCGGCGTATCCGTAGCGGTCGAGGCCGCGCTGGAGCACCCAGTTCAGAATCGGCCAGATCGGCCCGCGCCAGTACCGCGTCGGCTGGAACCCCGGCTCGGCCGCGGCCTGGCTCGTGACCGCGAAGGCGTCGCCGACCTCCACGCGGGAGTCCGCAAGGCGCTCGACCATCAGCGCCGCCCGCCCGGGGTCTGGGACGCCGGCGAGCAGCGGCGCGAGGCCGGACGCGCTTCGCGCGGCGACGAATCTCGCGGCCCGGACGTCGAAGTCCGCGTAGACCGTCGTCTCGTCGTCCCACAGCGCCGTGTCGATCTCCTCCCCGGCCGCCGCTGCTCTCGCGCGGTACGGGTCGCCGGGACGGCCGACGATCTCGGAGATCTCGGCGAGATCGAGGTCGCCCTGCACGAGCAACGCGTTGAACAGCACGGGACGCACCGCGAACGGGGTCGCGTCGCGGATCGCCGCGGCGTCGTAGTCGAGCTGCCGGTAGAGGGCGACGAGGTACGCGTAGCGGTCGTACTCTTCGTCGGTCGGTCGCTCGGCCGCGTCCGCGACCTCGACGTCGATCCTCCTGTACTCGGGAACCTGATCCTTCTCGAGCGCGATCCGGCCGAGCGCCTCGTCCCAGAGCGGCGAGTTGTCCATGCCCGACTCCCAGGGATGCCAGATCTCGACGAGCTGCGATCGATCCCGCGCGCGCTCGCGATACAGGTAGTCGTGCCAGGCGGCGAGCTTCGGCTGGAGCTCTGCCAGCAAGGCGCGCGAACGCGAGCGGTCAGCGGCGCGGCGGTACACCTCGAGCGTCGCGGTTGCATGGATCGGCGGCTGGACGATCCCCGACGTCTTTGGCGTCCGGGGCGCGTCCGGGTTTCGCTCCGTCTGCCAGAACTCCGGCCCCGGAAAGTAGCGCGCCCGCTCGGTGAACACGATGTGCGGCAGGAGGCCGTTCCGCCACTGACCGGCGAAGAGCGACCGGAGCTCGAGCTCTGCCCGCTCCTGGTTCCACGCCGCCTGGCCCATCGCGATGCACGCGGCATCCCAGCTCCACTGGTGCGGGTAGAGCCGCCGCGACGGGCTCGTCGCCGCACCCAGCCAGTTCGCGTCCAGGACAGCAAGGGCACGTTCGGCGAGGCTCGTGTCCGTCGAGATCTGATCCGCAGCCAGGTCCAGCTCAGCCCTCCGTACTCACTGGCGTCTCGGGTTTTGTTACCGGTCTGTAACAAATCCGGAAGGCCGCTGTCAAGGGATTTGCTACGGTCGAGTGGCAAACTCGTCGCGCTTCCGAAGCAGCGTCGGATCATCCTCTCCACGCATCCAGACTTCCGTCGGGCGTACCTCGCCAACGCGGTGAGCCAGCTCGGCAACGCGTTCCAGTTCGTCGCGCTGATGTGGTTCGCGGTCGAGACGGCCGGGCCGCTCGGCGTCGTGGCGGTGCGCCTCGTGGACGCGCTGCCTGCGCTGCTCTTCAGCCTCCACGGAGGCGTCGTCGCGGACCGCTGGGACCGCCGCCGCACGATGATCGGGATGGACCTCGTTCGCGGGCTTGCGCTCGTTCCCGTCGCGGTGGCCGGGATCGTCGGAACGGTTCCGCTCTGGGCGCTCGTCGCGACCTCGTTCGTCCTGACGACGGGCGCGAGCTACTTCACACCGGCGTTCGGCGCCCTGCTGCCGTCGCTGGTCGGGCGCGAGGGCGTCCAGCGCGCCAACGGTCTGGTGAACGCGACGAACGCCGCCCTGCAAACGGCAGGCTGGGCGCTGGCCGCCGGCCTCTTGGGCATCGTCTCGGCGGGAACGTTCTTCACGATCAACGCGGTGTCCTTCCTCCTGTCCGCCGGATTGCTCCTCCGCGTGCGGCGCCGCACCGGCGCCGAGCAGGCGACGACCGCGAACTCCCCCACCCTTCGCGACGGGTTCGCCGGGTTGCGGGCCCGCATCGGGCTTCCGACCGCCGTCGGGATGCTCGGCGCCGGCATGACGCTGACGACCGGCGTCTGGACCGTCGGTGTCGCGGAACTCGCGCACTCGACCCTCGACCACGGCGCGGCGGGCCTGGCCCTGCTCCTCGCGGCGACCGCCGTAGGCACGATCTCGGCGGCGGGCTTCCTCGCCCGGCGCCCCGTGCGCCGGAAGGTGTTCGCGAGCTGCCTCGCGTGGACGCTCCACGTTCCCGGCTACCTCCTCCTGGCCGTCGGCACGTCGCTCGCGCCGCTGATGCTGGGGACGTTCCTCGTGGGCGCAGGGTGCAGCGCCGCGCTCCTGCTCGTGGCGAGCGCCACGCAGGAGTCGCTCCCCGAGGAGAAGCTCGGACGGGCGATGGGGGTCGTGTTCCTCGGGCACGCCGGCACGAAGCCGATCGGGCTGCTCGCGATCGCCCCGCTCTACGCCGTGGTCGACGCGCGGGTCGTCTTCCTTGCCGGCTCCCTTGCGATCGCGGTCTGCTCGCTCTACGCCGCGACGCTCGTGCGCGCATCGACCGTGCGCGCCGCTGCCGTCCAGGCGGCGGCGTGAGGCGGGACGAGAGCGTGGAAACGAGCCCGAGTAGAGTGCGAACGCCGACGAGGAGACGGATGTCGATCGATCCCGCACAGCCGATCCCGATCTACTTCCAGCTGAAGACGCTGCTCCTGGAAGAGATTCTCGGCGGACGCTACGGGCCACAGGATCGCCTTCCCACGGAGCACGAGCTGTGCGAGGAGTACGGGATCAGCCGGACGCCCGTCACGCGCGCCCTGTCGCAGCTCGCCGAGGAAGGCGTGATCCTCCGCCATCGGCGCCGGGGGTCGTTCGTCAACCCGCATTGGCTCAGCCGCAGGCCCGACCAGCCGGAGGTACGGGTCGTCGTACCGGCCGAGGGGCCATGGGCGAAGATGATCCGCGACGCCGCGGGCGACGCCGAGCCCGTCAGCATCGTCAAGGTTCCGCGGGAGTCGCTCCATCAGATGCTGACGCACGCGGTCGCCGAGGGGGTGGCCCCGGACCTCGCCGTGATCGACTCCGTGTGGACGCCCGAGTTCGCGGCCGCAGGCTTCCTGCACGCGCTCGAGGACCTGGATGAGGACTGGATCCGCGGCGAGCACGAGGTCGACTTCCTCGAGCCGCTCGCGGGGTCGAACCGCTACGGCGGCCGCACGTTCGGCATTCCGGCGTTCGCAGACGTCGCGGGCCTGTGGTATCGCAAGCGCCTGCTCGAGGAGCGTGGCCTCGAGCCGCCGGCCACGTGGGCCGAGCTCCGCGCGGTCGCGCGCGAGATCGCCGACCGAAAGCTCCCCCACCCGATCGTGATGCCCGGCGGCTCCAAGGGCGGCGAGACGACGGCGTACTGCCTGATTGCCTTTCTCGCGTCGAACGGCGCGAAGGTGCTGCAGCCCGAAGGCGTGAGCCTCGGGTCGCGCTCGACCGCCCAGGCGCTCCGCTTTCTCCGCAGCCTCGTCGAGACGGACGTCATGTCGACCGACGTCGTGGCCCTCGAATGGACCCGCCCCATCCGTTTGCTCGCGGAAGGACATGCGGCGATCAGCTTCGGCGGCACGTACGAGGCGCAGGCGCTGGGTGAGGCGCTCGGCGTTCCGCATCGCGAGCTCTGGGAGGACTTCGGCTTCATGGAGGTGCCCGCCGGCCCGAACGGGACGCAGGCGAGCGTGACCGGCGCGATGATCTACACGGTCTTCCGCCAGGCTGCGCAACCCGAGCTGGCGATGCGGCTGCTCGAGCGCGCCGTGGCGACGGAGGCCCTCGCCCGGATGGCGCGGACGACCGGCCGCATCCCGTCACGGCGCTCGGCCGTCTCGCTCGTCTCCGAGGACCTGCCCTTCGTCGCGCAGACGGCAGAGATCCTCGAGCGCGCCGTTCCGCGGCCATGGATGCCGTCCTACCCACGCGTCTCGGTGCAGCTGCAGGTCATGCTCGAGGCGGTTCTCACCGGACGGCTGAGCGCTCCTGCAGCCGCGCAGCGGACGGCGGACATGATCGGCGCGATCACCGGCCTTCCCGTGCTCGACGGAAAGCGTGCAACTCGCTCCGAGAGCAGCGCGAGGGTCCCCGAGACGGTCAGCTCGTAGGCTCGTCGAGCGAGACGGGGCGACCGTCCTCGTCCGCAGAGCGGCATGCAGCGAGCGTCATCTGCAGCGACAGGAGGTTGTGCCGCGCGGAGTTGAAAGGCTCGCGATTCTCTGCGATCGCGCTGCAGAGCTCGGCGAGGCTGCCGGCGAAGCCATCCGGCAACCACTGGCCTTCGAGCGCATAGCGGTTGACCACGCCGTCCCGCTCGAGCTCGACGAAGTCCGTGCCCTTGCGGACGCTGCCCCGGATCGTCCCCTCCGTCCCGTGTATCCAGAACGGGTTGCCCGGCCGTCGTGTCGCCACACCGACGCTGCGGATCACCGCGCTCGAGCCGTCGTCGTAGTCGACGACGATCAATGCGCCCCACGGCGCGCTCTGGCCGGGCGCCTGCGCCGGCGTCCTGTACTCGCGTGCGCTGACCGTCCTGATCGCCTTGCCGTGAAGCCAGCAACGTGTGATGTCGATCCAGTGGACGGCGAAGTCGTAGAGCACGAAGTGCTTCATCTCGTCGTACTGCGTGCCGACCGTCCAGTCGAAGTCGTGCTCGAACAGGTGCGTGACTGCGCAGACGTCGCCGATCCGGCCCTGCTCGACCAGCAGCGTGGCGATGCGCCAGGGCGGCGCCCAGCGCCCGTTCTGGTTCACGGCGAGACGCAGACCGCGACGCTCGGCTCGCTCGACGAGCGCGCGGGCGGCGACGGCGTCGACGGCGAACGGCTTCTGCGACAGCACGTGCTTCCCCGCGTCGAGGGCTCGTTCGATCAGCCCGCGGCGGACGGCCGGATGCGTCGCGATGTCGACGACCTCGATGCGCGGATCGGCGAGGAGGTCGTCGACGCTCTGGAACACCCGACCGACGACCGGGAAGCGCTCCTGGATCCCGTCGACGGCCTCCGTCGACGAGTCGTAGACGCCGACGACGTCGACCCCATACGCGGTGTACGCCGGGAGATGAGCGAGCTTGACGATGTGCCCGCAGCCGATGATCCCGAGACCGGGCCGATAGCTCGGAGGAAACGAGGGGCGATACGCCGGCGGGTCGTGCACGTGCGCCACCGTCGCCATTTGTTATTGATACATAGCAAATTGGCCGGACAGCGTCCACGCCGCCACGCGCGATGAAGGTCGCGCTCATGGACACCGCCCTGCTCGGCGGTGACATCTTCTCGGAGGCCGGCCGCCTCGGATTCGCGGGCGTCGAGCTGAGCGTGACGCGCGAGCAGCTTCGCGCGCCGGATGCCGAGAGCCTCCGGCGCCGCGCGGCCGCAGGCTCTGTCGAGATTCATGCGCTCGTCCTCGGCGAGCACAACCACGGAGGCATCGCAGCGGTGGCTGCGGAGACGGCCGACGCGGCGGCCGAGGACGTCCGGCGCGCCGTCGGTCTGGCCGTCGAGCTCGGAGCCGACGTCGTGCTCGTGCCGTTCTTCCTCGACGCGACGATCCGAACCGACGCGGACTTCGACCGCTGCGCCGCGGCGTTCGGCCAGCTGTGCCCGTTTGCGGCGCAGCGCGGGGTCACGCTCTGCTTCGAAGGCGTCCTTCCCGCGGCGCGCATCCGGGAGCTCGCGACGCGCGCGTCGTCGCCGGCGTTCGGCTGCTACTTCGACCTCGCGAACCCGATCCGACGCGGCCTCGATCCGCCGACAGAGCTTCGCGGGCTGCGGGAGCTCGTCCGCCGCGTCCACGTCAAGGACATGCTCGTCCGACCCGACGACGTCCATCCTGGTCGTGGGCGCGTGGACTTCGCGGAGTGCGCGCGGGCGCTTCGGGAGATCGGCTACGACGGCTGGGTGACGCTGGAGACCCCGCCGAGCCCGCCGCCCCTCGTCGCCCGCGACCTGAGCTTCACGCGGTCGGTGTTCCCCGCGCTGAGCGACCATGCGTGGCCTCGCTTCGGAGCCTTCTCGTACGACTTCGGGCGCGGGCAGGCACGCGCGATGGCGGAGGAGTTCCAGCGGCTCGGCCTCTCCGCGGTGCAGCTCGGGAGCGATCTGCTCGACGAGTGCCTGCGAGACCCCGGCGCCGCGGCCGGCATGTGCGCGACGCTCGACGACCACGGCATCGAGATCGCGGCGCTCGCCGGATACCGCAACCTCGTGGCCCCGGATCCCGCCGTCAGGGACGCGAACATCGACCACATCGCGCGCTGCCTCGAGCTCGCGCCGGCCCTCCGAACGTACGTCGTCGCGACCGAGACCGGGACGCGCGACGCCACGGGCGACTGGACCGATTCGCCCGACAACTGGGGCGACGAAGCTTGGCGCCTCCTCGACGACGCCCTCGAGCGCCTCCTCCCCGTCGCCCAGCGGGCGGGCGCGATCCTCGCACTCGAGGCGACGGTCAAGAACGTGCTCAAGACGCAGAGCCAGCTCGTCGGCCTGCTCGCGCGGTTCCCGACACCCTGGGTGCAGGTCGTGTGCGACCCGTACAACTACGTCTCGCGGCACCTCGTGGACGCACACCGGCGCGAGACGAACGGGCTGCTCGAGCGTTTCGAGGACCGCTTCGTCGTCGCGCACCTCAAGGACGTGGCGGAGGGAGGTGCCGAGGACGCGACGCCGGAGTTCGGGATGGGCGTGTTCGACCAGCGCCCGTACCTCGAGTTCCTTCGGGACAGACGCCCCGACCTCCCGCTCGTCGTCGAGCACCTTCCGCACGAGCACATCCCCACCGTGCTCGACCGCGTGCGCGCGATCGTGGCGTAGGACGCTTCAGCCGAGCTCGACGAAGCTCACGTCGTCGAAGCCGACGGCATGGAGCGCGTCGACGAGCTCCGCCGTCGCGGGCGTGTCGATGGAGAAGACCATCAGCGCCTGGCCGCCCTCCTTCGTCCGCGAGACGGCCATGTTCGCGATGTTCACGCCGGCGTCGCCGAACATCGACCCGACACGCCCGATCACACCGGGCCGGTCGTCGTAGCGGACGAAGACCATGTGCGGCGCGATCTCGATATCGATGCCGAAGCCCAGCGCGCCGCCGAGGAACAGCCGTGGCTCTGGGCCAATCGTCGTGCCGGAGACGGTGACCTCCTCCCCGTCCGACTCGATCCGCACCTCGACCGTGTTCGTGTAGTCGCGCGATGCGCGGTTACGCTCCTCGACGACGTCGATCCCGCGCTCGGCCGCGATCATCGTCGCGTTGACGACGTTGACGACCTGGTCGACGCGTTCTTGGAACGCCCCGTTGAGCGCGGCGGCCGTGAGCAGCCTCGTGTCGTACTCCGACAGCGGGCCGTGGGCTGCGACGACGATCCGGCGCGGCCTCGACGTCCCGAGCCCCACTGCGATCCGTCCGAGCAGCGAAGCGAGCGGGATGAACGGCCCGAGCACCTCGAGGTCGGCCTGGTCGACGACGGGGATGTTGACGGCGTTCGTGACGATCCCGCCGTCGAGCGCCGCCACGACCTGCTCCGCGACGATCACGCCGGCGCGATCCTGCGCCTCGTCCGTGGAGGCCGCCAGGTGCGGCGTCACCACCACCTCGTCCAGCTCGAGGAGCGGCCCCTGGTAGGGCTCGGCGGAGAAGACGTCCAGCGCCGCACCAGCGAGCTTGCCGGAGCGGATCGCCTCCGCGAGCGCGTCCTCGTCGACGAGCGCGCCCCGCGCGGCGTTGACGAGCCTTGCTCCCTCGCGCATGTGCTCGATCGCCTTTCGGTCGATCAGGCAGCGCGTCTCGTCGGTGAGCGGTGAGTGGAGCGTGACGACGTCCGCGGCGCCCAGGAGCTCCTCGAGCGAACCGGACTGCTCCACGCCGAGCTCGCGGAAGCGGTCGTGCCCGACGAACGGGTCGTAGGCGATGACGTTCATCCCGAGCCCGAGGGCGCGGCGCGCGACCTGCTGGCCGATGCGGCCGAAGCCGATCACGCCGAGCGTCTTCCCGGCGAGCTCGACCCCGCCCCATCGCGAGCGTTCCCAGCGGCCGACCTTCAGGGCGGCGTGGGCCTGCGGAATGTTGCGCGCGAGCGCGACGATCAGCCCGATCGTCTGCTCGGCCGCCGAGACGACGGTCGACTCGGGCGCGTTCGCGACGACGATGCCGCGCCGCGTCGCCGCGTCGACGTCGACGTTGTCGACGCCGACTCCCGCGCGACCGATCACCTTGAGCCGCTCGGCCTTCTCGATCAGGTCCCGCGTCAGCCGCGTCGCCGACCGGATGACGATCGCGTCGTAGCGGTCGATGATCTCCTCGAGCGGCGCCGCGGTCTCGACGTCGACGTCGAAGCGACTGCGCAGGAGCTCGACCCCCGCGTCGGCGATCGGCTCGCGGACGAGTACGCGCATCGCTCAGGCAGGGACGGAGCCGAACGCCTCGAGCGCCGCAGGCGCCCCGCGCCCGACCTCCACATCGACGCCCGCGTCCCGGAGCTCCTCCTCGATCGCAGTCAGCGCGCGCGCGATGTCCTCGATGCCGATGTGGCCGATGTGGCCGATGCGGAAGAGGCGCGACACGAGCTCCCCGTGACCGCCCGCAACCGTGATCGAGTGGCGGTCGCGGAGCGCGAGGCGGAGCGCGACCGCATCGACGCCTTCCGGCGTCAACGCGCCGGTCAAGACAGCGGCGCTGTCGTCGTCGGGCGAGTAGAGCTCGAGCCCGATCGCCTTGATGCCGGCCCTCGTCCCGCGGCCGAGCGCCTGGTGCCGGGCGAATGCGGCTTCGAGCCCGTCGGCGAGGACGAGCTCGAGCGCCTCGACGAGGGCGACGACGAGCGACGTCGCCGGCGTGAACGGCGTCGAGCCCTTCGCCTGCACCCTGCGCTGGCGTTCCCAGTCCCAGTAGAAGCGGGGCAGCCTGGCGGTCGCCGTGCGCTCCCACGCGCGGCCGGACACGGCCGCGAACGCGAGGCCGGGAGGCGTCATCAGCGCCTTCTGGGAGCCGGTGATCACGACGTCGGCGCCCCACGCGTCCGTCTCGAGCGGAACGGCGCCGAGGCTCGACACCGCGTCGACGATCGACAGCGCGCCGGTGTCGGCGCACACGGCGAGGAGCGGCTCGAGCTCGCATACGACCCCGGTGGAGGTCTCGGAGTGCACGAGGAAGACGGTCTCCGCTTCGCTCTCGGCGAGCGCGCCGGCGAGGTCGTCCGGCCGCGGACGCTCGCCCCAGGAATACGTGAGCGGGACGACCTCGCAGCCGAGTGCCGTCGCCATCGCCTGCCAGCGCTCGCCGAACTCGCCCTGCGAGACGGCGAGCACGCGGTCGCCGGGAGACAGCAGGTTCACGATCGCGGACTCGAACGCTCCGGTTCCCGACGAGGTGAAGACGAGCACCTCGTTCGACGTACGGAACACCTCGCGGAGACGCTCCTGCGCGACCGCGAACACCTCGGCGAAGTCCGGCGAGCGGTGGTGGAGCACCGGCCGGCCAAGCGCCTGGAGCACCTCCGGCGGCACCGGGGTCGGGCCAGGCGTCAGGAGCAGCTGCGGACGCGCCACGTCCTGAGACTACCGAGGCGCCCCGAGCGCGAGAACGCCATCCGCAACGGCGGTACGAGCCGTGCGGTGAATCGCGCAAACGTGGCCGGTGGCGTCAGCGGTGCGTGCGGAAGGTGATGGCCTGTTGGAACGTCGGCTTGTTCGAGCCGCGCATCGTCTGCGTCAGGATTCCGGGCGCGAAGCGGATCCGCTCGGCGGTGGCGTCTGCGCGCCACGCCGTGGCGTCGGTGCCCTGCGAGGCGTCGAGCGCGGCGGCCGTCTCGTCGAGCGCCGTCCAGAGCGAGGCCGCGCATGCCGTGACGTTGCCTGCGCCGCAGAACTTCGTCCCGAACGGACGCGGCTCCGTGCCGAGCAGCGACCGCAGGTCCTTCTGGACGTACGACCACCAGCCGCTGTAGGCGCTCGAACCCTTCGGGGCCAGCGGCGGATCGTTTGCGACGAGCTTGCCGAGCTCCGTGCGGAGCTCCTCGTCGAGCACCGGTCCGAGCACGGCGGCGGTGAGCCGCGGCCACGCGGCGTCCAGTACGGCCGCGCCCGCATCGTCGACCTTGCCGTCGAGATCGGCGTCGAGCCGGCTCCCGCCCGTCGCGAGCCAGGCGTCGACCCGCGCGGCGGCGGCCGCGGCACGAGGGGTGCCGGTTCCCCGGTTGAGGATCTCCCGGACGACGGGCCACACCCGCAGCACGCGGAGATCCTGCGTCGCGGCGCCGTTCATCGCCGCGACCACGCTCGCGAGCGTGTGCTTGTGACGGCGCTGGATGCCGGCCCAGAGGAGATCGACGCGCTGCACCGGCCCCCAGGTCCACTCGTCGTCGGCGGCCGCGTAGCCCCGTGCCGGCTTGTTGTTCCAGTTCAGGATCACCCCGGTCGAAGGGTTGATCGCCTGCGCATGCGCGGACGCTGGCGCGAATCCTTGCCACTCGTACTCGCCCGTCCCCTTCGTCGGCAGGCCGGGGTCGATCATCGTCGGGCGCACCGGGAGCCGCCCGCTCGTGAACTGGGCGATGTCCCGGTTGTCGGCGTACAGCCAGTTGAACGTCAGCTCCATCCTCGACGCCTCGCGGAGGAAGTCCTTCGCGGAGCGAACCTGGTTCGTGGAGAGGTCGACGAAGAAACCGAGCGAGGCGACCTCGCGGCCGCGTGTCGAGCGCTTCATCGAGATCGCCACCCGCTTGCCCTCGACGGTGGCGTATTCCTTCACGGGCCCGTGGACGGTCTCGTAGTACACGAGCGGCTGGTCGGGCTCGCCGGGCCGCCCGACGATCGACCCGGCGTCGAACCTCGTCATCTCACGGCAGTCGCCGCGGTAGAGGTACATCGTGTCGCTGCCGCCGCACAGGGTCTCGACGTACTGGTCGACGAGATCAGAGCCCGCGGACGTCGCGCTCCAGGCGTAGTCGAGCCCGCGCCCGAGCAGGACGGCGAACGAGATGCCGGGGAACGCTGCGCCGCGCGCGTTGTAGCCGCCGCCCTGGAGATCGAGCTCGAGCAGGATCCCCGGGTAGTAGTGGCCGACCTGCGGCCCCGCGACGAAGAGCGGCTTGCCCGTGACCGACCGCTTGGCCGACACGAGCAGCGCGTTCGACATCGGCAGCCGCGTCGTCGTGGCAGCCGTCAGCCCGGCCGGCTTGGAGCTCGCGGCATCGACGACGACGTTCCCGATCTCGCTCGAGGTGCGCGACCCGTACGGGAACCTCCCCGGGACGGCGACGTTCGCCTCGCCGTCGTCCCGCTGACGCAGGTCTTCCCAGACCTGGCGTCCCCGTTCGGCCCCGAGCTTGCGTTGCAGGAGCGAGAGGAACTGCGACCTGCGGACCTCGCCGCCGCCCCCCGCACCGAAGACGGCGCCCACGAGACCGCCGACCGCGACGACGTCGTTTCGCGTCCACGGGGTCAACGGCAGGCCGGCCTGCTCGTACTGCGCGTTGATCCCGGCGACGTACGCGTCGACGAGCCGGATCGTGCGCTTCCCCCGCTCGCCCTGCGCGCGAAGGAGGTCGTACTGGCGCGCGAGGACCGCCTCCGTCTGCGCGCTCGGCCGGAAGGTCTTGCCGGAGAGCGCGAGCGCGAACGCATCGACGCCCGGCGCGTCGAGGGTGGCGATCCGTCCGGGCCCGCGGAGGAGCTCCATGATCAGCTGGCGGTCGGCCGCCGTCGCCCAGCCGGCGCCGAACGCGACGTCCTCCGCCGTCTTCCCCGTGACGTGCGGGACGCCCCACTGATCCCGCGTGACCGTGACGCCCTTGCGCGGCCGCTCGACCCGCACCGCCCGGTCGCCCGGCCCGAGGCCGAGGCGCTCGGGCTTGAAGAAGCGGCGGAGGTCGGCGTCGGCGACGCGGTCGCGGAGCCGCGTCAGCCCCTCGTACAGCGCGATCTGGTCCGTCGAGTTCTTCGTGAACACGACGCCGCCCGCCTGCCCCGGTGGTAGGACGTTCCAGGCCTGCGCCGCATGGTCGCGCGGTGCCGTCGCGGCGAGCGCGCCCGTTGCGGCAGCGACTGTGACGACCGCGACGGCAAGGCTGAGTGAAACGGCACGGCGTGCGGGCACGGCCGGATGGTCCCTCCTCCTGGGGCGGCAGAGCCCGGAAGGGTACGTGCGACGCCGTAGATTTGTCGCCCAAGTGGACGCGCTCGTGCCCTTTGCCGCGGCGGTGCTCAGCTGCCGCCTGAGCGCCGAGCTCGTCCGCCGTTGGTGGGAGCGCCGAACGACCGAGCTGCTCGCGTGGGCCGCGTCGCTCGGCGCCTTCGCCGCGGCCTCTGCCGCCCTCGCATGGGCCGCCGCAGCCGGCTGGGACGACCGGTCGTTCCGCGCGTACTACCTCTTCGGCGGCCTCTTGACGGCGGCCCTTCTCGGCGCCGGCTCGCTGTTGCGTACGGGGGTCTCGTTTGCCGGAACGGCGGTCCTCCTCTACGTCGGCCTTGCGATCGGGATCGCCGTGGCGACTCCCATCGACCCGCCGATCTCGGGCGACGAGATCCCCGACGCCTCCGAGCATCTGGACTTCTTCCCCGCCCGCGTGCTCGCGCTCGTCGGGAACGTCGCGGGGACGACGGCAGCCGTCGGCGTCGCCCTTGCCGGACTGCGACGTCGACCCGTCGGAAACGGCCTGATCGTCCTCGGCGTGACGGTGGCGGCTGTCGGCAGTGCCCTCGCAGGGCTCGGAGCGGGCGGCGGCGCCGTCTTCACCGCCGTCGCGGCCGGGCTGCTGTACACCGGTTTCGTCAGCCGGCGCTAGATCGCCGTGCCCACGAAAGGCACGAGTGTTGCAACCGCTGTTGCAGCGTCCCGATATCCTGTCGAGATGCCGCCGAAGCGGACAGCGTGGGTCTTGCTCGCATACCGGCTTCCGCGCGAGCCCTCGACGCCGAGAAGCGCGCTCTGGCGCAAGCTGCGCCGGCTCGGGGCCGCCCAGGTACTCGACGGGCTCGCGGTGCTCCCGCTCGACGCGCGCAACCGCGAGCAGCTCGAGTGGCTCGCCGACGAGGTGATCGACGCGGGCGGCGGGGCGACGATCTGGGTCGGCGAGCTCGCCTCGGCCGCCCAGGAGCGCGAACTCGCGAGCCGGATGGCCGAAGCGGTCGCCGCCGACTACCGCAGGCTGATCGCCGAGGCGGGCGCCGCCGGTGCTGGAGCACGGGGGCAGAGGCGGCGCACGCTCGGCCGCCTGCGCCGCGAGCTGCGTCGGATCAGGGCGCGCGACTACTTCCCGCCTCCCGAGCGCGAGCTCGCTCAGCAGGCGGTGGAGGAGCTGGCCGTGCTGGTCGAGTACCGCAGGGAGCCGGCGTGAGCGAGGAGGCGCTCGCCGAGGCGCAGATCGGGCGCGGACGCGAAGAGCGGTCGCTCGCCGGGCTCGTTCGCTACTTCGCGAAGCTCGGCAGCTGGGGCTTTGGGGGCCCGATTGCGCTCGCCGGCTACATGCACCGCGACCTTGTCGAGCAGCGGCGCTGGTACTCGGAGGAGGAGTACCAGCAGGGGCTCGCGATCGCGCAGACGATGCCGGGCCCGCTGGCCGCGCAGCTTGCGATGTGGCTCGGCTACCTGGAGCGCGGGAGCCGGGGTGCGCTCGCCGTGACCGTGCCGTTCGTCGTCCCGCCGTTCCTGATCGTCACCGTGGTCGCGATCTTCTACGCGCGCTACCAGGGTCTTTCCTGGGTGGAGGACGTCTTCTTCGGCGTCGGCCCGGCGGTCATCGCGATCATCGGGATCGCCGCGTACAAGCTCGGCCGCTCGACGAACAAGCGCGAGCCGATGCTGTGGGCGATTGCGCTCGTCCTCTGCCTCGCCACGGCGATCTCGGGGGCGGAGATCGTGTGGCTCTTTCTCCTCGCGGGAGCCTTCGGCGCCGTCTACTACGGAGGTGGTCTCCCCCGCCTGCGCGGTCGCCTGCCGAGCGTCGTGCCGCTTCCGTTCCTCGCCTCGGTGAACGGCTTCGCCTGGACCGGGAGCGGTGCCGAGCTCGGCACGATGGCGCTCTTCTTCGCCGAGGCGGGCGCCTTCACGTTCGGGTCCGGGCTCGCGATCGTCCCCTTCCTGCAGGAGGGGCTCGTGGACAACCACCACTGGCTGACCCAGCAGCAGTTCACGGACGCCGTCGCGATGGGGCTGATCAGCCCCGGCCCGGTCGTGATCATGGCCACCTTCGCGGGCTATCTCGTGTACGGCGTGGTCGGCGCGGTCGTCGCGACGCTGGCGGTCTTCCTCCCTGTCTATCTGTTCGTCGTCGTTCCCGGCGGATGGTTCAGAAGGCACGAGAGTCACCCGCGCCTGCAAGGGTTCGTGAAGGGCGCCACCGCGGCTGCGGTGGGCGCGATCGCAGGCGCCGCGATCGTTATCGGCCGACAGGCGATCACCGGGCCGATGACGGCCGCGATCGCGCTCGTCGCGCTCGCGCTCCTCCTCCAGAAGCGCGTCAAGATCCCCGAGCCGGCGATCGTGGCCGCCGCGGCAATCGCCGGCCTCCTGCTGCACACCTGAACGGAGCTGTCATGAAGTGGATCACCTTGCGCCCGAGCTCACCGTCTCGTCGAGTGAGCGTGCGTCAGTCGGCGAAGGGCGTGTTGCTGCCCGCGACCGTGCTCGTCGTTGGCGCGCTTGCCTCGCCCGGGACCGCCGTGGGAGACGTCGTCGCGCGTGTGCCGCTTGTCAAGGTGGGCGATATCCGACTGGACGGCGGCAGTTCGCGCTTCGACTACCTGAGTATTGATCCGGACAGGCGCAGGTTGTATCTCGCTCATCTCGGTGCGAGTCGCGTGACCGTGATCGATTTGAGAACGAGAACGCTCGTCGGCAGCGTCACCGGCGTTTCCGATGTCCACGGTGTGCTCGTCGTACCGGAGCTTCGACGACTGTTCGCCACCGCCACAGGCGCGAACGAGCTGGTCACGATCGACACGCGAACCAGAAGGGTGCTTGCCCGCACCCCCACCGGCGCGTTTCCCGACGGGCTGGCCTACGACCCCACGACCCGCCGGGTCTTCGTCTCTGGGAAGGAGGGGGGCGATGTGACCGTCGTCAGTGCCGTGACGAGCAAGACGGTCGGCCGGATTCCTCTCGGCGACGACGTTGGCAACGTCCAATACGACCGGGTCGCGGCCCGGATGCTCGTCGTCGTCGGCTCCAGGAACGAGGTCGTAGCCGTCGATCCCAAACGCCTTCGTGTGCTCGAGCGGATCCGGCTGCCCGGGTGTCTTGGTGCGCACGGTCTATCCCTCGACCCTCTCCGCCGGGCGGCCTTCGTCGCCTGCGAGTTCAACGCTCGTTTGATCGTCCTCGACCTGGCGCGCGGCAAGGCGATTGCACAGCACGCGGTGGGCGAGATACCCGACGTGCTGGCCTTCGATCCGGGCCTACGCCGCCTCTACGTTGCCTCGGAGAGCGGCGTCGTCACGGTCTTCGCGGAGAACGCCCGTCGGCTCCGAAGACTCGGGCAGAGCCTGGTCGCGCCCGGGGCCCATGCGGTCGCCGTCGATCCTCGAACACACCTCGTGTACTTCCCCCTCGAGGATGTCAACGGGCGTCCAGTGCTACGCGTGATGCGTCCCAGGAGCGGTTGAGACGACCGAGGCGCTGGTACCCTCCCCGCGCAGGCGGGAGCGAAGGGAGAGCGCTCTCCCGAGGAGGGGTCGATGGCGGTACAACGGAAGATCCTGATCGCGCTGACATGTGCCGGCTTGGCGCTGTCGTTGCTGCCGGTGGCGGTTGCGGGCGGCGCGGAGAGTCGCGCCGAGCCGGTGCGCACCGTCGACGTCGCGATTACCCGGCGCGGGTTCACGCTCTCGAGCGACACGATTCGCCTGGGCTGGGTGACCTTCCGCGTCGTGAACAAGGATCCCAACTTCGGTCATGACTTCGCGATCCTCTCGAATGGACGAACGACGTGGGTCGGCAAGACAAAACCCCTCGCACCACGCCAGCGAGCGGCCATCCGTGTCCGCTTCGTCAAACCCGGGCGGTACCACTACATCTCGACCCTGCATGACCAGATCGAGCTCGGCTACGCCGGGTACTTCGTGGTAGCGCGCTAGAGACGTGTGCGGCTGATCGGCTAGCGCACAGTCACCGACACGCGCTGCACCGCGTTGTTCTCGTACCCGCCGAGATTCCACTCGGGTTCGAGCGGCTGCGTCTCCCCGCGCTCGTTCGTTGCACGGCAGCAGAGCGTGAACGCTCCGGCGGCGGGCGGACGCCAACGGAACCGCCAGCCGACCCACGCCCACCGGTCGTCGAGGTCGCGCTCGATTTCCGCCGGCGCCCACGTCTCGCCGCCGTCGTCGCTCACCTCGACCCGGGCGATCGGCGCAGTCCCCGACCACGCGCGGCCTTCGAGCAGCACGTCGTCGCCGTCGACGATCCGCTCGCGGGTGAGAAAGTCCGGCATTCCCGGAGGCGCCATCAACGACCGCGGGCGCATCCGCGTCACCGGGCGGCCTTCTTCCTCCTCGGTCTGCCGGAATCGGTACCCAGGCGCCATCTGGTAGCCCGTGAACGGCTCCTCGAGCACGGTGATCTCCATGAGCCATTTGACGTTGGTCATCCCGTACCAGCCCGGCACCACGAGCCGGAGCGGGAAGCCGTGCTGCGCCGGGAGAGGCGCCCCGTTCATGTCATAGGCGAGCACGGCGCCGCCCTCCATCGCGTCCAGGAGGCTCAGGCTGCGCGCGTACTGCTGCTCGACGCCGCCGTCGCGCCCGCGGTCGAGCCCGGTGAACACCACGTCGACCGCGCTGTCCGCCGGGACGGCTTCGCGGAGCAGCGCGCCGAGCGAGACGCCGCCCCAGTGCGCCGTCCCGACCGCCTCCGTGACCCACGGCTGGCTGATCGGGCGTGGCTCGAGCAGCGCCCGCCCGTTGCCGGCGCACTCCATCGTGGCGGTGAGCTCGACCTCCGGCCTGCGCCGGACGTCGATCAGCGACAGCGACATCGGCCGCTCGACCGCGCCGTCGATCTCGAGCCGCCAGCTGTCGGGGTCGACGAACGGGACGTCGAAGTGGACGAGCAGATAGTGGAGGCCGACCGGCGTGATCGCGGAGCGTAGTGCCTCGAGCGGCATTCCATGGTTCCGCGCGGCGAGTCGAAGCTCGTCGAGGCTGATCCCGGTGTCGTCCGAGACGGCCATGGACTCGACAGTAGCGCCTTGCGGGCGCCAGTTCCATCAGCCGAGCCTCGCGCGCGAGAACGGTGTCAGACACCGATACTGTCAAGAGCCGCGGCGTGCCGAACTCGCACCGATCTGTCCCCATGGGACGCGACGGCTCCGAAGCGTCTAATCGGGGCGCGGCTGTGGACTGGACAGCTGCATCTCTCATTTGAGTTGCTGATGAGAGCCAGTCGTAGGATCAGGCGCGCTTATCGCGAGCCGAGCTTCGCGCGCACGAGCTCGTTCACCGCCCGCGCGTCGGCCTGGCCCCTCGTCTCCTTCATCACCTGGCCGACGAAGAACCCGAGCAGGCCGTCCTTGCCCGCGCGGTACTGCTCCACCTGCGCGGGGTTCGCGGCGAGGACGGCGTCCACGATCGGCTCGAGCGCCCCGGCGTCGGACACCGCCTCCTGCGCGAGGTAGGGCTCCGCGGCGAATCCGGCGTCCCCGACCTTGCCGATCGCCTCGTCGAAGACCTTCCGAGGGATCCGCTCGCGTGCGCCGACGAGCTTCGCGAGCTCGGCCGCGCTCACCGACGCCGGATCCACCCCTGCGCCGACGAGCTGGTTGGCGATCACGTTGCTCGCCGCCATCCCGTCCGCGCCGGCCGCGACGGTCTCGTGCCAGAGTGCGTCGAGGCCCCCGGTGACGAGCACGAGCGCCCGCTCGTGGTCGAGAGTCTCGGCGATCCGCCGGATGCGCTCGGCCGGGAGCTCGGGCAGCTCGGCACGCATCCGGTCGACGAGCTCGGGAGGCGGCTCGACCGGCACGAGGTCGGGCTCCGGGAAGTAGCGATAGTCGTCGGCCTCCTCCTTCTCGCGGCGCGCGGTCAGGATTCCGGTCGCGACGTCGAAGTCGTATGTGTGCTGCTCCACCTTGCCGCCCGATTCCCAGAGGGCGACCTGGCGCTCGACCTCCGCCTCGATCCCGCGCGCGATGTGCGAGAACGAGTTCATGTTCTTGATCTCGGTGCGCGTCCGCAGCTCGTTCGACCCTTCGGGACGGACGGACACGTTGGCGTCGACGCGGAGCGTTCCCTTCTCCATCTCCGCGTCCGAGATGCCGAGCTCGACGATCGTCTGCCGGAGGAGCTGCAGGAAGCGCTTCGCCTCCTCGGCGGAGTGGATGTCCGGCTCGGTCACGATCTCGACGAGCGGCGTGCCGCCGCGGTTGTAGTCGACCAGCGTGTAGTCGGCACCGCCGATCCTGCCGCTGCGCCCGCCGACGTGGGTGTTCTTCGCCGCGTCCTCCTCGAGATGGGCGCGGACGATTCCCACCGCATGTTCGCCGTCCGGCAACGGTACTATCACGTTGCCATTAGTGCAAGACGGAAGATCGTATTGGGAAATCTGATAGCCCTTGGGGAGGTCGGGGTAGAAGTAGTTCTTCCGCGCGAAGACGGCGCGGGGTGCGATCTGGCACCCGAGCGCGAGCCCGAGCTTCACGACCCACTCGATCGCGGTGCGGTTCGGCACGGGCAGCGCCCCCGGGAAGCCGAGGCAGACGGGGCACGTCTGCGTGTTCTCGGGGGCGCCGAAGCCGACCGGGCAGCGGCAGAACATCTTCGTGCGCGTCTTCAGCTGGACGTGGATCTCCAGTCCGATCACCGGCTCCCAGCTCATCTGAGGCGCTCCGGGACGAGATCGAGGTCGAGTGCACGCTCGAGCGCATGGCCGGCGCGGAAGAGGACGTTCTCGCCGAACTGCGGCCCGATCAGCTGGAGCCCGACCGGCAAGCCCTCCGAGAAGCCGCAGGGGACGCTGAGCCCGGGGAGCCCCGCGAGACACGACGGGATCGTCAGCAGGTCGCAGGCGTACATCGCGAGCGGATCGGCCGCCTTGTCCCCGAGCGCGAACGCGACCGTGGGCGAGGTCGGCGTCGCGAGCACGTCGAACGTCTCGAACGCGGCCGCGTGCTCGCGCACGATCAGCGTCCGCACACGCTGCGCCTGTCCGTAGTACGCGTCGTAATAGCCCGCCGAGAGCGCGTACGTGCCGAGCATGATGCGACGCTTGGGCTCGTCGCCGAAGCCGGCGTCGCGCGTGCGCTCGACCATCCCCCGGTACGTCTCCGCGTCCTCGCGCAGGCCGTACCGAACGCCGTCGTAGCGCGCCAGGTTCGACGACGCTTCCGCGGGAGCGATGAGGTAGTAGCAGGGCATGCCGTAGTCGAACGAGAGCGGCAGGTCGCACTCGCCGACGTCGGCGCCGAGCTCCTCGGCCAGCCCGATCGTGGCTTCGAAGGCCTCGCGGACGCCTGGCTCGATCGCCTCGAGCGCGACTGCCTGCCGAGGCACGCCGATCCTGAGGCCGTCGAGGCGCTCGTCGGTCGGCAGCCGGACCGGCTCGTCGACCTCGACGGTCGTCGAGTCCGCGGGATCGCGACCCGAGACCATGCCGTAGAGGAGGGCGACGTCGCGCACGGTCTTCGCCACGGGCCCGACCTGGTCGAGGCTCGAGGCGAACGCGACGATCCCGTAGCGCGAGACGGTGCCGTAGGTAGGACGCAGGCCCACGTTCCCGCAAAGCGCCGACGGCTGCTTGATCGAGCCACCGGTGTCCGAGCCGAGCCCCCAGGGCGCGAGGCCGCCCGACACCGCGGCCGCGGTGCCGCCCCCCGAGCCGCCCGGGACGCGCGTCGGGTCCCACGGGTTGCGGGACGGCCCGAACGCCGAGTTCTCCGTCGACGAGCCCATCGCGAACTCATCGGTGTTCGTCTTGCCGAGCAGCGTCAGGCCCGCCTCCTTGCAACGTGCCGCGACGGTGGAGTCGAACACCGGGACGTAGCCCGACAGGATCCGCGAGCCCGCGGTGGTCTCGACGCCTTTCGTCGAGATGACGTCCTTGAGCGCGATCGGGATGCTCGTGCCTTCGGCCTCCTCGACCGTGCGCAGGTAGGCATGGAGCTCGCCGTCGTGCTCGTCGATCGCCTGGAGGTACGCCGCGTGGAGCTCGGCCGGGGAAACCTCACCGCGGTCGACGAGCCCGAGCGCGTCTTCCGCCGTCAGCCGCAGCGTGTCGACCACCGCGCTCATACGGTCGGCGGCACCTTGAACATGCCGCTCTCCGCGCTGGGGGCGTTCCGCAGAACGTCGTCGAGGGGAAGCGCGTCGTGCGGCACGTCCTCGTCCCAGACGTTGGCGAGGTCGAGCGGGTGCGACGTCGGCGGCACGTCGGCGAGATCGAGCTCGGAGACCTTCGACACGGCGTCGAGGATCGCGCCGAGCTCCCCCGTGAGCCGCGCGAGCTCCTCCTCGCTCAGGTCGAGGCGCGCGAGACGCGCGACGTGGACGACCTGATCACGTGTGATTGCCATGCCAATCCATCCTTCCAGAACCGATGTGGGAGATACACACGGTCGATGGCGGCGCCGACGGTGGCGGCCGGAGGCCGGCGTTGCCGGCCGGGAGACCAGGCGCACGGTCATCGGGTCGCAACGGAGAAGGAGGGGGCTCGTGGGGGGGAAAAGGGGTTTCCCCCCCAAAAAAAAGGGGGGGCCCCCTTTGCCCCCCCCCGGCAACAACACAACCCCCCCCCCCCCCCCG
>Ga0081539_10002089_pt1 | contig 29850 bp, 24 predicted proteins | sample TabmetS4T2R2_FD_71023 | JGI IMG/M metagenome (GOLD analysis project Ga0081539, IMG submission 71023) | Tabebuia heterophylla rhizosphere microbial communities from the University of Puerto Rico - S4T2R2 | ecosystem: Host-associated > Plants > Roots > Rhizosphere ... | reverse complement strand
GGAGGTGATCGTGGAGGAGTCCGGTGCCGGCGCCGACCGGCAGCAGCAGATTCTGCAGTTCATGACCACAGAGCACTTCACCCTCCAGACCGCCCGGGCGGTCGCCAACGCCGAGATCACCAGCCGGCTGCAGCTGTATTTGGGGACCTTGTCGAGTTCGATCATCGCCCTGGCCCTGACCGCCCAGCTGTCGGGGCTGGGCGGTGCCTTCCGGGGGTTCGCGCTGGTGCTGCTGCCGGTGGTGTTCTTCCTGGGGGTGGTCACCCATGGGCGGCTGCTGCAGGTGAATGCCGAGTGGCGGACCTACGGGCAGGGCATGAACCGGATCCGCCACTACTTCCTGGAGCTCGCCCCGGAGATGGAGCGCTACTTTGTGCTGCCGGCCAGCGACGACCCCTGGGTGACGTTGGCCGGGATCGGGGTCCGGACCGGGGGCAACCGGTGGTGGCAGGCGCTGCTGACTGCCGGGTCGATGATCGTGGTCGTCAACAGCGTGCTGGCCGGGGTGGTCGGGGGGCTGGTGTGGCGCAGCCTGGCCGGGCCGTCGGGGCCGTTGCCGGTGGCCCTGGCCGCGGCCGTGGGCTTCCTGGTCAGCCTGGTCAGCCAGGGCTTCTATGCGCAGCGGGCGTTCCGCCGCGACCTGGACGCCTCCCCGGTGGTCTTCCCTGCCGGACCCGCCGGCCGTCAGGACCGCTGACCGGGCGGCCATGTGATAGGTAGATGTACTGAGTATCGGGTCCGTAGTGCTGCTCGTGGGCGAACCAGGGATCGCGTCGACCCTCATGCTCACCCCCGACCAGCTCAAGGCCCTGCTGATCTCCACCGCCCGGCCGCTCAAGCGCGCCACCGCTCCCGAGCAGGGCGCGGGGCTACTCGCGCTCGAGGCGGCCCGCGCGGCCAGGACCCCGACAACGGCCACCCAGAGCTGGCCGACCGCCACCGGCATCGGCTCGCTGGAGGCTGCCCGGGGGAGCGCCCACATCACCGACGCCGACGGGGTCGCCCTCACCGGCGAGCAGGACATCTTCGGCCAGACCGGGGACGGCCGCATGTCGTCGGGCCGCATATGGACCGGCAATGCCTGGTCCAGCGCCCAGTGGGGCGGCGACCAGGACCCCCTGGTGCCCCTGTCCGAGGTCGCCAGCCCCTGACTCCACTCGACCACCAGCCAGCAGGGTCCGCCTGATTGAGCGCCCGTTGAAGCCATCAGCGTCTGGAATGATCCATCATGGTTCGGCGTTCGTGAACGATGTTCGATTGATCCAGCGGCGTTAGGCGAAGACAGCATGGAAGCAGATCACCACTCCGTTCTCCTGGACGGCCCCTCCGGTCCCCCTAGTGGTGGCAGGTCGGCGCATGGATAGAACCCAACTCCCTGCCTCGGTCGAGGATAGCCCCGGCGATGTGACCGGCTCGTCCCGTCCTGAGCTGCTGTGGACCAAGCTGGTCGCGCCGGCCCCTCGACCCGGCCTGCTTCCCCGGGACGGCCTCCAGTCGCTGCTCCAGCTCAGCTTGCAGGCCAAGCTGTGCCTGGTCGCCGCGCCGGCCGGGTCGGGCAAGACCACCTTGCTGGCCCAGTGGCGGGCCGTGGCCGGTGGCGGCCGGGTGGCCTGGGTGTCGCTGGAGGAGAGCGACAACGACCCCACCCGGTTCTGGACCTATCTGGTGACGGCGTTGCGGAACGTGGAGCCGGGGGTGGGCACCGTGGCCCTTGAGGCGCTGCGGGGCCCCAGCGTGGAGCTGGAGCGGGTGGTGGTCCCGTCGCTGGTCAACGACCTGGCCACGGTGGGGGTGCCGCTGGTGCTGGTGCTGGACGACTACCACCTGATCACCGAGGCGATCTGCCACCAGACCCTCGGCTGGTTCCTGGACCAGCTCCCGCCCGCCGTGCATGTGGTGCTGTCGTCTCGGCTCGACCCGCCGCTCGCGCTGGCCCGGATGCGGGCCCAAGCTGAGCTGGCCGAGATCCGCGTCGCCGACCTGCAGTTCACCGGCGAGGAGGCCGCCGAGCTGCTGAATGGCTCGATGGGCCTGGCGCTGGCCGCCGAGGACGTGACCCGGCTGGCCGAGCGGACCGAGGGCTGGGCGGCCGGGCTGGTCCTGGCCGGGCTGTCGCTGCGCGGCCGGTCCGATTCCAGCGGGTTCGTCGCCGCCTTCTCCGGCGGTGACCGCCATGTGGCCGAGTACCTGGTCGCTGAGGTGCTGGAGCGCCAACCAGAGGAGCTCAGGGAGTTCCTGTTGCGGACCTCGGTGCTGGAGCGGCTGTCGGGTCCGCTGTGCGACGCCGTGCTGGAGACCCAAGGGTCCGCCGAGCTGCTGCGGGAGCTGGAGGCGTCGAACCTGTTCGTGGTGGCGCTGGACGACCGGCGCCAGTGGTACCGCTACCACCAGCTGTTCGCCGACCTGCTGGGGCTGCAGCTTGGTGCCCGCGAGCCTGGGCTGGTGCCGGAGCTGCACCGGCGGGCCGCGGCCTGGCACCAGGCGGCCGGCAACATCGACGAGGCCATCGGTCACGCCAGCGCGGCCGGGGACCTGGTCGAGGCGGGCACGCTGATCACCCGGCACTGGGCCACCCACTGGCTGGGCGGACAACGAGCGACCGTGGCCCGCTGGCTGGAGGGGCTGGCGGATGCGGCCATCGTGGCTGATCCCCCGGTGGCTCTCATCACCGCCTGGAGCCGCGGATTCCAGGGCGCCTCCAAGCACGAGACCGAGCACTGGCTGGTCGCCGCCGAGGACGAGAGCTACGGCGGACCGCCGCCGGACGGCATGGGCTCCCAGGCCTTCGGGGCCGCCCTGGCCCGGGCCACCCTGATGTTCGACGACGTGGGGCGCGCGGCCGCGGCGGCCTGCCGCGCACTGGACCACGCTGGCGGCCAGCCCGCAGAGTCCTCCTGGGCCGGGGCAGCGCTCGGCCAGGCGCTGTACCTGTCAGGGCAGGCGGCCGAGGCCCGACCGCGGCTCGAGGAGCTGGTCAGCCAGGTGCCGGCCCCGGTGCAGCCGTACGCCGTCGTCACCGCCCTGGCGGTGCTGTCGCTGATCGCCGCCGACCAGGACGACCCCGCCGCGGCCGCGCTGGCCCGCCGCGCGGTGGCAAGCGCCGAGGCACACGCGGTCAACTTCGAGCCACTGTCGGGGATCGTCTACCTGGCGCTGGGGCGGGCCCTGGGCCGCCAGGGGGAGCTCGCCGAGGCCGAGACAGAGCTGGGGCGGGCGCTGGAGCTGTTCGACGTCGACGCCATGGCCGTGCACCGCGGGTTGACCCTTTTGGTGCTCGCGTCGGTGCGGCATGGTCGGGGCGACCTGCCAGGCGCTCGCGCGCTGGCCGACCAGGCCCGCGAGGTCGCACAGTCGACCGATCCTGGCATGCTCCCCTCGCTGCTGGAGCAGACCGAGGCGATGCTGGGGTTGCCGCCACCCCAGCGGGCGCAACTGGCCGAGCCCTTGACCGAACGAGAGCAGATCGTTCTGCGCCTGCTCCCCACCGAGCTCAGGACCCCGGAGATTGCCCGGGAGCTCTCGGTCTCGGTCAACACCATCCGCAGCCAGGTCCAGGCGATCTACCGCAAGCTCCAGGTCAACAGCCGGGCCGAGGCGATCACCAAGGCCCGTCAGCTCGGCCTGCTTCCAGGGTCATGATCACCTCGGGCCCCAGTCCAACCTACTCGGCCGTCCAGGAGAGCGGCGAGACGCCACAAGTCACCCGTTCCGGGTGATGCGTTGGGTCTTGTCGGTGCGGTCCCCTGAAGGTGGCCGGGCCCGACCCTCGCCCGGAGCCACGGTCGGAGGTGCGCGTGGACCAGTCCAGGCGAATGACCGGCCTCAGGCGCCGCGTCGAGCCGGCCGTGCGTCTCGCCCACAACGGCCTACCCGGGAGGATCCTCGGCCGTCTCATCGAGGTCCAGTTTCTCGACCGCGCGGTCATCCTCGCCGCCCAGGCCTTCAGCGCCATCCTGCCCCTGTTCATCGTGGTGAGCACCATCAGCCCGCACCCGGGCGGTGACAGTCCCGCGACGATCCTGGTCGCCAAGCTCGGCCTGGGTGGTGCCGAGATGTCGTCGTTGCAGACGGCGGTCGTCCCGCCTCCATCGGCGCGAACCTCGATCGGCGTCCTGGGCGTCGTCCTCGCCCTGCTCACCGCAACCAGCTTCGCGCGGGCCTTGCAGCGCAGCTACCAGCTGGCCTGGCGGCTGCCGCCGGTCGGGCTCCGGGCTGCCTGGCGGCCGCTGGCCCTGGTGGTCGGCCTCGCGCTCTACATCGAGCTGCTGTACCTGTTCGGCCGCCTGGTCCGCGGCGTTCCGGCCGGCTCGGTCCTGGAGGACCTGGCGACCTTCGCGGGCGCCTGGGCGTTGTGGACCGGCGCAGGGTGGATCCTGCTCGCGGGTCGGGTGAGGCCGCGGCTGCTCGCCGTCGGCGGGCTGCTCACCGCGGTCGGCTTCGCGTCGCTGCGTCGTCTGTCCGCCTTCTACCTCCCCAGCCTGGTAGTCAGCAACCAGCAGCAGTTCGGGCTCCTCGGGGTGGCGTTCACGCTGTACAGCTGGCTGTCGGCGTGCTCGTTCATCATCGTGGTGGCCACGGTCATCGGTGCCGTCCTGGCTGAGGACCCCGGTCGCCTCGGCCGGTTCATCCGAAGCGGTGGACCAGCAACCCGTGCCGCAGGCCCCGGTCGCTGACCGTCAGCGACTGCTGGCCCAGCTTGTCCATGACCGTCCGGACGATGCAGGCCCCGGCGAGGATGACCTCGGCGCGCTTTGGCTGCAGCCCGACGATCAGGCGACGGCGCTCGGCGTCGCGGGAGCGGTAGAGCTCGATCTGGCGGTCGATCTCGGCCCGGTCCAGCACCGCCCCCTGGACCCGATCCGGGTCGTAGCTGACCAGCTCCAGCTTGACGGCCGTCATGTTGGTCACCGCGCCGCCCATCCCCACCAGCTGATCCGGTCGGGCGCGGCCATCGAGCCGGGACAGGTCGGCGGCGATCGCCGTCAAGGCGTCGCCCAGCACCTCGGGCGCCACCGCGCCGGTCAGCCCGAACCGCTCGGTGTAGTGGACCGCCCCGACATTGACGCTGAAGCGCTCCTCCACCCGCGGGCCCTGCCCGAAGGTGAACTGGCTGCTGCCGCCGCCGGTGTCGAAGACGACCAGGGAACCCTCGCTGACGCCAAGCCCGGCCCGCACCGCCAGATAGGCGAGCCGGCCCTCCTCCTCGCCCGAGATCACCTCGACGGTGAGCCCGGTGCGGGCCCGGATCGCCGCGACCACCTCCTCACGGTTGCGGGCGATCCGCAATCCGGCCGTGCCCACCGCGGCGATCGCCCCCACCTGATGGCGGCGCGCCTCCTCGACCATGGCGGCGATCGCGGTCGCCGTCCGGTCCAGCGGCTCCGCGACGATCTCCCCGTGGTCCCCGAGACCCTCGCCGAGCCGTGTCAGCTCGGCCCGGTCGACGATGGCCCGCCAGCCCCCGCCAGGGTCACGCTCGCTGATGTGGAACTTGACCGAGTTGGTCCCGACGTCGATCACCGCGTGACGCCGGGGCCCGTCGCCCAGATGTCCCCAGAGGCCCCGCGGATAGCCGGTGTTGTCCTGGTCGTCCAGGCCGAGGCTGCGGACGGCGGCCATGACCGCGGACGGATCCTCGGACTCGACCGCGATCGTCCGCGCGACCCGGCCGTCCACCTCCAGGTCGGCGATCTCGGCCATGCAGTTGGCGGACGTGTACCGCCGGCGCCGCTTTCGGACCCGCACCGTGCGGACGGCACCGCTCGGCTCCACCAGCTCGGCGAGGAACTGGTCCAGCGTGTAGGCGTCCCGCGTCAGCGGCGGCGCCAGGACGCCGAGGGCGTCGAGCACCCTGCCCGCCTCGGCCGCCGGCAGCGGGAAGCCCGCCTTCATCACCGGCTCCCACCGCTCCAGACCGTCGCCGTCGACCTCCCGCAGGAGCTTGATGTCCATGAGGTCGTAGCGGACCTTGATGTTCGCGCCGGTCGCCGAGAGCAGGTACAACTCGTCGCTCTCCTCGACCGGCCCCGGCGTCCACGCGGCCAGGGCGGCCTCCGTCGCCGCGACGTCCGCGCCGAAGCTGCGCCATTCCCACCGCGGGATGATCGTTACCACGGCCGACTCCTCACTGGCCGACGCACAGTCAGGGCGACGCGCCATTGCCGTTGAGGGTGGACGAACCGGGCGGTCGAAGCCTCACCCCGAACGAATGAGATTCCAGCGGGGTGCGACCGGCCCAGCAGGGCGGAGAGACCTTCGGCTGACGTTCCGAACATGACCGGCCGAAGGAGGACGCAGCAACGACAGCCACGGCTGGCTCAGGTGGAGGAGAGCACCACCAGCACCGCACCGATCCAGAACAGCCACAGCGGGAGACGACTCGTGCGGTCCTTGTCGGACGTCCTGCCGGCGCCTCGACTGCGGCTTCGCGCCGAATTGCCAACCAGGAGCCCGGCGGTCATCAAGGCAATGCCGAGCACCTGGATGACCCGTCCCATGTGTCCTCCCTCCAGGCCCGCGTCGCGCACGACCCGCCTCTTGCTCAGGAACGGACGGTGGTGATCAACCGGCTCAGGAAGACCTTGACGGTCCGTGGCGCCAGTCGATGAAGCGGTTGGTGAACTTGCCGGTTGGGTCGTAGGTGGTCCGTAGTTCGAGGAAGTCCGGCAGCCGGGGGAAGCGCCGCGCCAGGTCGTCATCGTTGAACGCGAACAGCTTTCCCCAGTGCGGTCGCGGATCGTGGGGCGCGAGCGCGGCCTCGAGGTCGGGCAGCAGGGCCATGACCTCGGTTGGATGCTTGCGCCAGGTGAAGCCGATGCACAAGCTGTCACGCGCATACGCTGGGCTGAGCCACAAGTCGTCGGCGGCGGCGGTGCGGATCTCGGCGGCGTGCAGATGCGGCGAGATGCGGCCGCCTAGGGAGCGAAGGGTCCGCAAGGCGTTGACGGCATGGCGCCGATCGACGAAGTACTCGGTCTGGAGCTCGTCCCCGCCGGCCGACGGCGGAGCATCCAGACGGAAATGCGGCAGTCGTTCAGACCAAGGGCCAGGAATGCCGGCACGCACGTTCAGGGCGTGGTCGGGCGGCTCTTCGGCGTCGTCGTACCAGGTGCCACCATGCAGCGTCTCCGGCACGGGCTCCGGAGGCTGGTGACCTTCCGCGACCGACTCGACCCGCGTTTTCTGCCAGAGTTGGCGGAGCACCGGGCTCCCGAAGTCCCCGAGGAGGCTCACGCTGTAGGCGCTGGCCATCACCGCATCGAACGCCTCCAGCACGGTGTCCCAGGGGGCGTTCCGGTAGACGTCCTGGCGGACCAGGTAGGTGGGCTGGATGTCGAGCACCACGCGGGTGATGATGCCGAAGGCCCCGAGCCCGACCGCGAGCGCCTTCAGATCGGGGTTGGAGCGGTCCACCGTCACCAGCGAGCCGTCGGCCTTCACCAGCTCGACGGCCGACACCGCGGTTGACAGGATGCCGTTGCGGTCGCCGGAGCCGTGGGTCCCGGTCGCGGTCGCCCCGGCCACCGAGATGTGGGGCAGGGAGCCGGTGTTGTGCAGGGCGTAGCCCTGGGACTGCAGGTCGGCAGCCAGGACTCCGTAGCGGGTTCCACCGGTCACCGACACCGTCATCGCCTCGGCATCGATGGTGACCTCTGGCGCCAGCTCCGACAGCGAGATGAGCGCCCCGCCCGGGGAATCGGCGATGCTGTTGAACGAGTGACGGGTCCCGAGGGCCTTGACCCGTGGCAGTCGGGCGACCAGTTCCTGCACCTCAACGATAGAGGTGGGGTGGTGGACGGAATCGGCGCGGTAGGCCAGGTTGCCCGCCCAGTTCGTGAGCTCTGCTGCCACGGCTCCACCTCGTCCGGAGGAATGCCCACCATAGCTTGGTACGGTGGCCCGGGTCGCACCGCTAGGGGAGTCCGGCAGCGCGCAGGGGAGAGAGGCAACATGCAGGCGTCAGATGTCCCGCGTGCCGTGGCCGCGGCCATGTCGACCGCCGCATCACTTGATCTGACCGTCGACGACGCGATCGTTCTTCATGACTCGAACAAGCTCACGCTGCGACTGCTGCCCTGTGACGTCCTGGCCCGGGTGGCACCTGGAGCGCAGCAGGTCGCACAGTTCGAGATCGAGCTTGCGCAACGGCTCGCCGAATCCGGGAGCCCGGTGGCTGCGCTCGAGCCTCGAGTCGAGCCACGCGTCTACGAGCGTGACGGCTTCGTGGTCACGCTGTGGACCTACTACGAACCTGCGACGCCTCGAGCGGTCGCACCAGCCGACTACGCCAATGTGCTCGGGCGGCTGCATGCCGGCATGCGCAAGCTCGATGTCCCGGCGCCACACTTCACGGATCGAGTCGAGCAGGCCCAGCAACTCCTGGCACGCCGCGACCACACGCCGGCGCTCGCCGACGCGGACCGGGAGCTGCTCGGCACCACGTTGGCAAGCCTGCGGCGAGTGATCGGCGAGCGCGGCGCCGTCGAGCAGCTGCTGCACGGCGAGCCGCACCCAGGCAACCTGCTCACCACGAGGGACGGGCTGCTGTTCATCGACCTCGAGACGTGCTGCCGTGGCCCGGTCGAATTCGACCTCGCCCATGCGCCCGAAGCAGTGAGCGAGCACTATCCGGGTGTCAGTCAAGGCTTGCTGGGCCAGTGCCGGACCCTCGTGCTGGCGATGATCACAACCTGGCGCTGGGATCGAGACGACCAACTCCCGAACGGGCGCCAGCTGGGCACAGCGTGGCTCAGCCAGATCCGAGCAGCGGCATCAGGCGAGAGCGCGGCTGCCGGCCCGCTCCGGTAGGGTGCCGACGCCCAACGACCGTGGACTACTCGGCGACGTGCCGGCGCAGGCGGCGCCGGCCGCTGCCACCTGCTGGAGCCTCCTCCTCGGCCCTGTCGGTGGCCGGGGCGATGAACTCGCTGTCCGCCCCCGACCCGTCGACCGGGCCGTGGTCGAGTCCGTAGTGCCGGAACAGGCCTGCCTCGTCCTCGGCGGTGAGGTGCCCGTCGGGGTCGAAGTTGGGCGCTTCGTGGATCTGGCGCTGGTCGAAGGGGACCTGCACGCGCAGGCCGTGCGCGGTCGCCGCGGACAGCGGGACGAAGGTCAGCCGATGGCTGAGCACTCCGGTCCTGACGCCGGCCCACTCCGGGCGGCCGCTCGCCTCGTCCACATAGAGGTCGGTGATGACACCGACCGCGTGGCCGTTCCGGTCGATCACGTCGCGGCCTCGCCAGTTGGGGGCGTCATCGAGGTCGAAGACCGACATGGGCAACCCTCCTCGGCTCAGCGGCGGCGGTCGACGCGCCGGGCGGTGCGTCGAGCGGTCCGGCGCGCGACCCTGCGGGATCCGAACATCCTGGTCACCTCCTCATCGTGGTGGTCCTGGCCGTCAGTTCCGGGCTCCGGCGGCCGCGGTCGTCTCCATGGCGTGCAGGTCCTCGGCGTCCTCGGCCGACAGCAGCCCGATCTCGACCAGGTCCAGCGGGCTGATGAAGCCGTCGCTGAGGCGGAAGCCTCCAGCACGGGCGATGGCGTCGCGCAGCGGCACCGCCCAGTGGTGCTCGATCAGGAGCAGCGCGGCCGCCGAGTCGTCGGGGATGTCGGCCAGCACGTCCCAGGCCTGCTCGTCGCTGAAGACCTCGACGCCGTCGGCGGCCGCCAGCGCGCCGGCCTCGGCGCCCTTCTCCAGGCCCTCCTCGCCCTCGATGCCGAGGCCGATCAGGGCGCCGACCTTGCTGCCGAGCTCGACCGCCTCGTCCAGGGTGAGGTTGCTCAGATGGGCGACCTCGATCTCGCCCTCGGCGTCCTTGTGGACGGCCAGCGCGTCGATCACCCGCACCGTGTCACTCTCCCGGAGGCGCTCCAGCTCCTCGATGATCTCCCCGTGGAAGTCGGGATGGTTGAACCCCAGGACCAGAAGCTGCACCGGTCCGATGGCCATGTCGCTCTCCCTCCGTGCGGGTCGGCTCGTCAAGGTGATGGTCGGGCTGGCCGGGCGGAGCGGCATCCTCCGATGAGGATGAAAGTCTGGCCGAGGCGACATAGGCGACGGCCACGGTGACGATCACCAGCGGCATCACCGCCAGCCCGTCCGAGCCCAGCAGCAGGGTCGCCAGCAGGACCGAGGTCAGGGGCAGCCGGAGCATCACCACGCTCATCGCGCCGATGCCCATGGCGATCCCGGCGACCATCGACAGCCCGGGAAGATGCGACAGGGCGATCCCACCGGCCGCTCCCAGGAACATCGCCGGGAAGACGGGGCCGCCCCGGAAGGCGGCCAGCGACGCGCCGTAGGCCAGCCCCTTGCCGGCGATCAGCAGGACGAGCGCGCCCACCGAGTAGGTCGCGCTCCCGCTGACCAGCGGGCCGAGCTCGTTCTGGCCCGAGAACAGCACGTCGGAGACGTCATGGCCGCTGGCCTGGGCATAGAGGACGGCCAGGGTGCCGACGGCCAGGCCGACCAGGGGCGTGGCCAGGAGCAGGCGCCGTTCCACATGGGGCCGGAGCGCCAGGGCGAGGCGGCGGATGGCCGTGCCGACCAGGCCCGCGGCCACGCCGATGCCCAGCGCCCAGGCGAACTCGGCGAGCGTGGGCTGGCCGGCCTGGGGCAGGTCGGGCAGGGCCAGCGAGAAGGTCCCCAGCCCGGTCCAGGAATCCAGGCCGACGAACACCAGCGACCCCACCCCGGCGGCCACCAGGCCAGGGACCAGCACCACGCCAAGGCTCGGCCCGGCGAGCCCCGACACCTCCATCAGCAGGAACGCCCCCAGCAGGGGCGAGCCGAGCAGGGTGCTGATGGCGGCGAAGCTCCCGGCCGCCCCCACCACCGCCGTGGCCTGCGGTGGCCGCGGACGACCGCCAAGGCCGACCAGCCAGGCGGCGACGCCGCCGCCGAGCGCGATCAGCGGCGCCTCCGGTCCCAGGACCGCGCCCAGGCTCAGGGTGGCCAGGGCCGCCAGGGCGATGCCGGGCAGCTCGCCCGGCGACGCGACCCCGCCAGCCTTGAACCCGTCGGCCGGCGAGTGGCCACCCCTGCCGGGCAGGGAGCGGATGGTGAGCCCGACCAGCACCCCGGCCAGGGTGAGCAGCGGCAGCGGCCACCACCGCGGCATGCCGTCGAAGCCCAGCGCCTGGGGGAGGCTGGTGAAGGCCCAGCCCTGGAGCTTGTCGACAAGGGCGAGGAAGCCGTAGGCCGCCGCCGAGATCGGCACCCCGAGGATCGCCGCCAGCACCAGCAGCCCGGCATAGCTGCGGCTTCGGAGGATCGCGGCGGGATCGGACGGTGGCGCAGGAGGCATTGCTCCGTCTCCTTCTCAGGATGGCCTTCCGGTGTCCGTCGGCGAGTCCTGCCAGCCCCTGGGCCGCCAAGCGCTCACGAGCTTGCCCACGGCCGTGACCAGGAACAGCTGGCCCATCAGAGCCTCGAGCACGGCCAGGCTCTGACCCGGGTTCCCGGCGGGCACGAGGTTGCCGTAGCCGGTCGTGGTCAGCGTGATGAAGCTGAAGAACAGGTCCTGGCTCAGGGTGCCGTCTCCCTGGTCACCGAAGAACGTGCTCGCCTGCGCGGCACCCAGGAACCGGTACACGAACGCGAACGCCATCCCGATGAACAGGTAGGCGGCCAGCGCCCCGAGCATCGTCTCCTGGTCCACGGTCCGGCGGTAGGCGATGTGGCGCACGATCGAGAACGGGGCCACGAGGTACAGGACACCCGAGGCCACGAACACCGAGGGCTCCAGGGGCAGCCCGCTGCGAGGACGGAGGTTGGCGACCGCGGCCACCGCGGCCAGGACGAACAGCCCGTTGGCGGCCAGGCGGACCCCTCTGCGGGCCTGGGAGGTGTGCAGCGCCAGCCAGACGGTGGCGATCTGGGCGGTGAGGAGGGCGCTCGCCGCCCAGCGCTGCGACAGCGTCGTCGCCAGCACGTAGGTGGCGACGATCATCAGCAGGACCAGCCCGTAGCTGTCGGTCGTCGAGAACGACCGCAGCAGACGCCGGCCGGCGCCAGGCGCCCGGTCCTGGTCACGAACCTGCTGGGTACGCTCAGGCATCTGGTCACCTTCGTCGGGGTCGCCCGCCACGTTGCACCCGGGTCGCGATCTCCTCATCCCGCGGATGGTGAGCGGAGCTCACACGCCTTCGAGCACGGCAAGCCGCCCGGATCGGATCGCCGTGGCAAACGTCTGGAAGTCGAGCTCGTTCTGGTCGGCGTAGCGCCTTGCGAAGTCGGTGATGGACCGGTCGAACTGGTCATCCTCGCCCAGGTACTCGGCGATCGCGATGGGGTCGCCGGAGCGGGCATGGGCCCGGGCCAGGGTCCACCCGCAGATGCCGGCGTAGAACTTGAGGCCGACCGGCGCCATCGCCTCGACGTCGGCCGAGCCCTTCATGTCCCGCAGTTGGCGCCAGTAGTAGTGCCGGCTGGTGTCGATCTCGCCCCTGGCCCAGCCGAGGTAGATGTCGCTGGCCGCCTGCAGCATCCGCTGGCCGTACACCACCCGCTCGCCGTGCTGCCGCTGGCGGCTCCTGGGCAGGTGGCCCTCCAGGACCGATGCGGTCGCCTCCTTGACCTGGAGGAAGAGCGGGTCGTGCTGGTCGCGGCCCTGGAGCAGGACGATGAAGGCCCGGGTGCCGACGCTGCCCACCCCGACCACCTTGCGGGCCACGTCGAGGATCTGGAACCGCTCCAGCAGGTGGCGCTGGTCGTCGCGGAGCGTGGCCCGGTAGGCGCGGAACTCCTTGCGCACCGCGCGCTCGATCTCGTCACCGGAGAGGCCGTAGACGGCGCCGAGGTCCCGGGCCGGGACGACGATCGGTGGCTGGCTGACGATCCGGTAGCTCCCGTCGACCAGCTCGCCGAGCTTGGACAGGGCCTGCAGGCTGTCGCGGGTGCGGGCCTTGGCCAGCGCCTTCTCGGCCTTCTTCCTCGCCTGCTTGGCCGTCTTGTCCCGCGTGCCCACGGCCTTGGCCTCGGTCCGGATCGCCTTCAGGAGCTGATCCTCGTCCAGACGGGCGTACCAGAGGTCCATCGTGCCCATGGCCGCGAACCCCGCCATCGCCTCCCGGTAGGCCGCGACCGACGCCAGCGTCGCCGCTTTGGCGTCCGCTTTGGCGAAGCCGTTGTTGCGCGCCGCGATCATGAAGCTCGCCGCCATCCGCTTCACGTCGTACTCGAACGGGCCCGGCAGGGTCTCGTCGAAGTCGTTCAGGCCGAACAGCAGCAGGCGCTCGGGGGAGGCGAACGCTCCGAAGTTCGAGAGGTGCGCGTCGCCGCACAGCTGGACATGCAGCCCCGCCGTGGGCGTGGCGGCCAGGTCGGCGGCCATGATCCTGGCCGCCCCGCGGTAGAAGGTGAACGGCGACACCAGCATCCGCCCGTGGCGGACCGGTACCAGGTCGGGCTCGCGGGTGCGGTTCTGCTCCTCGAGCAGCCCGACCGGGTCCGGCCGGTCGCTGGCCGGTGCCCAGCCGGCGTGGCTGGACGGCGCTGTCCGGTCCCTGGCCAGCTTGCCCTGCGCTCTGCGGTCATCGACGGACGGGTGGGCGACCTTCCGTGCTGCCACTGTTCCTACCTCCTGGTCACGGCGCTGACGTCGGCCAGCGGGCGCGGCGGCAGGTAGCGGCCGAACCGAGCGCGATGACCTCGCAAGCCGTTGGATCAGGGCGTTGCACAGCAGTCTCGGCGCCCAGGCCGCCGCGGGCATCATCCAACCAGGATGAACTTGGGCGGTTCATCCTGTTGGGATGATGCTCCTGGGCACGGGACCATGGATCCTTGCCGCACTGGCCCTCAGACGGCGAGGACGACATGACCCAGTTGCGAACCGGCCGCGCCCAGGCAACCGCGGAGGCCGCCGGGGTCCGCGGGCGCTGGATCTCCATCCTCGACGGGATCCGGCCGTACCAGCGGAGCTGGCTCCGGGCCGACATCGTCGCCGGTATCACCCTGGCGGCGCTGGCCATCCCCGAGGTGATGGGCTACACCAAGATCGCCGGGATGCCGGTGATCACCGGTCTCTACACCGTCCTCATCCCGATCGCCGCCTTCGCCCTGTTCGGGTCGTCACGGCACCTGGTGGTCGGGGCGGACTCGGCCACGGCCGCGATCATGTTCGCCGGGATCACCTCCCTCGGCATCGCCGGGCTCCAGCCGGCGACCCCGCAGTGGGTCGCCCTGGCCGGGGTGAGCGCGCTGCTCGCGGGCGGGCTGCTCTGGCTCGCCCGAGTGGCCCGCCTCGGCTTCCTGGCCGACTTCCTCTCACGGACCGTGCTGGTCGGATTCCTGACCGGCGTCGGGATCCAGGTGGCGGCCGGGCAGGTGGGCGGCATGCTGGGGATCCCCAAGCAGAGCTCCGGGGTCCCGTTCTTCAGCGGCGACTTCATCGGGCTTTTCAAGACCCTTGGCCACCTCGGCCAGGCCTCGTGGCCGACGGTGCTGGTCTCGGCCTCGGTGCTCGCCGTCCTGATCGTGTTCGAGCGCTGGATCAAGGTCATCCCGGGCGGACTGGTGGCCGTGGTCGGCTCGATCGTCGCCAGCTGGGCGCTCAACCTCCAGGACCACGGCGTCTCGACGCTGGGGCCGGTACCCAGCGGCCTGCCCAGCATCGGGCTGCCGAGCGGTGTCAGCTGGCATGACGCCGCCATGCTGCTGGCGACGGCGGCCTCGATGTTCCTGGTCATCCTGGCCCAGAGCGCAGCGACCTCCCGTGCCTACGCCGTCAGGTACAACGAGCGCTTCCAGGAGAACACCGACCTCGTCGGGCTCGGCCTGGCCAACCTCACGGCCGGGTTGACCGGGACCTTCCCGGTCAACGGCAGCCCGACCAAGACCGAGATGGTCGACGAGGCCAAGAGCCACACCCAGGTCGCGCAGCTGACGACCGCGGTGGTGATCGGGATCGTCCTGCTCTTCCTGACCAGGCCGCTGCAGTTCATGCCCAACGCGGTGCTGGCGGCGGTCGTCTTCCTGATCGGCGTCAAGCTGATCGCCGTCAGGGGGATGCGGCACATCTACGGCCTCCGCCGGGACGAGTTCTGGGTCGCGCTGGCGACGGCGGTCGTCGTCGTCACGGTCGGGGTCGAGCAGGGGATCATCCTGGCCATCGTCCTGTCGCTGATCCTCCACGTCAGGCGCCACTTCACACCCAACGACGCGATCGTCCGCTGGGACCAGCAGGGACGGTTCCGGCTGGCCAGGCCCACGCCGGGCGCCGTCACCGAGCCGGGTCTGGTCATGTACCGGTTCGGCGTCGGCATCTTCTACGCCAACGCGGCCCGCCTCTCCGAGGAGGTCATGGCCCTGGTGAACGTCCCCGATCCGCCGCGCTGGTTCGTCCTCTGCGCCGACGCGATCGATGACATCGACTACACCGGCGCCCAGACCATCCTCGAGCTCGCCGACCAGCTGCAGCAGCGCGGGATCGTCTTCGCCGTCGCCGAGGCCAGCGACGACGTCCGGCGCGAGCTCGACCGCTTCGGGCTCACCGGCAAGATCGGGCCCGACCGCTACTTCGCCAGCCTCCACGAGGCGCGCGCCGCCTTCCACGCCGCCCGAGCCGGCTAGAGGCGTGGCAGGGTGGCCGCGATGACGAGGCCGTAGACCAGCAACCCGACCGCAAGCCCCATCGCGCCCATCCGCACCCCGGGCAACCGGAAGCGCTGGCCCACCGCCACCAGGAACAGCACCAGCGCGAACACCACCGTCACCCGCACGTAGCGGTCGGCGGTCTCGCGGGTCGCCGTCCCCGCCTCGAAGGCGGCGGACGCCCGGGCGTTCAGCCGCTTGGCCTCCTCCAGACCGGGGCTGCGGTACTCGGGCATGTAGCCGGGGCCAGCGGGCGCGGCCGGATCGGTGAACGGGTCGGTCTTCAGCCAGGCCTCGAAGGCGCTGCGGTACTCGGGGGTGAAGCGCCGGACGAACATCGCCTGAAGCTCCCGGTCGCCCGCGGCTCGGGCCTGGAGCCAGGCGTTGAACATCGAGGCGTCCGCCGCCAGCCGCTGCTCGCCGAGGGTGGCGGCCGCGTCGGCCTCGAACCGGTCCCGGCTCGACTCCCCGTACAGCACCGACTGGCGGCCGTCGCCCCTCGCGGCCTGGTAGCCGCTCCAGGCGGTGGCGATGGCGGCGACCGCCAGGACCAGCACCTCGAGGATCTCGATGATCTCCTCCCAGCGGCGCTTGGCCCTGTCGGCCCTGTCCTGCTCGCTCAGCTTGTGGGCAACCTCGATGTTCATCCCCTCGGGCATGGGCGGGCCTCCGAGTTGGTCCGATGCATCCGGTGGATTCAGGCCGCTGGCCGGAGGACCGCCAGCAGCCGGGCCGAGGCCAGCTCGACCGCGTCCGGCGTCGTGGTCGGCCCTGAGCGGATGGCGCCGGCGACCTGCCGCAGTGGCGCCACCCGGAGACGGGAGAACAGCCGGGAGGCTCGTCCCGGCCAGCGGCCGTGCACGCACAGCAGCGGCCGCACCGGGACGCTGACCCAGCCGTCCAGCACCTCGGCGAGTGCCTGAGCCTGGGAGAGCAGCCCCCGCAGGGTCGCGGTCGGGCTGGCGGCTGCCGCCCGTCGCCGCCTCCATGAGGTGAGCACCCAGACGCCGGTCCGGCCGACCACCAGGTGGTCGAGGCTGTCGAGCCATCCTGGGAGGACGACGTCGTGGAGCACGAGGTAGCCCTCCTCGGTCAGCGGCGCCAGCATCGCGGCCGTGCGCCGCTGCCTGGTGGCCTGGCGCTGCCAGCTGCGGGCCTCGGCGGTCGGGCGGAACCGCAGCCGCCACCCGGTCCAGGCCCCCAGCAGGAGTCCCATGGGCCAGCCCAGCCAGGGGCCGACGGTCAGGCCGATCAGCAGGCAGCCGGCACCGGTGGCGGCGAGCACCGCCGACCACCACCAGGTCCAGCCGAGACGCCAGCGCTCGCGCTCCCGTTCGCGGCAGCGCGTGAACGCGGTCCTGGCCGACGCGCCCGCCCGGCTGGACCGAGGGTCCGGGGCGGGGCGGGACGGCGGAAGGTCCCCGGACGATGCCGTCCAGATCTCCTCGGCCAGCTCCCGCAGCCGCTCCAGGCTCAGACGGCGGACGGCGCTGCCGGCACAGCTCCCGTCGGGCCGGTCGCAGAGGCAGACCCGCCCGTCGTCGCCGCGCTTGCCGCTCATCCAGCTCTCCGTCAGACCGAGGCGTCGCGCAGCTCCCCGCCGTGGGCGGCCACGGCCCAGATCACGAACACCCCGATGGTGATCGCGATGATCGACCAGAAGGGGTAGTAGGGGATGAACAGGAAGTTGGCGATGACGCTCAGCCCGGCCACGATGATCGCCACCGTGCGCGCCCAGGTCCGGCCCGACAGCAGCCCCCAGCCGGCGAACCCGATGACCACCCCGAGGAGCAGGTGGATCCAGCCCCAGGTGGTGACGTCGAACTGGAAGGTGTAGGCGCGGGTGAGCACGTAGAACTTGTCGTCCAGCAGCGCCACCAACCCGTCGATGACATGGAAGATCCCGATCAGGATCATCATCGTGGCCGCGAACAGGATGAACCCGGCGGCCGGCCCGCTCCTCTGCGGACGTGCGACCCACGCCGGACTGGTCTCGTTGGCCATCTGCCGCTCCTTCTGTCCCCGGCCGGCCCCATCGGCCGGCCGCCTCGGATGACCGATGGCACGGTCGCACCCGCCCAGGGCACGGGCATCCCCCGATCTGGATGAGTTCGCCCACCGCCCAGGGATCACCCCATCCGGGGGATGCCGTGGGCCTGCGGCCGCGCGCTACTGGTGCCCGTGACAACACGGCCGCTGCGTCCCTTCGACCGGCGGCTGCTGGAGCGTACGGCGGCCGCCCGCTGGACGCTGCTCGTCAACATCGCCGCCGGCCTCGCCGGCACCCTGCTGCTGCTGGCCCAGATGACGTTGCTGGCCGCCGTCATCGCCGGCGCCGCCGAGGGCCGTCTGCGCCAGGTGCCGGCGACCGTGCTGGCGGCGGTGGTGGCGATCGTCGTCGCCCGGGCCGGGCTGGCCCAGGTGGTGGAGCTGAGCGGGCGGCGGACGGCGACCAGGGTGCTGTCGGCCCTGCGGGCCGAGCTGGTCGAGCGCCGCCTCCGCGGTGGCGGCGCGGCTGGCGGCCCAGGCAGCGCCGAGCTGGCCGCCGGAGCGGTCCAGGGGGTCGACGGCCTCGAGACCTACTTCGCCCGCTATCTGCCCCAGGTCGTCCTGGCCGTCGTGGTCCCGGTGGCCGTGCTGTGCTGGAGCGCCGCCGTGGACCTCACCTCGGCGCTGGTCATGGCCGTGACCCTGCCGGTGGTCCCGGTGTTCATGGCGCTCATCGGGCGGTCGGCCGGCGCCAGGGCACGGGCCAACTTCGAGGCCCTGGTCGGGCTGTCGGGCTGGTTCCTCGACGTCACCAGGGGCCTGCCGACGCTGCGGGCCTTCAACCGCGGGCCGGCCCAGGTGGCCGGCATCCGCGAGGTCAGCGACCGCTATCGGCGCACCACCATGGCGACGCTGCGGCTTTCGTTCCTCTCCGGGGTCGTGCTCGACCTGGCCGCCACCCTGTCGACGGCCCTGGTCGCCGTCACCCTGGGCGTGCGGCTGGTGGGCGGCGGCATCGGGCTGCGGCCGGCCCTGACCGTGCTCCTGCTGGTGCCCGAGCTGTACGCGCCGGTACGGGCGGTGGCCACCCTCTACCACGCCAGCGCCGACGGGCTGGCCGGCACCGAGCGGGTCCTCGACGCCCTGGAGCGGGCCCCGGCCCGTGCCGCGCCGCCCGCCGCCGCCCCGGCGGGCGGGCGCCGCCGGCCCGTCGGCGCCCCGGTCGAGCTGCGGGAGGTCACGGTCCGCTACCCGGGCCGGGGGCGGGCGGCCCTCGACCGGGTCGACCTCCACCTCGGACCGGGCGAGCTGGTGGCCCTGGTCGGCCCCAGCGGGGCCGGCAAGACCACCCTGGGCCGGGTGCTGCTGGGGCTCACCCGGCCCGACGAGGGCGCCGTCCTGGTCGGCGGGCGGCCCCTGGGCGACGCCGACCTCGACCAGTGGCGGCACCGGGTGGCCTGGGCGTCCCAGCATCCCGCGCTGCTCCCCGGGACGGTGGCCGCCAACGTGGCCCTCGGCCGGCCCGGTGCCGGTCGGGCGGCGATCGAGGAGGCGGCCCGCCTGGCCGGCGCCGACGGCTTCGTGCGGCGGCTCCCCGACGGCTACGCCACGGTCGTCGGCAGCGGCGGGCGCGGGCTGTCGGCCGGGCAGCGCCAGCGGCTCGGGCTGGCCAGGGCCCTGCTGCGCGACGCCGACCTCCTGGTCCTGGACGAGCCGACCGTGCACCTGGACCGGGCGGCGGCCGCCCGGGTCGCGGCCACCGTCGAGACGCTCCGGGGCACCCGGGCGGTCCTGCTCATCACCCACGACCACGACCTGGCGGCCCGGGCCGACCGCGTGCTGCGGCTGGGGGCTGGCCGCCTCGAGGTCCCGGCGGACCTGGCGGGCCGCCGGTGAGCGCCCGGCCGCCGCTGGCGTCGCCCGTGCGGGTGCTGGCCCGGCTGGTCGGGCTGCTCGAGCTCCCCCCGGCCCGGTTCGTGCTGTCGGCCGGGCTGGGCGCCCTGGCCGTGGTGGCCGGGGCGGTGCTCACCGGGCTGGCCGGCTACCTGATCTGCCGGGCCGCCCGCCAGCCGCCGATCCTGTCGCTGACCACGGTCATGGTCGCCGTCCGGGTCGCCGCCCTGACCCGGCCGGGGGCGCGCTACGCCGAGCGGCTGTCCTCCCACGACCTGGCCTTCCGGGCCCTCGGGAACGTGCGGGCCCGGGTGTTCGCCCGCATCGAGCCGCTGGCCCCGGCCGGGCTGGACGGCTTCCGCGACGGCGAGCTGCTGAGCCGCATGGTTGCCGACGTCGACCAGCTCCAGGACCTGGCCCTGCGGCTGCTGCTGCCGGCCACGGTCGCGGTGGCCGCCTCGGTCGTGATCGTCGGCGGCGTCCTGGTCGTCTCGCCGGTGGCCGGCGTCCTGCTCGCGGCCGGCCTGGCCGCCGCCGCCGTCCTCGGCCCCGTGGTCGCGGCCCGGGTGGTCACCCGCTCCGAGCGGCGCCAGGCGGTCCTGCGGGCGCGGCTCACCGCCGAGCTCGTCGACGCTCTGGACGCGGCCGACGAGCTGTGGCTGAACGGCGCCGGCGGCCGGGCCGCCGCGGCGGTCGCCGCCCAGGACCGGGCACTGGTCCAGGTGGCCCTCCGCGACGCCCGGGCCGCCGGAGCGGCCGACGCCGTCGGCATCCTGGCCACCGCCCTCACCGGCCTGGCCGTCCTGGTCGCGGCCACCGGCGCCGCCGGCCGCGGCGAGCTCGACCCGCTGCTGGTGGCGCCCCTCGCCCTGGTCGCCGTGGGCGCGTTCGAGGCCGTGCTGCCCCTGTCGGTGGCGGCCCGCCAGCTCCCCGGGATGCTGGCCGCCGGCCGGCGGGTCCTGGAGCTGGTCGACCACCAGCCGGAGGTGCGCGACCCCGTCCGGCCGGCGGGGCCGGTGGCCCGGCACCCGGAACTGGCCCTGGACCGGGTCGCGGTGGCCCGCGGGGCCGGCCGGCGGCCGGTCCTGGACGGCCTCAGCCTGCGCCTGGCCCCCGGCGCCCGCAAGGTCGTGACCGGACCGTCGGGGGCCGGCAAGACGACCCTGGCCCACCTGCTGGTCCGGTTCCTCGAACGCCAGGGCGGCGAGGCCAGGATCGGCCGCCACGACCTGCGCGACCACCGCCAGGACGACGTCAGGGCGGCGGTCCTCCTCAGCGCCCAGGAGCCGCACGTGTTCGACTCCACCATCCGGGCCAACCTGCTGCTGGCCCGCCCCGGGGCCAGCGACGCCGAGCTCCACCGGGCCCTTCACAACGCCTGCCTGGGGGAGTGGGTGGCATCGCTCCCGGACGGCCTGGACACGTTGGTCGGCGAGCGGGGCCGGGCCCTGTCGGGCGGCCAGCGCCAGCGCCTGGCCCTGGCCAGGGCCTTCCTGGCCGACCCGGCGGTGCTGGTGCTGGACGAGCCGACCGCCCACCTGGACGCCGCCACCGCGGCCGCCCTGCTCGACGACCTCTGGCGGGAGGCCGGCGACCGGTCGGTGCTGCTGATCACCCACGGCCAGGCCGGCCCGTTCGACCGCTCCCCGCGGCTGGAGCTGACTTCATCCCATCCGGGGGATCCGGCCGGCCCCGAGCTGTGAGTCCCTAGCGGGGAGCAGCGCGGACCCGGAGGAGGCTGGTGGATGTCGGTAGTCGACTGGTCGCGGTTGCAGTTCGCCACCACCACGATCTATCACTTCCTGTTCGTGCCCATAACCCTCGGGCTGGCGTTCCTGACCGCGATCCTGCAGACCCTCTGGTACCGCAAGGGGCACCCCGAGCACCTGCGGCTGACCCGGTTCTTCGGCACCCTGCTGGTCATCAACATCGCCGTGGCCGTGGTCACCGGGCTGGTCCAGGAGTTCCAGTTCGGGATGAACTGGTCGGCCTACTCCCGGTTCGTGGGCGACGTGTTCGGCGCCCCCCTGGCCCTGGAGGGGCTCGCCGCGTTCTTCCTGGAATCGGTGTTCCTGGGGCTGTGGCTGTTCGGCTGGGACCGGCTGTCCAAGCGCGTGCATCTGGCCACCATCTGGGCGGTCGCGGTCGGTGGGGTGCTGTCGGCGGCGTTCATCATGGCCGCCAACTCCTGGATGCAGCGCCCGGTCGGCTACCAGCTGAACGCGGCCGGGGACCGGGCCCAGCTCAGCGACATCTGGGCCGTGCTGACCAACATCGTGTTCCTCTGGGCGTTGCTGCACGTGCTGGCGGCGGGGATGGTCACCGCGAGTGTGGTCATGCTGGCGGTGTCGGCCTGGCACCTGCGCCGCCGGTCCAGCCCTGAGCTGTTCCACCGGTCGGCCAAGCTGGCCATCGCCGCCCTGATCCCGGCGGCCATGCTGGCGTTGTTCTTCGGCGGCCGGTTGGGCATCAACGAGACGAAGTACCAGCCGATGAAGATCGCCGCCGCCGAGGCCCAGTGGGAGACCTGCCAGCCGTGCTCGTTCTCGGCGTTCCAGATCGGCGGGGGCAAGAACGACGAGACCCCGAAGAAGATCATCCAGATCCCGCACCTGCTGTCGGTGCTGGCCACCGGCACCTGGAACGGCCAGGTCGTGGGCCTGAACGAGGTCCAGGCCCAGTACGTTCAGCAGTACGGCCCGGGCGACTACGTCCCCAACGTGTTCATCCAGTACTGGTCGATGCGGGTGATGGCCTACGGGGGGGTCGTGCTGCTGCTGCTGGGGCTGACCGGGGCCTGGCTGCTGTGGCGCAGGAAACTGGCCGACGCCCGCTGGTACCTGCGTATCGCCATCTGGGCCCTGCCGTTGCCGTTCCTGATGAACACCGCCGGCTGGGCCCTGACCGAGAACGGCCGCCAGCCCTGGATCGTCCAGGGCCTCCAGCTGGTCCGCGACGGCGTGTCGCCCTCCAACAGCGCGGCCATGGTGATCACCAGCCTGACCGTGTTCGTGCTCGTCTACGCGGTCCTGGGCGTGGCCGACGCGCTGTTGATGTTCCACTTCGGCCGCCGCGAGCTCGCGCCCGAACCCGCGGAGGAGGCGGCGCCCGAGCTCACCTTCACCTACTGAGGTGCCGCCATGACCCTGGTCACGTTCTGGTTCATCGTCCTGGTGGTGTTCTGGACCGGGTTCCTGGTCCTGGAGGGCTTCGACTTCGGGGTCGGCATGCTGTCGGGGGTGGTCGGCCGCGACGAGGACGGCCGCCGCCAGGTCATCGAGACCATCGGGCCGCTGTGGGACGGCAACGAGGTCTGGCTGATCGTCGCCGGCGCCGGGACCTTCGCCGCCTTCCCCGGCTGGTACGCGACCATGTTCTCCGGCTTCTACCTGGCCTTCCTGCTGCTGCTGGTGGCCCTGATCGCCCGCGGTGTGTCGTTCGAGTTCCGGGGCCGGCGCGACGGCCCCGGCTGGCGGCGGGCCTTTGCCGTGGCCATGACCGGCGGCAGCCTGCTTGCTCCCCTGCTCGTCGGCGTGGCCCTTGGCAACCTGCTCCACGGGGTGCCGATCGGGTCCGACCAGGAGTACGCGGGCACGTTCACCGACCTGCTGGGCGGCTACCCGCTGTTCTGCGGGCTCACCGTGGTCCTGCTGTGCCTGTCGCACGGGGCCAGCTTCCTGGCCCTCAAGACCGCCGGTGAGGTCCGCGACCGGGCCATGCGGACCGGGCGCCTGCTGGCCCCGCTGGCCGCGGCCGCGGTGGTCGGCTTCGCCGTCTGGACCCAGGCCACCGCCGGCCGCTGGTCACTGCCGCTGGTGGTGGCCGTGCTGGCCGCCCTGGCCGCTGCCTGGCAGGTGGGCCGGGGCCGCGACGGCGTCGCCTTCACCACCACCGCGGTCACGATGGCCGCGGTGGTGGTGTCGATCTTCGTCGCCCTCTACCCGCGGGTGATGGTCTCCACCCTGGGCTCGGCCAACGACCTCACCGTGACCAACACCTCCTCGGCCCCGTACACGCTGAAGGTGATGACGGTCGCCGCGGCCATCCTGTTCCCGGTCGTCCTCATCTACCAGGGATGGACCTACCACGTGTTCCGGCGCCGGGTTGGCGCCGCCGAATCATCCCATCGGGACGATGTGCGACCGCTGACCGGCTCGTAGCGTGCCGGCAGGACCCCGGACGTCCCTGACCGAGGAGGTCATCGGAGATGGCGACCGCCCACCGGCAACCCAGCGACCCTCTGCCAGCCGACGTCCTCGTCGTGTTCGGGATCAGCGGTGATCTCGCCAAGGTGATGACCTTCCGCTCGCTCTACCGGCTGGAGCGGCGCGGCCTGCTGACCTGCCCGGTCGTGGGGGTCGCGGTCGACGACTGGAGCACCGGGGAGCTGCGCCAGCATGCCCGCAAGGCGATCGAGGCCACCGGCGAGCCGATCGACGAGCGGGTCTTCGAGCGCTTCGCCGGGCGCCTGTCGTACCTCTCGGGCGACTTCGGCGACCCGGCCACCTTCGAGCGGGTCGCCGCCGCCGTGGGGGAGGCCCAGCAGCCGGTGTTCTACCTGGAGATCCCGCCGTTCCTGTTCGGCACCGTGATCAAGGGGCTGGCCGAGGCCGGCCTGACCAGGACGGCCCGGGTGGTGGTGGAGAAGCCCTTCGGCCACGACCTGGCCTCCGCCCGGGCCCTCAACGACGAGGTCCACGCCCATCTCGACGAGTCCCAGCTCTACCGGATCGACCACTTCCGGGGGTACATGGGCATCGACGAGATCCTCTACCTCCGGTTCGCCAACGCGATGCTGGAGCCGATCTGGAACCGGCACCACCTGGCCTTCGTGCAGATCACCATGGCGGAGAGCTTCGGGGTCGAGGACCGCGGCCGCTTCTACGACCGCGTGGGCGCCCTGCAGGACGTGGTCGTCAACCACCTGATGCAGGTGGTGGCGGCGACCGCCATGGAGGCCCCGGCCGGCCACGGCCCCGCCGTCATCAAGGACGCGGTCGCCGCGGTCTTCCGGGCCATGCCGGACGCCGACCCGGCCCAGTACGTGCGCGGCCAGTACGACGGCTACCGCACCATCCAGGGCGTGGCTCCCGACTCCACCACCGAGACCTACGCCGCCCTCCGGCTGGAGATCGAGAACTGGCGCTGGGCCGGGGTGCCGTTCTTCATCCGGACCGGCAAGTGCCTGCCGGTGACCCGGACCGAGCTGCGGCTGGTGTTCAAGCACCCGCCCCGGCTGGAGCTGTTCGCCCGCTGGCCCCGCCGGCCCGAGCCGGACCAGCTGGTGGTCAAGCTCTACCCCTCCACCGGGATCCGGCTGGAGGCCGACGCCCAGCGCGGCGACCGGATGCACCCGGAGCAGATCTACCTCGACATGGAGTTCGCCGACGAGGGCGGGGAGGCGGCCACCCCCTACGAGGTGCTGCTGCACGCGGCCATGATGGGCGACAGCGCCCGCTTCACCCGCCAGGACACCGTCGAGGAGGCCTGGCGGGTCCTGCAGCCCCTGCTCGACAGCCCGCCCCCGCCCGAGCCCTACGCCAAGGGGTCCTGGGGACCCGACGCCGCCGACCGGCTGGTGGCCGGGCACGGCCGCTGGCACGGCCCGTGGGTGACCTCGTGAGCCCCGCCAAGCCGGCCGCCAGGCCCCAGAGCGCGGCCATGCCGTCGCCGTTCCCGCCGATCGCCGACTACGGGTTCCTGTCCAACTGCCACACCGGCGCCCTGGTCGCACTGGACGGGGCCGTCGACTGGCTGTGCGTGCCCTCCTTCGACGCCCCGAGCGTGTTCGGCACCCTGCTCGATCGCCAGGCCGGCAGCTTCCGGCTCGGCCCGTTCGGCATCAACCACCCGGCGGCCCGGGAGTACGAGGCCGGGACCAACACCCTGGTCACCACCTGGCAGACGTCGACCGGCTGGGTGGTCGTCCGGGACGCCCTGACCATGGGCCCGCGCCGGCACGACGACGAGGTGACCCCCCACACCCGGCCCCCGGCCGACGACGACGCCGAGCACCTGCTGGTCCGCACCGTGACCTGCATCGACGGCCGGGTCCAGATCGACCTGGTCTGCGAGCCGGTGTTCGACTACGGCCGCACCCCGGCCACCTGGGCCATGGTCGACGGCGACCGCCATGTCGCCGACGCCAGCGGCGCCGGCCTGACTCTGCGCCTGCGGACCGACATGGAGCTGGGGATCGAGGCCAACCGCGTCCGGGCCCGGCACATCCTGACCGAGGGGGAACAGCTCTTCTGCGCGCTGTCGTGGGCCAAGGACCTGGCCGCCCCGGCCACCGTGGAGGAGGCCCAGGCCCGCCTCGACGCCACCACCCGGTTCTGGCGGGCCTGGCTGTCCCGGGCCCGGATCCCCGACCACCGCTGGCGCCAGCCCATCCGGCGGTCGGCCCTGGCCATCAAGGGCCTGACCTACATGCCGACCGGGGCGACCGTGGCCGCCCTCACCACCTCCCTGCCCGAGACCCCCGGCGGGGAGCGCAACTGGGACTACCGCTACAGCTGGATGCGCGACTCCACCTTCACCCTCCAGGCACTGCACTTCCTCAACCTGGACTGGGAGGCCGACGACTTCATGCAGTACGTCGCCGACCTGGAGCCCAACGACGACGGCGCCCTGCAGATCATGTACGGCATCGACGGCCGCCGCGACCTGACCGAGTCGACCCGCGACGACCTCTCCGGCTACGCCGGCGCCCGGCCCGTGCGGGTCGGCAACGGCGCCTTCGACCAGCGCCAGAACGACGTCTACGGCGCCGTGCTGGACTCGGTCCTGCTCCACACGAGGCGCAGCCAGCGGCTGCCGCGGCGGCTATGGCCGATCGTCCAGGCCCAGGCGGTCTGCGCGACCGCCGTCTGGCGCGAGCCCGACCAGGGAATCTGGGAGGCCAGGGGCAAGCCCCAGCACTACGTGTCGTCCAAGCTGATGTGCTGGGTGGCCATGGACCGGGCGGCCAAGCTGGCCGAGATCCGCGGCGACCCGGGCCTGCGCGACACCTGGGGCGCCACCGCCGAGGAGATCCATGCCGACATCCTCGAGCACGGCCTCCGCGACGACGGCGTGCTGCGCCAGCACTACGACACCGACGCCCTGGACGCCTCGACCCTGCTGGCGGCGATGTTCGGGTTCCTGCCGGCCGAGGACCGGCGGCTGCACGCCAGCGTCATGGCGATCGCCGAGGAGCTGACCGAGAACGGGTTCGTGCTCCGCTACCGCACCGACGAGACCGACGACGGCCTGAGCGGCAAGGAAGGGACCTTCCTGATCTGCTCGTTCTGGCTGGTGTCGGCCCTGGCCATCGTCGGCGAGGGCGATCGCGCCCGCGACCTGATGGAGCGGCTGCTGCGCCAGGCCTCGCCGCTGGGGCTGTACGCCGAGGAGCTGGACGCCGACACCGGCTACCACCTGGGCAACTTCCCCCAGGCGTTCTCCCACCTGGCCCTGATCGAGGCGGCCGGCCGGATCATCGTGGCCGAGCTCATGGAGGAGATCACATGAGTGCCTACGACGTCATCATCGTCGGGACCGGCGCCGGCGGGGGCACCCTGGCCCGGCGTCTCGCCCCGTCGGGCAAGCGCATCCTGCTGCTGGAGCGGGGCGACTGGCTGCCCCGCGAGCCCCAGAACTGGTCGACCGCCGACGTGTTCATCGACAACCGCTACATCTCGCCCGACACCTGGTACGACGCCGGCGGCAAGGCGTTCCAGCCCCAGGTCCACTACTTCGTGGGCGGCGCCACCAAGCTCTACGGGGCGGCGCTGTACCGGCTCCGCCGCGAGGACTTCGGCGAGCTGCGCCACCACGACGGCCTCTCGCCCGCCTGGCCGATCGGCTACGACGACATGGAGCCCTACTACACCCAGGCCGAGCAGCTCTACCAGGTGCATGGCGCCCGGGGCGAAGACCCCACCGACCCGCCGGCGAGCGAGCCCTACCCGTTCCCGGCCCTGTCGCACGAGCCGCGCATCCAGCAGCTCGCCGACGACCTCGCCGCCGCCGGGTTGCACCCGTTCCACGCCCCCTGCGGGGTCCTGCTCGACGAGGCGAACCGGCCCTACAGCCGCTGCATCCGCTGTGGGACCTGCGACGGGTTCCCCTGCCTGGTCCACGCCAAGTCCGACGCCGAGGTCATGGGCGTGCGCCCCGCCCTGGAGTTCCCCAACGTCACCCTGGTCACCAACGCCCGCGCGGTCCGGCTGGCCACCAACCCCGCCGGCACCGAGGTCACCGGGGTCGAGGTGGACCACGACGGCGCCCGGGAGGTCTTGGACGCCGACCTGTACGTCCTGTCGTGCGGGGCCGCCAACTCGGCCAAGCTGCTGCTGGCCTCGGCCAGCGACGCCCACCCCGCCGGGCTGGCCAACGGGTCCGACCAGGTCGGCCGCAACTACATGTTCCACAACAGCCAGGCCGTGCTCGCCCTCTCCAAGGAGCCGAACCCGACCGTCTTCCAGAAGACCCTCGGGGTCAACGACTTCTACTTCGGCAACGGCGACTTCGAGTACCCGATGGGCAACATCCAGATGATCGGCAAGTCCCAGGCCGACATGTTCAAGGGCGAGAAGCCGCTGGAGACCAAGCTGGCGCCCGGGTTCGCCCTGCGCGACGTGGCCAGCCACGCGGTCGACTTCTGGCTGTCGACCGAGGACCTGCCGGTGCCGGAGAACCGGGTCACCCTGGACGGCGACGGCAACGTCAAGCTGAGCTACTCGGCGAGGAACGCCACCGCCGCCGGCCGCCTGTACCACCAGCTCAAGTCGATGCTGGGCCACCTCGGCATGCACCCCGACCACCTGATCCCGCGCCACGCCTACCTCAAGACCGACATCCCGGTCGCCGGGGTCGCCCACCAGGCGGGCACCTGCCGGTTCGGCACCGACCCGGCCACCTCGGTGCTGAACACCGACTGCCGGGCCCACGAGGTCGACAACCTCTATGTGGTCGACACCAGCTTCTTCCCGAGCATCGGGGCGGTGAACCCGGCCCTGACGGCCATGGCCAACGCCCTGCGCGTCGGCGACCACCTGCTCGACCGCCTGGGCGCGAGCCGGGCCACGGTCGGCTCGATGGCCGGCTGATACGGGCTGCGCCGCTGGCCCGGGCGGCCGCCGAGATCACCCGTTGCGGGTGATGCCTGCCCGGCCGCCCGGTTGTAGCCTCGCTGTCAGTCATGAGCGACAGCGAGGTTGCTGCGCGGCCCGGCCCGGGTTCCCGCGTGGCCGGGCCGGCGTTCGACCTGCTGGTGTCGAAGTTGCGCCGTCCCTCGGTTCGGCCGGGCACGCTGTCGCGGTCGGGGTTGGTGGAGCGGCTGGCCCGGCCGGACGGCCCTGCGATCGTGTCGGTGGTCGCCCCGGCTGGCTATGGCAAGACGACGCTGTTGTCGCAGTGGGCCGAACACAACGGCCAGCCCTTCGCCTGGGTGTCGCTGGACGAACGCGACAACGACCCCAAGGTCTTGCTCTCCTATATCGCGGCGGCCCTGGATGGGGTGCAGCCGGTCAGCGGGCGGGTGTTCGAGTCCTGGCCTCGCCGGCGAGCTCGGTGCCGGGCTCGGTGGTGCCCCGGCTGGGGGCGGCGTTGGCGTCGATGACCACCCCGGTGGTGCTGGTCCTGGACGACGTGCACTTGGTCGAGAACCGGGAGGGCCGGGCCGCGCTGTCGGTGCTGGCCGAGCACATCCCGGCGGGCTCGCGGCTGGCGGTGGCCGGGCGGGATGACCCGCCGCTGCGGACCGCGCGGCTGCGGGCGCAGGGCCGGCTGCTGGAGATCGGCGCCGGCGACCTGTCACTGACCCACGCCGAGGCGGCGTCGTTGCTGGGCGCGGCCGGGGTGGTGCTGGGCGCGGCCGACCTGTCGGCGTTGTACCAGCGGACCGAGGGGTGGGCGACGGGGCTGTACCTGGCGGCGCTGGCCCTCAAGGAACGCGGCTCGCTGGGGAGCGTGGGCGGCTGGGTCGGCGGGGGCGACCGGTTCGTCAGCGAGTACGTGGAGTCGGAGTTGCTGGCCCGGATCTCCCAGCGGCGGCGGGAGTTCCTGACCCGGACCGCGGTGCTGGACCGCCTGTCGGGGCCGCCGTGCGACGCCGTCGTTGACCAGCCCGGCTCGGCGGCGGTCCTGGCGGAGCTGGCCCGCTCCAACCTGTTGCTGGTGCCGCTGGACCGGCGCGGACAGTGGTACCGCTACCATCATCTGTTCCGCGACATGCTCCTGGGCGAGCTGGAACGGCGCGAGCCCGCCCTGATCCCGGAGCTGCACGGGCGGGCTGCGGCCTGGTTCGAGGCCAACGGGCTGGAGGAGGCGGCCATCGACCATGCCCAGGCCGCCGGCGACGCCGACCAGGTGGCGAGGCTGGTGCTGCAGGC
>Ga0081539_10002088_pt1 | contig 29851 bp, 24 predicted proteins | sample TabmetS4T2R2_FD_71023 | JGI IMG/M metagenome (GOLD analysis project Ga0081539, IMG submission 71023) | Tabebuia heterophylla rhizosphere microbial communities from the University of Puerto Rico - S4T2R2 | ecosystem: Host-associated > Plants > Roots > Rhizosphere ... | reverse complement strand
GGCAACCTCACCCAATCCCAGATCGCCGAACAGGTCGGCATCTCCCAGATGCACGTCTCCCGCCTGCTCACCAAGGCCCTCACCAAACTGCGCAACCAGCTCGACGCCCCCCTCTGACCCACCACCGCGAACTCCCCACAGCCCGGGACGACCCCACCGGGCTGTGGGGAGTTCGCTTGGTCCCCGGCGCCGGAACTGACCACAGTCGAGTGAAGGAGGGGACCGAGGCCCGGCCCCAACCTGACTCCGAAGGTTTGACCGGCGCGCCGGCGGCTACCGTAGTGACCGATGCCACCTGATACAGATCTCCCGGGATTCCTGCACAGCGTCGCACCCGTTCTCGACCGGTGGGGCTATCTCGCCGTCGCGGGGATCATCGGCGTCGAGAGCTTCGGCGTGCCCGCGCCCGGTCAGACCATCATGGTGGCGGCCGCGATCTATGCGGGTGCCGGGCGGCTCAACATCGTCGCGGTCGCGGCGATCGCCTTCGTCGCGGCCGTGCTCGGCGACAACATCGGCTACTGGATCGGCGTCCGCGGCGGCCGCCGGGTGGTGCACCGCTGGGGCCGGTACGTGTTTCTCACCCCCGAACGGCTGGGGCGCGCGGAGGCCTTCTTCGCCCGGCGCGGCAGCCGGATCGTGGTGGTGGCCCGCTTCATCGACGGGCTGCGGCAGCTCAACGGCGTGATCGCCGGCATCACGGCGATGCCGTGGCGCACCTTCCTGCTCTACAACGCGATCGGCGCGGCAATGTGGGTAGGCTGGTGGACGACCGTCGCATACCTGCTCGGCACGCATCTCATCGAGATCATCGACCACTTCCACCGCTACCAGTGGTGGGCCCTCGGCATCATCGCGGTCGCTCTGGCCGCGTACGTGACTCTGCACGTCCGGCATGTCAAACGACGCCGCGCCCGTGCGGGGGCCGGCTGAGGCTGCCGGAGGGATTGCGCCGGCCCGCTCCGGGTACGCGACAGGTGAGAACGGAAGGAGATACCCGTGACCACCACACAGCTCGACCGCCGTCGCGACCGCTCGACGGCCGCCAGCGCCGCGGCCGAGAGGGCCCGTGCGGCCGTCACCGAGGTGGAGAACCGGCTGCGCACCAACGCCGAGATGACCCAGCAGCAGACCCAGGCCCTGCGCAACGCCGAAGGGGAGGCCAAGCGGCTCAAGAGAGCCCTCAAGACGCACGCGCGCGACCGGGACCGGCTGCGGAAGGCACGGACGAAGGCGGTGGCGAAGGCGGAAAAGGCCGCGCGCCGGGCCGCGTCGGTGGAGGAGAAGTACGGCGAGAGCGTGCTCGCCGACCTGATCCGCCGGGAGAAGGAGCGGGATCGCGCCGCCGCCAAGGGCCTGCCCGCCACCGCCCCCGTGACTCCGGTCGCCCCCGTGACTCGGGTCGCCCCCGTGACTCCGGTCGCCCCGGCGACTCCGGTCGCTGCCGCGCCGGAAGTGGTCGCCGCGGGCACGCCCGTCCAGGAACCACCCGCGACGGCTACGGCGCGCCGGACCGCCGCGCGGGCGACCGCTGCCAAGGCCGCCGCCACGGCCTCGTCCACAGGCCGGACGAGGACCCCTCGCGGGGCGACGGCCGGCCGGACGACAGCCACCGCCTCCGGCGACGGCGGGCGGTCGAGGGGACGGTCCGGCACCGGATAATGGGCGGATGAGTGAGCGGGTGGACGTCCTCGTCGTCGGGGCGGGGCTTTCCGGCATCGGCGCGGCGTACCGGCTGCAGACCGAATGCCCGAGGAAGAGCTACCTGATCCTCGAGGGACGGGACGCCGTCGGCGGCACCTGGGACCTGTTCCGCTATCCCGGCGTGCGCTCCGACTCGGACATGTTCACGCTCGGCTATCCGTTCCGCCCCTGGCGGCAGGCGCAGGCGATCGCCAGGGGCGGAACGATCCTGACCTACATCCGGGACACCGCCGCCCGCTTCGGCATCGACCGGAAGATCCGGTTCGGCCGGCGGGTGGTCGCGGCGAGCTGGTCCACGGCGGACGCCACCTGGCGGGTCCGGACGGCGACCGGCGAGGAGTACGCCTGCTCGTTCCTCTACCTCTGCACCGGCTACTACCGATACTCCGCCGGATACGAGCCCGAGTTCCCGGGGCGGGAGGACTTCGCCGGTGACGTCGTCCATCCGCAGCACTGGCCGGCCGGCCTCGAGCACGCCGGCAAGCGGGTCGTGGTGATCGGCAGCGGGGCGACCGCGGTCACCCTCGTCCCGGCGATGGCGGCGGCCGCCGAGCACGTGACCATGCTGCAGCGCTCTCCCTCGTACATCATCTCGCTGCCCGGTGGTGACGGCGGCGGAGGGACGATGAGCCGGGTGGCCGCGCGGCTCACCCGCGTACGCAACGTGGTGGGTACCGTCCTGGTGTACCAGGCGTCCCGGCGCTGGCCGGACCGGGTGGGCCGGTTCCTGCGCGACCGGGTTGCCACGCAGCTGCCGGCCGGCGTGCCGGTGGATCCGAATTTCACCCCCGCGTACGCGCCGTGGGATCAGCGGCTCTGCGTCGTGCCCGATGGTGATCTGTTCCGCGCGATGCGGGCCGGCGGGGTCTCCGTCGTCACCGGCACCATCGAGACGTTCACCGAGGAGGGCATCCGGCTCACCGACGGGACCGATCTGCCGGCCGACATCATCGTCACGGCGACCGGGCTGACCATGGTGGTTTTCGGGGAGATCGCGGTGGACATCGACGGCCGGCCGGTCACCACCTCGGCGCTGCACGTGTACAAGGGCATGATGTTCGGCGGCGTGCCGAACCTGGCCTGGTGCGTGGGCTACATCAACGCCTCCTGGACGCTGCGGGCCGACCTCACCTCCCGGTACGTGTGCCGGTTGCTCAACTACATGGACCGGCACGGCATCGACGTCGCCACTCCGGTCCTGCCGCCCGGCGAACCGGGCACGGCGGAACCGCTGATGGCGCTCTCCTCCGGCTACGTGCGCCGGGCGGCCGCGGTGCTGCCCCGGCAGGGTGCGCGACCGCCGTGGCGGATCCGGAACAACTACCTCGTCGACCTGCCGGCGATGCGACTCGGGCGGATCGACGACGGCAACCTCCGTTTCGACCGGGTCACGGCACGGCCCTAGATGCGGAGATTCGCGTTCGCGGGACGCACCTGCGTACTCACCGGCGCGGCGAGCGGCATCGGCGCCGCGCTCGCCCTGGATCTGGCCCGGCGCCGGACCGTCCTCGTGCTGGTGGACCGGGACGCGCCGGGGCTGGCCCGGGTCGCGGAGATGGCCCGCGAGCTGGGCGCGCGCGAGGTCGTCACGTACGAGATCGAGCTGAGCGACGGTGGCGACCGGCGGGAGCTGGCAGCCGAGATCGCGTCCCGCTTCGGCGGCGCCGACCTCCTGATCAACAACGCCGGGGTGGCGCTCGCCGGAACCTTCGAGGAGAACAGCCTGGCGGACGTCGACTGGCTGCTGGAGATCAACCTGCACGCGGTGATCAGGCTGACCAAGGCGTTCCTGCCGCAACTCCTGGGCCGCCCCGGTTCGCACCTGGTGAACATCTCCAGCCTGTTCGGCCTGATCGCGCCGCCCGGCCAGGTGGCGTACGCGACGAGCAAGTTCGCCGTCCGCGGCTTCACCGAGGCACTGCGCGCCGAACTGGAGCCGCGGGGCGTCGGGGTGACCGTGGTCCATCCGGGCGGGATCCGGACGAACATCGCCGCGAACGCGCGGCTCAGCGGCCCTGACCCGGACGGCGCGCAAGCGGCACAGGCCCGCCGGTTCACCGAGGCGGCGCTGACCATGCCGCCCGAGGAGGCGGCGCGGCAGATCGTCGCGGCGATCCAGGCCCGGCGGCCGCGGCTGGTGATCACCCGGGTCGCCAAGGCGGCGGACTGGCTGGCGCGGCTCACGCCGACCCGCTACTGGGCGATCAGCGAACGCCTGGCCCGCCGCCGCGCGGTGGTTTAGAACGCGGCGAAGCGGCGCCGGTCGTGGCCGCCGATCATGGTGAAGTCGCCGCCGGCCTCCAGCGTGCCGGCCGCCCGGTTGACGCTGAGCACCCGGACACCGATCACCCCGTTGGCCTGCGGCGCCCACGGGGCGAGCGCGCCGGTCCGGGTCACCGCGGCCAGCTTGAGCCGGGGCCGGGAACCGCCGCTGCACGCCCCCCGCACGCCGTTGGTGCCGCCGAGGCACGCGTTGTCGAAGTGGCCGCCGACGTAGGTGACCCCGTTCCGGGTGGCGATCGCGGCGGCATCGCCGTCGAACAGCCGCTGCCAGCGCAGCGTGCCGGCCGGCGAGTAGGCGAGCGCCCGGCCGCCGACGCCGGCGGTGGCGACGTAGACCCCGGCCGCGTCCACGGCGATGGCCCGGACCTCGGCGGGAGCGCGGGGCAGGAACGAGCGGTCGACCTTCCCGGTGACGCCGTCGACGGCGGCCAGCCGCAGGGTGCCGCCGACCGCCCCGACGGTGTGGAATCCGCCGCCGAGATAGATCTTTCCGGCGGCGGGCGCGAGCGCGTGCACGGTGTCGTCCGCAGCCGGCCGCCAGCCGGCTTCCAGCACGCCGGTGGCCAGCGAGAACGCCGCGAGGTTCGCCCGCCGCTGACCGTCCACGTCGGTGAGGCTGCCGCCCAGGTAGAGCCGGCCGTTCGCGACGGCCAGGGCGTACGGGGTGCCGGACACCGTGTGCCGGAACCCGCTCACCGCACCGGTCACCGGGTGCAGCCGGGCGAGTGAGTCGCGCCGGTGGCCGCCGACGCCGTGGAAGTCGCCGGCGGCGTAGACGCTGTCGCCGGTGGCCGCCAGCGCGCGTATCGTGCCGTCCGCCGCGGGCGCCCAGTCCAGCAGCGCTCCGGTGCGCGCGTCGAAGGCGGCCAGCCGCAGCCGCCGGTACGTGCGCCCGCCGGAGCTCGCCGTCGTGAACGCGCCGCCGACGTAGACCGTGGTCCCGCGGTGGGCGACGGCGTAGACGCCGCCGTTGAACGTGGGCGCCGGTCGGCCCTCGGCACTCACCGCCGTTACCTGCGCTCCGGAACCTAGGACCAGGGCGGCCGTGACGACGATCGCGATAAGCGTGCGACGGAGGCGAAGGAGGAAAGGCACAAATGACTAACCGTCTCGCGTCCGGGAAAGTCTCGGGGGCGAGCGGTCGGAGCGCAGTCGATCCAGTTCTCCCTCGAGCGCCCGCTGCTCCGCGTCCTCGTCCCCGGGGGGCGGCTCGGTGCGCAGGCCGAGCATCGCCAGCCAGTCGACGAGCTGCCGGTGGACCGCGTCCGGGCCGTTCAGATCCGGCAGGCTGACCGGCCACCGCGCCGGGTGCACCAGCACCGCTTCGGTCTGCCAGCCGCCCAGACCGCCGTGCGAACCGACGAGCTCCTCGAACGCCGCCACCTCCGCGGTGACCGGATCCACACAACTGATCAGCACGAGGTCGCCGATGTGCGCGGACTCCTGGTGGCGTAGCAGGTCGTGGCGGGCGTACGGGCCGTACGGCAGCAGCGGGTCGACGCCGGTCACGGTGCCGTCGCGCAGCCGGTGGCTGCCGGCCGTGCCGAGCGCTACCGGGCCGTCGGCGTCGCGGACCACCACGAGGCCGATCCCGGGATGCGCGGCCAGCCCGCTGATCAGCCGCGGGTAGACCCGGTCGATCTCGAACCGGTCCAGGCGGCGCGGGTAGCGGGTGAGATAGAGCAGGGCGAGGTTGCCCGAGGAGACCACGAGCAGCGGCGCCACCGGCGACACCGGGAACTCCGGCTCCTCGGTGGCCTCCATCTCGGCCGGTGAGGACGGGGCGTCGGCCGGATCCGGCGCGGACAGCCGCTCGACGACCTCGTCCAGAGTCTCGCCGTACCGCTGCCGGAACGTCGCGCCCTGACTCTGCCCGTGGTCGGAGAGGACCACCAGGTGATAGCGCCGGGCGGCCTCGGGGGCGAGTCGCTCCAACACGCCGAGCATCCGGTCCAGGCTCTCGAGCTGGCGCATGGACTCCGGCCGGGCCGGGCCGGCATGGTGCGCCACTTCGTCGTAGTCGACCAGGTCGCAGTAGATGGCCGGGGCCCCGCGCGCCATCTGCTCGGCGACCAGCGAGACGTTCACGTCGCGCAGCAGCATCGACGCCGGGCGTAAAGCGAGGAACTTGCCCGAGCGGCTCACCCGGGGCAGCAGGTTCCGGCGACGCTGCAGGCGGGCCTGGTGGAGCTCGGTGAACACGTCGCCGACTCCGAGGACGAGCGCGCGGGTGAACCCGTACGGCGAGGCCATGAACGCGGCCCAGCCGCGCGCCGACCGGCCGGGCAGCGCCGCGTGGCTCACGGTGAGCAGGCTGAGCTCGGCGTCGCCGCTGAACGCGTTGCCGATGCTGACCCCGCCGTCTCGCAGCAGTCCGCGCCCGTCGCTGAGCCGCGGCTCGATCACGGCCGCGTCCCGGGACCGATTGGAGACCATCAGCCGGCCGGTGTCCTTCTCGAACCAGCGAAAACTGGGGATCTGCCGGGTCGCGCCGTGCAGGATGCCCGCCTGGGACGCCGGGGTGGTGGACGGCAGGCCGGTGTGCCAGCCGCGCATGGTGTGGCTGCCCGAGCGCAACCAGTGCCCGAGGGTGGGCAGGTTGCCGGCGCGGACCGCCCAGCTCAGCACCGGCTCGGCGACTCCGTCCAGCTGGACCATGAGCAGGCCCGGCTCGGTGCCCTGCCGGGGACGGCGGAGGGTGAGCAGCGGGCCGCCGGCCCGGCGGGCCTGCCGCCGCCGGACGCCGCGCATCAGGCGCCTGGACTCCAGAACGAACGTGTCATCGGTGCCGCTGTCCACCATCCAGTCCAGGATGGCGGCGAAGACGACGGCCAGGATCGCCGCGATCACCAGCGACGGCAAGCCGCTGATCTGGTTCGCCGGATCCAGCTCGAGCGCCACCACGATGACCACGACCTGGGCGACGACGCCGAGCAGCATCGCACCCCAGCCGCCGAGCGCCACGATGCCGACCAGCAGCAGCGGCCGCAGCACCGCACCGACCCCGGCCACCAGGAACACCAGGCCGAGCGTGTCGACGACGTCGGCGCTGGCCACGCCGGGCATCAGCCAGAGCGTGGCGGTGAGTACCACGAAAGTGACCGTCGCGCTGCGCAGCACCGCGCGGAGCCGGGCGAGGACGCGCCGCCAGCTCAGCAGCGCGTTCAGCTCGGCCCGCCAGTCCCGGCTGACCGGGAGCGGCGGAGGGTCGGGCAGACTTACGGCCACCGGAAAACGATCGCACACGTCGCCGTTTCGATGCGCCACGGTGCCGGGAATCACCCTGGCATGGAACCGACACACCAACGTAGGAAGAGCGCGACGCCGGCCCGCGCGACCGGATAGCTTCGGACCGGTGCGCCGGACAGCCCTCCTGATCGTCCCCGTCCTGCTGGCCCTCGCCGGATGCGGCGACGAGCCCGCGCCGGTCGGCCACGCACCGGCGAAGGTGGTCGGGTACTTCACCAACTGGGGCGTCTACGGCCGTGACTTCCACGTGAGCGACCTGGTCGCCAGCGGTGCCGCGGCGAAGCTCACCCATCTGGTGTACGCGTTCGGCAACGTCACCGGCGGCCGCTGCGGCACGACGGACGGCTGGGCGGACCACCAGAAGCCGATCGCCGCGGCGGACAGTGTGGACGGTGTCACGGACCCGCCCGAGGCGGTACCGAGGGGCAACTTCGGGCAGCTGCGCAAGCTCAAGGCCAAATATCCGCACCTCAAGGTGATCTGGTCGTTCGGCGGCTGGACCGGTTCGGAGGGGTTCGCCGCCGCGGCGCGCGACCCGCGGGCGTTCGCCGCGTCCTGCCGCGAGCTGCTCGCCGACGCCCGCTGGACGGGCGTCTTCGACGGCATCGACCTCGACTGGGAGTATCCGAACGCCTGCGGCCTGACCTGCGACACCAGCGGGCGGGACGCGCTGGCGAGCCTGCTCTCGGCGCTGCGTACGGCCTTGGGACCGGACGCGATCGTCACCGCGGCGATCCCGGCCGACATCGGCAAGCTGGCCGCCACCGACTACGTCGCCGCGTCCCGCCCCGCCGACTGGCTGAGCGCCATGACGTACGACTACTTCGGCGCCGGCGATGCCGAGGGCGCGCAGCGCACCGCACCGCATTCGCCGCTCACCGCGTATCCCGGCATCCCGCGGGAGACTGCGACGGCCTCGGCCACCGTCGACGAACTGCTCCGCGTCGGCGTCCCGGCGGGCAAGGTGCTGCTCGGCATCGGTTTCTACGGCCGGGGTTGGACCGGCGTGACATCGCCGGAACCGGGCGGCACGGCCACCGGGCGTGCGGCCGGCCGGTACGAGAAGGGTCTCGAGGACTACGCGGTCCTGGCGCGGCGCTGCCCGCCGACCGGCACGGTGGGCGGCACGGCGTACGCGCACTGCGGCACGCAATGGTGGTCGTACGACACACCCGAGACGATCCAGGGCAAGATGGCGTACGCCCGCCGCAGGGCGCTGGGCGGCGCGTTCGCCTGGGAACTGTCCGGCGACACCGATCGCGCCGACCTGCTCACCGCCGTCGTCACCGGCCTGGCGGCCGGAGCGGGCGGTTGATCCGGCCGGTCAGCCGATTCGTACCCAGACGTTGTCCAGGGCGCCGTTGAACTGATCGTTGTCCGTGAAGGCGCCCTTGCCGCCGATGCTCAGCGGCCGGTCGTTGGAGATCGACAGCAGGGCCGGGACCGCGGTGCGGCCGCGCAGCACGTCGTCCACGTAGATGGCGAGCGAGGTACCGCGCCGGTGACACCGCAGCGCGTGCCACCGGCCGTCGGCGGCGGTGACCGAGCTGGCCGCGATCCTGATCTCCGGCCGCCGGTCGTCGACCAGCACGCAGCTCGGCCGCCCGGCCATGCCGTCGATCTGCAGCTTCCACTGGCTGCCGCTGGCCGAGTAGCCCTTCTGCACGACGTTCTGGCCCTTGCTCGTCTGCCCCGGTGCGAGCAGCACGTCGGCGCCGTACGCGATGTCCCGGGTGCCCGGATTGAGGTCGGCCGAGCTGGGCGTCTGCAACGCGACGTGCGGGCAGATCCGCCGGGTGCACTTGGCCGGGAAGGCGAGCGCGGTGCCCTGGCCGTGCACGACCGGGCGGACCGACCCGCCGTGTCCGGAGATCACCCGCAGCGTGTGCCCGTTGCCCGACTCGTCGACGATCGAGCTGGCCGGGCCGTTGAAGGCGTAGTGGGCGATCATGCCGGTGGGCACGGCGACCGCCGGAGTGGTGATCGCAACGGTGGAGGCGGCGACGAGCACGACGCCGAGCCAACTTGATCGCATGCCCGAATTATGGCTTGCGAACCGTTTCGACCTCCCGCCAACTCCCGGACAAACCGGTTGATCATGATGGCCGAACGGACTGGATCCGTGCCGCCGCCGGCGTCGCGCTGTCGAGCGGGACCGCCTCGCCCGGCACGAGTCCGAGTTGGACCCCCTGTCGGGGCAGCAGCGTGTCGAGCAGCCAGTCGGCGGCCACCTTGATCCGGTTGCCCGGCATCGACAGCAGGTGGTAACCGCGGGTGACCACCTTGGCCGGGAACCCCTTCAGCGGCACGCCGAGCGGGTTGGCGGCCGAGTCCAGGCCGCCGAGATCGACCACGAATCCGAGGTCGTGATGCCGGTAGGCGCGCCGGCGGCCACGACCGTACGAGGCCGCGATGTTCTTGGCCACGACGGCGCCCTGGCGGACCGCGTGCTGGGCGGTCATCCCGGTGAGCTGACCCGGCATCGTGAGGTCGGGCACCGCCGCCGCGTCGCCCGCGGCGTAGACGTCGGGTTGGCCGGGCACGGACAGGAACTCGTCGACCACCAGCCGGCCCTGATTCAGCGGCAGGCCCAGCTCGGCCACCATCGGGTCCGGACGCACGCCGACACACCAGATCAGCGATCGGGTCGCCACGAACTCGCCGGTGGACAGCTGTACACCCGCCGCCCGGGCCTCCTCGACGCTGGTCCCGGTCCGCACTTCGACGCCGCGCTCGCGCAGCACGGCGTCGGACGCCCGGGCGAGCCGCTCGTCCAGCGACGGCAGCACTCGGTCGGCGGTGTCGATCAGCAGCCACCGCGGCTCACCGCGCAGCTCGGGCCGGTGTTCGACCAGGTCGCGCGTGTAGCGGACGCCCTGCGCCGCCACCTCCGTCCCGGTGTAGCCCGCACCGACCACGACGAACGTGCAGCGGGCGCGCTGCTCCTCCGGAGAGGTCGCGGTCGCGGCCATCTCGATCTGCCGGGTGATGTGGTCGCGCAGGTACAGCGCCTCGGAGATGCCGCGGAAGCCGTGCGCGTACCGGGTCACCCCGGGCACCGGCAGCAGCTTGTTCACGCTGCCCGCCGCGATCACCAGGCGGTGGTAGCCGAGCGTACCGCGGCCGCCCTCCGGATCCCGGTAGCCGATCCGGTGGCCGCCCAGGTCGAACTCGTCCGCGTGACCGAGGACGACCCGGACGCCGGGCAACGCCGCGGCGAGCGAGACGGTCACCCGGCGCGGTTCCAGGATGCCGGTGGCCACCTCAGGCAGCAGCGGCAGGTAGAGGAAGTAGTCGGTGGGATTCACGACGACGATCTCGGCGCCGCCCCGAGCGAGCCTCGCGAGCGTGCGGGCCGCCGCGAAGCCGGCGAAGCCGGCACCGACGATCACGATCCGGGGACGGGCCATGCGCGATCCTTCCCTTCCGGCGCAGGGTCGAGGCCGTTACCGACGCTACCCGGAACGTTCACCGGAAATCGGTGCTGGGTAAGACACTGGACATGGCGCTTCCCATCGAGGACTACGCGATCATCGCGGACACGCAGACGGCTGCCCTGGTGGGGCGCAACGGTTCGATCGATTGGCTGTGTTTTCCGCGATTCGACTCCGGTGCCATCTTCGCCGCCCTTCTCGGTGACGAGGAGAACGGTCACTGGGCGATCCGGCCGGCCGGCGAGGTGATCGGGACCCGGCGTCGCTATCGCGACGACACACTCGTGCTGGAGACCGAGTTCGAGACGGCCGAGGGGGTGGTCCGGCTGGTCGACTTCATGCCGCCCCGCGACGCGACGCCCGATGTCGTCCGCATCGTGGAGGGCGTCCGTGGCACCGTGCCGATGACGATGGAGCTGCGACTGCGCTTCGACTACGGCCATGTGGTGCCCTGGGTGTACCGGGAGCAGAACATGTTGGTGGCCGTCGCCGGGCCGGACGCGGCCTGGCTGCGGACGCCGGCGCGCACCCGAGGGGAGAACCTGACGACCGTCGCCCGCTTCGAGGTCAGCACCGGTGATCGCGTGCCGTTCACCCTGACCTGGCGCCCGTCGCACCTGCCGCCGCCGGCCGAGCTGGACCCGGTCGAGGAACTGGGCGCGACCGAGGGCTACTGGCGCGGCTGGGTCTCGGCCTGCACGTACGAGGGCGAGTGGCGCGACGCGGTGGTGCGCTCGCTGCTCACCCTCAAGGCGCTCACCTACGCGCCGACCGGCGGCATCGTCGCGGCGGCCACCACCAGCCTGCCGGAGAAGCTCGGCGGCGTCCGCAACTGGGACTACCGGTTCTGCTGGCTGCGGGACGCCACGATCACGCTGCAGTCGCTGCTCTACTCCGGCTTCCAGGCCGAGGCGACGGCCTGGCGCAAGTGGTTGCTGCGGGCGATCGCCGGCAATCCCTCGGAGTTGCAGATCATGTACGGGGTGGCCGGCGAGCGCCGGCTCGACGAGTACATCGCCACCTGGCTACCCGGCTACGACGGCAACCCGGTGCGGATCGGCAACGCCGCCGCCGAGCAGTTCCAGCTGGACGTCTACGGCGAGGTGATGGACGCGTTGCACCAGGGCCGGCGGGCCGGCCTGAAGGCCGACGACCCGGCCTGGGGACTGCAGGTCAAGCTGATGGAGTTCGTCGAGCAGCACTGGCGCGACCCGGACGAGGGCATCTGGGAGGTCCGGGGCGGTCCCAAGCAGTTCGTGCACTCGAAGCTGATGGCCTGGGTGGCGGCCGACCGGGCGGTCAAGGCGGTCGAGGAGTTCAGCCTGGCGGGGCCGGCCGAGCGGTGGGCCCGGCTGCGTGACGAGATCCGGTCCGAGATCCTCGAGAAGGGGTACGACCCCGAGCGCCGCACCTTCACGCAGTTCTACGGCTCCGACGAGCTGGACGCCGCACTACTCATGGTGCCCCTGGTCGGGTTCCTCCCGCCGGACGACGAACGGGTGGCGGGCACGGTCGCGGCAATCGAGCAGCACCTGCTGGTGGACGGCTTCGTGCAGCGCTACACCCAGCATCCGGACACCGACGTCGACGGGCTGCCGCCGGGCGAGGGCGCGTTCCTGGCCTGCACGTTCTGGCTCGCCGACAACTACGCCCTGATGGGCCGGCACGAGGAGGCGCGGGAGACGTTCGCCCGCCTGCTGGCCCTGCGCAACGACGTGGGCCTTCTCTCCGAGGAGTACGACACGCAGGCGTGCCGGCTGGTCGGCAACTTCCCGCAGGCGTTCAGCCACGTACCGCTGATCGACACCGCGCGCACGCTCACCGCCGCGCTCGCCCCGACCGAGGCCCGGGTCCGCGAGGGCCTCAAGTAGCCTCGTCCTTGCGGCCGAAAAGCCTCCAGCCGCGCTTTTTCCGTTCCGGCTCCCGCACCGCCTCGCCGTTGAGCACCGCGAGGCGGTGCTGGACCACCGGGTTCTCCGGCTCCAGCCGCAGCGACGTCAGCAGCGCCTGACGGGCCTGGTCGACGTGCCCCAGCGCGTCCAGCGCGACACCGTGCGTGAAGTAGTAGTGCGCCTCGGTCGGGTCCAGGTTGATCGCCGTACGTGCGGCCTGCTCGGCGTCGGCGACCTGCCGGTCGGCGGCGAGCAGGGCCCAGGCCACCCGATCGTGCCAGAGCGGGTTGCGCGGGTCGGCGATCACCGCTCGGTAACCCATGGCGACCGCTTCTTCGTGGCGCCCGAGCAGGGTGAGCGCACGGCTCGCGGTGGCCAGCGGCCGTGGCTCCTCCGGGGTCAGCCCGATGGCCCGGCTCGCCGCCTCCAGCGCCGCCTGCGGCTGGTCGAGGGCGAGCCGCAGCCGCGCCAGCAGAGTCCACCCGGCCGCGGCGGCGGGGTCGGCGGCGAGCACCGGCTCCAGGGTGGCCACCGCCTGCGCCGGATCGAGCCGTTCGAACAGCGCCGCGGCGCGGGCGATGCCGAGCTCGGTGGGGTTCGAGGTGGCGGATGGGGCCAGGTCGGAGGTCATACGGTCATCTTCGGCATGCCGCTGCGCTCCGTGAGCGGATTTCGCCGGAAATGCCGCCGCCGTCAGGCGTGCCGGACCGGCTGCCAGCCGGCCGACCGGAAGTGGTCGTGCGGCTCGGACCAGGGCACGGTCGCGTACGCCCGCACCGGGAAGGTGCCGAACGCGGTGATCCGCGGTGGGGCGGCGGTGAACCGGGCGCCGGTGGGCGGCAGATCGGCCAGACCGGTCAGGTGCTCGACGACGGGAATGCCCGCCGCCAGCAGTACGGTGTGCGCTGGCCGCTCGCCGGCACCGGCCGGCGAGATGTCGTCGAGATTCACCGAGTCGATGCCCACCAGCGCGGCGCCGTGCTCGACCAGCCACGCGGCGCCGTCGCCGGTCAGGTACGGCGCGTCGACCGCGTACTCGGGCGTGCCCCAGCCCCGGTCGCCGCCGGTGTGCAGCAGCACCGCCCGGCCGGCCACGGTGAGCGGCTCGAGATCGGCCACGCCGACTTCCCGGCGCCCGCTGCCGGCCGGCCGCACCACGACCGCCGGCAGGTCGGCGAGCCGCTCCAGCGGCAGGCCGGCCAGGTCGGTGCCGCCCTCGTAGCGGTGCCGGGGGCTGTCCAGGTAGGTGCCGGTCTGACCGATCATGTCGATCCGATCCATGCTGAACTCGGTGCCCCCGGCGTACGACGGCCGGGACTCCGCCCAGGTCAGGTGCGCCGAGACGGCGGGCCCGGGCAGCCCCGGGTAGGTCGTCATCCCTCCCGAGATCACGTGGTTGAGCTCGACGAACGTGCGGCGGAGCGGCCCGGCCGGCTCGGACGGCCCGCCGGGCGTGCCCAGATGCGGCTCAGCGAAGACGCGGATCCGGCTGAGCTCGACCCGCCCCACCATCAGCAGCCGCAGTGATGAGACGAAGAGCTCGGCGATCTCCGCCTCGGTGACGTCGGGATGCGGCACGTCGACCCGGAAACCCTGCGTCTGCAGACCGCCGCCGTTGCTGAAGGCGACGGCGGCGTCGAACTCCGCGCGGTACTGCAGCACGACACCTCCCTTATCACAGTTCGGTGATCGCCGCCACGATCAGCCAGATGCCGAAGACCGCGAACAGCGCGGCGGCACCATACTTGATGATCTTCTCGGGAAGATGCCGGCCGAGCAGCCGGCCCACCATGATGGCCAGCGCGTCGGCGGCGACCATGCCCACCGTCGAGCCGACCCAGGTGCCGAACCAGCCGTGCTGGGTGGCCAGCGTGATGGTCGCGAGCATGGTCTTGTCACCGAGCTCGGCCAGGAAGAAGGCGGCACCCACGGCGAGCACGGCCGAGCCGGTGCTGCGCTGGGCCTTGCTCTTCTCCTCGTCGGTGAGCCGGTCGCCGCGCAGCGTCCAGGCGCCGAAGGCGAGGAAGGCCAGCCCGGCGATCAGCGAGATCCACCCGGTGGGCAGCGTCGCGCCGAGGCCGTACCCGATGCCGACCGACACCGCGTGCACCACAGCGGTGGCCACGGTGATGCCGAGCAGCACCGCGCCGGGCCGGAAGCGGGTCGCGAAGGTCAAAGCCATGAGCTGCGACTTGTCGCCCAGCTCGGCCACGAAGACGACAGCGAAACTGATCGCCAGGGCGGCGAGGAAACCATCCAAGGGGACTCCCGGTAACCGTGGACCGGGCAGAAGTGGCGCGGGGCGACCTCGACCCGGCCGTTCTGAGCCCTGTCGCAGTGCGGCGAAGCCGCATCGACGACCGAGCAACAGCCAAGTCGAAGGTCTCGCTCGCCCTGTGGACAGGGCCGCGCGGCCGGACACCGATGGCGGTGTCAGCATGTCGACCGCGACATTGGGAGCTACTCCCCTTCGCGTCTCGATGCTACCAACCGCCACCGGCGAACCGGCCGACGTCTCAGTGTGGCGTTACTAACCGCTGCAGTTCGAGCCGGAGGGCCGCGCCCGCCCGCTTGGCGGCGACGGCGGGCTTCTTGCCGGGATCCGGCGGCGGGATCGGCGCGCACCGCTTGTCGGACCGGTCACCCCGGAGCCGCTTCGGCAGGGCGCCGGACGCCAGGTACTCGGCGACCGCCGTGTCCACGCACGCGCCGCCGAACAGCGACCCGGCGTGCGTGGTGCCGCCGACGCCCTCGATCAGCGCGGCCCGCGGGAAGCGCTTGCGCACCTCGAGGCTGCCGTTGAACGGCGTGGCCGCGTCGAGGGTCTCGCTGATCAGCAGGATCGGCGGCACCGTCTCACCGGAAACGGTCACCGGGACGCCCGCCTTGCCGGCCCAGTCCCGGCAGGGCGCGTTGTACCAGGCGTTGGCCCAGGTCTCGAACGGTGCCCGGCGGTGCATCTCCCAGTTGTCGGCGGTCCACGTGGTCCAGCTGTGCGGCCACCGGGCGTCGGTGCACTGCACGCCGAGGTAGATCGCGTAGCTGTTGTCGGAGCCCTTGGTCCGCGGGTTCTCCCTGTCGTAGAGCTGCTTGAGCGGCTTCGGGTCGCGCTCGGTCACCCAGGCGCTGAACGCCTGCGCGATCTCCTCCCAGCCGAAGACGTAGTAGCCGGCCTGCAGGAACACGTCGGTGAGCTCGTCCGGACCGATCGCCCCGCCGGCCGGCTTCGCGGCCAGCCGGGCCTGCTCGGCGTAGAACCGCCGCTCCACCGCCCGCGCGCTGTGGCCCAGCCGATAGAGGCGATCGTGCCTGGCCAGCCAGCCGAAATAGATCTTGATGTTCCGGTCGAACGCGAGGTCCTGATCGAGGTTGGAGTCGTACCAGACGCGGGCCGGATTGACGTTGCCGTCGAGCACCATCCGGCGTACCCGGGCCGGGAACAGCGTGGCGTAGACCTGACCGAGGTAGGTCCCGTACGAGAAGCCGTAGAAGTTGATCTGGGTGGCACCCAGCGCGAGCCGGATGCTCTCCATGTCCCGCACGGTGTCCAGGGTCTTCAGGTGGTCGAGCAGCTCACCGCCGGCCTTCGCACACGCGTGCGCGTACCCCTGGGCGCGCAGCAGCCAGGTCTTCTCGATCTCCACCGAGCTCGGCACGTACGGAGGCCGGTCATATCCGGCGTAATCGCCGTCGCAGCTCAGCGACGGCTTGCTGGCGCCGACGCCGCGCGGGTCGAAGCCGATCCAGTCGTACGCCGCGCCGGCCGCCTGCGGCACCAGCGCGCCGAGAGCCGCCAGCCCGAGCCCCTTGCCGCCCGGACCGCCCGGATTGACGAGCATGACGCCCTGGTACTTCCCCTCGGGCACGGTGTGCTTGATCCGGGAGACGGCCAGCTTGATCGTCTCGCCGGCCGGCTTCTTGTAGTCCATCGGCACGGTAAGCAGGGCGCAGTCGGCCTTCCGTGCCTGCAACGCCGGGTCCGCGCAGGTTCCCCAGGTGATCGGCGGCGGGGGGACCCGGTCACGGGCCTGGTCGGCCCGGGCGGTGTTCCCCGCGGCCCCGATCGCCACCAGGGCGACCGCGGTGGCAGCCGCCAGTAGTGTTCTCATGCCAACCCCTCGTGTCCGGTTCGCCCCATATGCTGCGGGTTGCTGGGCCACATCGGGATCGTCCACGCCGGGGCGCCACGAAAGAAGCTCGTACGGCGTCGCCCGTACGCGCGGAGTCGTAATGCCGATCCGAGCGTGATCGGAATGTCACCATGCGGTCATGGACGAGCAGACGTTCTGGAAGCTGGTCGGCACGATCGGGGACGACCCGGCGGGCTTCGAGCGGCTGACGGACGAGCTCTGCGACCATGGCGCCCGGGACATCGAGGACTTCGCCGACCACCTCGCCGGCGCCCTGCACGCGCTGGACACGCCGGCCCACTACCGGGCGGTCGAGACCACCGGGAAGTCGTTCCTCGTCGCACGGTGCGCGGCCGTGGCGGCCGGCGAGTCCGCGTACCGGCACGTGCTGGACGCGCCGGCGGCGCTCGCCCGCTACGCCGACCGGCCCGGCGGGCAGCTGCTGCCGGCGGCCGAGCACGCCTACCGCACCGCCACCCGCCGCGACTGGACGCACGAGACCGCGGTCAGCACCCGGACCGGCTCGAACAGCGCGGCCTGGGGTGCCTCGTGGCTGCACCCGCAGATGGGCACCGCGACCAGCGACGGCCGGGCGCCGCAGGACTACATGGTCGCGCTGCGGCACGTGGCGCTCACCCTGGACGGCGATCCGGTCTGGCGTACCTGGTGGCGCCGGTCCGGGCTGACCGCGTGCGAGCTGGGCATCGTCGCCGAGGGCCGGCTCGACCACCTGCGCCCGAGTGCCGACATCCGGCGCGTCGGCGACCGGCTGCGGGCCAATTTCACGTGCGCCCAGCCGACCGGCCGCGGGGGCCGGTCCGAGCTGTTCGCCCGCGCGTCGACCGAGGTACGCGGGATCTTCGAGGTCATCCGCGAGGCGCTGGTGCTACCCAGGCTGCCCCGCACGCCCCCGCTCCCCCAGCTGCCGGCGGATCCGGTCGAGATGCCGGTGACCACCAAGCCGCTGCCGTCCGTGCCTCAGGAACTGGAGCAGCAGGGATATCTCACGCTCGCGCAGATCCAGGAGTTCTTCGGGTGATCGCGAGGCCGGTCAGCGGTCGACGCGGCCGGGGCGGTGGGCGCCCGGTTCCCGCGGCTTCGGGATCACCGGCGTCACCCCCACCGGCGGGCCGCCGTGGCCGATCCCGGCGTACACCAGCGGCCGGCTTCGGCGCAGCCCCCACGCGTGCGCCATGCCCAGCACCGTCACCGCACCCAGCGCCGCCGGTACGAGCCAGGCCAGCCTCCCGTCCGGCGGCACTCCCAGCAAGCCCGGAAGGTTACGGACGGCAAGATACGCAAGGGCGCCCAGGGCAACTGTGGACAGCAGCGGCGCGGCGAACCGACCCCACAGCCCCTCGCCGTCCGGGACACGGTTCAGGTGCAACAGTGCCGACAGCGCGGTGGCCAGCAGCAGCAGGAGGATGCCGAGGCCGCCGGCGACGGTCATCCGGCGAGCGAGCGGCGCCGGATCGGCAACTCCGACGGCGTACGCGCAGACGAGCTCGACCAGCACGACGAGCGACTGGATGAGGGACGCCGTGCGCGGGACAGCGGCACGCCGCGCGGTGCGCGCCAGGACGGCCGGCAGGACCCGTTCCCGGCCCAGGGCGAACAGATAGCGGGTGACCGCAGCGTGCACCGAGAGCACCGCAGCGACCAGGGCGGTCAGCAGCACCACCCGGCCGGCCGTGACCGCCCAACCCGGCAGCCGGGCGGCGGCCAGGTCGAACACCAGCTCCGGGCCGCGCGCACCGGCCGACGCGGTCACCGAGCCGGGCCCCGCGGCCGCCCCCATCGCCGAGGACGCGACGAACAGCAGCAGTCCGGCCAGCACCACGGCGGTGTACGCCGCGTGCCCCGGGTCCCGCCGGGGGCGCATCGCCTCCTCGGCGTACGTTCCCGCGGTCTCGAAACCGACGAACCCCAGCATGCCGGCCGCCAGCAGCAGGCCGAGCGCGGGGCGGTCGATCGCGGCCGGGCCGGCCGGGAGCACGGTGCCGGCGGTGAGCCCGCCGCCGGCCGGTTCGATCACGTTCACCGCCGCGAAGCCGGCGATCACCGCTGTCTGGGTGAGAACGAGCAGGGCCATCAGGCCGCCGATGATCTCGACGCGGACGACGCCGAGCAGCGCGACCAGCACCCAGCAGGCGCCGGCCGCCGCCCACCACGCGACGCGCACCCCGAACCAGCCGTGCAGTAGCGGCACCGCGGCCGCCCCCGCGATGCCGTAGAGGCCGAGTTGCAGCAGGTGGTACGAGAGCAGGGCGCCCCACGCCGCGGCGATCGCGGCGGGCCGGCCGAGGCCGCGGGCCACGTAGGCGTACAGGGCGCCGGCGAACGGCGCCCGGCGGGCCATCGCCGCGTAACCGCCGCAGAACAGCAGCAGGACGACGGCGAGCGCGGCGAACGTCAGCGGGACCAGTGGGCCGCCGCCGCGGGCGTAGAGGCGTGGAACGACCCAGCCGAGCACGGCGAGCGGGGCCATCGCGGCCAGTGCGAAGAAGGTGACGGCGGCCGCGCCGAGGCGACCGGGGGCGAGGGAGTACGGCGAGTCGTCGGGCGTGCCCACGCATCCATTGAGGACCACCGATCAAAATCTGACAACTTCCCGTGTTGGTCCGATGACGCCAGGTGACAAACATGACAACCGGAGGGGCGTCGCCCGCAACCACGGCCCGCCGGGTACCTTCCGCCGGCTGGGATGAACGGTCTCAAGCATCGACTGGTGGCGGCTCGCAGTTATCTGCCGTATGCCCTGCTCAGGGCCCTTTTTAGAGGTCCGGACAGCGCTGGCGGAACACCCAACGGACACCTCTCGTTTACCTGCAGGTCACCCGCAGGCAAGAACTGGCTCAGGCGGCCTTCCTACGTTGACTGCCGTGCTGCGACCCGCCCGCGACGACGAGCGCGACCTGATCCTGCCCTGGCGAAACCATCCCGCCGTCCGTGCGGTCAGCCTGACCACGCACGAGATCCAGCCCGAGGAACACGCCCGATGGTGGGCCGGGCGCAAGGCGAATGTTCTTATCTACGAAGATGAGGGCACGCCGGCGGGCGTCGTCATCTTCGACGGCAACACCTGGTCCTTCTACCTCGACGTGGCGGGCCTGGGTGACCGCCTGCTGCCGGCCTGGATGCGGCTCGAGAAGGAGGCGGTGGAGTACGCCTTTGGCACACTGGGACTGGACACCCTCGGCGGGGAGACCCTCGCCGAGAACAAACAGGTGCTCGCGCTGCACCGGCGCTTCGGCTTCCGGGAGACGCGCCGGTACGAACGACTCGTCGACGGGGTCACGAAAACCGTCGTGTGGACGGAGAGAAGGAAGTAATGGCAGATTTCGGCTCGCATCGGCGGCCGTACATCGTCGCCGAGATGTCCGGGAACCACAACGGTTCCCTCGACCGGGCGCTGCACCTGGTGGACGCCGCCGCGGACGCGGGCGCCGACGCCATCAAGATCCAGACATACACCGCCGACACCATGACGGTTGACGTCAAGCATCCGCGGTTCCAGATCTCGAAGGGTCACGACCTGTGGTCCGGTGAGTACCTCTACCAGCTCTTCGAGCGCGCGCACACGCCGTGGGAATGGCACGAGGCCATCTTCGAGCGGGCCCGCTCGCGGGGCATCACGCCGTTCTCCAGCCCGTTCGACCGGACCGCGGTCGAGTTGCTGGAGAAGCTCGACGCCCCGATGTACAAGATCGCATCGTCGGAGATCACCGACCTGCCGCTGGTGCGGCTCTGTGCCGGCACCGGCAAGCCGCTGATCATCTCGACCGGCATGGCGACCGTGCAGGAGATCGCGGCGGCGGTGGACGCCGCGCGCGGCGCCGGTTGCACCGAGCTCGCCGTGCTCAGCTGCACCGCCTCCTACCCGGCGCCGCCGGCGGATACCAACCTGCGCCGGATCCCGGTGCTGGCCGAGGCGTTCCAGGTGCCGGTCGGCCTCAGCGACCACACCCTCGGCATCGGCGTACCGATCGCCTCGGTCGCGTTCGGTGCCTGTGTGATCGAGAAGCACGTCACGCTGGACCGCGCCGACGGCGGCGTGGACTCGGCGTTCTCGCTGGAGCCGGCCGAGCTCGCCGCGCTCGTGGTGGAGTCGGAGCGGGCCTGGGCGGCGCTCGGCGCGCCGCGCATCGGCCCGACCGAGGCCGAGAAGGAGAGCCTGCGGTTCCGGCGCTCGCTGTACGTCGTCAGCGACGTCCGGGCCGGCGACCGGGTCACCGAGGACAACGTACGCTCGATCCGGCCCACCGGCGGGCTGGCGCCCGACATGATGGGCGTCGTGCTCGGCCGGACCTTCCGCGCCGACGCCGCCAAGGGCACTCCGCTGAGCTGGGACCTGATCTGACGTGTTTCTGAACGCTAACAAGCAGGAGTGGCGCCTCTTCCTCGAATCGGCCGCCGTCTTCTGGGAGAAGAACCTGCCCGCACCCACCGACGACGCGGTCGTCCTGGTCGAGGCGTTCCACCAGGACCTGCGGGTGAACCTGCGCAACCTGGCGGTGGCGAACGCGATCCGCCGGATCCGCCCGGCCCGGCTGGTCGTGCTCACCGGCGTCGAGGAGGCCTGGAGCCGGACGCTCTGGAGCGACTTCGACGTGTCGCTGGTGCGGGAGATGGCCATGGCGTACGGCGCCGCCGAGACGATCGACGTCTGGGACCGGGTCCGCCGCGGCGACGGCAAGCCGTCCTTCGACACCTCGGCGTACGTGGCGGCCACCGACGTACGGCTCGCGAAGCTCCCGTATTACCGGCCGGAACCGGCGGCCGAGCGGACGCGGTACGGCGACGGCCTCGCCGCCTGCTACGAGGAGCTCTTCTCCCAGCCCGTCGTGGCACTGGTGACCAGCCACGTCGACTACGACCAGTGGGGCCTGGCGGTGGAGGTGGCGCGGCGCGGCGGCGTACCGGTGATCCACACACAGCAGACCGGCTGTCTGAAGGCCTACGCGCTGTTCCCGGAGAACGACACCCACTCCGGTACGTTCCGTGAGGAGCTCACCCGGCAGATCGGTGAGCTGTTCGAGAACGGGGTCTGGCCACGCCGCGAGCAGCTGCGCCCGATCACCGAGCTGGTGGCCTGGCGGGCGAAGGTCAACCTGGGCCGGCCGAGCTGGTGGCGGGGCGGAGTCGTCGCCTCGGTCGACCTCAACAATCCGGCGGAGCGGGCGCGGCTGCGGACGCACACCGCGGCCCGGCTCGGGTTCGACCCGGACAAGCCCATCGTGACCGTGTTCAACCACGCCGTCTCGGATGCGCTGGGCACCAACCGGGAACTGTTCCCGACGCTGGCGGACTGGTTCGCCGCCACCGCGGAGTGGGCGGCCGGCCACGAGGACGCCCAGTGGCTGCTGCTCGACCACCCGAGCCAGAAGCTCTACGACTCGACCGGCTTCTTCGACCGGATCGCCAAGCAGTACCGCCGGAACCGGCACATGGTGTTCCGGCAGAGCACCACGCTCAGCAAGAACGCGCTCTGGAGCCTCACCGACCTGGGCGTCACCGTACGCGGCAGCGTCAGCAACGAGTTGCCCGCGTACGGCATCCCGGTGATCCAGGCCGGGTGGTCGGAGTGGAGCTCGTGCGGATTGTCCATAGTGGTCGATTCGGCGGAGGCGTACTTCAAGACGCTCGAACAGAGCATCACGTCGCTCCGGGACGGCGTCGATCTGGTCGCCGAGGAGCAGGTGCAGCGCGCCCGGCTCTGGCTGTGGCTGTACCGCAGCGGGTCGGACGTGGTCACCCCTCAGGTGCCGCAGTGGGAGGTGTGGCCGGTCAACACGTTGCTGAAGACTTTGCGGGCGACGTTCCGGCACATCGAGAGCGACGCCGATCCGCTGTTCGAGACGGTGGAGCGCATGTGGACCCGGCGCGAGCCGATGCTCACCCGGATCCCGCTGTCATGAGTGTCGGCACCTGGTTTCGCACCGACTACGACGTACCACCGTCCGCGGCGGCCGTTCCGCTCGACCTGACCAGCGGCAAGGATCCGGCGATCACCATCCTGGACCAGGTGGTCCGGGGCACCGGCATCGTCGGCCGGGTGCTCGGAGACTTCGGCGCGGTAGCCGTGAAGGTTCGCGGCACCGGCCGCGCCGTCCGTGTCCACGTGACGGTCGGCCTGGACGACCTCGCCACCCGGTGGTGGGCCGACCGGGTGCGGCCGTCCCGGTTCGCCCCGGAGCTGCCCAGGCTGGTGACGATCCGGGCGCAGGGCCACATCCGGGGCGCGCTGGTGCTGGCGCGGCGGCAGGGATTTCGCGGCGCGGGGACCGCGGACCGCACGCTGAGCTTCGATCTCACCCCGGACGAGCTGGACGGCGACGGCCTGCTCATCGTCGAGCTGGCCGAGGCTCACCCGCCGGCCTGGGCCGCGGGGCGGATCAGTCGCTCCTCCGCGCTGGGTCTGCGGTTCAACAGCATTCAGGTACGCGACCGCACCGCGCCGGCCGGCCCGGCGGGCCCGGACGAATTCACCGGCTGCGACTTCGTGGTGCTCCAACCCGGAAGCGGCCCCGCGGTGCGGATCGGGTCGGCAGTCGCGGCGCAGGCCCCCCCGCTGCCGCTCTCGCCGCGTAACCGGGTGACCCGGCGCAAGCCGGTCCGGGCGGTATTCAAGGCCTCTCGCATGGCCCGCCGGGTCGCGGTACGGGCGATGCCGCATCGCCACGGAGCGCTGACCGGCGTGCGCGCCGCGGACCTGCTCACCGGCGCCGACGTGCCGGTGGAGGTGGTCGGCCGCCGGCCCGACGGCCTCGACGTGGTCCTGGGCGCCCCGGTGACCGGTCCGGTCCTGCTCGGCGCGTCGGAGTCGCGGCCCGGCCTCTCCCTCCGGGCGAGTGCGGGCGGTACCTCATGATCCATCGGCCCGAACTGGGTGCCGACCCGGCGACCAACCACCGGGTTCTGCAAGCGGTGCTCGACGAGCCGCCGGGCAAGCTGGAACTGCCGCCGGGGCGGCACGTCCTGGCGGACGGGCTACGCGTGCCCGGCGGGTGGACGGTGCGGGGCACCGACGCGGTGGACGACGACGGTGGTGCGGTCGCGAGCTGGTTGGTTTCCGAGGGCGGTGCCGGCCACCCCGTGCTGCACGTGCTCGGCTCCGATGTGTCGATCAGCGACCTGGGCCTGGTGCCCGCGCCGTCCGACCCGGGTGAGCACGGCGGTGACCGGGGTACCGCGCTCACCGTCGGCGAATATCTGTATGACGCCGATCCCCAGTGGATCTCCCGGGTTGACGTCCGCCGGGTGCGGGTGGACCACGGCGGCCTGCGTACCGCCAACGGCGTCGCCGTGATGGGTGCGGTGCGTGACGTGACCCTGCACGACATCACCGTCCTGGGTGGATACACCGGCTTGGCGGTGCACTGGGGCGCGGCCGGCGCGGACGTCTCGTCGATCACCGGCCAGACCTGGCACCCGCACCGGCTCACCGTCACCGACCTGCGGGTCCGCAACGCGGTCGAGGGGTTCTACCTGAGCTCCGTGCACGACGTGCGGGTCGCCGGCGCCTGCCTGCGGGACGTGGAGATGGGTTTCCGGCTGCTGCCCGGCGACAACACCGACCGGTTCACCTCGGGCACGGATGTCGGCGCCCGGATCACCGTGGCGGACGTGTGCGTCCGCTGGTCCGGTCCGCACTACGCGGTACGGGTCGCCGGCTGGGGACGCAGCGAGGTGGATGGGCTGGTCAGCGTGCTCGCCTACCGGGACACCGTGATCAGGGACTGCCGTCTGGCCGGTACCGGCCGCGCTGACTCCTGGTCGCCGCTGCTGTTCGAGAAGGCCACCGGCGTGGAGTTGCGCGACGTCCGGGTGCAGACCGCGACGGATGCGTGCTGCCGCCTGGCGTAGCTGCCTATCCCTGCAGGTAGGCGAGCACGGCCAGCACCCGGCGGTGCTGCTCCTCGTCCTGATGCAGGCCGAGCTTGGTGAAGATGTTGCGGACGTGCTTCTCCACCGCGCCGTCGGTGACCACGATCTTGCGGGCGATCGCGGTGTTCGACAGGCCTTCCGCCATCAGCGCGAGCACCTCGCGCTCGCGCGGGGTCAGCCCGCGCAACGGATCGTCCCGGCGGCGGCGCACCAGCAACTGGCCGACCACCTCGGGATCGAGCACGGTGCCGCCGCCGGCCACCCGGCGTAACGCGTCGAGGAACTCGGCGACCTGCGACACCCGGTCCTTCAGCAGGTAGCCGACCGCGCCGAGGCGGTCGGCCAGCAGGTCGTCGGCGTACGACACCTCGACGTACTGGGAAAGCACCAGGATCGGGCTGCCCGGCACCAGCGCACGGGCCCGCACCGCCGCGCGCAGTCCCTCGTCGGTGTGTGTCGGCGGCATCCGCACGTCCACGATGGACACGTCCGGCCGGTGGGTGGTGACGGCATCGACGAGAGACGGTCCGTCGCCGACGGCCGCCACCACGGTGTGGCCGCTCTCCTCGACGAGGCGAATCAGCCCCTCCCGCAACAGCACCGCGTCGTCGGCAATCACCACCCGCATGGGGCCATGCTGTCAGATCGGCAAGGCCGCAGTCAGATCGGCAAGGCCGCGGTGAGCCGAGTGCCGCCGCCCACGGGGCTGTCCACGTGCAGGACGCCACCCGCCGCGCGCACCCGGTCGTCGAGCCCGGCCAGGCCGTGCCCCTTCGCCAGGCCGGCGCCGCCGACCCCGTCGTCCGCTACGGTGATCAGCAGGCCGGTCGCGTTGCGCCGGACGGCGACCTGCACCTCATTCGCGTGGCTGTGCTTGGCTACGTTGGTCAGTGCCTCGGCCACCACGAAGTAGGCCGCCGACTCCACCGCCGGATCGAGCCGTTCCATCGGCGGCGCGTCGAGATCGACCGGGATGGTGCAGCGTCCGGCGAGCGCGGTGAGTGCCGCCTGCAGGCCGCGGTCGACGAGGATCGGCGGCGCGATGCCGCGGGAGAGCGCCCGCAGTTCGTCGAGCGTCTCCCGGGTCTGGTGCAGCGCCTCCGCGACCGTCGCCCGCGCCGCCTCCGGATCGGTGGCGAACTGCTGTTCGGCCCGGCCGAGGTCCATGGCGAGACGGACGAGACGCTGCTGGGGGCCGTCGTGGATGTCCCGCTCGAGCCGGCGCAGCGCGGTCGCCTCGGCGGAGACCGCGGCGGCCTTCTGCGCCTGCGCGGCCTCCCGGGCCGCGTTGGCCTCGGCAACCTGTTCGCGCAGCTCGTTGACGCCGCTCAGCAGGCCGCGCGCGAAGTACGCCTCGAGCAGCGCCGCGGCTCGGACCACCGGATACAGCGTGCCGGCGAAGAACATCCCGGCGGCGAAGTAGAAGATCAGCCGGGTGGCGGTGCCGTCACCCATCCCGAGCAGCTCGGGCAGATCCTGGTCGGCCGGGCCGCGCGGGATCGACCAGTCCCACAGCGGCATGGTCAGGCCGCCGAGCGCGCCCGCCCACCAGGTCACGACCAGCGCGAACGCGATCGTGCTGGGAATGAAGCGGAACATGCCGTGCAGCAGGTCGAGCCAGGACTGGCCGTCGGTGAGCGGCAGCAGCACCCGGCGCAGCGGGCCGGCGTCCGGCCGCCGCTTGTAGAACGGATGAGGCATGCCGCGGCCGAGCACCGGCCGGATCCGGGCACGCTCCACGGCGGCGAACCCGCGGGCCAGGAACAGGGTGGCGACCAGAACCGGCAGTCCGATCCAGATGACGGTGAGGCCCAGGCCGAGGAAGAAACCGGTCATGAACAGCACGACCGTGATCAGGCCGAGCGGGAAGCCGAGCAGCACATACTGCGTGTCGATGCCGAGCCGGCGCAGGAGCCGGCCGCCCGTGGAGGCGGCGAGCGAGGGAGCAGCGTACGAGGTCGTCGTCATGTTGTCGACGCTAGGCATCGGACACCTCCCCGCCGATCCCGCTGACCGCCCGATAGGGGGTAGGGCTAACCCTACGGTGCAAGGGCGCCTCAACCCAGGGCGTAGATGGCCACCGGCCCGGCCGAGAAGCTCAGTCGCGCCGACTCACCCAGGCGCGGCGACACCCCGCCGTCGGCCCGCTCGTCGGCGAACAGCCACCGGACGTGGTAGCGGTCCCGCAGCTCGGCCACGTCGGCCGGGTTACCGTCGGCGAACGCCCGCTGGTTGAGGGCGAACCGATCGGGATACGGCGCGGGCTGCACCGCGTACCGCTTGCCGTCCACCCCGTCCTGGGCGACCGCCTGGTCGGTGTAGCCCCAGCTCTCCACCAGCGTGCGCCGTCCGCCGAGGCCGGCCACCCAGAACGCGCGCGCGTCGCAGCCGGCCTTTCCGTTGATCGGCCAGCAGTGCACATTCGTGGCGACGACGTCGTCCCGGCCGGCGTGCTCGTCGAGCCACAGCGCCGCGACCGCCTCGTCCTCGAGCAGGAGGTGGGTCGTGTCGAGCGGCGCCGGCGGCTCGGTGAAGGCCACGATGTTCCGCCGTACCTGGTTGTCGACCTGCTGGCCGAGGCTCGCCCCGAGGATCGCCGCGATCAGTGCGACCGGCACCGCATGCCAGGCGAACCGGCCGGTGGCCAGGCGCCAGATCGCGAGCCCGAGGACGGCGAGTACGGCGGCGACGATCGCCGTCCGCAGCAGTGGCAGGGCCAATGCCCAGGCCCAGGACGACAACTCGTTGGTCACCGGTGCGGCGACGTCGGGCGCTACGGCGGCCCAGATGCCGCCGGCCAGCAGACCGGCCACGACCGGCCGCCAGCTTCGGGCCCGATCGGCCAGGTACCAGACGGTGAGCGCCGCGGCGAACGGCACGACGCTGAAGAAGAAGTACACCTGGCTCGTCGCCGGGTGCCAGAAGAGCCAGAGGCCGGCGGCGCCGGCCAGCGCGAAGCCGGCCAGCAACCAGGCCGCCGGCTCCCGGCGGGTCCGCTTGGCGGCGACCGCGAGCACGCCCAGCAGCCGCGGCGCCTGCATGATCATCCACCAGACGAGGATCCAGGCGAGAAAGAAGCAGCCGGCTGGGCCGGCCTGCTCGACGCCGATCGGCAGCGACTGGCTGCCGTCGTTGATGTCGGCCGGGCCGAGCGTCTCCCGGTACGGGGGAAACCACCAGAGGATCGCGAACGGCTGGACGCTCAGCGTTCCGGCGCCACCTCCCGCGAAGAGATTCAGTCCGGCGAACATCGCGCCGAGGACGAGACCGGAGAAGGCCGCCACGGTGGGCAGCCGGCGCCGGTCCCGGATCAGCACGACCAGCAAGGCCAGCCCCAGCCCGGCGACGAGCGGCGGAAGCGCGCTCGACTTGCCGCCGGCGCAGGCCAGGGCCAGCGGAAACACCATGATCCAGGCGTACCGCAGCGGCCGCGCCCGCAGGACGTCGATGGCGACCGTCAGCAGCAAGCCGAGCAGCGGGAACGCGTACACCTGGGACGGGCTGTAAATGCCGACCGCGTTGCTGCCGAACACCCCGGACGTGGCGCCGAGTGCCAGCGGCACACCGCAGATCCCGGCCGCACCGCCCAGCGCTCCGGCCCACCACTTGCCGCTCAGCTCACGGGTCAGCGCGGCGGTGACGAAGACCGCCACGGCGGCGACCGGGACGATCCACAACCGGAACAGCACGGTGGCCGGTGCCACTCCGCTGATCATGCTCGCCGCCGCCATGTCGGCGTCGGACAGGTAGTGGTAGCGCAGGACGTCACCGGCCAGCTGGGGCACCTGGAAGGGCATCGAGCGGGTCATCTCGTGCACCAGCGCGAGGTGGTAGAGCAGGTCCTGATAGTAGGTCGTCTCGACGGGCGGCAGCGGGGTGACCTGCCATGCCGGGTGATTCATGCCGACCAGGACGAGGAGCGCCCCGGCGACGATCCAGGACCAGGCGAGCGGGAGCGGCCGGGGATCGCCGATCCGCCAGTGCCGGCGCAGCCCGGGCACGGCCAGGAAGAGCGCGATGACCAGGAGCGGCCAGCCGCGCAGCAGCGCCTGCAGACCGGTCGCGGCGGCCAGTGCCCAGCCGATCAACAGGACCAGCAGGCCCGTCGCGGCGCCGAGGCCGAGGTCTTCCGGCAGATTGCCCCGGCTGCCGCGCACGGCGCGGTGCACCAGCGTGCCGGGCAGCACGACGGCGTACGCGAAGTAGGCCGAGTAGAGCGCGATGTCGCGGGCCGGCGTGCCGGTGTGCAGCAGAGCCGCGACGAGCGCGACGGCGGGCAGGATCCAGGGGAGTAGCGAGAACGCGATCCGGGCGCGGGGAGATCGGCTCCCGGGGGCCGGCGTCGGCGGCGCCGCCACGGTCGCGTCCAGAACGGCGCTCACAGCATGAGCGTAGTCAAGCGGGTGAATTCTCGCGGGAGATCGTAGCCGTCCCAGATCGAGCTGAAGGTCAGTGCCGAGCCGAACGGGACGATGCGGTCGACACCACGCCCGGCGAGAGCGGTCGCGAACTCGCGAAGCTCGGCCTCGCCGAAGCCGAAATGGCTGAACGTCTGGTCCTGCCGGGTCATCGCCGGCACGAGGTCGAGCAGCGAGCCGACCTCGGCGAACGGGAACGCGCCCGCGCCGATCCAGCGCCTCGGTGCGCCGGACACCCCGGTGAGCGACATGGCGGTGACCGCGTTCGCCGGGAACTTCATCGCCGAGATCGCGCCGGTGGCGGCGAGCCCGTACGCGTTGACCCGCTTCTCCACCGCCATCGCCGCGTCCACCCCCCAGCCACGCTGGTCGACGACTTGCAGCAGCAGCTCGAGGAACTCCTCGCGCACGTCGGTGGTGTCGGTGCCGACCAGGAACACCGTGCGCGGCGAGGAACAGGCCGCCTGATCGAACCAGTACGCGTCGTTGGCGAAACCGACCACGGCATCCTTGCGTGCGGCCGGATCGGCCGCCCGCCAGCCGGCCGCGGAGAGTGCCGCCCACGACGTACGGTCCGGGAAGGTGAGATCGCGCGCCGACGGGCGCAGGGGATGCCGCCGGATGGCCTCGACGGCGGCGTCGCCGCCCCAGATGACACGCAGGTCGCACCACTGGCTGAGAGCCGCGGTGACCGCGTCGTCCCGGCCGTACGTGACCATCTTCTGGGTACGCGCGATCACCGGGTCGGCGTCGGCGAGGGTGACGTTGAGGGCCTCGAGGATGGTGTCGGCCGCGGTGGCGCTGCGCGACGAGATGCGGACCACGTTGTGGTTGCCGGCCAGCGCGGACAGTGC
>Ga0081539_10002087_pt1 | contig 29854 bp, 19 predicted proteins | sample TabmetS4T2R2_FD_71023 | JGI IMG/M metagenome (GOLD analysis project Ga0081539, IMG submission 71023) | Tabebuia heterophylla rhizosphere microbial communities from the University of Puerto Rico - S4T2R2 | ecosystem: Host-associated > Plants > Roots > Rhizosphere ... | reverse complement strand
ATCGGCCATGAGGCCGCGCATCGCGCCGAGCTGGCCGATGTTGCCCTTGTTCCCGCGAGCGCCGGAGTCGGTCATCATCCGGAGGGCGTTGTCCTCCGGGAGTTGCTGCATCATCGCCGCGGAGATGCTGTCGGTCGTGCGCTTCCACAGCTCGACGACCTGCTCATAGCGCTCTTCCTCGGTGATGAGGCCGCGCTGGAACTGCTTGTCGATGTCCCCGACCTGGCCGTCGGCCGTCTTGAGCGATTCACTCTTCTGTGGCGGCGTCACGATGTCCCACAGCCCGATGGTCATGCCGCCGCGCGTGGCGAACTCGAAGCCGACGCTCTTGATGCCGTCGACGAGGTGCGCCGTGTCGGCCGGACCGAGCAGCCGGTAGCACTCGTCGACGAGGCGCTTGAGGTCGGTCCGCCGCATCTCGCGGTTGGTCAGCTCGGTGAACCGGAGCCGATCCGGGGCGATCTGGTTGAAGATGATCCGGCCGACGGTCGTCCGGACGCGGGTCGGGCGGAGCTCGCCCGCCTCCTCGTTCCAGGCGGACGCGACGACCTCGATGGGCTCGTGTAGCTCCAGGCGGCCGGGGACGTGGGCCTTCAGGCTCCCGTCGCCGTCCTCGGACACGCGGCCGCTCGCGGCGGCGAGCCCGCGCGCGGACAGCTCGTAGGCGTACAGGGCCTCGTCCTCGTCGGCGAAGACGCGGAGCGGGAGGGCCTTCTTCTTCGAGCCGGTGGTCTCGCGCTCCATGGTCAGGTAGTAGCAGCCGAGGACCATGTCCTGGGTCGGCGCCACGACCGGCGTGCCATCGGCGGGCGAGAGCAGGTTGGCGGTCGACAGCATCATCGTCCGAGCCTCTTCCTGGGCGGCCGAGGACAGCGGCACGTGGACCGCCATCTGGTCGCCGTCGAAGTCGGCGTTGAACGCGGTGCAGACCAGCGGGTGGATCTGGATGGCCGAGCCCTCGACGAGGACCGGCATGAACGCCTGGATGCCGAGGCGGTGGAGCGTTGGGGCGCGGTTCAGCAGGACCGGGTGGTCCTTGATGACCTCCTCGAGGACGTCCCAGACCTCGGGCCGGACGCGCTCGACGATGCGCTTGGCGCTCTTGATGTTGTGGGCGAAGCCCTTCTCGACGAGCTGGCGCATGACGAACGGCTTGAACAGCTCGAGGGCCATCTTCTTCGGCAGGCCGCACTGGTGGAGCTTGAGCTCCGGGCCGACGACGATGACCGAGCGACCCGAGTAGTCGACACGCTTGCCGAGCAGGTTCTGGCGGAACCGGCCCTGCTTGCCCTTGAGCATGTCCGACAGGCTCTTCAGGCGGTGGTTGCCGGTGCCGGCGATCGCCCGGCCGCGGCGGCCGTTATCGATCAGCGCGTCGCAGGCCTCCTGGAGCATCCGCTTCTCGTTGCGGATGATGATCTCCGGAGCGCCCAGCTCGAGCAGCCTCTTGAGCCGGTTGTTGCGGTTGATGACGCGGCGATACAGATCGTTCAGGTCCGACGTCGCGAAGCGGCCGCCATCGAGCTGGACCATTGGTCGCAGGTCGGGCGGGATGACGGGCAGCACCGACAGGATCATCCAATCCGGGCGCGTGCCTGAGCGTCGGAAGGCCTCGATGAGCCGAAGCCGCTTGATCGCCTTCTTGCGGCGCTGGCCGGAGCTCGTCCGGACCTCGACGTGGAGGCTCCTCGCCAGCTCGTCGAGATCCATGCGGCTGATGATGTCGCGGATCGCCTCCGCGCCCATGCCCGCATTGAAGAGGCGTGCGCGGCCTGCGCCGTTGTAGCGCTCGTCGAGATTCCGGAATTCGGTCTCGCCGAGGGTCTGCATCGACTTGAGCGACTCGATCTCGTCGCGGACCTTGCGCAGCTCGTCCTTCAGGCCCTGGGCCTGGTCGGCCAGCTGCTCACGCTCACCGCGGAGGGTGTCGTCGATTCCGGATCGGAGGTCCTCGATCTTCTGCTCGACTGCGCGCTCCTCGTCCTTCTCACGTTGCTGGAGCTCGGCGTTCACGCGCTCGGTCTCGGCACTGACGATCTTGCGCAGGGCGGCGGTCGCCTCCTTGCCGCCCTTGCTGCCCGCGGCGACGACGACCTCACCGGTCGGCTCGAACGCGATCGTCTCCTCGGCCGTGCCGGTCTTGAGCTCGGCGAGCCGGGCCTCGACCGCCTGGGCTGCGGTGACGATTTCCTCGGTCCGCGAGGTCCGCTGGGCCTCGAGGTCTTCCTTCGTCCGCGCCAGCTCGGCCTTGAGCTCGTCGCTCTGGCGGTTGAGGTCGGCGCGAAGCTGGTCCTCGAGCTCGTTCAGACGCTCGCCCGACTTGCCGCCCCGGCCCTCGGCCTCATCCTCGAGCTGCTGGAGCGCCCGCTTCCGGGCGTCCTCGTCGACGTGGGTCGTGATGTACAACGCGAAATAGAGGATTCGCTCGAGGTTGCGGGGGCTGATGTCGAGCAGGATGCCGAGCCGTGACGGCGTGCCCTTGAAATACCAGATGTGGCTGACCGGGCTGGCCAGCTGGATGTGGCCCATCCGCTCGCGACGGACCTTCGAGCGGGTGACCTCGACGCCGCACTTGTCGCAGATGATGCCCTTGTAGCGGATGCGCTTGTACTTGCCGCAGTAGCACTCCCAGTCCTTCGTCGGACCGAAGATGCGCTCGTCGAACAGGCCGTCCTTTTCCGGCTTGAGCGTGCGGTAGTTGATCGTTTCGGGCTTCGTCACCTCGCCCTTCGACCATTCGCGGATCTGGTCCGGGCTGGCGAGCGAGATGCGGATCGCGCTGAAGTTATTGACCTCGAGCATGGTTCTCCTCCGCGCCGCCGTCTGGCTCGGCGACGCGATGCGGGCGATGAGCGAGCGGCGCCGGGCCGGCCAAACGCCGGCGCCGCGGGAAGTTCAGAAGGTTCGTGTTCAGTCCTCGAACCCGGCGAGATTGATCCCGCCGAGATCGGGCAGCAGGTAGCCGGAGGCGTCGTCCTCGGCGAGCGGGATCTCCTCGTCGTTCTGGTCGAGGATCTCGGCGTTCAGCCCGAGGCTGCGAAGCTCCTTGATGAGCACCTTGAAGGATTCAGGGACGCGGGGTGGCTGGATCTCCTCGCCCTTGACGATCGCCTCGTACGTCTGGACCCGTCCCAGGACGTCGTCCGACTTGACCGTCAACAGCTCCTGGAGGATGTTCGCGGCGCCGTACGCCTCGAGCGCCCAGACCTCCATCTCGCCGAACCGCTGACCACCGAACTGGGCCTTGCCACCGAGCGGCTGCTGGGTGATGAGGCTGTACGGGCCGGTCGAGCGGGCGTGGATCTTGTCCTCGACGAGGTGGTGGAGCTTGAGCATGTAGATGTAGCCGACGGTGATCGGTCGGTCGAACGGCTCGCCGGTCCGACCGTCGCGGAGCTCGATCTTGCCGTCGACCGGCAGGCCCGCCTCCTCGAGCTCGTGCTGGATCTGGCCTTCGCTCGCGCCGTCGAAGACGGCGGTCGCGGCCTTCTCGCCCTTCGTGTAGAGCGCCCAGCCGAGATGGGTCTCGAGGATCTGGCCGATGTTCATCCGGCTCGGAACGCCGAGCGGGTTGAGGATGATGTCGACCGGTGTCCCGTCCGGCAGGAACGGCATGTCCTCCTGGGGCAGGATCTTGGCGATCACGCCCTTGTTGCCATGCCGGCCGGCCATCTTGTCGCCGACGCTGATCTTCCGCTTCTGGGCGACGGACACCCGGACCAGCCGGTTGACGCCGGGCTGGAGGTCATCGTTGAGCTCGCGTCGGAACTCGCGAACCTCGACGACCTTACCCCGCTCGCCGTGCGGCAGGCGGAGACTCGAGTCCTTCACCTCGCGCGCCTTCTCGCCGAAGATTGCCCGCAGGAGGCGCTCTTCCGCGGTCAGCTCGGTCTCGCCCTTGGGCGTGATCTTGCCGACGAGGATGTCGCCGGGCCGAACCTCGGCGCCGATGTAGACGATGCCCTCCTCGTCGAGGTCCTTGAGGGACTCCTCGCCGACGTTCGGGATATCGCGGGTGATCTCTTCGGGCCCGAGCTTCGTGTCGCGTGACTCGATCTCGTGCTTCTCGATGTGGATGCTCGTGAACAGGTCGTCCTTGACGAGGCGGTCGCTGATGACGATCGCGTCCTCGTAGTTGCCGCCCTCCCAGCTCATGAACGCGACGAGCACGTTCCGGCCGAGGGCCAGCTCGCCCTGCTCGGTCGAGCTGCTGTCAGCGATCGCCTGGCCGGGCGCCACGCGGGCGCCGACGTCGACGATCGGCCGCTGGTTGATGCACGTCCCCTGGTTACTGCGGACGAACTTGTGGAGCTTGTATTCGTCGAGCTCGCCGCTGTCGGCCTCGACCTGGATCCGCTCCGCGGTGACGCTCGTCACGACGCCGGCGCGGTTTGCGACGAGGACCTGACCCGAGTCACGCGCGGCGCGCTCCTCCATGCCGGTGCCGACGATCGGCGACTCGGGCTCGAGGAGCGGCACGGCCTGACGCTGCATGTTCGAGCCCATGAGGGCGCGGTTGGCGTCGTCATGCTCGAGGAACGGGATGAGCGCCGTGGCCACCGAGACGACCTGCTTCGGCGACACATCCATGTACTCGATCTGGTCCGGCCGTGCCTCGGGGAAGGTGTCGCGATACCGCGACGGGATCCGCTCATCGAGGAAGTGGCCACCGTCGTCCAGCCGCGCGTTCGCCTGGGCGACGACATGCTCCTCCTCCTCGTCGGCCGGGAGATATTCGATCTCGTCGGTCACGATCGGCCGGATCGGGAAGGCATTCGCCTTCTGCTTCTTCAGCTCCGCGATCGCGTCGGGCGTGAAGGCCTTGCCCTTCTTGAGGACGACGCCGCCGCCCTTGGCGATGAGGTCCGTGCCGGCCTCATAGCTGGACAGCTCCTTGTCGTCCCAGCCGGCGGTCCGCTTGACCCGCCGGTAGGGCGTCTCGATGAAGCCATAGCTGTTGATTCGGCCATAGGTCGCGAGGGAGCCGATGAGACCGATGTTCGGACCTTCGGGGGTCTCGATCGGGCAGATCCGACCGTAGTGGCTGTGGTGGACGTCGCGGACGTCGAACCCGGCCCGCTCGCGGCTGAGGCCACCCGGGCCCAGGGCGCTGAGGCGCCGCTTCGAGGTGAGCTCGGCGAGCGGGTTGGTCTGATCCATGAACTGGCTGAGCTGGCTGCCGCCGAAGAACTCCTTCATCGCCGCGACGACGGGGCGAATGTTGATGAGCGCGTTCGGCGTGGCCTTGTCGATCTCCTGGATCGTCATGCGCTCGCGGACGACGCGCTCCATGCGGAGCAGGCCGATCCGGAAGGCGTTCTGGATCAGCTCGCCGTTGGCCCGGATGCGGCGGTTGCCGAGATGGTCGATGTCGTCCTTGAGGCCGAGACCGCGGTTGAGCTCGATCAGGTGCCCGACGATCGCCGCGATGTCCTCCCGGGTGATCGTCCGCTGCTCGCGCAGGAGCTCTATGCCCATCCGCGCGGCGACCGGGTCGAGCTTCTTGTTGAACTTGTAGCGACCGACCCGACCGAGGTCGTAGCGGCGGAAGTTGAAGAACAGGCTCTCGACGAGCTGGCGGGCATTGTCACCCGTGGGCGGGTCGCCCGGGCGCAGCTTCTTGTAGACCTCGATGAGGGCTTCCTGCTGGGTGTGGGTCAGGTCCTTGTCGAGCGTCTGCGCCACGTAGGGATGCTCGGGATCCGTATCGACCGGCGCGAACAGGCCACTGATCTCGTCGTTCTGCTCGTACCCGACGGCACGCAGCAGTGTCGTCGCCGCGATCTTGCGCTTGCGGTCGACCTTGACCCAGAGCTGGTCCTTATTGTTCGTCTCGAACTCGAGCCAGGCCCCGCGGTTCGGGATGACCTTGGCCGAGTACAGCATCCGGCCCGAGGTCGGATCCTCGGCCTCGCTGTAGTAGACGCCCGGCGAGCGGACGAGCTGGCTGACGACGACGCGCTCCGCGCCGTTGATGACGAATGTGCCCTGGTCGGTCATCCACGGGTAGTCGCCCATGTAGACCCGCTGGCGCTGGATCTCGCCGGTCTCCTTGATGAGGAGCTCGACGTTGACGTAGAGCGGCTTGCTGAAGGTCAGGTCCTTGGTCCGGCACTCCTCCTCGGAGTACTTCGGCGTCCCGAACTCGTAGTCCAGGAACTGAAGCTCCATGACCTTGCCGGTGAAGTCCTTGATCGGGCTGATCTCGTCGAAGAGTTCCCGGAGTCCCTTGTCGACAAACCAGTGAAACGAATCGAGCTGCAGCTCGATGAGATTGGGGATCGGGAGAACCTCGGGGATGCGTGCGTAACGCTTGCGCGTCGACACGGCCGCCGGGCTCGACGACTCAGCGACAGACAGCATGAATCACCGCTCCTTGACGGAGGAGAAAGAAGAGGGAGAGGGCCGCGCTCACAGAAGGAGTAGGATACCGCGAATTCCGCGCATGTCAAACGGGGCGACGACGATGGTCGTCACCCGATCCGGCCCTCTTTTCTGTGTGCTTCCAGACCGTCTCTAATATCGGGGAGAGGGTACTTCGCGGGCGCCGCGGGTTCAAGTGCTGGTGATGGCCCCAGCGGTGTCCATCCCGGTCCGGACGTCCTTGTATGCCGCGGTGCTCGCTCCATGGTCAACCCCCGCACAAGCAGATCGATAGTGCCCGGGAGCGGCCGTCGTACCGATCGGGGCAGAGCTCGCCACGCTCAGGACGGGCCCCACGCACGCGCCCAGCGCGCCCTTACGGTGGTTGCCTGTGCTCGGAATGCTCATGTAGCGAGCCCCGCGTTCGATAAGGGCTCGGGAGCGAGCCTAGAGAACCGAGGTCACGACCTCGCCGCCATCGTCCACCTTGAGGACGATCGTCCTCGGGGCGGCGGAATAGCAAGCCGAGTCATCCGCAACGAAAAGAGCCGGCACCTCGGAAGGTGCCGGCTCCAGATCTCTCGCGTCGGACGCCGCTACTTGATGTCGACCTTCGCACCCTGCTCTTCGAGGGCGGCCTTGATCTTCTCGGCCTCGTCGCGGGCGATGCCCTCCTTGACGGGCTTCGGGGCCGCGTCGACGAGGTCCTTCGCCTCTTTCAGGCCGAGCTGGGTGAGCTCACGGACGACCTTGATGACCGGGATCTTGTTCGGCCCGACCTCGGTCAGGACGGCGCTGAATTCGGTCTGCTCCTCGGTCGCTGCCGGGGCGGCGCCATCGGTCGCGGCGGCGGCACCAGCGCCTGCCGGGGCGGCAGCAACGGCGACCGGCGCGGCGGCCGTCACGCCGTATCGCTCTTCGAATCGCTTGATGAACTCGGACAGCTCGAGAACGGTCATCTTGTCGATCGCCTCGAGCAGGTCGTCCTGTGTGACAACAGCCATGTCTGATCTCCCTGGTTGGTATGAACTCCTGGTGAAGCGGCTCAGCCGGCCTCGCCGGCCGCCTTCTGATCGCGGACCTGAGCGAGGGCCGAACCGAGGTTCCGCAGGTTGGCCGAGAGCAGCGTGGCGAGCGTCGCGGTGGGTGACTGGATCGCACCCGCGAGCCGACCGAGAAGGACGGGCCGCCCGGGTAGCGTCGCCAGCCGGGTGACCGCGTCGGCATCGATCGCTCGATCGCCGAGCACACCGCCGGTAATCCGCACGACACGGTACGTCCTGATCGCATCGATCATCGCCTTGGCCGTCGTGGCCTCGTCGTTACCGAACGCGATCGCTGTCGGACCGTTGAGCAGCGGGTTGAGTGCCTCGCCCACCGTGTCCTGCGCCGCGATCTTCATGAGGCGGTTCTTGATGACCCGGTACGACACGTCCTGCTTGCGCAAGGCGCGCCGGATTTCGGCGATCTCGCGAACCGTCAGCCCGCGGTACTCCGAGACGATCATCGTCCGATTTGCAGCCAGCTCGGCCTGCAGCTCGGCGACGGTTTCCCGTTTCGCGTCGGTGGGCATGTGCGCCTCCAACTACCTTGGCGCGCAGCCGGCGCGCGGCGGGGGCGATCCGATTGCTCGGTCTCCCTGCGACGGGGCCTCGCAGGGAGCGCCCACCGCGAAGGGTGGAGCGGCGCGTTCCTGCCTCGGCGTGCTCGCCGTCGTCCCCGACCGGACCCGAAGGTCCGCGTCGATCCGTTCCGGCGGATCAAGCCCCGACCGTCACCACCGAGGGTTGCGGTCCGCGGGCGCAGGCTGTCTCTGGCGATCCGTCTATTCGTTCCTGACCGGGTCGCTGACCCGGAGCGCGGATGATAGCGCTACGTGGCGTGGATGTCGCGAGGGCGGCTGGCGAAGACTGACGCGCAGCTCTACGCTGCGGCCGCCGTCGCGAGGACCGCCGGGACGTCGACACGGATGCCGGGCCCCATCGTGCTCGCGATCGTCAATGTCTTGAGGTACTGGCCTTTGGCGCCGGCCGGGCGAGCCCTGTTCACGGCGTCGACCAGCGTCGCGAGATTGGCGACGATTGCCTCCGCCTCGAAGCTGCCGCGACCGATGGGTGTGTGGATGATGCCGGCCTTGTCGACTTTGAACTCGACACGCCCGGACTTGACCTCGCGGACGGCGCGGTCGAGATCGAACGTGATCGTGCCGGCCTTGGGGTTCGGCATGAGGCCGCGCCGGCCGAGGATCTTGCCCAGCCGGCCGACCATGCCCATCGTGTCGGGAGCGGCGAGGGCGACGTCGAATTCGAGCCAGCCGGCCTCGACTTTCTTCACGAGGTCCTCTGCGCCGACCTCATCGGCACCCGCTCGGAGCGCCTCCTGGGCCTTGTCGCCCTGGGCGAAAACGGCGACACGGACGGTTTTGCCGGTGCCGTGTGGGAGGACCACCGTGCCGCGGACCATCTGATCGGCGTGACGGGGATCGACGCCGAGCCGGAGGTGGACCTCGATCGAGGCATCGAAGTTCACGGTGGTGGTCTGCTTCACGAGCTCGGCCGCCTCCTGGGGCGGATAGGTTCGCTCGCGGTCGACGAGTTTCGCAGCGTCGAGGTATTTCTTGCCGTGGTGGGCCATGTTCGGTTCCTTTCGTGCGGCCGCCCCTCCGCGGCCTCCCCCGTCACGCCGGGGTTGGCGGTCGGCGCTAGCCGACTACTTCGATGCCCATGGAGCGGGCCGTGCCTTCGACCTGCTTGGCGGCGGCCTCGACGTCGTTGGCGTTGAGGTCGGCCATTTTGATGTTGGCGATCTCGCGGACCTGATCCTTCGTGACCCGTCCGACCATCTCCTTGCGCGCCGCGCCTGAGCCCTTCTCGATGCCCGCGGCCTTACGCAGCAGGTCCGCGGCGGGCGGGGTGCGAAGCACGAACGTGAACGAACGGTCCTCGTAGATCGTCACCTGGGCCGGAATGATCTGGCCACGCTTGTCCTGCGTCTTCTCGTTATAGGACTTCGTGAACTCGACGATGTTGATGCCATGCGGACCCAACACGGTGCCGACGGGCGGCGCGGGGGTCGCGACGCCGGCGGGCAGCTGGAGCGTCAGGACGACGCGGATCTTCTTGGCCACAGGTGATGTGAATCCTTTCTAGTCAGGCGCGAGCGAGCCTAGAGCTTCTCCACTTGCAGGAAGTCGAGCTCGACGGGCGTCTCGCGGCCGAAGATGCTGACCAGCACCTTGACCTTGTTGCGCTCCGGGTTGACCTCGTCGACAGTGCCGATGAATTCGGCGAACGGCCCGTCCGTCACGCGGACGCTCTGGCCCTTCGTGAAGGCGACGCGATACTTCGGCGTCTCGACGCCCATGTGCCGCAGGATCTGCTTGACCTCGGTCTCGTCGAGCGGGATGGGTTCGCTGCGGACGCCGGGGATGTTGGCGCCGCCGACGAAGCTCGTGACGCCCGGGGTATTACGGACGACGAACCAGCTGTCGGGGTCGAGGATCATCTCGACCAGCACGTAGCCGGGGTAAACCTTCTTCTGGACCGTGTGCCGCTGGCCCTGGCGGATCTCGATCTCGTCCTCCATCGGGACGAGGACCTGGAAGATCTTGTCCTCCATGCCCATCGACTCGATGCGATGCTCGAGATTGGCCTTGACCTTGTTCTCGTAGCCCGAATAGGTGTGGATGACGTACCAGCGCTTCTCGGGTGCGCGCGTCTCGGTCGTCGTCTCGGTCATCATCGCCACCCTATCGCCGCGCCAGCAGGCCGACCGCGTTCTGGAAGACGCTGTCGAGCACGGTGATGTACAGGCCGACAGCCAGGCTGACGGCGAAGACCAGGACGGTCAGGTTGCGCGTCTGCTCGGGGGTCGGCCAGCTGACCTTCCTCAGTTCGGACCACGCTTCGTCGACGAAGCGTCGGATGCGACTCACGATCGGTGTTCTTCTCTCGGGCTACGTGGTTGGAAATGGCAGGGGCGATAGGACTCGAACCTACAACCGCCGGTTTTGGAGACCGGTGCTCTGCCAATTGAGCTACACCCCTGCGGCCGGCCGCTACTTCGCCTCGCGATGAAGCGTGTGACGGCGTTCGTGGGGACAGTACTTCATCAGCTCGATCCGGTTCGGATCGTTCTTCTTGTTCTTGCGCGTCGAGTAGGTCCGTCGCTTGCACTCGGTGCAGGCGAGCTGGATGACGGGACGCGCTTCGACCTTGGCCACGTCCTTACGCCTGGACGGTCGTGATCGAACCGGCGCCCACGGTCCGGCCACCCTCGCGGATGGCGAAGCGCTGGCCGGTCTCGAGGGCGATCGGCGTGATCAGTTCGACCGACATCTCGACGTTGTCACCTGGCATGACCATCTCGGCCCCATCAGGAAGACCGATGGCGCCCGTGACGTCCGTGGTCCGCAGGTAGAACTGCGGCCGATAGCCGTTGTAGAACGGCGTGTGGCGACCGCCTTCTTCCTTCGTCAGGACGTAGACCTGGGCCTTGAACTTCGTGTGCGGCGTGACGCTGCCTGGCTTCGCCAGGACCTGGCCGCGCTCGATCTCCTCGCGCTCGATGCCACGCAGGAGCGTCCCGACGTTGTCGCCGGCCTGACCGTCGTCGAGCGTCTTGCCGAACATCTCGACACCGGTCACCACGACCTTCCTCGTGGCGTGGATGCCGACGAGCTCGACCTCATCGCCGACCTTGACCCTGCCGCGCTCGATCCGGCCCGTCGGCACCGTGCCGCGGCCCTTGATCCCGAACACGTCCTCGACGGCCATGAGGAATGGCTGATCGACCGCCCGTTCCGGGGTGGGAACGTAGCTGTCGACCGCATCCATGAGCTCCTGGATCGGCTTGTAGGCCTCGTTGCTCGGGTCGTCCGGCGCCTCCAGCGCCTTGAGGGCGCTGCCGCGGATGACCGGTACGTCGTCACCCGGGAAGTTGTTCTTCGTCAGCAGCTCGCGAACCTCGAGCTCGACGAGGTCGAGCAGCTCCGGGTCGTCGACCGCGTCGACCTTGTTCAGGAAGACGACGATGTACGGCACCTCGACCTGGCGCGCCAGGAGGATGTGCTCGCGGGTCTGGGGCATGGGCCCATCAGTGGCCGCCACCACGAGGATCGCGCCGTCCATCTGGGCGGCGCCCGTGATCATGTTCTTGATGAAGTCGGCATGGCCCGGGCAGTCGATGTGGGCGTAGTGCCGGGCGTCGGTCTGATACTCGACGTGGGCAATGGCGATCGTGATCCCGCGCGCCTTCTCCTCCGGCGCGTTGTCGATCGTGTCGAAGGCGCGGTAATCCGCCCCACCCTTCAGGGCGAGGTACTTCGTGATCGCCGCGGTCAATGTCGTCTTGCCGTGGTCGATGTGGCCGATGGTGCCGACATTCACGTGCGGCTTGTTGCGCTCGAACTTCTTCTTGGCCACGAGACCGTTCTCACTCCATTACTAGGCGCGGCTTCGCCGCAGCATGACCGGGGGCCTGGACCTGTCGCCAGGAGGTGGAGCCCACAATCGGACTTGAACCGATGACCTCTTCCTTACCAAGGAAGTGCTCTGCCGACTGAGCTATGTGGGCCCGGACCCTTCGGGGTTAGTGGTGGGCAGGGAGGGAATCGAACCCCCACAGTCGAAGACGGCTGATCTACAGTCAGCGGAGCTCACCACCTGCTCAACCTACCCACGAGCGAAGGTGCCGGGCCGAGACTGCGGTCCCATGGCGGACCCGAGCACCCTGTTTATCTGCGCTGGAGCCGACGACGGGACTCGAACCCGGAACCGGCGGTTTACAAAACCGCTGCTCTACCAATTGAGCTACGTCGGCGCGGCGCGCACGGGGTCATACCGCAGAGACCTCGGAGCGCCCGCGAATGATAGGGCGGCCTGCCCGAACGGGTCAAGCGTAGCGCGGGATCAAACCCGAACGGACGTTCAGGCCTTCTTGCGGCGCCCTTTGACGGGTTTCGGGAGGTCCTCCTCGGGTCCGGGGCCGCCGGGCAGGAGATCCTGTGGCTTTGCCTCGTGCCCGACGGTTTCGGCCGGCTCGGCCGCCTTAACGGCCCGCGAGCGCCGCTTTGGAGGCAGTGCCTCGGGCTCCTGGGTCGTCGTCGCGGACTGCTCAGGTGCGAGAGGCGGGGCCTCGTCGAGCGCCGTGTGTCGCTGGCCGTCTGCCTCGAACAGGAGGATCGAGCCCGCAACGGCGGCATTGAGCGAGTCGATCGCGCCGCGGAGCGGGATGCGAACGAGGACGTCGCATCGGCTGCGAACCGCGGGCCCGAGACCCTGCCCCTCGCTGCCGACGACGATCGCGAGCGGGCCGCGCATGTCTGCCTCCCGGGCGCTCAGGGGCGCGCCGGCCTCGGCGCCGAGGACACGCAGGCCGCGGACATGGAGGTCGGCGAGGGCTCCCGCCAGGTCGTCGACCGGGCAGAGAAGAAGATGCTCGACTGCGCCCGCCGAGGCCTTGACGGCAGCGGGCGTCAGCGGCGCCTGGCGATGCGTCGGAAAGAGGACGCCATGGACGCCCGCGGCCTCCGCGCTGCGCAGCAGCGTCCCCACATTCTGCGGATCCTCGAGCGAGTCCAGCGCCAGGACGAAGGCCGCCTCGGCGCGCTCGATCGCCTTGGCCAGGACGTCGTCGAGCGTCGCATAAGGCCGTGGCGGGACGATCACCGCGATGCCCTGATGTCCATCGAAGCCGGCCAGTGCGGTGAGCGTTCCGCCCTCGACTTCGACGATCGGGATGCGCAGGTTCGTCGCGTGCAGGACGAGGCGTTCGAGGGCCTGGCGACGCTGCGGGACGACGATCAGCCGCTTCGCCTCGCGCCCGGCGACGAATGCCTCCTCGACGGGCCGGCGGCCGGCGATCACTTCTTCTTCGGGTCCGAGCAGGCCGCTCAGATCCGGCTGACCTGGTTCAAAGCCGGGGCGTGGCGGGAACGGACGGGGGCCGTCGAACCGCGGTCCCCGGGGAGCCTGACCGCGGTCAGGAAAGGGCCGCTGGAACGGGCGCTGCGGCCGATCTGGACGCGGTGGCCGGTCGGGACGCTGCCCGGCGCCGGCCGGGCGACGATTCGGCGGCCCGAAGCTATCCTGACGGGGACCGAGCGAGCGATCCGACGGCGGGCGCCATTGCCGGTCCGGCGGGCGGTCGTCGCCACGAAAGCCGAAACCCTGCCGCCTCGGGCGCTCTTCCCAGGGCGGCCGCGGCGCCGGACCCCCGCGTCGAGGACGATCGCCGGGCCTGTCAGGTACCTGGCCGCGTGCGTCGCCGCGGGGATCGGGCCCTCGTCCGCCCGGTCCTCGTCCGCCCGGTTCTCGTCCGCCAGCGGGCCGCCACGAGTTCTCATCTCGCTGCGGTCCGCCGGGGCCTCTACTGCCCCGCGGCCCGCCCGGCTTGGAGTCCTTGCCTGGGAACCTGCCCCGCGGCCGGTTCTCTCCCCTGCCCTTCCGCTTTTGATCCCGCCGCCGCTCGTCGTCGCCGTCAGTCATGACCGATCTCGACCAGGCGTCGCCAGCGTTGGCCGTCCCGGGTGTCCTCGACCGACAGGCCGCGCGATGCCAGCTCGTCCCGCAGACGGTCCGACTCGGCCCAGTCCCGCGCCGCCCGGGCAGCCGCCCGTTGTTCGATGAGGGCCGCGAGCTCAGCGTCGAGCGGCGCCTCGGCGTCGGGCAGGAGGGCAAGCACCGAATCGAGTTGGCGCATCAGTTCGAGCACCGCGCGGGCGTCGGTTGTCGACAGGCGGCGCTCGTCGATCCGGCGGTTCACGTCCCGCACGAGGTCGAAGACCGCCGCAAGGGCGGCCGAGATGTTGAGGTCGTCGTCAAGCGCGGTCTCGAAGGCGATCCGCGCACCGTCGAGGACGCTCGTCAGCGACTCGTCGCTCGGCCGGTCCTCGCGATATCGCTCTAGCGCCGCAACGAACGCGTCCAGTCGCTCAACAGCCGCTGCGGACGCGGCCAACGATTGGTCGCTGAAATTGAGCCCTTGGCGGTAATGGACCGAGATCAACTCGTGCCGGAGCGCCCGCGGCGAGACCCCGTCTGCGAGGAGGTCGCTCACGCGCGCGATATTGCCTGTCGACTTGGCCATCTTCGCGCCGCCCATCTGGAGATGGGCGCAATGCAACCATGTTCGAACGAACGGCTTGCCGGTCGCCGCCTCGCTCTGGGCGATCTCGTCCTCGTGGTGGGGAAAGATGAGGTCGACGCCGCCAGTGTGGATGTCGAACGACTCGCCGAGGTGCTTCATGCTCATTGCCGAGCATTCGATGTGCCAGCCCGGCCGACCGGGCCCGAGATCCGTATCCCACGACGGCTCGCCCGACTTCGGCCCTTTCCAGACTGCGAAGTCGCGGACATCGTCCTTTGCGTATTCGTCGGCCTCGACCCGCTCGCCGACCCGGAGCATCTCGGGGTCGAGACGAGCCAGCCGCCCGTAGGCCGGCCATGAAGCAATCCGGAAGAAAATCGAACCGTCGTCGGTCCGGTAGGCGTGCCCGGCTTCGAGAAGCCTCGAAATGAGGGCGACCATCTCGTCCACGTGCCGGGTCGCTCGCGGCAGGACGTCCGGCGTCGTCATCCGCAGCGCGCGGGCGTCCTCGAGAAAGCGCTCGAGCCATGTTTCGGCGAGCTCATCGATTCCGGCGCCCGCCGCGGCCGCGCCCTTGATGATCTTGTCATCGACGTCGGTGACGTTCATCACCCAGGTGACTCGATAGCCGCGGTAGCGCAGGTAGCGCACGAGGACGTCGGCGAAGAGGAACGAGCGGAAGTTGCCGATGTGGGCCGGGCCGTAGACCGTCGGGCCGCACGAGTAGATGCGGACGCGGCCCTCCTCGAGCGGGACGAGCGGACGAGCCTCGCCGCTGAGCGTGTCGGTCAGCCGGATCACGCGGACTCCACGGCCGCAATAGCGCTCGCCGAGATGCCCCGGCCCTCACCCTCGGAACCCATCAGGTTCCCCGTAGAGGCCTTGACGCTGACGGCCAATACGGGCAGGTCGAGCAGCGTCGCGATGCGGGCACGCATCTCCTCCAGCCGCACGCCGAGCCTCGGTCGGGCGGCGACGATCGTTAAGTCGACGCTTGCCGGCCGAAGTCCCTCCGAGCGGAGGCTCTCGACAACGGCCTGGACGAGCTCGGCGCTCGCGATCCCGTGCGGGGTTCGATCGTCCGCCGGGAAGAGCCGGCCCAGGTCGCCGAGCCGGGCGGCACCGAGCAGCGCATCCGCCACGGCGTGGAGCACGACATCCCCATCGGAATGGCCGCTCAATCGCGGCACGCCATGAAATTCGAGACCGCCAAGCCAGAGTGGGAAACCGGCGCCGAACGGATGGGCGTCCTGGCCTTGGCCGAGCCACGTCCGACCACCGCCAGCGAGCGTCGCCTCGGCCAGGCGAAGATCGGCGGGCAGCGTCACCTTGAGGTTGCGGGCTTCCCCGGGGACGGCATGGACGGGGATTCTACAGGCCTCCAGGAGGGCGGCTTCGTCGGTCCACGAGGCCGGATCCTCGAATCGGCGACGGCTCATCGCGAGGCGGAGGACATCCCAGCGGATCCCCTGGGGGGTCTGGGCGGCGGCGAGGTCGGTCCGGTCGATCGTCTCGGCGATCCTCCCACCCTCGATCCGTTTGATCGTTTCCGCGACCGGCAGGACCGGGATCGCCGCGCCGTGCTCCGCCGCGGCGTCGATCACGGCTTCAACGAGGACCGTGCTCGCGAGGGGTCGGGCGCCGTCGTGGATGAGCACGACACGCTTGTCCGACATGTTTTGGCCAAGCGCGGCCACTCCGGCACCGACCGAGTCCTGTCTCCGGGCGCCACCCGCCACGATCCGGTCGACCTTGTCCGGCAGCCATCCCGCACCGGTCAGCTCCCCCACCCGGTCGGCGGCCGCGACAACCACCACGCGCTCGACCGTCGGGACGTGCGCGACGGCATCGATCGACCAGGCGAGCAGGGGTCGGCCCGCGAGCGGCGCCATGAGCTTGTCCGTACCGGCCATGCGTGTCGAGGCCCCCGCGGCAACAACGACCGCATCGGCCCGTGGCTGGGACATCCGACTCAGTCGAGGCGCGGCTGCGCGAAGATCATCCGCCCGGCGACGGTCTGGAGAACCCGCGTCACGTTGACGTCGAGATCCTTGTCGATGAAACGCGACCCGCCTTCGACGACGATCATCGTGCCGTCGTCCAGGAAGCCGACACCCTGGCCGGCTTCCTTGCCCTCCTGGATGACCCGGACGCGCAGCTCTTCGCCCGGCAGGACCGCCGGTTTCACGGCGTTCGCCAGCGAGTTGATGTTGAGGACCCGAACGCCCTGCAGCTCGGCGACCCGGTTCAGGTTGAAGTCGTTCGTCAGGACGGCCCGGCTGCGGCCCTTCGCCAGGGCGATCAGCTTGGCATCGACCTCCGGCACGTCGGCGACATCGTCCTCGACGATCTCGACCGGCGTGGGCGAGTCCTTCTGCATCTGGGCGAGTATCTCGAGGCCGCGCCGGCCGCGGTTGCGGCGCAGGGTGTCCGAACTGTCGGCGATGTGCTGGAGCTCGTCGAGGACGAAGCGGGGCACGACGAGTGTTCCGTAGATGAACCCGGACTCGACGATGTCCTTGATCCGACCATCGATGATCGCGCTCGTGTCGACGACGATGTGCGGGTCGCCGGCGGATTGCTCGCGGCTGGTTTCGCCCTCCTGGCGACGGACGATCCCGATGGCCTCAGCCGCGAGGAGCAGGTCGTTCCGCTTCGCGACGGTGAGACCGAGCATCCCCAGACCGAGGAAGAGGGACACGCCGAGCGGCAGCCAGGTTCCGAACGGCGGATCGAATTGTGAGAGCGGCTGGCCGAGCAGGATTCCCATCAGCAGACCAAGCAGCAGGCCGGCGACCGCGGTGACGAACTCGGCGGTCGAGAGATGCTCGACGCCGCGGATCAGGCGGGCGGCCGGGACGACGGTCAGGTAGGGCAGGATCGCGAAGCCGACGACGATCCACGCCACGACCCATGGCGCGAGGAGGAGTCCGCCGCTCGAGCTCACGTCGAGCCCGCCGTCGGCGCGCAGCACGACGAGACCGGCCGGCCTTGCCAGCGTGATGCCGATCAGGCCGCCGAGGGCTGCGCCCAGGACGCGGATGTAACGGATCAAGGTCTTCCTCGGTCGCGAGCGCGCACTCTATCCCGGCACGAGCATTGCCGGTGCTCAAGTCGACCCCGAACGTCAGCCTAGCATCGAGCACTGGCCGCCGCCACGTTCCGGCGGCCGTTGACGGGTGCGTCGCCGAGGGCGTGCTGAATGGCATCGCGAAGTGTGGCGACCTGGATGAGCTCGATCCCGTCAACCGCTTCCCGGCCAGCGTCACGAGTCGACGGGACGATCGCCCGCCGATATCCGAGCCGGGACGCCTCGCGGAGCCGGCGGCCAAGACCGCTGACGGCACGGAGCTCGCCGAGCAGGCCGACCTCGCCGACGGCGACGGTCGAATGCTGGACCGGCACGTCCCGAAGCGACGAGGCAAGCGCGAGGGCAACCGGCAGGTCGAGTCCCGGCTCTGCCACGGACAACCCACCCGCGAGGTTCGCATAGACGTCGTGGCTGGCCAGCCCGATCCCGGCCCGCCGGCCGAGAACGGCAATCAGCAGGGCGAGGCGATTTGGGTCGAGGCCACTCGCTCGTCTGGTCGGCGTCCCGAATCCAGAGGCTGACACGAGGGCCTGGACCTCGACCAGGAGAGGCCTGGTTCCCTCGAGCGTCGGCGCGACGACGCTGCCCGGTGCGGGCTCGTCATGTTCGATGAGGAAGGCTCGGCCAGGATCGGCAACCTCGAGGAGGCCGGGCTCGGCCATCTCGAACACCCCGACCTCGTCGGTCGGACCGAAGCGGTTCTTGGTTGCCCGAAGGAGTCGCAGCGCCGCGTAGCGATCGCCCTCGAGATTCAGGACCGCGTCGACGAGATGCTCGAGGGTCTTCGGACCCGCGATCGAGCCGTCCTTCGTGACGTGCCCGACGAGGACGACGGCGATCCCCTCCCCTTTGGCCAGCTCCATCAGCCGAAGGGCCGATTCGCGGACCTGGCCCACGCTCCCGGCGGGTCCGTCAAGCTCATCGACCGTCGCGGTCTGGATCGAGTCGACGACGAGGATCGCCGGACGGCTGTTGCGGGCCTGCTCGACGATGCTGCCGATGTCGCTCTCGGCGACGACGCCGATGGCCGTGGCAGCCGATCCGGCAAGGAGACCGAGACGCGATGCGCGGAGCCTGACCTGGCTCGCCGACTCCTCGCCCGTCGCGTAGAGGACCCCGCCGCCGGTGCCGGCGATGCCGGCCGCAGCCTGAAGCAGCAGCGTCGACTTGCCGATACCAGGCTCGCCGCCGACGAGGATGAGCGAGCCGGGCACGAGGCCGCCTCCGAGGACGCGATCGAGCTCACCGATCCCGACGAGGAGACGCGGGACTGCCTCCTCGCCGATCTGATTCAGCGGGACGGCGACGGTCGCTCCGGCCGGCCGCGTCGCTGTCGGCGTGGACTGCCGCGCAGGCTCACGAACAAGCGTCTCGACGAGGCTGTTCCACGCTCCGCACGTCCGGCACTGGCCTTCCCAACGGAGGAAGGCGTCACCGCACGACTGGCAGACGAACCGTGTTCGCGAGCGCGCCAAGGCCGCGGCCGCGGGTTAGGAGGCTGCCTCGACGGGGGTCTTCGGCGCGGCGGCGGGGTGGATGTCGAGGCCGGCCTCGGGGTCCCTGTCGACGATGACCGTCGTGCCCGGCTCGTACTTGCCCAGCAGCAGATGCTCGGCGAGGACGTCCTCGATCATGTTCTGGATGACGCGGCGCAGCGGTCGCGCGCCGTAGGCCGGGTCGTAGCCCAGCTTGATGAGGTGATCCTTCGCGTCCTGGGTCACCTCGAGCTTCATTTGCTGGGCCTTCATCTGCTCGCGCACGCGGGCAAGCATGAGGTCGACGATCTCGCGGATCTCCTCGACCGTCAGCGACCGGAACACGACCGTCGCGTCGATCCGGTTCAGGAACTCCGGCCGGAAGTTCTGCTTGAGCTCGTTCTGGACCTTCTCCTTCATGAGCTCGTACGAACTCTCGGCCCGCGCCTCGGCGGTCTCGCCCATCTGGCGGAAGCCGAGGGAGGAGTTCGTCTGGAGCGACTTTGCGCCAAGGTTCGAGGTCATGATGATGATGCAGTTCCGGAAGTCCACCCGGCGGCCCTTGGCGTCCGACAGATGCCCGTCCTCGAGGATCTGGAGGAGGATGTTGAAGACCTCGGGATGGGCCTTCTCGACCTCGTCGAGGAGCACGACCGCGTAGTTCTTGCGCCGAACGGCTTCGGTGAGCTGGCCGCCCTCGTCGAAACCGACGTAGCCGGGGGGTGCGCCCACGAGCCGGCTGACGTTGTGGCGCTCCATGAACTCGCTCATGTCGATCTTGATGAGCGCGTCCTCGCTGCCGAACATGAACTCGGCGAGGGCCTTCGCAAGCTCGGTCTTGCCGACGCCCGTCGGGCCGAGGAAGACGAACGAGCCAATCGGCCGCTTCGGATCCTTGAGGCCGGCGCGGGCGCGGCGGACGGCCTTCGAGATGATCTCGATCGCTTCTTGCTGGCCGATGACCCGCTGGTGGAGCGCGTCCTCCATGTGGAGCAGTCGCTCGGACTCCTCCTGGGCGATGCGGGTCACCGGGATGCCCGTCCACATCGCCACGACTTGGGCGATCTCCTCTTCGTCGACCTCGGGCTGGTCGCCCCCGACCTGGGTCTGCCACTCGCCGCGGAGCGCCTCGACCGTCTCGCGCGCGGTCGCTTCGGATTCGCGGAGGGTCGCCGCAGACTCGTACTCCTGCGCGTTGATCGCGGCGTCCTTCTCCTTCGTGATCCGCTCGAGCTCCTTCTGCGCCTCGCGGAGCTGGGGCGGCGCGGATGCGTGGCGGAGCCGGACCCGGCTGGCGGCCTCGTCGATGAGGTCGATCGCCTTGTCAGGGAGATGGCGGTCGGTGATGTAGCGGATCGAAAGATCGGCTGCGGCGCGAACCGCGTCGTCGGTGATCGTGACCTTGTGGTGCTGCTCGTAGCGCTCGCGTATGCCGAGCAGGATGTCGATCGTCTGCTCCAGCGTCGGCTCCTCGACCATGACCGGCTGGAAACGCCGCTCGAGCGCAGCGTCCCGCTCGATGTACTTGCGGTACTCGTCGAGGGTCGTCGCGCCGATGCACTGCAGCTCGCCACGCGACAGCGGCGGCTTGAGGATATTCGCAGCGTCGATGGCGCCCTCCGCGGCGCCCGCGCCGACGAGCGTGTGCAGCTCGTCGATGAACAGGACCGCGTCGTTCGTGTTGCGGAGCTCCTCGATGATCTTCTTGAGGCGCTCCTCGAACTCGCCGCGGTACTTCGTGCCAGCGACGAGCGATCCGATGTCGAGCGTCAGGACCCGCTTGTTCAGCAGGATCTCTGGCACGTCGCCGCTGACGATCCGATGGGCCAGGCCCTCCGCGATGGCTGTCTTGCCGACGCCGGGCTCGCCGATGAGGGCGGGGTTGTTCTTCGTCTTGCGGCCGAGGATCTGGATGACCCGCTCGATTTCCTTCTCGCGGCCGATGACCGGATCGAGCTTGCCCGCGCGGGCAGCCTCGGTCAGGTTGATGCCGAGCTGGTCGACGGTCGGCGTCTTGCTGGCGCGCTTCGTCTCCTGGGCGGGACCCGCCGAGGACGACTGCGACAGAACGCGGATGACCTCGTGGCGGACCTTGTCGAGGTTGACGCCCAAGGATTCGAGGACGCCGGCGGCGATGCCCTCGCCCTCGCGGACGAGGCCAAGGAGCAGGTGCTCGGTGCCGATGTAGTTGTGGCCGAGCCTGCGCGCCTCGTCGATGGCGAGCTCGATGACGCGCTTCGCGCGCGGCGTGAGGCCGACCTCGCCGACGACCGGGCGATCGCCGCGGCCGATGATGAACTCGACCGCGGTGCGGACCTTTGCGAGCTCGACGTTCATGTTCTCGAGGACGCGCGCGGCCACGCCTTCGCCCTCGCGGACGAGACCGAGCAGCAGATGCTCGGTGCCGATGTAGTTGTGGTTGAACCGCTGCGCCTCGTCCTGAGCCAGCGTCAGGACTTTGCGTGCGCGATCAGTGAACTTGTCGAATCGATCCATCGAGACAGAACGCCTGTTCCCTTGCGAGCGTCGATGAGCGTCGCTTCGGCCATGCTAGCACGACCCTACTGCTCCGCAACCGACCGCTCGGCTGTGCACCGACCGCCGGTCGTACGGGTCTCTACGGGTCCCGACGGCCGGTGGTTCATCAATTGATTCGCTTGGCGGCATGACGCCGGATGTGCTCCGCCGGTGCCGCTCCAGATAAGGATTCACAACGACCCGGAGATGCCGAACGACCCGCCGCTGACGGGTCGTTCCAGGGTCGCGCAGCCTTGCTTCAGTCGCCGCCGGCGGCGGTGTTGTCCTCGGACTCGTCGGCTGCTTCCTGGGCCGCGGCGACGGCTTCCGGATCCGCCGGCGTGACCTTCGCCTCGGGCTCGGGAGTCGCGTCGGGCTCGGCCTCGACCTCGGGAGCCGTCTCCGCTTCGGCGGTTTCGGACTCTGCCGTCGTGTCGGCTTCGGCGGTCTCGGCTTCGGTGGTCTCGGCTTCGGCGGTGTCCGCCTCGGTGGTCTCGGCTTCGGTGGTCTCGGCTTCGGCGGCGTTATCCGCCTCCGGGACCGCCTCGGGCCCGGCAGCTTCTGCCACTTCGGCGACGGCTGGCTCGGTTTCGACCGTCTCAGCGGTCATCGCCTCCGGCTCGCCGGCCGCCGAGATCGGCGTCTCGTCCGCCGTGGCATCGGCCACCGCCGGCTCGTTTGCGCCCGTGTCGGCGGTCTCGGCCGCATCCACGGCTGCCCCAGCGGCGGTTGACTCCGCCTCACTAGCCGTCGCGGCCGACTCGGTGTCGGGCTCCTCCGCGCGCGCGCGAGCCTCTTCTGTTGCGGCCACCTGCTCGCGGACCTGGGCGAAGGCTGCGGCCAGAGTGTTGTCGATGCCGCCCTCCGGCTCCTGGACAGCGTCCGACATCGAGTAGCCGCGCTCCTGCCGCGGACGTCGCTCGCCGCGGGCCGGGGCCTGGCCGGGCTCTGGCGCCGGGCGGGCCGGCGGTTCCTCGGCTTGCTTGAGGCTGAGCCCGAGGCGATGTCGCTCGGAGTCGAGGGAGATGATCTTCAGCTTCAGCTGCTGGCCCTCGTGAACGACGTCGCCCGGGTGGGCGACGCGCTGGTGGGACAGCTCGCTGATGTGGATCAGGCCTTCGAGGCCGTCGCGAACGCGGACAAAGGCCCCGAAGTTGACGAGCTTGGTGACCGTCCCGTCAATGACGTCGCCGACGTTGAAGTCGGCCACCGTGGAGTGCCACGGATCTGGCTGCAGGCGGCGGATGGAGAGGCTGATGCGACCACGCTCGTGGTTGATATCGATGACCTCGGCCTCGACCTCGTCGCCGACCTTGTAGCCCGCCTCGGGGTTGTTGACCTTGTTCCAGCTGAGCTCGCTCTTGTGGACGAGGCCGTCGATCCCGCCGAGATCGATGAAGACACCGAACGGCGCGATCGAGCGGACGCTGCCAGTCACCCGCTGACCGACCTGGAGGCTGCTGAAGAGCTCGTCCCGCTTCTCTCGGCGCTCCTCGTAAAGGGCGACCTTCTCGGAGAGGATCAGACGATTGGCCTTGCGGTTGACCTCGAGGATCTTGAGCCGGAGCTTCCGGCCGACGAACGGCTGGAGTTTCTCGGCGATCTCCTGCGCGGCGTCACGCGGCTGATCGTTCTGCGGTCGGCGCGGGAAGTCGACGATCTGGCTGATCGGCACGAAGCCGCGAATGCCGCAGTCGACGATCAGGCCGCCTTTGTTGTGGTCGATGACCGGCGCCTCAATGATGACGCCCGCCTCGAACTGCTCCTGCATCGCCCGCCACTTACGCTCGAGACCGGCGCGACGGAGCGACAGGACGACGTGGCCCTCCTGCGACTCCGGCTGGAGGACATAGACGAGGACGGTGTCGCCGATGTTGAGCTGGGGCTGGGCCTCGGCGTGGCGGCCGTACAGTTCGCGGTTGCTGACGACGCCCTCGCTCTTGGCGCCGATGTCGACGAGGATCTCGTCCTTGTCGATGCGAACGACGTTGCCCTCGACGACGTCACCGTGCTTGAAGCTCTTGATGTCCGAGTCCTGCTCGGCGAGGAGCTCCTCCATCGTCGTCGGCTCGGGTCCGAGGTCAGTTCGGGGCGCCGACACGGCGGGCTCCTCGGCGGCGGTTGCCTCGGGCTCTGCGGTTGCGTCGGGCTCTGCGGTTGCCTCGGGCTCAGCGGTCGCCGCAGGCTCAGCGGTCGCCGCAGGCTCGGGAGCGACCTCCGGCTCGGCCCTTACCGCCGGTTGCGCGTCCGGCGCTTCTGCCGCCGCGTCGGCGCTCGCACCTGCAGCGTCTGTCGCCGCCTCGCGCGTCGCCGCCTCGGCCACCGGGGGGCCGCCCTCGGAGGCACCAGCGTCGGCGGTCATGCCATCCGTGGAGTCGAGACTCGCAGCCTGATCGTCGGTCGACGTGCCCGCCTGCGCAACCACATCTTCATTCGCGCTGCGATTCCCGTTCTCGGCGGGCTCGTCGGCGACGGCAACCGCCGCGACGCGCTGTTCGGCCGCCTGCTCGGCGGAGGCTTCTGCCTCCGTCTCGGGCGTCGGCCCGCCCTTGTTTTCTTCGGTCAAGTACTGAATCTCCTGTCGTGGAATTTGCCCTGACAACAGAAACGGCCCGAGCAACCGCTCAGGCCGGGATCGAGACGATCAAGTGGTCCGTGGTCGATTAGGTCCGCGGTCCGCTCCTTCGTTGCGAGTGGCGTGAACGTGCTCTTCAGCTGTCCTGCCGCTGGGGCCGGGAGAGTCTAGCACAACGCTTTTCGCGGCTACAATCGGCCGGCCGTGCCCGAACTGCCCGATTTGACCATCGTCGCCGAGGCATTTCACGCGGCTCTGGCGGGCCGTCAAATTGCCTCAACGGCGGCACCTGGACCGCTCGCCGTCCGCGGCACACCGGCCGAGCTGACTGCTCTCGTCGGGCAGACCCTCGCGGCGGTCCGCCGGCGTGGCAAGTTCCTCCACCTGGACCTCGATCGGGATCGCGTCGTCGTCAACCCGATGCTCACGGGTCGTTTCCAGCTCGCCGCTCCCGGCACGAAGCTGCCATCCAAAACGGCCGTGGTCATCGGCTTCGGCCCCCGCATCCGACCGCCAAAGGACGCGGCGGCCTGGACGAGGCGCGCGTCATGGATGCCCGCCGACGCCGAGCCAACCGAGATCCGCTACCGCGATCCAACGCAGATGGGCAAGGTCTACCTGCTTCCGGCCGGGACCGAGCGGCCGGTGCCGGGCATGGACGAGGGCGAGCAGGGCCCGGACGCCGACGACCCCGCCCTGACGGTCGATGTCTGGCGAGAGCGGATCAAGCGCCATCCGGGGGAGCTCAAGAACCTGCTTCGGAACCAGGCGTTCGTCGCCGGCATTGGCAATGCCTACAGCGATGAGGTCCTCCACGCTGCCCGGCTCCTGCCCTTCCGCAAGCGCTCGAGCCTCGCCCCCGCCGAGGTCGACGCACTCTACGACGCGACAAGGTCCACCCTCGCGCGCGCGATCGATGTTCTACGCGTACGTGTGCCGCCGACGTTCGAGCAACAGGTCCGCGACTTTCTCGCCGTCCACATGAAAGGCGGCCAGGCCTGCCCGCGCTGTGGCACGCGCATCAGCGAGGTCAAGGCCGGCGGGTTCGTCACGTCGTTCTGCCGCGGCTGCCAGAAGTAGACCCTCACGGGTCGACGGGTTCAGGGAATCTTCAACACCTGGCCGATGTGGAGATTCGTGCTCGACAAGTGGTTCAGTTGCTGGATCGCCTTGACGGACGTGTGGTAGCGGATCGCGATGCCGTACAGCGTGTCACCGCTTCTGACCTTATAGGTCGTCGAGAAGCCGCCTGCTGGTGAGGCGCTCGGACTGACCGTCGGCGTCGGGGCAGGCGTCTTCGCTGGCTTCGGGGTCCGGGCCGGTGTGGCAGCCGGCGTCGCGGTCGGTCGGGATGTTGGACTCGGTGAGATGGCGGCAACGATGGGCGCGGACACCGCCGGACTGGCACTCGGGCCCGCACCGGCAAGCGCCGGCGCCGATGGTCCACCAAACCGCCCGATCGCGAGCGCCGCAAATGCCGCGACGAGCAGGACCGCGAGGCCGAGCTGGCCTGCCGCCCGTCCGCGCGGCAGTGCCCCGACGACTGGCACCCGGTTGTGGTCCAGGATCACGGGCACGGTGCGGACGATCGACCAGCGCGTCACCGCGTCGAGCTCCGTGGGGCGTCCCGGCCCCACGGCTACGATCGGCCGTTCGTCGTCGAACATGCCCGGCTCGACGCCGCGCGCCGCGAGGAACGTTGCGCATGTCGCGTGCCGATCCGTCAGGCAGAGGCGGCGCTGCTTGTCAAGCGTCAGGGGCGCCGCGGGCGTAACCGCCCCACAGCGGTGCTCCCGCTCGGCAACGGCGCTTCGCCAGCCGCCGCCATCAATCGTCAGGTAGGGGCACAGCCGGCGGCTAGCCAGCGCGGCCGCAGATTCTGCCTCCGCACGACGCGCAATGCCATCGCCGACGTCGGTCGTGGGCACGCCAAGGCTGCCACTGGCCGGCCGTTCGACGGCTGGTCGGAGCTCCCGGTCAGGCCCCTCGGTTGGCGATCCAGGGCCCGGCGCCACGGGCTCGGTCGTCACGCTCACGGGGGCAGGATAGCGGACCCCGTCGAGCACTCGTCAACGCGACGGCCGGTGCTCGACCCATCAATCGGCTTCGCACCCCGTGATTCGGAGCCCCTGCTCACGCGCGTTCGGGGCCAGGAAAATTCGGGCCATTTTGGCTCAGGAACGCAAAAATCCTGGCGACGACCTATTTTCCCGAAAGGCTGCCCTCTCAGTATCTTCGGCGCTGGAGAGCTTGACTTCCGTGTTCGGGATGGGAACGGGTATGGCCTCTCCGCTAGAGTCACCAGGATTTCCTGCGTCTGGATGTGTTTCGGCAGCTGGCCTGCGCGACCGGCATCGAAGCCGGGCGCGGGGCGCCGGTTGATGAGATCTCCGATCTCGGAGTCGTCTGGATCGATCACGATTCCCAGCCACTGACCCCTGGTCAGTTGCTGAAGAGGTCAAGCCCTCGACCGTTAGTACCGCTCAGCTTCATCCGTCACCGAACTTCCACATGCGGCCTATCGAACAGGTGGTCTCCCTGCGGTCTTACCCGGTTGACCCGGTGGGGAACCTCATCTCGAGGCGAGCTTCGCACTTAGATGCTTTCAGCGCTTATCCCAACCGAACATAGCTACCCAGCGGTGCCCCTGGCGGGACAACTGGCACACCAGCGGTTCGTTCACTCCGGTCCTCTCGTACTAGGAGCAACTCCTCTCAAGTTCCCTACGCCCACGGCGGATAGAGACCGAACTGTCTCACGACGTTCTGAACCCAGCTCGCGTGCCGCTTTAATTGGCGAACAGCCAAACCCTTGGGACGTACTTCCGCCCCAGGATGCGACGAGCCGACATCGAGGTGCCAAACGGTGCCGTCGATGTGAACTCTTGGGCACCATCAGCCTGTTATCCCCGGGGTAGCTTTTATCCGTTGAGTGATACCCCTTCCACTCGGAGGTACCAGATCACTAAGCCCGACTTTCGTCTCTGCTCGACTTGTGGGTCTCGCAGTCAAGCTCCCTTATGCCTTTGCACTCTTCGGCTGGTTTCCATTCAGCCTGAGGGAACCTTTGGGCGCCTCCGTTACACTTTAGGAGGCGACCGCCCCAGTCAAACTGCCCGCCTGACACTGTTCTGCGCCCGGTTGACGGGTCGCGGTTAGAACCGAAATCCAACAAGGGTGGTATTTCAACGTTGGCTCCACCGACGCTGGCGCGCCAGCTTCACAGCCTCCCACCTATCCTACACAAGCTAAATCCCAATCCAATGTCAGGGTGCAGTAAAGCTCCACGGGGTCTTTTTGCCCTGCCGCGGGTAACCTGCATCTTCACAGGTACTTCAATTTCGCCGGATCCCTCGTTGAGACAGCGCCCAGATCGTTACGCCATTCGTGCGGGTCGGAACTTACCCGACAAGGAATTTCGCTACCTTAGGACCGTTATAGTTACGGCCGCCGTTTACCGGGGCTTCGATTCAAAGCTTGCACCTCTCCTCTTAACCTTCCGGCACTGGGCAGGCGTCAGCCCCTATACGTCAGCTTTCGCTTTCGCAGAGACCTGTGTTTTTGCTAAACAGTCGCCTGGGCCTTTTCACTGCGGCTTCGATCGACCACTGACAAGTCAGCAGCCGCGAAGCGCCCCTTCTCCCGAAGTTACGGGGCCATGTTGCCGAGTTCCTTAACGAGGGTTCTCCCGATCGCCTTGGTATTCTCTACCCGCCTACCTGTGTCGGATTGCGGTACGGACACCGTTGGTCTCGCTAGACACTTTTCTTGCCAGCATGGCTCACTCGAAACGGGACTGACGTCCCTTACACTCGCTGCTCGGGGTTGAATGAGAGAACGGATTTGCCTGTTCTCTCCCCCTACCGGCTTGGACGCGTATAGCCAAAACGCGCTCGAGCTACCACACCGTGTCATGCCATTGCTCCCACCCGGGATCAGCTCCCGGACTCGACTGGCTTGCGCCAGCCAACCTCCGTTCACCTACCCCCGGGCGACACCTTGCGGTGCAAACGACCTCTGGTGGTTCCGGAATATCAACCGGATGTCCATCGCCTACGACGTTCGTCCTCGGCTTAGGCCCGACTAACCCTGAGCGGACAAGCCTTGCTCAGGAAACCTTAGGCATACGGCGTGTGAGATTCTCACTCACATTTCGCTACTCATGCCGACATTCGCACTTCCGTCCGCTCCAGCCGTCCTCGCGGTCGACCTTCACGGCGAACGGAACGCTCCCCTACCACGCATCCGCCGGCGAACCGGCGAACACATCCGTAGCTTCGGTACCAGGCTTGAGCCCCGCTGAATTTTCGGCGCGGATCCACTTGACCAGTGAGCTGTTACGCACTCTTTCAATGATGGCTGCTTCTGAGCCAACATCCTGGTTGTCTGTGCGAACCCACATCCTTTACCACTTAGCCTGGATTTAGGGACCTTAGCTGACGGTCCGGACTGTTTTCCTTTTGACCACGAAGCTTAGCCCTCGCAGTCTGACTCCCGGGCTCTGAAATCATGGGATTCGGAGTTTGGTTGGGGTTGGTAAGCGGGAAGCCCCCTAGCCCATCCAGTGCTCTACCCCCATGATTGAACGCCCGAGGCTAGCCCTAAAGCTATTTCGGGGAGAACCAGCTATCTCCGAGTTCGATTGGCATTTCACCGCTATCCACAGCTCATCCCCTAGCTTTTCAACGCTAGTGAGTTCGGTCCTCCACGAGACATTACTCCCGCTTCAACCTGGCCATGGATAGGTCACTCGGTTTCGGGTCTACTGCGTGCGACTGATCGCCCTATTCAGACTCGCTTTCGCTCCGGCTCCGTCCTATGCGGACTTAACCTCGCCACACGCACGTAACTCGTCGGCTCATTCTTCAAAAGGCACGCCATCAGGCTACCGGCGAACCGGCAACACCCTCTGACTGCTTGTAGGCACGTGGTTTCAGGTACTATTTCACTCCCCTTCCGGGGTGCTTTTCACCTTTCCCTCACGGTACTCGTTCACTATCGGTCGCCAAGAGTATTTAGCGTTGGACGGTGGTCCGCCCAGGTTCCCACATGAGAGACCTTCCACGTGGTACTCAGGTGGTCGATCACGGAGGCCGGTCGCTTTCGCCTACGGGGCTGTCACCCTCTGTGGCCTGCCATTCCAGGGCAGTCCGACTAACGACCGACTTTCTGACTCCGCGGAGGCCTTGCCGGGCTTCCACGATCGACTCCTACAACCCCCACTCAGAAACGGCGGCAACCTATCGCGCTGAGTTGGGTTTGCGCTGTTCCCCTTTCGCTCGCCACTACTCAGGGAATACTTTCTTCTCCTCCAGCTACTGAGATGTTTCAGTTCGCTGGCTTACCTCCACCTGGCCTATTTGGTTCAGCCAGGAGTGACTGGGCATGACCCCAGCCGGGTTTCCCCATTCGGACATCTCCGGATCACTGTCTGCTCGCGACTCCCCGAAGCTTTTCGCAGCCTGCCACGTCCTTCATCGGCTCTTGGCGCCAAGGCATCCACCCCGTGCCCTTTGTAGCTTGACCCCCTCCAGCATCTGACCAGGCGGTCAGTCGCGGACGGGATCGATCGGGATCATTTCCTTGACTACTCGGCGAAATCGAAGATTCTTCATTTCTGCCGAACACTATCCAGTTGTTAAGGTGCGGCCCGGAGGCCTCCGACGCAGCGACACATGGTCGAGCGTCGCCCAGCGATCCGCTGGTCGGTGGCCTGCCTGGACAGGACACGGATCAGGGGCTCGAT
>Ga0081539_10002086_pt1 | contig 29869 bp, 28 predicted proteins | sample TabmetS4T2R2_FD_71023 | JGI IMG/M metagenome (GOLD analysis project Ga0081539, IMG submission 71023) | Tabebuia heterophylla rhizosphere microbial communities from the University of Puerto Rico - S4T2R2 | ecosystem: Host-associated > Plants > Roots > Rhizosphere ... | reverse complement strand
GGAGGTGTCGGCGAAGGGCAGGTTCTCGGCGTCGGCCTGCGCCCACTCGAGCTCGCCCCCGGCCGCCGCGGCCCGCTCCCGGCCCGCCTCGAACAGCTCCGGCGTGAGGTCGCTGGCGGTCATGAACGCGCCGGCCTTTGCCGCCTCGATCGCGGCGTTGCCGGTGCCGGCGGCGACGTCGAGCACGGTGTCGCCGGGACCGACCCCGGCCGCCGCGGCCAGCCGCGGCCCGAGCGGCGTCAGAAAGGTCTCGACCATCTCCGGGTAATCGCCGGAGGCCCACATCGCCCGGTGGCGCTGCTTCAGCTCGGTGTCGTCGATCTGAGAAGCGGTCATCTGAAACTCCCCCCTTGGGTTTGCGTTTCAGTCCTTCTCTCCGATCGACGGGAGCGGCTGTGCGCGCTTGGCTACCGAGTGACGGCGCTCACGGAGCGCCGGGGTCTACTCGATGCCCGCTTGCTTGCCGTCGGGCATCAGCCGGGCGGCGAGCAGCCAGCCGACCGCGAGCATCGTCGCGCCGACGTACCAGGCGGTCTCCATCGCGGCGGCGAAGTTGCCGGGACCTTCGGCGCCGCCGAGGTCGGTGGCGCCGGCGATGATGCTGCCCATGATCGCCATCCCCAGGGCCGAGCCGAAGTTGCGGAAGGTTTGGGTGACGCCGGAGCCCTGACCGCGCATCGAGTCCGGCAGCCGGTTCAGCGCGTCGGTGTTGAGCGGCGAGAAGACGAGGCCGAAGCCAGCGCCGGTGATCAGCATCCCCCAGAGCGTTTCGCTGTGGCTCAGTTCGGAGAGGTTGCCGGCCCAGACGACCATCCCGATCGCCCCGAGCAGGAACCCGAGCACGACCGGTTTCTTCGCCCCGTACTTGTCCATCCAGCCGCCGCCGATCCGCGAGGCGACGAAGAAGGAATAGAACATCGTCAGGATCGAGAAGCCGGCCTGGGTCGGTTCCTGGCCGACCGCGATCTGGAAGTACATCGAGCCGAAGAAGAAGACCGCGAGCCAGGGGCCGAAGACGAGGAAGGTGAGCAGGTTGTCGACCGCGAAGGCGCGGTTGGCGAGCAGCGCGTTGACGTCGATCAGCGGGTTCTCCGGCGTGTTCATCTCGACCCGGACGAAGGCGGCGAGGACGACGAGGCCGGCGATGATCGAGCCGATCGTCGCGGGACTGTCCCAGCCCCATTCGGTCGACTGCTGGATCCCGAGCACGGTCAGCGCCATCCCGACCACGATCAGGACCGCGCCGCGGACGTCGAGCTTGGCCGGGTTCTTGACGTCGTGTAGCTTCGCGAAGCGGAACTCGATCAGCGCCAGCGCCGCCACCGGCACGTTGATCCAGAAGATCGCCCGCCAGGTCCAGTACTCGGTCAGGTAGGAGCCGGCGATCGGCCCGATCGCCGTGAACAGCCCGCTGACGATGAAGAAAATCGCCAGCCCTTTGCCGCGCTCGGTGGTCGGGAAGGCGTCGAGCACGAGCACCGTCGCCGAGGGGATCAGCAGCCCGGCGCCGACCCCTTGCAGGAGCCGGAAGGCGATCAGCCAGGCCTCGGAGATCCCGCTCCCATCCGGGACCAGTCCGCACATCAGCGAGCTGCCGGCGAAGATCAGGATCCCGGTGATGCAGATCTTCTTGTGCCCGATCATGTCGCCGAGTCGGCCGCCGAGCGCGACGAACGCCGCGGTCGAGAGCGCGTAGGCGGTGATCAGCCACTGCACCGCGGTCTCGGAGAGGTGCAGGTCGGCCTGGATCGTCGAGGCCGAGATGCTGACGATCGTGAAATCGATCATCACCATCGCCATCGCCGGCACCAGAGGCCAGAGAACCTTGTAGCGCTGGTACTCCCCGTTCATCCGAGGCAAAACTGTAATTCGCTACGGCGGCGGGAAAACGGCGTGCACCGCGCCGTCAGTCCAGGGTCAGCACGTGCGCCCTGTTCGGCGGGACGCCGCCGTCGAGCACGTCGAGGTAGGCGTCGAGCACGCCCTCGAAGCCCTCGCCGGGAATCGGCTCGAGCCAGCCGGCGCACCAGTCGCAGAACGGGTGCCAGGCTTCGGCGACCCGGGTCTCGAGGCCTGCGCGCCCCCAGTCGCGGCCGCGCTTGACGATCCGGTCGGGGGCGAAGAAGAAGGCCGGGGCGGGGCCGGGCAGCTCGGCCTCGCCGCTCGGGATCATCGCGTCCCAGTGGGTCATCCCGACCGTGAAGCTGGCCAGCAGCGCCCCGCCGTAGTGGGAGTGGACGGCGAGGCGGGTGTCGGCGTTGCCGGCGAAGTCGACGAAGGTCGCGGCTTCGCGCGGCAGCGAGTCGATCTCCTCGTAGGCGACCACCTGCTGGTAGATCCCGAGCCGCTCGACGAACTCGCGGTTGCGGGCCGAGGTGAGGCCGATCAGCCGCGCCTCCGGCCGCCAGGAGAGCGGGAAGGCCGTGGCCAGCGCGGTCTTGCTGGAGGCGCTGGAGATGACGATCGGCCCCTTCGCGGTGAGCCCGTCGTCGGCCAGCTGGTCGTCGATCAGGAACGAGGTGAAGAAGAGCGGTCGCAGCAGCATCTGCATCGCCTCGGTCTCCGGGCGGTAGAAGGGGTCGGCGCCGGTCGCCAGGTAGCGGTGGTAGGCCGAGGGCAGCGCCGCGCGGTGCGGCGAGCCGTCGACGAAGGCGCCGTCGGCGACCGCGACCGGGTTGACCAGCAGGTAGGAGGAGGGCGGCAGGTAGCCGAACATCCGGGTGTCCGGCTCGACCCCGGGGACCTCGCTGGCGGCGACCGTGGCGAAGCCCCACATCGGCACCCGGCCCCAGCCGTCCTCGCAGGGGAAGAAGTCCCAGTAGTTCATCGGCGGCCCGCCGAAGACCGCGTAGGTGACGTTGTTGGCGGTCAGCCCGAAGCTCTCGACCTTGAGCAGCGCCTGTCCCGGACCCGGTTCGACCGGGCCGGACTCGACCAGCCGGCACTGGTGCAGATCGTCGCGCTTGACCAGGAAGTCCGTCATTCCCCCGGCGCCGATGCTCTCACGTCGACGCCGGCCTTGCCAGAGCGTGCTTCCATCCACTCCGGGAGTGCTTTCACCCAGTCAACGGGCAAACAGGGAGGGGCGATGAGCTACGAGACGATTCTGTACGGGTGCGAGGGGCCGATCGCGACGATCACGCTGAACCGGCCGCAGGCGCTGAACGCGATTGTGCCGCCGATGCCGGAGGAGGTCGAGCGCGCGGTTAATGCCGCGGTCCGCGATCCGGCGGTGAAGGTGATCGTGCTGCGCGGCGCCGGCCGCGCCTTCTGCGCCGGCTATGACTTCGGCGACGGATTCAAGCTCGGCGAGGAGTTCAAGACCGACGGCCAGTGGGACCCGGGCAAGGACATGGTCGCGGTGACCGCCGCCGCGACCTCCCCGCACCAGCAGTTCATGAGCATCTGGCGCTCGCCGAAGCCGGTGATCGCGCAGGTGCACGGCTGGTGCGTCGGCGGCGGCAGCGACTACGCCCTGCTCGCCGACATCGTCGTCGCCTCCGAGGACGCGCAGATCGGCACGCCCTACTCGCGCGTCTGGGGCGCCTACCTCTCGGGCATGTGGATCTACCGGCTCGGCCTCGCCCGCGCCAAACACCACGCGCTGACCGGTCGCCCGCTGAGCGGCCACGAAGCCGCCGAGGTCGAGCTGATCAACGAGGCGGTTCCCTTCGCTCAACTTGAGGAGCGGGTGGGCGAGCGGGCCGAGGAGCTGGCGGCGCTGCCGGTGGGGCAGCTGGCGGCCCAGAAGCTGATGGTCAACCAGGCCTACGAGAACATGGGCCTGGCCGCGACCCAGACGCTCGGCCCGATCCTCGACGGGATCATGCGCAACATCCCGGCCGCCCACGAGTTCGTCGACCGCGCCGCTGCCGACGGCGTCCCGGGCGCGGTCGCCGAACGCGACGCCCGCTTCGGCGACTACAGCCAGGCGCCGCCGGAGCGCAAGCCGGACCCGGGTAACGTGATCGAACCGTGAGTTCGCTAACGAGGGAGGAGCTCCGCGAGAAGGTTGCCCTTCCCACTGAAGTAGCTGGAGTGGGTTCGTTCAATCGTCTCCAGCGAATCGGCACTGAGCAGAACCACGTCTAGTTCGGACTCGACCCCGTTGGCTTGCTCGATTTCGGCGTACGCCGCCTGCGCGGCGTCGTAGTCGGTGCCGAACTCTCGCACGGTCGTCTTCCCCGAGTCGGAAGCGAAGGTCACCAGAAAATGCTTGATCTCGTCAGGGCTCATCAGGATCTCCGAAAGGGAGTTTAATCGCCTCGATCGCTCGGGCCTTCATTCGATCGAGGGTTAGAGATGAAGGTGCCAGGCCCTGATCCTCTTCGGAGAGGATCTTCGCCGTGTCGGAGAGATATTCCCTGACGGCCAAGGGTCCCTCGCCAAATTTCAATCCCGGGATGGCCTGACGCGAAAGCTTCTCCACGTTGTTGGCCCAGAGATCCTGATGCTCGGTCCTGAGTTGGATCTCGATCAGCCGGCCTCGGTTGCGATTGACCAGGTGTAGAGCGCGATAGCCATCGTCTTTTGGCTCGGCGACGTAGTCGCGGAATTTGGTAATCGTCCAATTCCTGCGGAGCCTGTTCGCGACGTCGTAGGCCGCCGACTGACTGGGCATGACCGCGCGAACTCCCCCGATATCTCCCATCCGGGAGAGCTTCATGCTGGGCTCGCGGATGAGCTTTCCGGCGATGGCCGGCACACGCTTCAGCCGCTGGGCGACCACGGGCCGCCCGTGGAGGCCTGCGTAGTGCCGGAGATTGGCGGAGACCCGGGACAGCGGCCTCGCATGCTCGCTCCGCCAGGTCTCAATTACTTCGATGACGCGTCGAACTTCGGGCTCGCCCAGCTCGAGGTCAGGCTCTTCGTTGAGGAGGGCAAAGACATGGTTGGTGAACTTCCTCCCTGCGCGATCGACCTGGTTTTTGCTCAGCGCCATCGCAAGTCAAGTTAGAAGAAGCGACGGGCGGTGAGACCCGTCAGGCTGTGTCCGTGGTCAGCAAAGCCGGCAAGACCGATCCGAACGCCAAAGCCGTGCGGGCAACCGTCAGCGGGCGCGTTCAGGGCGTCTTCTTCCGCCAGTCGACGGTCGAGCGGGCGGATGCCCTGGGCGTGCTGGGCTGGGTCCGCAACGAAGACGACGGCACGGTCGTCGTCCACGCCGAGGGGCCGGAGGCGGCCGTCGAGGAGTTGCTCGCCTTCCTCCGCGAGGGCCCTCCCGGGGCCGCGGTCGAGGACGTCGCCGTCGAGGCACTGAAGGTCGAAGGGCACGAGCAGTTCGCGGTCCGCGGCGTCGCCGCCGGCGTCTTCGTCGTCCAGGAGCACCAGGCGACCGCCCACCACTACGACCTGCGGCTCGAGGTCGACGGCGTGATGAAGTCCTGGGCGGTGCCGAAGGAGCCCTCGCTCGACCCGGCGGTGAAGCGGATGGCGATCCAGGTCCCCGATCACGACCTCGCGCACAACGATTTCGAGGGCGAGCTCGACGGCGGCACCGTCAGCCTCTGGGACCGCGGCACCTATGAGCAGGGCGGACGCGTTCCCTGGCCGGAAGCCCTGGAGCGCGGCCACGCCGTCTTCGTTCTCCATGGCGAGCGGTTGCGGGGAGGCTGGGCGCTGCAGCGCACCGGGCCGCCGGGCGAGAAGTCCCGCTGGCTGCTGATCAAGCGCAAGGACGAGGAGGCGCGGCCCGGATCCGGCTGAGCCGGCGCTCCCGAGCTGTCAGAGTTCTTTCAAGGAGCAAACCTAGGCTGGAACGGTCCCGTTGTTCGAGAGGAGACCGTCTTGAATTACCTTCGCCGCATATCGACCCGCCGACTGCTGACCCTCTGCGCGCTGACCCTGGTGGTCGCGATCGGGGCCACCGCGGTCGCCGTGGCAACTTCCGACGGCGGCCCGGAGCCGGAGCCGAAGCCGCTGGCCAAAGCCGTCCACGACGCGCTCGACGCCCCCGCGGTGCCGGGGATCAGCGCCGAGGTCGAGTTCACCAACAACCTGATCGACGGCGCCAGCTTCGAAGGCGGCGACCCGATCCTGACCGGCGCCAACGGCCGCCTCTGGGCCTCGCCGGCGGACGGCGGCAAGCTGCGCCTGGAGCTGCAGTCCAGCCCGGAGCTGGGCGGCGGCAACGACAGCCAGCTGCTGGTCGAGGGCCAGGACTTCGAACTGTACGACGGCACCGCCAACGTCGTTTACCGCGGCACGATCCCCGAGGAGAAAGGCGAGCGCGCCGAGGAGCACGCGGTGCCCTCGGTCGCCCGGATCCAGAAAGAGATCGACCGCGCCGGCAAACACGTCGACCTCTCCGGCGCCGATCCCTCCAGCGTCGCCGGCCAGCCGGCCTACACGGTGAGCGCCGCCCCGAGCCATGACGGCGGCCTGCTCGGCCGGGTCGAGCTCGCCTGGGGCGCCGACAACGGCGTGCCGCTGCGCGGCGCCGTCTACGCCGCCGACAGCGACTCGCCGGTGCTGGAGCTGGAGGCGACCGACGTCAGCTTCGAAGCCGTCGATGCCTCGGTGTTCGAGATCTCCCCGCCCGATGACGCCAAAGTCGTCGACCTGGCGCCGGAGCCGGAGGCCGAGCACGGCAAACCGCAGGAGACCGCCGGCCTCGACGCCGTCGCCGCCGCGGTCGATTTCGAGCTGACCGCGCCGAAATCGCTGGCCGGCCTGCCGCGCACCGGGGTGCGCGGGATCGAGGTCGACGGCAAGTCGGCGGCGCTCGTCACCTACGGCGAGGGTCTCGGCGGGATCGCCGTGATCCAGTCGGCGACCGAGCCGGAGAAACCGGCCGAGGTTGCCGCCGAGGAGGACGAGGAGCTGACCCTGCCGAAGGTCGTGATCGGCGACGTCAAAGGCGAAGAGCTCGACACCGCGCTCGGCTCGGCCCTCTGGTTCAGCCGCGACGGCGTCGACTACGTGGTCGCCGGCTCGGTGCCCCCCGCCGCGGTCGAGGCCGCGGCCCGAGGCCTCTGAGGCAAGGTGGAATGCCGAGGCTGATGCCCCAGGCCACCCCGATCGAGGTCCGTGGCCTGGTTAAGCGCTACGGCGAGATCGTGGCCGTCGACGACGTCGACCTCACCGTTGAGGTCGGCGACGTCTTCGGCTATCTCGGCCCCAACGGCGCCGGCAAGACGACCTCGCTGCGGATGATGTTGGGACTGATCCGGCCGACGGCCGGATCGGTCCGTCTGTTCGGCCGCGATCCCCAGCTCAGCGTCAAGGCGCTGGAGGGAGTCGCCGGCTTCGTCGAAGCACCCTCCTTCTACCCCTACCTGAGCGGCCGCCGCAACCTCGAGCTGTTCGCGGCGCTCGACGAGGGCGACTCGGCCGCGCGGATCGAGGAGTCGCTGGAGATCGTCGGCATGCGCGAGCGCGCCAAGGACCGGGTCGGCGGCTACTCGCACGGGATGCGGCAGCGGCTCGGGATCGCCTCGGCGCTGCTGCGCCAGCCGAAACTGCTGCTGCTCGACGAGCCGGCGACCGGCCTCGACCCGGGTGGGATGCGCGACATGCGCGACCTGATCCGCGAGCTCTCCTCCCGCGGGATGACCGTGCTGCTCTCCAGCCACCTCCTGGCCGAGGTCGAAGAACTCTGCAACCGGGTGGCGATCGTCCGCTCCGGCCGGCTCGCCTACCAGGGCTCGCTGGAGGACCTGCGCCGCCAGGCCGGCGAGGGCTACCGCCTGCGGACCACCGACGAAGAGCGGGCCCGCGCCGTCGCCGCCGCGCAGCCTGGGATCTCCGAGGTCACGGCGGGGGATGGCGGCACCACCTTCAGCGCCCGCGACGAGGCCGCGGTCAGCGCCCTCTCGCTGGCCCTGGCCGAGGCCGGCGCCCTGATCGTCGAGCTGAGCCCGCGCCACGCCAGCCTCGAGGACCTCTTCTTCCGCCTCACCGAGGGCGAGCCCCCGGCCGCCGCCTCCGAGTCGCGACCGGCGCTGAAGGTCGCCTGATGAGCCCCGGCACCCTCACCGTCTACCGCTGGGAGCTGCGCAAGCTGCGCGCCCAGAAGCGCACCTACCTGGGGCTCGGCGCCGCGATCCTGGTGCCGCTGATCTTCGTCCTCGCCCTGGTGATCGAGGGCGGCCAGCCCGAGGAAGTCGCCTTCGGCCGCTACGTGAACGAGACCGGCCTGGCGATCCCGCTCGTCCTCCTGCTCTTCGGCAGCGTCTGGATGTTCCCGCTGATCACCGCCCTGGTCGCCGGCGACATCGTCGCCGCCGAGGACCGCCACGACACCCTCAAGGGGATCCTCACGCGCTCGGTCGAGCGCCAGCAGGTCTTCTTCGGCAAGGTCCTGGCGACCTTCACCTACGCCGTCCTGGCGATGGTGCTGATGGGCGCGGTCGCGCTCGGCGCCGGCATCCTCGCCTCCGGCTTCAACTCGATCACCAGCCTCTCCGGGACCGAGATCTCGGCCAACGAAGGGCTCGGCCTGGTGATCGCCAGCCTCGCCGTCTACCTGCTGCCGATCTCCGCCGTCGCCTGCATCGGCCTGCTGCTCTCGACCGTCTTCCGCAACAGCGCCGCGGCGATCGTCGGCACGCTGATGTTCTCGCTGCTGGTCCAGCTGATCGGGATCCTGCCCGGCCTCGAGGCGATCCGGCCCTATCTGCTGAGCGCCCAGTTCGACGCCTGGCAGGGCTTCCTGCGCTCGCCCGTGGACTGGGACCCGGTAATCCGGGCGCTCTGGGTCTGCGCGCTCTACGCGATCCCGGCGCTGATCGCCGCCGGCCTCGTCTTCATGCGCCGCGACGTCGCCGGCGACTGACCGCTTCCCGCGATGGAGAAAATGAGCCCGTGTCCGACCAGGTCCTGATCGTCGAGGACGACGCCGCGGTCCGCCGCATGCTCGAGCGCAGCCTCGGGGCGGAGGGCTTCGAGGTGCAGAGCGCCGCCGACGGCGGCGCCGCCCTCGCCCTGGCCGAGGCCTCGGCCCCGGACCTGGTCGTGCTCGACGTGGCGATGCCGGGGCTGAGCGGCTTCGACGTCTGCCGGCGCCTGCGCGAGAAGGGGATGACCGGCGGGGTGCTGATGCTGACCGCGCGCGACGCGGTCGAGGAACGGGTCCGCGGCCTCGAGGCCGGGGCCGACGACTACGTGATCAAGCCGTTCGCGATCGACGAGGTGGTGGCGCGGCTGCGGGCGCTGACCCGGCGCGGCTCCGACCGCTCCGAGCGCCTCGCCCACGGCGCGATCGTCCTCGACACCTCGACCCACACGGTGCAGACCGGGTCGGGGGAGACGGTTGAGCTGAGCTCCCGCGAGGCCGAGCTGCTGGAGCTGCTGCTGCGCGACCCGCGCTCGGTGCTCTCGCGCGAGATGGCGATCGAGCAGATCTGGGGCGGCGCCGCGGTCGACAACATCGTCGATCGCTACATCGCCCGGCTGCGCAGCAAGCTCGGCGACCCGGAGACGATCCGGACCGTGCGCGGGGTCGGCTTCATCCTCGCCTAGTGACCCCTGACGCGATACTCGCTCGATGAGGACGCGCAGTCTCAGCGGGCGCCTGACCATCGTCTCGATCGCCGCGGTGGCGCTGGCGGTGATCCTGTTCGGGATCGCGGCGCGGGTCGTCGTCGGCGAGCGGATGTCGAGCTCGCTCGACGACAGCCTGCGCCAGCGGGCCACCGACGTCGCCCGCCTCGCGGTCTCCGCCCCGGCCCTGCTGAGCGCCCCCGGCGGGCTCGAATCCCCGATCTCCGGGCGCCAGCTCGACGTCGAGGTGCTCGACCGCGAGGGCGCGATCGTCGCCCGCTCGCTCTCGCTCGGCGCTCGCCTCTTGCCGCGCGGGAGCGCGGTCGGGGCCGCCGAGCAGGGGCGCACGGCGATCGAAGACTCGGAGCTGAGCGGCGAACCGATCCGGATCTTCGCGGCGCCGATCGCCGAGGTCGGCGGGCCGGCGGCGGGCGGGATCGTGCTCGTCGCCTCCAGCACCACCGACATCGAAGACACCCAGAAGCGGCTCGGCCTCCTGCTGCTGCTCTGCGGGGTCGGCGCGGTCCTGGTCGGCGGCGTCGCCGCGGCCGTGTTGACCCGGCGCAGCACCCGGCCGCTGCGCGACCTCTCCTCCTCGGCGGCGACGATCGAGCGCACCGAGGACCCCTCGCGGCGGCTCTCCGCGCCGGCCGGGCCGGAGGAGATCGTCGAGCTGGCCAGCACCCTGAACCGGATGCTCGGCTCGCTGGAGGCCTCGCGCGAGCGCGAACGCCGCTTCCTCGCCGATGCCAGCCACGAGCTCCGCACCCCGCTGACCGCGCTGCGCGGCAACGTCGATTACATCGCCCGCCACGGGCCCGACCCGGAGGCGATCGCCGACCTCGAAGCCGACGCCGAGCGGCTGCGGCGGCTGGTCGACGACCTGCTCGAGATCGAGCGCCAGTCCGCCCCGCAGCGGCCGGCCCAGGAGCTACGCCTCGACCAGCTGGTCCGCGAGGCGGCGGCGGGGCGGGAGCGCGTCACGGTCAGCATCGACGGTCCGGCGACCGTGGTCGGCGAGCCCGACGCGCTCGCCCGCGCGCTCGCCAACCTGCTCGACAACGCGGAGCGACATGGGCCGCCGGAGGGAGCGGTGGAGCTCGCGCTGCACCAAGGCGACGGCCGGGCCGAGGTCGCCGTCACCGACGCGGGGCAGGGCTTTGCGCCCGGCACCGAGGAGGCGGCCTTCGCCCGCTTCTGGCGCGGCAGCGACGCGACCGCCAAGCCCGGCTCCGGCCTCGGCCTGGCGATCGTCCGCGCCACCGCCGAGCGCCACGGCGGCCGCGCCTGGGCACGCGGCGCGACCGTGGCGATCGAGCTGCCGCTGGCCTGAGCGCCGCTGTCGAGTTTGTTCCCTGCGTGGGAACAAACTCGACACGGCGGTCACGCCGCCTCCGAGTAGGCCGGCTCCAGCTCCTCCGCGCCCTCGCCCTCGGCGACCGGCTCCAGCGCCTGCTCGGGCAGCGGCTCCAGCACCGTCAGGGCCAGCCCGATCGCGACCGTGACCAGCCCGGCGCCGATCAAAAAGGCGAGGTGGAAGCCGCTGGTCAGCGCCTGCGCCTGGCTCTCGCCACCGGCCAGCAGCGAGTCGGTGCGGCTGGTCGCCAGGGTGGCGATCACCGCCAGCCCGAGCGCGCCGCCGACCTGCATCGTCGTGTTGACGAGGCCGGAGGCGAGGCCGGCGTCGTCCTGGTGGGCGCCCGACATCGCCAGGTTCATCAGCGAGGGGAAGCTGAGCCCGGCGCCGAGCCCGAGCAGGACCATCGCCGGGAACACGTCGACGAGATAGTCGGCGTCGACCGGTGAGCGGGCGAAGTAGAGCAGCCCGGCAAGGATCAGCGCCAGTCCGGGCAGCAGGGTCGCCCGCGGGCCGAAGCGCAGGTTCAGTTTCGCCGAGAAGCCGAGCGAGAGCAGGCCGATCAGGCCGGCGACCGGGAGGAAGGCGAGCCCGACCTCGAGCGCTCCGTAGCCGAGCACCCGCTGCAGGTACAGCGCCCCGAGGAAGAACATCCCGAAGATCCCGGCGACCATCAGCGCCTGGATCACGTTGGCCCCGGAGACGTTGCGGGAGCGGAAGATCCGCAGCGGCATCAGCGGCGCTTTCGCCGTGTGCTCGCGGACGATGAAGGCCCCGAGCAGGGCGAGCGAGACGCCGCCGAGCCCGAGCGTGTGCAGCGAGCCCCAGCCGTAGTTGGCGGCCTCGACGATCGTGTAGACGCCGAGCATCAGGGCGCCGACGAGGAGCACGGCGCCGAAGGAGTCGGCGCCCTCCTTGAGGCCGATCCCCTCCTCGCCCTTGATCAGTTTCGTGGCGAAGACCGCGGTCGCGATCCCGATCGGGAGGTTGACGAAGAAGATCCAGTTCCAGCTGATCGCCTCGGTGATGATCCCGCCGAGCAGGAGCCCGAGCGAGCCGCCGGCGGCGGCGACGAAGCTGTAGACGCCGATCGCTTTCGCCCGCTCGGCGGGCTCGGGGAACATCGTCACGATCATCCCGAGGATCACCGCGGAGGTGAGGGCGCCGCCGACGCCCTGGATGAAGCGGGCGGCGACCAGCATCGCGTCGCTCTGGGCGATGCCGCAGAGAAGCGATGCTCCGACGAAGACGGCGAGGCCGGCCATGAAGACGCGCTTCGGGCCGATCAGGTCGCCGATCCTGCCGGCGAGTAAGAGCAGGCCGCCGAAGGCGATCAGGTAGGCGTTGATGACCCAGGCGAGGGAGGACTGGGAGAAGCCGAGGTCATCCTGGATCGACGGCAGAGCGACGTTCACGATCGTCTGGTCGAGGATGATCATCAGCATGCCGGCGCAGAGCACGACCAGCGCGGTCCAGCGGCGGTCGGTGCTCTGTGCTGCGGGTGGTGCGGAGGCGAGAGAAGACATGTGGGCTCCTGCAAAGTTCGTACGGACGAAGACGGAACCGTAGCAGATCGTCCGGTAATAGACGATTTCGAAAGAGACAAATGTCCACGACTCCGTCGAAACCCGTCCCTGAGACGGGCCAGGACGGACTCGTGGATGGGAGGGCTAGACGCGGGGCTCGCGGCGGCGCGGGGCGCCCGAGCACTCGGGGAGGTCCGTCATCAGACCTTCGAGCATGCTGGCGAGGCCTTCGATCAGCGCCTTGCGCTGGGCGTTGGGGATCGCGTTGAGGGCGTGCGCCTGGACCTGGGCCTGGACGGCCTCGGCTTTGGTCAGCTTCTTCTCGCCCGCCTTGGTCACCGCGATCACGTGGGCGCGGCGGTCGGTGGGGGAGGTGCGGCGCTCGGCGAGGCCGTCCTTTTCGAGCTCGTCGATCGTCACCACCATCGTCGTCTTGTCGATCCCGACCAGCTCGGAGAGCGCTTTCTGGGTGTGTTCGCCGCTACTGGCGGCGCGCAGCACGTGGAGCGAGCGGGCGCTGAGGCCGAGCGGCGCCAGCGCCGCGGTCATCTCCGTGGTCAAGGCCCAGCCGGCGTTGGCGAGCAGCCAGCCGAGGTCGCCCGCGAAGCACTGCGGACACTCCTTCTCGGCTTGCTCCTTCAGCGTCGGGGTGGTTACAGCCATGTGACGATGGTAGCGCAACTAGTTCCGCGTCCAAATAGTCTGGTACCCAACTATCAGCCGGGTCGCTAGCGTCGCCCCGCCGTGAAGATCGCGATCACCGGTGACCCGGTCAGGTCGGGAGGACGTTGCGGGAGCGGCTGGCCGGAACGCCTGAAGTTGAGCTCCTCCCGCGCGGCCGCGACCGAGCCCGACGCCCCGACCGGCACCTTCGACTTCGGCGGCCCCGAGGAGATGAGCATGGACGAGCTGGTGCGCGCCCTCAACGGCGGCGCGGCGAAGTTGCGCCACCTGCCCGCCCCGTTGGCCCGCCTCGCCGCCCGCTTCTCGCCGGAGCTGACGCCGGCCCTGATGGATCTGCTGCTGCGCGACAACGTCGCCGCCGACCCGGCCGCCGCCGCGGCCAAGTTCGGCTTCGAGCCGACCCCGCTCCGCGCGGTCTCGTCCTCGTCGAGTTAAGGGCGCTATAGCGCCCTTAAAGCAGCGAGCGCTAGCGCGGCTCTTTGGCCGGGGCCGGTTTGCCCGGGCCGAGGCCGGCCTTGCCGGTCGGTTTCTCCGATTTGCCCGGATGCTCGCCGGCTTTCGCGTAGGGCAGCGCCTGCTTCAGCAGGCTGGCGAGACCGGCGGCGCCGTCGAAGGTGAGGTGCAGGTTGTCGGGCTGGAACCAGCTCGAGTGGCCCTTGCTGTAGGCGACCCAGTCGAGCAGCACGGCGCGTTTGGGGTGGCGTTTGACCGCGGCGCGGACGTGGTCGGCGTCGGCGCTGGTGCCGCCGCCGAGCTCGATCGGGGTGACCAGGCCGAGCACCCGTTTCGGGCCGACGATGTGGAACGCCTTCTCCAGCTGCAGGTTCGAGATCCCGGCGTCGGCGCCGAGGAAGATCACGACCAGGTGGGGGAGGGCGTCGCGGCGCTTGTAGTCGCGGATCACGTCGAGGCCCTCTTCGAACATCCGGCAGCCGCGGGCGTTCACCTGGTAGCCGACCCGGGCGAGGTCGGGCAGGGCGAGCAGCATCGTCGAGTCGCCGATCGCCAGCGGCGCGTGCCCGTCGGGGTTGACGGTTTTGCGCGGCTTCGCGGTCTCGGTGCCGCCGCAGGCGACCGCGCTGGCCGCCCCGGCCCCGAGCAGCGCCGTCGCGGCGAGTAAGACGAGGGCCAGCGTCTGGATCTGCAGTCGGCGAGTCATCGAAACGAATCGAATAGCATCGCCCGCCTTTAGCGGGCGCATGTCGCCGGCAACCTACTAGAAGGCACCGGCACCGATTGCTTTTCCCCACCGTCCAGTTCGCGATCTTCTTCCCGATCGTGCTGACGCTGAGCTGGCTGCTGATGCCCAAGCAGCGGTTCTGGAAGCCGTACATCCTCTTCGCCAGCTACGTCTTCTACGCGGCTGCCGACATCCGCTTCTGTCTGCTGCTGGGCGGGATCACGGTCGCCAACCAGCTCGCCGCGAAAGCGATTCACGCGAGCGAGGACGAGCGCCGGCGCAGGTGGATCACCGCCGCCGCGGTGACCTTTGACCTCGGCGTCCTCGGCGTCTTCAAGTACTACGGCTTCTTCACCCAGAACGTCGGCGATCTGCTCGACTCCTTCGGGCTTGGGATGCCGTTGCCGCTGCTCTCGATCGCGCTCCCGGTCGGGGTCAGCTTCTTCACCTTCCAGGCGATCTCCTATGTCGTCGACGTGAAGCGGCGCGAGTTCGAGCCGGCCTCGCTGATCGACGTCGGCATCTACCTCTCGTTCTTCCCGCACCTGGTCGCCGGCCCGATCGTCCGCGCCCGCGAGTTCATCCCCCAGCTGGCCAGCGTCCGCGACCCCCAGCACGTCGCGGTCGGCGCCGGGCTCGGTCTGATCGGCCTCGGCCTGGTCAAGAAGGTGATGATCGCCGACTACCTGGGGCGCGAAATCGTCGACCCGGCCTTCGGCGTCCCGCAGGCCTTCGGCGGCCCGGACCTGATCTTCGCCGCCTACGCCTACGCGGCCCAGATCTACTGCGACTTCTCCGGCTACACCGACATCGCCATCGGCCTGGCATTGCTGATGGGCTTCATCTTCCCCCAGAACTTCCGCAGTCCCTACCGGGCGCTCGGCTTCCGTGACTTCTGGCGGCGCTGGCACATGACCCTCTCGCGCTTCCTGCGCGACTTCCTCTACATCCCGCTCGGCGGCAACCGCAAGGGCAAGGTCCGCACCTACGTCAACCTCTTCTTGACGATGCTCCTCGGCGGGCTCTGGCACGGCGCCTCGTGGACCTTCGTGCTCTGGGGCGGCTTCCACGGCGCCGGGCTCTCGGCCGAGCACGCGCTCGGGCGGCGGGTCGAGCGGGTGCCGCGCTGGTTGCGCTGGTTGATCACCTTCAACCTCGTCGTCTTCGCCTGGATCCTCTTCCGCTCGCCCGACCTCGACCTCTTCTGGACCTACGTCACCGGGATGTTCTCCGGCGGCGGCCTCGAGCTGGTCACGATCCCGGCCGTGCTGGCGCTGCTCGCCGTGATCGGGCTGCAGCTGGTTCCCGAAAGCGACACGCACGGGTTCGAAGCGCGGCTCGAGCGAATCAATCCGATCGTGCTCGCTGTCGCCCTCGCCGCGCTTATCCTCGTCGTCGGCGCGACCGTGCCCAGCCAGGGCGTGCCCCCGTTCATCTACTTCGCCTTCTGATGCCAGACCCCCAGCTCCCACCCAGCCACCACACCGACGACAGCCTGATGGAGCGCTTCGACGAAGAGAAGCTGCGCCGCTTCAGCGCCCGCGACGCGGTGATCTGCACCGTGCTGATCGCCTTCCTGCTCTTGATCTTCTCAGGCGGCTCGGTGCGCCAGGCGGGGGAGGAGATGGACCCCGGGACCTACCGCGACATCGTGATGGCGGTCGGCGAGCCGGCCGGCTGGGTCGCCGACCAGCTACCGCTCTCCGACATCGGCCACACCCTGACCGGCTGGCTCTCGCCCGACACCGAGTTGGTCGGCGCGACCTTCGAAGAAGGCGCGGTGGCGGGGGCCGGCGGCGGCGCCGTGGGCGGGCCCTCGCCGGTCACGCCGGAATGGTTCGAAGCCGGCGCGCTCGGCGAGCCGCAGCCGAAAAAGCCGCTCGAGACGTTGCTGGTCACCGGCGACTCGCTCTCGACCCCGCTCGACGTCGAGCTCGGCCAGAGCCTCGCCCCCGACGGGGTCGACGTGGTCCGCGACCCGCACCTGGCGACGGGAATCTCCCGCGACGACTTGGTCGACTGGGCGCAGCTCTCGGCCACCCAGGTCGCCGATGACGAACCGGACGCGGTGGTGATCTTCATCGGCGCCAACGAGGGCCTGCCTATGCCCGGCCCCGGCGGCGAAGACGTCTCCTGCTGCGGCCCCGAATGGGCCGCGGTCTGGGCCAACCGGGCGCGGCAGCTGATCGTCAACTACGCGCAGAAAGGCGCCGCCAAGGTCTACTGGCTGACCGTGCCGACCGCCCGCGACCCCGACCGCGCGCCGATCACCGACGCGGTCAACGCCGCCGTCTACGCCGCCGCGGCGCCGATGCGCAGCGACGTCCGCGTCCTCGACATGGGCGCGATCTTCACCCCCGAGGACCGCTTCCGCAACGCGATCGACGTCGACGGCCGCGAGACGATCGTCCGCGAACCCGACGGCATCCACCTCAACGACGCCGGCTCCGCGCTCGCCGCTGAGGAGGTCGAAGCCGCGCTGGCGCGCGACTTCGACTGGTGAGCTGTCGACTTATGCAGCCATAGGGCCGCATAACTCGACACGCCCGATCTAAGTGTTCTGGGTGTAGGTGCTGAGGACTTTCTTGCTGCCCCAGGTGCAGGTGACTTTGGAGCTGTACTGGACGCCGGGCACCGCGTCGTAGCGTTTCTCGGTGCAGGTGTAGTTGCCGACCTTGCGGGTGCACTTGCCCTGCGGCTTGCCGTCCGCGGTGCGGCATTTGTTGAACGCCAGGGTGACGCCCTTGCCCTTGGCGCAGGTCGTCCCCTGCACCTTCAGCGAGGTCACGTAGGAGGCGCCGAGGCTGCGCTGCTCTTTGCTGGTCAGCGTGCAGACGGTCGCCGAGGCGGTCGCCTGCGGCTCACCGGCCGTCGCGCCCGTCGCAATCATGCCCGCGAGCAGGGCGGTGGCAAGTGAGATCCCGATCAGCTTTCGCATCAATCCTCCTCTAGGTGGCCAACCAATTTGGCGGCCAGGGATCCTAGCTCGGTTAATGATGGGGCGAACTTGACGCGGTTGGGCGTTCCTGACTAAAGTCGGAGCGTGGGGTTCGACGTGGCAGGGGTGCGCCGTCGAGGCTGGATCGCGCTCGCGGTCGTGGCCGTTTTCGCCTGCGCTCTCGCCCTGCCGGCCCTGGCCGCGGCGGAAACCTTCACGGTCAACAGCCTCGGGGACGAGGTCGACGAAACCCCAGGCGACGAATTCTGTCTCACCGCCGGCGGGGAGTGCACCCTGCGGGCCGGGATCGAAGAGGCGAACGCGCTGTCGGGGTTCGACGTGATCGGGTTCGACGAAGCTGTGTTCGGAGTCGGTGTCGGAGCGACGATCCCGCTCGCTGATCCGTTGCCGACCATCATCGAATCTCTCGCGATCCAAGGGTCGCGCGAGTGCGAATCCGGCCAGACCAAGCCCTGCGTGGGAATCAGTGGGCCGGCGGGCGAAACCCCGTTGATGGTGCAGGGCACGAGTGAAGTCGAAATCGAACGACTCGCTGTAACCGACGCCGAGGTGGGGATCTCCGTTGAGAGCTCAAGTGCCGTCAAAGTCTTCGGCAACTGGCTTGGTGTAAAGGTGGATGGCACTCCCGGTCCGCTTCAGACCGGGGTCGTGTTCGGACCGGGATCGGACCGGGCTCGAGTCGGGCAACCGAGCGAGGGACAGGGCAACCTCTTCGCGAACAACGGCGCCGCCGGCCTCGTCCTCTTCGGGGCCAGCGAAGCGCGGGTACTCGGCAACCACTTCGGAGTGGGGCCCGACGGCAGCACTCCGGCTCCCAATGGCGAGGACATCGAGGTTGCCTCCGATGCGAGCGGTGAAACCGATGCGGTTGGCAACGAAATCGGCACCCGAGTGAAAGCCGGGCTGGAGGGGGGTCCCTGCGACGATGGATGCAATCTGATCTCCGGCGCGACGGGGGATGGTCTCGATCTTCAGGGGGACGGTGGCGATGAGGCGCCCGCGATCGGCACCGCGGTCGTCGGCAATTACTTTGGCCTGACCGCCGACGGGGCGGCGTCGGCGCCCAACGCCGGGGTCGCGATCCGGGTGGGCGGCGCCGAAGGGACCGTGGTCGGTGGCCCCAAAGCAACTGACGCCAACCGCTTCAGCGGTGGCGCCGCCGCGGTGCAAGCGGGGCCAGGTGCGCCCGACCTCGTGGTCCGTGGCAACCGGGTCGGGGTCAACGGGCTCGACGGGACGGCACCGCCCCCGGCGCAGGGAATCGTCGTCGACTCCAGCGGTCTTGCCAGCCCGGCGGTCGAAGCGATCCTCGCCGGCAATGAGCTGCGGATGGCGGGGGGGACGGGGATCCTGCAGCAGGGCTTCGGCGCCTGGGTTGTCGGCAACGAGATCAGCGGGGCGGCGAATGGGATTCGGGCCAGTGGCGCGGTCGGCGCCCAGGGCAACGTCATCGAGGGCAACTCGGTCAGCGCCAGCACGCTGGAGGCGATCCTGCTCGAGAACGACCTCAACGACGTCGTCGGCAACGTCGTCTCCGGGGCTGGCGCGGCCGGGATCGCGGTGCGCGGCGAAGCGCCCTTCGGGGTCAGCGGCAACGTGATCGGCGGCGACCTGGCAGCCGAGGAGAACGCGATCGTGGGCGCCGCCGGGCCGGCGATCGAGATCGAGAACGCGGAAAACTCGATCACGACCGTGGCGCGAAACCGCGGCTCCGCCAACGGCGGCCGCTTCATCGAGCTGCTGCGGGCCGATCCGGGCGAAGCGAAAGAGCCCAACGGGGGGATCGCGCCGCCCGCGATCTTCAGCGCGACCGGCGTCGGGGCTGTCGGCTCGGGCGAGCCGGGGGCGAAGGTGCGGGTGTACCGCAAGCAGACCGCGGCGGCCGGTGAGATCGCCGAATTCATCGGCGTGGCGACCGTGGCTGAAGACGGCAGCTGGTCCCTGGCTTACGGTGCGCTGCTGCCCCCTGGCACGCCGATCGCCGCCAGTCAGACCAACGGCGAAGGCGGCAGCTCGGAGCTGGCGCTGGCGAGCACCAGCGGCGGCGGCCCGGGGGGGAGCGACCCGGGGCCGGCGGGCGGCGCCTCGGCCCAGGCCGACCGCAAACCGCCCCGGACCGCGATCCTGCGCGGCCCGAAGGCCAAGACCGGCGACCGCATCGCCCGCTTCCGCTTCGCCTCCGACGAGCTCGGGACGAGCTTCCAGTGCAGCCTCGACCGCAAGCGATTCCGCGCCTGCACCTCGCCGTGGCGCTCCAAGGGCCTGCGGCCCGGCAGGCACGTCTTCGCGGTGCGGGCTGTCGACGCCGCCGGCAACGTCGACCCGACCCCGGCGAAGCGGGCGTTCACGGTGCTGCTGGGACGATGAGCTTGCCCCGGTACAACCGCTCACTGCTCATCGCCGCGGTTGCGCTGCTGGCCCTGCTCGTCCCCGCGGGGGCGCACGCCGCGACGGTCGTCAACGGGGATTTCGAGGCCGGCAACCTCAAGGGGTGGCAGAAGAGCGTCGCCACCGAAGCGGGCTCCTGGTTCGCCTACAGGGGGACCAAACCGCCGATCGGCGGCAAACGCCAAGACAACAGCGCCGACCCTGTGCAGGCACCGCCGCAGGGCGAGTTCGCCGCGATCGCCGACGAGGCCAACCCGGACACGCTGATCCTCTTCCAGGACGTCGCGCTCGAGCCCGGCCAGCCGCACCTGCTCAGCCTGCTCGCCTATTACGACAGCTACAAGCCGATCGCGGCGCCGACGCCCGGCACGCTCTCGATCGACGAAGAACAGCTTGGCGGGCAGCGCAACCAGCAGTTCCGGATTGACGTGGTCAAACCCGAGGCCGCGCTTGACTCCCTCGCGCCCGACGACATCCTCGCGACCGTGTTCGCGACCGCGAACGGGGCGCCGACGCGGATGAAACCGACCCGGTTCACGGCCGACCTCTCGGCCTTCGCCGGGCGGACGGTGCGCCTGCGAATCGCGGTGGCGGCGACCGAGGAAGTCCTCAACGCCGGCGTCGACGCGGTCGCCCTGGACGGCAACCGCGGCCCGGGCGCGGCGGGCAAGGCGCGCTTCCGCTTCGGTAAAGCGCGGCCGAGCCGCGATGGCAGCGTGGTTCTGCCGGTGCACGTGCCCGGTCCCGGACTGCTCAGCGCCTCGAAGAAGCGGGTGGTCCGCGCGGTGATCGCGAAAGCGGCGACGGAGAAGACGGTGCGGCTGCGGCTGCGGCCGACCGCGGCGACGATGACGAAGCTCCGGCGGCTCGGCAAGCTCCGAGCCAAGATCCCGGTCGTCTTCCTGCCCGCGAACGAACCACGCGAAGTCGCCACCGCGACGGTCGTCTTCCGGCTCGCCCGTAGGTAAAGCGGCCAGGAACCTTTACAAGAATTGATGTTGAGTTAAGTTAACTCCCTTGATCAAAGAGGTGAGGCGCGGACGGGGATTCAGCGCCCACCCTGACCAACGGGAGGAACACATGAGAGGCGACAAACGGCTGTTGCTGGCCGGTGCGATCGCGGCCCTGGTGCTGCTGGCGGTGCCGGCGCTGGCCCTGGCCGCGGTCTGGAAAGACAAAGGCGTCAACGTGACGAAATTCTCGGAAATGACGCTGTCCGGAGGGGAGCTCTTCGAAATCTCCGAAGGCAACGGGATGAACTGCAAAGTCTCCGCGACGCTGACGACCGAAGGCGGCAGCACCGGAAAAATCAGCAAATGGAGCATCACCGAATGCCCGAAAGGCTTCGGCACCTTCACCAGCTGCACGATGAAAACGGCGGAAGCGAAAGGCCTGCCGTGGACGGTGACCGTGAACGCTTCTGACCTCACGATCACCAACCTGCGGGTCAAACGCACCTTCAACGGCGGCTGCGCGGAAAGCGACAAAACGATCACCAGCACGACAGTGGTCCTGAACACGCCGACCGCGATAACGGCGATGGAATGGAGCGGGACGAACGGCACCTACAAAAACGTCGGCTCGTTCGAAGTGACCCCCTCGGGTACATACGGGATCGGTTAACCGGCGTCCTTTTTGGCTCCGGGCGCGGGCAAACCCCGCGCCCGGAGTACCCTTTTCGCCTTGTCCTCGGCCCTGGCGGAACTGATCGGCGAAGCGCACGCCTTCGAAGACCTCGACCGGTTTCGGGAGGGGATCCCGACCCTGCTGCGCCGCTTCGTGCCCGCCGACCGCGCCTCCTACAACGAGATGGACGACGACCCGCTGGGCTCCTGGTGGACGGTCGACCCCGAGCTCCAGATCAGCTCCGAGCTCGAACAGACCTTCGCCGAGCTGGCCGGTGAAAACCCGGTGCTGAACCACATGCGCCGCACCCGCGATGGCCGCCCCTACCGGATCTCCGACTTCCTCAACCGCGACGAGTACCGGCGGCTGCCGATCTACACCGAGTTCTATCGCCACGTCGGGGTCGAGTACCAGGTGGCCTTTTCCCTGCCCTCGCGGCCACCGGTCGTGATCGGGCTGGCGATGATGCGCTCCGACGCCGACTTCTCCGACCCCGAGGTGGCGCTGCTCGGCGCCGCCCGCCCGCACCTGATCCAGGCCTACCGCAACGCCGAGCTGGCGGCGGCCCGCGAGGCGACGATCGCGGCCCTCGAAGCCCGACTCGAGGACGTCGGCACGGCGGTGATCGTGGTCGACCACTACGGCCGGGTCGACATGGCGACGCCCTCCGGGCGGCGCCTGCTCGACGGCCGCCTCGGCGGCACCGCCGGCCGCCTCGCGCCCGACCTGACCAGGATGCTCGCCGGCCGCCGCGAGCAGAACACCCCGCCCAGCGAGCCGCTCGTGATCGAGGACGAGGGGCGCCCGCCGATCTCCCTGCGCGTCCTCCGCGGCCCCGAAGGCGGCAGCGAGATGCTGGTTATCGAGCCCGAGGAGAGCGGCCTCAGCGTCGCCGCCCTCGAAGCCCTCGGCCTCACCCCGCGCCAGGCCGAGGCCCTGCGCTGGATCTCCCTCGGCCGCCGCGGCCCCGAGGTCGCCCGCCTGATGAAGCTCTCTCCCCGCACGGTCGAGAAGCACCTCCAGGCCGCCTACGCCAAGCTCGGCGTCGCCAACGCCTCCGAGGCGTCGGCCACCGCCTGGGCGGCGGTCGGCGTGCGACTACCCGCTGCGGGCTGATCATCAAGTCTCTACAGAAGAGTTCTTATAACTCGATATAAGTTGAGCAGTTGTCGCCCTGGCAGGGGCGTTCGCAGATCGACACACATATAAGGGGAGAAATCACCACCGTGCCATTCCGCCTCGGCTCTCGTACCGCTGCCCATGTCCTCACTGCCCTAGTGGCAGTCGCGCTTGCAGGCTTGGCGGTGCCTGTGCTGGCCACCGCCGACGGAGAATTCGAAGACCTCGAAGCGCCGAAACTGGCGGCCTTCAGTCTCAGCCCCACCGAAGTCGACGTGAGCGAAAAAGACCAGCAGGTCAAAGTCGTAGCCGAGATAACCGACAACCTCTCCGGCGTTTGGTACGCCGGCGTGGCCATTGCATCTCCTGATGGCAAACAGGGTCAAAGCACGACCCTCCAGCGCGTCGGCGGTACCGACACCGACGCGATCTTCGAAGGGACCCTGACGATCCCCCGCTTTTCGGCTACCGGGAAATGGAAAATCGGCGAGGTCAGCCTGCGCGACAACGCCAACAACTACAGGCCGATCGGTCCTGCGCAGCTGACGGAAGCCGGCTTCCCCGCCTCGATCCAGGTGGACGGGGTCGAAGAATCGGAGGACACCGAGGTACCGGTTCCGACCGGGGTCTCGGTCGAACCGAAAACCATCGACGTCTCCAACTCCGCGCGGACGGTGACCCTGGAGGTCAAAGCTACCGACGACCTTTCTGGACTCAGTGAAGAATCGTACGCGGCGTTTCTCTCGCCCAGCAATAAAGAGAAAATCATCGGCGGGCCGTTCAAATTGGTTGCGGGAACGGCGGCGAACGGGACGTTCCGGTCGACGTTCGCCTTCCCGAAAGGGTCGGAGACCGGGGAGTGGCGGCTGCTCTACCTGCACCTGTTCGACAACGCCGGTCACAACCACGCCTATGAAGAAGGCGAGTTGGCCGAAATGGGGCTGGGAACGAAACTGACGGTCAAAGCCGAAGAACCCGAAGACACGGGGTCGCCGCAGCTGTTCGACCTGACGATCGAACCGGATGAGATCAATACGTCGGTCTCCAAACAACCGGTCTCGGTGGTCATGGACCTCGTCGATGAATCGGGGCTGAGCGAAGCGGCCGTCTTCTTCGAATCGCCGAGCGGGGAATCGTCGGCGTTCGGAGGTGGGCCGAAACTGGTCTCGGGCTCGCCGACGAACGGGTCCTTCGAAGTGGTCGTCACCTTCCCGGCCGGCAGCGAAGCGGGGGAGTGGAAGATCTCCTCGATCGTGCTGGTCGACAAAGTCGGAAACAAAGTGACCCTGCCACGGGGCGAAATCGAAGGGGCGGGGATGCCGGTCACGGTCACCGTGGTCGGCCAGCCGCCGGTCGTCTCCGGCATCAGCCCAGGCTCGGGCCCGGAAGCCGGAGGGACGGAAGTGAAAATCAGCGGCAGCGGCTTCGCGGGCGCCACCGAAGTGCGCTTCGGATCGAAATCGGTGCCGTTTGAAATCGCCTCCGCCGGCTCGCTCGTCGCGATCGCTCCGCCCGGCATTGGCACGGTCGGTGTGAGCGTGACGACGCCCGGTGGCATCAGCGAACCGGGTCCGGGGGCGCAGTTCACCTACCGGCCGCCAGTCTCGCTCAGCAGTTCGCCGAACCCCTCGGTGCACGGGCAGAAAGTGACCTTTACGGCGAAAGTGGAACCGGAAGCGCCCGGCGCTCCGACGCCGCTCGGCACCGTCGCCTTCGTCGACGGGACGAACACGCTCGGCGTCGCCAACCTGAGCAAAGGCGTTGCCACGCTCAGTCTCAGCTCCCTGGGCGCGGGCAAACACGCGGTCGTTGCCCAGTACAGCGGTGACTCCACCTTCGGCTCCGGGAGCTCGAAAGCGGTGGAGCAGGTCGTCGCCAAGGCGAGCACCGAAGTCGTCATCGCCAGCACCCTCAACCCGGCGCCCTTCGGGACGACGGCGACCCTGAAAGCGACCGTCAAAGCGCTCGCACCGGGGGCCGGGACGCCGGCCGGCACGGTCACCTTCCGTGAGGGCGAAACGGTTCTGGGCACGGTCCAACTCGCCGGCGCCAGTGCGACCTACCCGCTGAAATCGTTGCCTGCTGGCGAACACGTGATCAGCGCGACCTACAGCGGCGACGCCAACAACGGGCCGGACGAATCGAACGAACTGATTCAGGTGATCGTTAAAGCGACGACCACGACCAACCTGGTGAGCGCGCTGAACCCCGCGCCCTATGGCTCCTCGCGGACGCTCAAGGCGACGGTCAAAGCGGTGCCCTCGGGCGGCGGCACGCCGACCGGGACGGTCACCTTCCGCGAGGGCGAAACCGTGCTCGAGACCGTCCCGCTCGAAGCCGGGGTGGCGAAATACGCGTTCAAAGCGCTGCCGACCGGCGAACACGCGATCACCGCGACCTATGACGGCGACGCCGACTACGCGACGAGCGCCGACGAAGTCACGCAGGCGATCGTCAAAGCGAGCACCACGGTGACCCTGACCAGCACGAGCAACCCGGCGCCGAACGGGTCGACCGGCAGCCTCAAAGCGACCGTCAAAGCGGTCGCCCCCGGCACCGGCACGCCGACCGGGACGGTCACCTTCCGCGAGGGGGAAACCGTGCTCGCCACTGTCCCGCTCGCGTCCGGGGCGGCGAAATACTTCTTCAAACCCCTGCCGCCCGGCAGCCACGAGATCGTCGCCACCTTCGGCGGCGCGGCCAACTACGAGCCAAGCGAAGGCTCGATCACCCAGGTGATCTCGCCCTAGCTGGGACTACTCCGCGACCCCGGCCAGGGGCAACAGCTCCGGCATCGCCTCGATCACGTGGTCGGGGCCGGCGGCCGTCGCCTCCTCGGGGTGGAAGCCGAAGCTGACCGCGACGGTGACGGCGCCGGCGCCCTGGCCGGCGAGGATGTCGTTGGGGCCGTCGCCGACGAAGAGGGTGCGGGCGGGGTCGGTGCCGAGGCGGCGGATCACCTCGATCACCGACTCGGGGTCGGGCTTGGCGGCCTTGACCTCGTCGCCGCTGATCTCCTCGTCGAGGAACTTGCCGATCCCGGTGCGCTCGGCTTCGAGGTCGAGCCGGACCCGGGCCTTCGAGGTGGCGACGCCGATCTTCAGGCCGGCGTCGCGCAGGCGCTGCAGGGTCTCCAGCGTGCCGGGGAAGGGCTGCGCCCGCTCCGCGCGCAAGACGTATTGGGGGTGGAAGGCGGTGGCGATCCGCTGCGCCAGCTCCGCGTCGCCCTCGGCGATCAGCGCGAAGGCGTCTTCGCCGCGCAGCTGGATGATCATCTCGGTCTCCTCGTGGGTGCTCGGGTAGGTGCGGCCAAGCACCTCCTCGGTCGTCGCCTGGAAGGCCTCGACCAGGACCGCCCTGGAATCGACCAGGGTCCCGTCCCAGTCGAAGACGACGGCCTCGATTGGCCCGTTGTCCACTTTCGCTCCGATGCCGGCGAGTGTACGTTTCCGCCGATGCTGATCGACGGGAATCCGCTGGCCGACCCGTGCGGACCTCTAAACGAGCTTCTGCTTACCGGTCTGGGCGCCCCGGACGAGCTCGCGATCGTCTCTGCCGACAAGGCCCTGAGCTGGCGTCAGCTGGAGGAGGAGAGCGACCGGCTGGCCGGCGGCTACCGGGGGCTCGGGCTGGCGCCCGGCGACCGGGTCGCCTCGCTGATGCCGAACCGGGTCGACCTCGTCGTCCACTATCTGGCCTGCTTCAAGGCGGGGCTGGTGGCGACGCCCCTCAACTACCGCTACACCCACCGCGAGATCGACCACGCGCTGGCGGTCAGCGGCGCCAAGCTGCTGCTCGCGCACGAGGAGCGGGTCGAGGACGTGACCGGGAGCGAGCTCGCCGGGGACCTCGAGCTGGGGACGGTCTACTACGCCGACGGGGTGCCGCTGCCGTTCGGCGAGCCGCTGCCGGCGACCGAGTTCGACCCGGCCGATCCGGCGGCGATCTTCTTCACCTCGGGCAGCACCGGCCCGGCCAAGGGCGTCACCCACACGCGCGAGACCCTGCGCTGGATGATCGCCAGCGCCGTCGCCGCCTTCGAGCTGAGCGAGAAGGACGTCTTCCTGCCCGGCTCCTCGATGTCCCACATCGGCTCCTTCCTCTGGGCGCTCTCGACGCTCTCGGCCGGCGGCCGGGTGGTCGTCGCGCGGACGATCGACGCGCACGAGATCCTGCCGCTGCTGCGCGAGCAGAAGCCGACCGTGCTGGCGATGATCCCGGCCGCGCTCTCGGCCCTGATCCACGACCACGACCTGCAGCCGCACGACTTCGACTCGCTGCGGCTCTGCCGGGCCGGCGCCGACAAGGTCTCGACCGAGCTGCTGCACGAGTTCGCGGCCGCCGCCGGCTTCCCGATCGTCGAGGGCTACGGGATGACCGAGGTCGGGATCGCGACCCTGAACCCGCCCTCGGGGGAGATCAAGCAGGGCTCGATCGGGGTGCCGATCAGCGGCTTCCGGATCGCGATCCGCGACGAAGACGGCAACCCGGTCGAAGACGAATCGGTCGGGCGGATCTGGATCCACACCCGCAGCCGCATGGCCGGCTACTGGGAGGCGCCCGACGCGACCGCCGAGGTGGTGATCGACGAGTGGCTCGACTCCGGCGACCTCGCTCGCGCCGACGAGGACGGCTACCTCTGGTTCTTCGGCCGCAAGAAGCAGGTGATCGTCCACGACGGCTCCAACATCAGCCCCTACGAGGTCGAGGGCGCCCTGGTCGAACACCCGGCCGTCGCCCTGGCCGGCGCGGTCGGCGTCCACGACGAAGTCCACGGCGAGAACGTGCGCGCCTACGTGACCCTGGAGCAGGGGGCGGAGAAGCCGACCAGCGCCGACCTGATCGTCTTCGCCCGCGACCGGATCGGCTACAAGGCGCCCGAGGAGGTCGTCTTCCTCGAGCAGATGCCGCTCAACCCGACCGGCAAGATCGACCGGGTCAGCCTCAAGAAAATGGCCGAGGACCACCTGCACCCGCACGGGCTCGAGTCCCCCTAAACCACGAATAGCGCGGTCAACTGCGGACTCACGGGTAAGGGGGGTCCGGAAAGTTTGGTGTCGGGCTTTGGGGTCGGCCCCGATGTGCGGGGGCGCTTTTGCGCGGAAGCTGCGAGTCGTTCGCAAACCGCACCCGCAAAGGGGAGAAAAATGACCCGCAACAACGCAGTCTCGGATCGCAACCTGAACCTGGTGGCGCTCGCCGCCTTCGCCGCGATCCTCGCTCTGGCCTTCCTCCTGCTCGCCGGCCCCGCCGTGGCCGCCGGCAAGAAGAAGAAAGCCGACAAACCGTGGAACAACCCGAACAAGGCAGTCGAATACGTCGGCGAGACCGCCTCCGGGCACGAGATCAAATTCACCTTCAAGAAGAACGCGCTCTGGGACGTGACCTCGGGGATCTCGGTCTCCTGCATCCCGATCCAGGGCAGCGGCCCACCGAGCGGCGGCGTCGAACTCTTCGACTACTCCGGCTACGTGCCGTTGAACCCGCAGGGCGAGGACTTCGAATTCATGAAGAAAGTCTCCGTCTACTACAACGAAGTCACCGTCAAACACACGCTGGCGAGCTCGATCAATCGCAGGAGCGGGACGATCCGCGGCACCCAGCGGATGCAGTTCTCCTACTTCCTGCCGCAGTTCCCGATGCCGAAATTCGCGATCTACAGCTGCCTGGCCGAGGGCTCGTTCGTCGCCAAGCCCGTGCTCAGCCCGGGCGGGAAGGTGAAGTAGCGAGCAGCAGGTCGCAGTAGCCGTCGGCGATCTGCTCCGGGCGCAGCCGGCCCTGCGGGCGCAGCCACTGGGGTGAGTAGTTGACCATCCCCAGCAGCGCTCGCAGGGCGAGCCCACGGTCGGCGAAGCGCATCGAGCCGTCGGCCTCGCCGCGGGCGAGGACGTCGTCGAGGATCTGCTCGAACTCCTTGCGCTGGGCGCGCACGCCCGACCAGCGCGGCTCGCGCTCGATCACGTGGCGCTCCTGGGCGAAGACCAGCATGTGGTCGAGGTGGGTGGCGATGTGGGCGAGCCAGACCCGCAGCAGGGCGCGCAGCTGCTGCTCGGGCGCGCTTTCGCCGGCGACGATCTCGCGCGCCTGGGCCAGCAGGGGCTCCAGGAGCTCGTCGCAGATCGCGATCAGCAAGTCGTCCTTACCGTCGATGTAGTGGTAGAGCCCGCCGGCGGCGAGCCCGGTCGCCTCGGTCAGCTCCGCCATCGAGGTCGCCTGGAAGCCGCGCTCGGCGAACAGCTTGGCGGCGTCGGCGACGACCTGCTCGCGGCGGCGGTCGTAGCGCGCCCGCAGCGCGGGCCGGGTCGGGGGAGAGGCGCCTGCCATCGGCGAAAGGTAGCGCAGGAACCGAACGTTCCCTCGAAATTAGAACGTTCATTCGGTATAACTCCCGGCCATGGACTTCGAGCTAAGCGACGAGCACCGTCTGATCCAGTCAACCGTCCGCGACTTCGCCCGCCAGGAGGTCGCGCCGATCGCCGAGGAGATCGACCGCGAGAAGCGGTTTCCCTACGAGATCGTCAAGAAGCTCGCGGATCTGAACCTGATGGGGATCCCCTTCCCCGAGCAGTACGGGGGCGGGGGCGGCGACTCGCTCGCCTACGCGCTCGCGGTCGAGGAGCTGACCCGGGTCGACTCCTCGGTGGCGATCACGCTTTGCGCCCACACCTCGCTCGGCACCCAGCCGATCTACCTGTTCGGCAACGAGGAGCAAAAACAGGAGTGGCTGCCGAAGCTCTGCGGCGGCGAGGTCCTCGGGGCCTTCGGCCTGACCGAGCCCGAAGCCGGCTCGGATGCGGGCAACGTGAAGACGACCGCGAAGCTCGACGGCGGCGAATGGGTGATCGACGGCGCCAAGCAGTTCATCACCAACGCCGGCACCGAGATCTCCGGCGTCGTCTGCATCACCGCCCGCACCGGCCCGGAGGAGATCTCCAACCTGATCGTCCCCAACGGCACCCCCGGCTACGAGCAGGGCGAGCCCTACCGCAAGATGGGCTGGAACGCCTCCGACACGCGGCCGCTCACCTTCACCGACTGCCGGGTTCCGCAGGAGAACCTGCTGGGCCCCGCCGGCAAGGGCTTCGTCCAGTTCCTGCAGGTGCTGGACATCGGCCGGATCGGGGTCGCGGCGATGGGCGTCGGCCTCGCCCAGGGGGCGCTCGACGAAGCGCTCGCCTACGCCAAGGAGCGGCGCGCCTTCGGCAAGCCGATCTCCAAGTTCCAGGCGATCCAGGCCAAGCTGGCCGACATGGCGACCGAGATCGAGGCCGCCCGGCTGCTGGTCTACAAAGCCGCGCGCCAGAAGGACCGCGGCGAAAACTTCAGCCTCACCGCCGCCCAGGCGAAGCTGAAGACCGGCCGCCTCGCGGTCCGTTGCGCCGAGGAGGCGGTCCAGATCCACGGCGGCTACGGCTACATCGAGGAGTACCCGGTCTGCCGCTTCTACCGCGACGCGAAGATCCTCACGATCGGCGAGGGCACCGACGAGGTCCAGCAGATGGTGATCGCCCGCGCGCTCGGCGCCTGACGCGGCGATGGGCAGCTGC
>Ga0081539_10002085_pt1 | contig 29876 bp, 33 predicted proteins | sample TabmetS4T2R2_FD_71023 | JGI IMG/M metagenome (GOLD analysis project Ga0081539, IMG submission 71023) | Tabebuia heterophylla rhizosphere microbial communities from the University of Puerto Rico - S4T2R2 | ecosystem: Host-associated > Plants > Roots > Rhizosphere ... | reverse complement strand
AAGCACACTTCTTTAACAGGGTGAACCCGGCCGCTCCATTCACGCGAAACGGGTCTGTCCTGGCGCTCGGGCTGCGACCAGATCGGCTTCATCGCACTTCTGCGGGTTGTCGCTGATCAGGCGGTTATGGCGCGGCTCGCAGGTAACGAGCCGATCGACCAAGTGCCGGGCAATGGCGCTCGCGAGAGCGGGCCGGGGCTGGCCTCGAGGGGTGAGGTAAAGCGGCCGGCCCGGGTGGCGGCGGCGCAGGGCGCGCAGCTGGGCCCGGAGCGCTTCGCCCTCGGTTGCAAAGCGGACGTGGCCCTGATGATTTCCCTCGTGGTCCATGCTCCCCAGGACGCTTTCCCCGGTGTGGAGATCGAGCGCGGCGTAGAGTGGCGTTTTTGTTCTTCTTTTCATGGCTTGCTTTTTAGCCGCGTTCCCCGCTAGACTCGCGGCTTAAATGCAACCCCAATTAAAGACGACTCAGCGAACCCCGAAAGCATTCGGGGCTGTACGCTCCACTGTTTGAGATGACTTCCACACTGCCATTCCCAGCGACGCCCGGTTCCGTCCGCCGTCGCTCATCTTGTTCTCGTTAGGCTAAGAAAACTGACTTTATGCCCGAAGAGCTTCCATTCCGATTCTCATTTCCGGAATTGCCACCACCCGGAGCTGAAGCAACGACGGTAGAAGAGGGTATACAAAGTTTGCTTAAGAAACTCGATGCAAGCGGTGGCAAGTGCCTTGATTCGTTGGTGAATCTTGCAGAGCTGTACCAAGGGGGTTGGGAGTTTGACAAGGCGTCAGAGTGTATGCAGCGGTTCATCGAGCTCACTGACGATCCCGAAAAACTTGGCGTCGGACATCTAGCACTCGGATCGATTGAAGAATCGAGAGGCGATTATGCCGCTGCTGCCCAGCGCTATCGGGTGGCACTTGCAATGGAACCGTGTTCCACCCCAACGTGGTATTTCATTCACAACAACCTTGGGTATTCGTTGAATCAGCTTAAGGAGTATTCTTCAGCCATTCCATATTTACAGAAAGCATTGGAAATCGACCCGGGTCGGCCAAACGCCTACAAGAATTTGGGACTAGCCTACGAGGCCCTGGGTGAGCTTGAGAAGGCGGCGGAGCTGTTTATCGCCGCAACCCAGGTCAACGCCGCAGATTCTCGATCACTAAAGCACTTGATTTCACTCGTGGAGGCCAACCCGGCCCTTGAAGTCGATATCCCCAACTTGCGAGAGCGAATCGAGGCTTGTGAAAAAGCGGTGGCGGTTGCCAGACAACATAAGCCGGATTTCGACAAGTACTGGGATCAACTGCGGGCGGACCAACTACGGCTGACGCAGAAGCGAAAATGGTGGCAGTTCTGGAAGCGCCGAACAGATGCAACCAAGGACTAACCAGTTGGATGCCCGTGAAAGCCTAACTAAGCGATCGAGCCGACCGCGAGCCGCCGTACTATTCCGCTTTATATGAGTTTAATCTCTCAACCCGCAGCGACGCGCGCTCTCGCTCGCGGCAGCTCATCTTGTTCTCGTTAGGCGTCATTCCCACGCGAACATCAAAAGAATATGATCTACAAAGTTAAAGCAAAAGTCATTGAAGCAACGATTGGCGAGTTCTACCGCAAACTTGCTGATGGGACGGTTGCCAAACAACGCCCCGACGGAGAGGAGATTACCGACTCCATGAAGAGAGCTGTGCTGACGGCTCCGGGCGTGGCCGAATGGTATGAGAAGTGTTTTTGCCCAACTCCCTTGCAGCATGAGCGCCGGACGCAATACGATTTCTACTTTACCGACATGACGACATCGGAGGCAGAAGCCTACGGCGACATCAAGGGCGAATCGCTATGGGACTACATGGCTTCAAAGGCCGCCTAGCTATCACATCACTTCAACCAATGACGCCTAACCCCTATGAAGAATGTCAAGGGGTGAGTAGTAATAAGGTATGATTACATGGGTAGTGGATGGGCGTTGAAGGTTGAGGTTAGGCTTTGGGAACGCATCCGCTTCCTTGACCGCTAAAGTTATTTCAGCGGCTGATACTCCTATCCGTCTCGCAAGCGCGGGACAATGTGACTTATGCCGTCGGGCTGAAGCGGAACGTGGGCGCGGTCCAATCTATCGCGACGAAGCTCGTCGTTTAACGGTTCCGGTTAGGCCCCGGACTCGCGCCACGTTCCAAAGCATTTATTGGTTAGTTAACTGTTCCCCTCGAACTGATTCTCCTTTCTTCTCTAAACGGTGAAGCTTAAGTCTTCTACGGTGCAACGGCCGGTATGCAGCCGCCACAGGTCCACGGCCAGATGGCGCGCCACGGCCACGATCGCTTTTTTGCGCACGGCGCCGAGGGCGCGGGAGCCTTTAGCCAGGATGGCGAGGCGTTTTTTTACCGGTGGATATTGCCGCTGGAAGCGCACCATGCGCCAGGCACACTCCACCAGCGCGGCACGCACTCGCGGGTTGCCACGTTTGGTCACGCTCCCCGGGATGCGTTTGCTGCCACTGGAGCGCTCCCCGGGGCATAACCCAGTGTAAGAACTAATCGCACGGCGGTTAGGGAACCGATGCCAGTCACAGATCTCGCGGGTGAGCACGACGGTGGTGAGTTTGCCCAGACCGCGCGGGATCGTAGCCGGCGCCGCCGCTTCCAGCTGGCTGCTCAAGGCCCTCACCTGCTCCTGCAAGGCCAGGAGAGCAGGCCGGTAGACTTCCAGGCGCACCTGCACCCACTCTGGCAGGAGCTTGCTCAGCCGGCTCCAGGGTCTGTTTCTTCCACCAATGGGCCGGAGCCGGCAGCGCGTGGTTGATCAAGAGCGCGCGTCCCTGGGCTTCGAGCTTCTGTCGGTGATGGACTAATTGCTCGCGCTGGCGCGAGACGTGGCGCGCCTGTTCTTCCTCTTCGCTCGGCACCCGGATCACCGCCAGCTCCCGCGTGTTGCCTTCACAGTAACGCGAGAGCCGCTGGCACAAGGTGGTCGCATCGCGCGGATCGGTCTTCACCCCCGTGCTTTGCTCGTCGAGTTTGCGCGGCGCAATGACATAACAGTGCGCCCCGGCCGCCACCAGTTGCCGGTAAAGGCCGAACCCGAAGCCGCACGCTTCGTAGACTACGTGCACCTGGTGCCCAGCCCGCAGCAAGCTCTCCACCCAGGGCACAAACTCCCTGGGCGCAAAGCGCCGGGCCGCCTTGGGCAGGAGATGATCGTATTGCGCTACGGCCACGTAAAGCCGGGCATGGACATCCAATCCGATCTTGATGATCGCACCGGAACGTTTTACTTTACCAACGGCCGCCTCGCGTGAGCCGGCCCCTTCGTTTTGAACGATTGTTTTATTCATAAGCGGGTGAGTTTAAACCGCTCACCCGCTTCCCTTCATGCCATCTAGTCGGTGGAGCGAACGGCGACCCGCCTTGTCTCCACGCGCGGAGTAGCTACGATGTCTTCCATGTTCTCCACCCTCGCTCTCGGTCGCCGTCGCTCACCTTGTTCTCGTTAGGTCTCATGCGTCCGCTGTTTGTTAGCCTCGTATTTGCAGCCGTAGCAGCGGCCGCACCGGCCGCTGTTTTCGATTATCCGGTAAGCTGTAGGAAGTACGATGCTACGTTCCGGAAGACCTTTGACGAGCGCAGTAAGCTTGTTGGAGCACGAATTGTCGTCACAGATCGAGACAAGCAGACGATTTTCGAGGGCGACTTAGCTATGGACGTTCGCAGCGCCCGCTGGACACCGGACGAGCGCTATCTCATCATCACTGGGATTAATGGCGCTGGACATTCGCCGTGGCACTTTTTTGTCGATATTTTCTCTGTCGCCGCGCATGAAATACGTGAGATCGACGATTCCGATGGCCCCCCCATTGTCAGTTCCGAGATTTTCTGCCAGCAGCCCAACACTATTATTCTCATCGGCCACACCTTCGCGCACGAGGTTAGTGCTCCCGACGATCCCGTTCTACTACGCTTTAACTTGGACGAGATATGGCCGAAGCTTAAAAAGACCTAACCCGGCGATGGAGCTGACGCCGGGCCGTCGTACTACCCAGTTTTCAGATGACTAAAACACTTCGACTTGCAGCGACGCCCGCTCTCTCCCGGCGCAGCTCATCTAATTCTCGTTAGGTCTATGCTGACGCGTTCGTTTGCGCCTGTTTTCGTCGCGGTCGCCCTCGCTTTCGCGAGCGCGACCACTCGCGCCAAGGAGGTGCCGCAATTTCTGTCCGAGCCGATCATTCCCGCTAAGCGTGACCTGTACTACAGAATTCTCGATCGAAAACTGCTCCAAACACCGCAGGATCTCGGCCGAATGACGATGCGTCCTTCCTTCGAAGGTGAACTCGCTGTGTCCGTGTACGCGTGCTCACCGGATGCATTTCGCGTCACCGTGACCGAGGCCGCAAAGAATGTTTGGTACTCCCTCACTCCCAAGCAGCAAGGTATCAATGCTCCTCCAGACTACGGGAACAAGCGCGACACCAGCGGCCAAATCCCGGTAAAGCGAATTGACCTTGATATAGATCGCGAGCTGGCGCTCGCGATCCAGAAGACATGGCAGGCAATGCTGGCCCGAGACCCTCTCCCCGATCCCGATGCCGAGCGTTACATTAGTGTTGACGGCTATAGTGCCGAGTTCGCTGTCCGAATGCCCAACGGCAGACTGATTGTGCGTGAGACCACCAATCCACATGGTCCGCCCGCTACTCTCTTCGTGCAGGTTGGAATGCTCTTGGCCGACTATTGTCGCGCACCACAAAAAGAGCGAGCATTCCGCCGTAAAGAACTGTTGAAAGGATTGCGATATGTCCTGCGATTAGCGCAAAAGACCTAACCATGCGATGGAGTTCTTAATCAAGGAAAAAAGATATAGTTCCCCCCCGAACCCCGACCGGGTTTTTTTCCGGCTGGGGTTTGTGTCGATCGCGCCTCGCTTAGTGGACGGGGCTTAGTGGGCTCGAGGGTGAGCTTGGGAGCTTGAAGGGCAAACCGGAGAAGGGAGGCCGAGGGCTTGGATGACGATGGTGTTTCCTCCATGCAGGTTCTTGGGCGTCCTGGCTTGGGCTGCCGCCGGCGCCATGGTCATGGCGGGGAAGCACACTTCTAAGAGGGTGAGCCCGGGCGGCTCCCTTCACGTGAACCGGGTCGCGCCGCACAAAGAGGGTAGTCATGGGTTGGCTTCACCCAACAGGGGTGCCAGCGTTCCAGGCGTCTCCGGGGGACAAGTCTTCTTTTCCGGAGACTCAACAAGTGCCGGTACAGCAACTTTCCACAATCTCGGTGGACTATGAGCGGGGCTGCGGGAGGGGTGGTCGTCTTCGAGGCCCATTCCAATGCAGCGCAGCGCACAATGACTAACGGAGGAGGGAGGTTAGAATTCAACCTACAACTACACCTTCAAGGGCAACCGGAATCGAGTGCGCACCGACCTGGTGATAACCAACGGAGTGACGATCAATGGCGGCGCGATAGCAATCAGCTCCAGCAGTCAGGACCGAATGAGGCGCGGCACGGTCATGACCGTGATTAACAATACAAGCGCGAGTCCGATCAGCGGGACATTCAGTAACCTGCCCGATGGCGGAATTGTGAACGTGAACGAAAACAATCTCCAGGCGAGCTACTCGGGCGGCGACGGCAACGACCTCACCCTCAGCGTCGTGCCGTAACACGGGCCTCTGGGCTGTCGCGTCGCGCGAGCTTCCAGCTTGCAGCCAACACCCGCGCAAATAGGATGCTCGCGTTACTGACTGCGTGCCATCACACCGGCCGCGCGCCTGCTTGGCGTGTTAGGCGAAGAGCTCGCTCTGCGGGCCCATCGGGGGCTTCAGCCCCAGTTTTCGGTAGGCGTTAGGCAACGCCACTCGACCTTGCGGAGTGCGTTTGATGTAGCCTTCCATAATCAGATACGGCTCGTTCACCTCTTCCAGAGTGCCGGCTTCTTCCCCCACCGCCACGGCTAACGAGTTTAACCCCACCGGGCCGCCGTTGAATTTGTGGATCAGTGTTTCCAGAATCCGCTTGTCCCATTGATCGAATCCATCGCGGTCGATCTCGAGCATGGTGAGGGCCTTGTCCGCCAGCTCGGCGGTGATTTTGCCCTCCGCCTTCACCTGAACGTAATCGCGCACCCAGCGCAACAAGTTGTTCGCCGTCCGCGGTGTTCCCCGGGTACGAGCGGCGATCTCGGCCGCGCCTTCCGCGTCGATTTCCACGCCTAACAATCCCGCACTGCGCAGGATGATCTTCTGCATTTCCTCGGCGGTGTAATAGTCGAGCCGCGCGGTCATGCCAAAGCGCGAGCGGAGCGGACCGCTCAGCATCCCCGAGCGGGTGGTTGCGCCGACGAGTGTGAACTTCGGCAGACGCAATTGCAGGCTGCGCGCCTGCGGTCCCTGGTCGATGATGATGTCGAGTTTGTAGTCTTCCATCGCGGGATAGAGGTATTCCTCGATTGCCGGCTGGAGCCGATGGATCTCGTCGATGAAGAGGACGTCGCCTTTTTCCAGGCTGGTCAAAACGCCGGCCAGCTCTCCGGCTTTCTCGATGACCGGTCCGCTCGTGCTCTTGATGTTGACCTTCATCGCGTTGGCGATGATGTGGGCGAGGGTGGTTTTGCCCAGGCCGGGCGGCCCGCTAAAGAGGATGTGCTCGAGGACGTCGTTGCGTTTCTTCGCCGCCTCGACCAGCACCTCGAGCCGCTCACAGACTTTCCTCTGGCCGGTAAACTCGCTGAACATCGGGGGGCGCAGCGAAATCTCGAAGGAGGGGTCGGGTGCGGTGGGATTCATGGCAACCAATCAACCGCGGATTGCGCGGATGTCACGGATAAGAAACTGACCGCGGATTACGCGGATAGCGCGGATGAGAAACGAACCGCGAATTAGACGGATAGCAGAGATAAGAAACAGGATGGCAGGCTGCCTCCTTTCCATTCGCGAAATCCGCGTAATCCGCGGTTCAAATCAAAGATCGTTTGTCGGAACCAATTCGTGAAATCCGTGTAATCCGTGGTTCAAATCAGAGATTCTTTGTCAGAACCAATTCGGTTCCGCGCCGACGCAGGATGTAATCGACCTGGTCGAACGCATTGCGAATGAGATGGAGGCCGAGCCCGCCCGGCCTGATCAGATCGGCCGGACGATTTGGCATTCCCCCGGGGGGCGCCTGAGTGCCGTAGTCGCGCAGGCGGACGCAGACCGCGTCGGCTTTTCCCTCGAGGGAGAGAGAGATCGGCTGATCGTCGCGCAATTGGTAGGCGTGCCGGATGATGTTGGTGCAGGCTTCGTCGACTCCCAGGACCATGAGGGTGCGCTGGCGCTCGGAAAAAGGAAACTTTTCGAGAAACCGGCGCACGCATTTGCGCATCAGGGCGAGGTTACCGGTATGACTCGAGAAGTCGATCTGCTCTTTCGTCTTTTTCTTCATCGGCACGGGTCGCGCCTAACGAATCCGGAGTCCATCTGGCAGGCAAGCTGGCAAAGTTTCCCTCGCCTTTCAACGACTTTTCGTCTTGGGAAAGGCAGATTGTCGCGACCCGGCGAGGCCACGGCCATCCTGGCCGGGCCTTTTGCAGCCCGTTGGCCCGGGCTGGCAATTAATCGCCCGGCGTGCACTGTTTCCCGCATGTGGAAATCCTTCCTTGCCCTTTTTCTGTGTAGCGCGCCCGTTCTCGCGCAGGAGCAGCAGCCAACCGCCTACGAAGCGATGCGCCTCGTTGGCCAGCAGAACCGCGAGTATGTCAATCACATCCTCTCGGTCGTGGGAACGAATGGAAATCCTCAGCCGGCGAGTTGGAAAATCCTGATCGACGATCCGCAGGCCCGCGGCGGGGTGCGGGAGTTTGAAGTGGGCGAGGGCCGCATCTTGTCGGAGCGAACGCCGTTGCGCTCTGCGGTTGCGGGTTCGTTAGGGCAGACGATCGACACGGCGAAGCTCAACCTAGACTCGAGCGGCGCCTATACCCTGGCGGAACAGACTGCGGCTTCTTCCCATATCGGTTTCGGCACGGTCGATTACCTCCTCCGCAACGATGAGCGGGGCAACCCGATCTGGCGGATCTCCCTCGTCAGGCAATCGGGCGAACCGGCGGGCACGATTTTTATCGGGGCAAATCACGGCACCGTCACCCGGACCGAAGGCATGTTCGCGGGTGGCGACGAGCAACTGGCAAGGAGCGATGAGGGTGAGAATCCCGACCGCGAGTACCCTCAGGAGGAGAGCGACCAAAGTGATGCGGACAACCCTGACGACGAGAACATCGTCAAGCGGCGAATCAAGCAAACCTTCTACCACGTGCGCGACGACGTGAAGCGGACCTTTTACAAGGTGCGCCGTTCCTTCATCGATTTCTTCCGCGATCATTAATGCTGATGTTGTAGCCCGGGGGCGGCGACCCCGGCCGCCTCTTCCGCTGCATGGCACCCCCCCCAGCGGGGGTCAACGCCCCCGGCTATAACCGCTGCCACGGGGCAGGACGGCAAGACGCATTTCTTGCAATCTCAACGGCCCGCCCCGAAAATGGGCGGGATGAATCAGGAACCGGCCCAAGCCGCCTGGAGCAACGTCAGCTACGGCTGGCAGCAGCTTTACGGCAGCTTCGAGGAACAAGGCATCAGCATCGAGTGGCACGATTTCCAGACGAGCCGGCCGCTTGATTGGGCGGAAAGCTTCCGTCCGCGCAGTGTCGAGTTTTGTCTCAATCTCGATGGGCGCGGTGCGGTTGTTCGCGGAAACGCGACGCACGACTACGGGCCGAGCAGCTCGGGGTATTATGCGATCGGCGAGGAACCGCTCCAGGCCACGCGGCAGGCGCACGATCGGCATCGCTTCGTGACCCTGGAATATTCGCGGGAACATTTGCAGCAGCAGTTCGCCTCCTCGGAGGGCGATCTCACGCCGTCTATGCGCGAGGTCATTTTCCCAAGAAAAGCACAGAGCGTCGTCTCCACCCCGCAGCCGATGACGGCCGAGCAACGGGCGATCGTGGCCAGCCTCGCCCAACCGCCGGTGCCGAAAGCCGCCCGCATTCTCTGGTATCAAAGCAAGGCGCTCGAGCTGCTCGCCCACTTCCTTTTCGAACCGAAGGATCCGGAATTCTTTTGCATGCGACAAAAACGGGTCGCACGCGACCGGGTGATGCGAACCAAGGAATTGCTCCTGCGCGACCTGGCCAACCCGCCGACCCTCGAGATGCTCGGGCAGGAAGTGGGTTGCAGCCCGTTTTATCTGAGCCGCATTTTTTCGCGCGAAGTCGGGCTGACGATTCCGCAATTTCTGCGCAACGCCCGGATGGAACGCGCCGCGGAGCTTCTCCGGAGCGGCCGCTACAACGTGACCGAAGCCGCGACGGAAGTGGGCTATTCGAGCCTGAGTCATTTCAGCAAAGCCTTTTGCGAGACGATCGGTTGTTGTCCGGTCCTCTATCCGGCGGCGAAACACATTCTGCTCGATCGTTAGGCGAAAGTGAGCACTGCCGCCCTCAGCGCCGGAGAGCGACGCTCCGGCTTTTTCCTTTTGCCGACTCGCACCCTCTGGGAGCGCGAGATCGTGCGCTTCTATCGCCAGCGCAACCGCATCATCGGGGCGCTGCTGTCGCCGCTCGTTTTCTGGTTCGTCATTGGTTCGGGGATTGGGCCGTCGTTTCGCACCGGCTCTGCGCCTGACGGGATCAGTTATCTCGAATACTTCTACCCGGGAACGCTGATCCTTATCATGCTCTTCACCGCCATCTTCTCGACTATTTCGATCATCGAAGATCGGCGGGAAGGTTTTCTTCAGTCCGTGCTTGTCGCGCCGATCTCTCCGGGTGCGGTTGTCTGCGGGAAAATCCTCGGCGGCACAACCCTCGCGATGTTGCAGGGGCTGATCTTTCTTCTTCTCGCGCCTTTCGCCGGGATTCATCTTTCGCCGGAGCGCTTCCTGGTTTGTCTCGGCACCCTTTTTGTCGTCGGCTTTGGGCTGACCGGTCTCGGTTTTCTTGTCGCCTGGCCGATGGAATCGACCCAGGGCTTCCACGCCATCATGAATGTTTTTCTCATCCCGCTCTGGCTCATGTCCGGGGCATTGTTTCCGGCGACCGATCCGCATTCGTGGGTTTTCTGGGCGGTGCATGTCAACCCGGTCAGCTACGGAGTCGCGGCCATGCGGCGGGCCCTCTACGCCGGCGAGCCGGGGGTGGCGCATCTTCCGAGTTTCGCCTTGTCGTTAGGTGTATCCGCCGTCTTCGGGTTAATCATGTTTGCGCTCGCGTCGTTTCTCGTCCGGCGAAAATCTTCATGAAAATTCGGCGCGCTTTGATTTCCGTTTCCGACAAGCGCGGCGTCGCCAGCTTTGCCCGCGAGCTGGAGAAACTCGGGGTTGAGATCATTTCCACCGGCGGCACTGCCGCGCTCCTCCGGCAGGAAGGGGTCCAGGCAATCGACATTTGCGACTTCACCGGTTTTCCGGAAATGCTCGGCGGCCGGGTAAAAACCCTTCATCCGAAAGTGCATGGTGGGCTGCTTTACCTGCGCGGAGACGAAGAGCACGAAGCGGCGGTGAAAGCGCATGGGATCAAGCCGATTGATCTCGTGGTCGTGAACCTCTATCCCTTCCAAGCCACCATCGCCAAACCCGGCATCAAGCTGGCCGAAGCGATCGAGCAAATCGACATCGGCGGACCATCGATGATTCGAAGCGCTTCGAAAAACTACCAGTCCGTGGCTGTGGTGGTCGATCCGGTCGATTACGCCGCGGTGCTCGAGGAGATGCGGGACCGCGACGGGGAAACCACCCTCAAAACACGGGAGCGTCTCGCGATCAAAGCCTTTCTCACCACCGCCGAATACGATCGGGGGATCGCCTGTTACCTGAACGAGAAGCAGAAGACCGACACCTCCTTCTCGTTATGCCTGCCGCTCGTTACCCGGCTGCGTTACGGCGAGAATCCGCATCAGAAGGCGGCGCTCTACGGGAACTTTTCCGAGCATTTTGAAAAGCTCCACGGCAAGGAGCTTTCCTATAACAACATTCTCGACATCACCTCCGCGACCGATCTGATCGATGAGTTTTCCGAGCCGACGGTCGCGATCCTCAAGCACACCAATCCCTGCGGGGTGGGAAGCGATCCCGACCTGCGCGAAGCCTGGTTAAAAGCATTTCATACCGACAAGCAGGCGCCTTTTGGCGGCATCATCATTTGCAATCGCCCGCTCGATCTGCCGGTCGCCAAAGCAATCAGCGAAATTTTCAGCGAAGTCATCATCGCCCCGGAATTCGCGCCCGACGCCCGGGCTCTGTTGCAAAAGAAAAAGAACCTTCGCCTCATGCGCGCACTTCATCCCACCGCGCCTAACGAGCACCAGGAGCTCGATCTCTGTTCGGTTCGCGGCGGTTTGCTTGTGCAGCAAAAAGATGTGGCCGAGTTGGACGAGATCGAGACCAAAGTGGTGAGCGAACGGCCGCCCACCAAAAGCGAGATGGCGGCGATGATCTTCGGTTGGCGCGTCGTCAAGCACGTGAAATCGAACGCGATCGTTTACGCCGGGCCGGACCGAACCCTAGGCATCGGCGCCGGACAGATGTCGCGAGTCGATGCCTCCCGGATCGCGATCTGGAAAGCGCAGGAAGCCGGGCTTTGCCTCGAGGGCAGCGCAGTGGCGAGCGACGCCTTTTTTCCATTTCCCGACGGACTGGTCGCCGCGGCCGAAGCGGGCGCGACCGCCGCGATTCAACCTGGCGGCTCCGTACGAGACGACGAAGTAATCGCCGCCGCGAACGAGCGCAAGGTCGCGATGGTCTTCACCGGGATCCGGCACTTCCGTCATTGAGGGGGTCAGTGCCGGGCGCACGTCCGACGACCACCCCGAGGTATTCCTGGAACGATCCCGGCGCCTAAAAAGTCATGGCCAGGATCCAGCCGGCGATGAAGAAAAATCCCACCAGGGCGACGGCGAGACGTTTTGAGACCTCGCGCCAGAGGTAGATGGCGGGCAGGACACTGAAGGTGCCAAGTGTCGTCGTGAACATCATGACATAGCCTGCGGGAATATTTTGCTGGAGAAGCTGCGCAGGAAACATGACGTCGAGCGCAATCGGCACCGGCATCAGGACCGAAAGCAAACTGAGCGCCGCGGCGCGAAGTGGCGTGACTTCGGAAAGCAGGGAACTCCAGGGAACAAGGATCAGGAGCGCAGCCGAAACGACGCTGGCCAGTACCATCAGGGTCAGGGTTGGCTTCACCAGCATCCAGACATTGCGGCCATACTGACTCAGCATCTCGCCAAGCACCGGGAAAAAGCCTTCCTCGCAACGATCGGAGGGAGCTGGGAGTTCGCAGGCTCCGCCCGTATCCAATGCCGGAAGCGGTTCCTTTTTTTCCACCGCGTGGATCAAAAGCGGGACGACAAGCAGGATGACGCCGGCGACGAGGAAATATTTCGTCAAGCTCATGGCGAGCGGAAAAGCCGCAAAGGTCATGGTCATGACCACCGGGTTGAGAGTTGGCGAACTGAAAAGGAATCCGAGCGCCACTTCGACCCGTCCATGTCCACGAGTGACGCCACAGGCGACCGGGACGGCACAATTTGCACAAACTCCCGCCGGCACTCCGATGAGAGCGCCTTTGACCGAATTGAGGTAGAGATTGCGCCCGATTTTGAGCGGGTAATAGCGAAGCACGGTGAAAAGCAGCGCGCCGAAGAGGACACCAAACGTCATCCCAACTTTCATGCCGTTGAGCCAATTGACGCTCATGGCAAGAATCTTCCAGCCCACGGGGGCGGTGGCCTCCACATGAATGACCTCGCTCGTGTAGGTCATGGTCGGGACCGCTTTGCCGACATGCGCTGCCTTATTGAAAAGCGCGGGGTAACGCGACCAGAACCAGAAAGTGCAGAGGATGGCGGCAGCCCCAGCCACGAGGATGATCGGGCGCCAGTAGCAGCGGATGGAAAACCCGGGACGTTCAACAGGAATGGTGATTGTGCTTGTGCTCATATGAACGCCATTATGGACACATAAGGAAAACTTTGGAAAGAATTTTCCCAAATGAAAATTTCAAGGCGTTTCCGATTCCAGGAGCTTTCAATTCGATTCCTCGACCAGCGAGGGGAACCATTCGTTGGGGGCCCACTAATCGACCCCCCACCCCGGGACCGCCCCTGCAGCTAAGGGCGTTTGCCCCGCTTTAATGCGGCACTGGTAGGGAAGATTGTTCGCCGCAGCCGAAGCGGGCGCGACCGCCGCGATTCAACCTGGCGCTTCTGTCCGCGACCACGAAGTGAACGACGCGGCGAACCAACATAAAGATCGCGATGGTCTTCACCGAGCGTGCTTCACTTCCCACATTGGCAGCTTGGTCAGGTATCTCTGTTAAAGCTTTAGATTCCTTCCCAGGCGCGACTGGCCACGGGGTCGCGGCCTTCATCGAACTCGATTTGATCGATTAGAGTTTCGATGGGCTGGCCCTCGAGGCCACTTTCTTCGATGCGCCGGACAAGGACGTGACTGCGCTCGTCGCGCCAACCGAGCTTGGCGATAAAACGATTCCAGACGTGACATTCTTCGTCGGTGCGCGGCGTGCCGTGAGCGTGCGCCCAGGCCAACACCGCAGCGTCGGTTTCGCCGGCGAGGGCGCGCTCCTTGATTGCGGCGTACGGAACACCGAGGAAACGGCAGCAGCGCCCATCGAGCGTGAAAAATTGGGCGTCCCCCAACTTCTCCTGAAAATCCTGTGGAAGCTTACCCGCGGCGTGCAGACGAATCTTGTCCAACATCCGTCCGAAATAAATCAGGCGACCGACCTTATCATAACAACTGCGCAGACCTGGAATGTTCGGCATCGGCCAAGGTCGATCGGTGTTGGCACGCTTGCCAGTGTGCAATTGAGGCGCCGAAAGATTGCCTTGGCGATAGCGGCAGCATTTTGGCGGTTCGAAAGGCGGGCCGAAGTCCAGGGCGGCGTTGCTGCGTCCGCCGTAAGGTCGAGCGACCAATGTTTCTTAGTACTTGCCCTGCAAAATGTCGCGTCAGAAGTCAGACCGATCTCGGCCAGAACCAGGCGAAGGCGGCTCCGGTCAGTAGCGCGAAGACAAGGCTATCGAAGATATGCTTAAGCGTGACCGCCCAGCTGCGGCCACCCCAAATCGATTCCTGGGCGTGAGCCGCGCCGTAGCCGAGGAATCCGACCGTGCCCACGACCCGAAACACCTGCAGGAGAGCCGTCCCAGGTGCGAGCAGGCGGCCGGCCAGATAGCCGGCAAAGATGCTGATCACGAGACAATACAGAAACCATTGCACCAGATTTTTTCCCATCGCGGGCGGTCCACTCGGCAGGACGGTCACGAACCCAACCGGGCCGCGAGTCAGCTTACCGACGACGGCAGGTGATTTCATTTCCTTGAACGCGAAATAGGGAAAGTAATAAGCAGGGCCGGGGGTGAGACCGGCGTTCCGCATCGCGTCGGTGATGCGCTCTTCATCCGGCAGTCCACGGTAATCGCTTCGATGGTAGGTGAGTACCATGTGCATGATAAAGCTGGCGAAAAAGACAAGCAGAGCCGAGCTGAGAATGGGCAGCCACAAGGAAGTTAGCGGAATCATTCCCGTGCTTTTAGCTCTGGCGTGGTTCAGGTGTCAAAACCGGATTTCGAGAGAGTGAAAACGGCTGCGGCGAGAGCAGTTCCCAGCATTTATTTATTGGTCTGCTTTGCGAAAAGGCGCATTCCCTGGCTGCTTCGCGTCCTGCTGCGGGCAACCTCTTGCCATGCGAGAGCTAACCGACCCGCTTTGCGAGACTAGAAGCGGTTTCAAAAATCATTTTCCAGCCACTTGTATGGCGTCTGTGGCAGACCCCTCGCCTGGAACATTGGGTGGCGTTTCACAGAAACGCCCTACAATTCTATTTCTGAAACCGCTTCTAAGATGAGCGAAATGAATTGCGCTCTCCGCACCGCCGCGCAGATGGGCATTGCGTTTCGACTTGAGCGCGGCCGAGCATACAACTGAAACCTCACGGTTGAAGTGCCGGCGATACAGGGCACCTGTCCTGCTCATTTTTTTTGTTATGCGTCGGCCATTGGCGAACTTTTATTCCGATCCCACTAGCGAGATTGTGACTCTGGAAATCGACCTTCCCCCGGACGATGCGGCCGGGCCTGTCCGGCGGGTTTTGCTTCTGGAAGATCGGGATGATTTCCGCGAAGTGCTGCGCGATCATCTGGCCTTTCGCGGTTTCGACGTAATTTCGGTCCCAAGCGGGATCGAGGGCCTGCAGGAAATCAGGAAGGGCGCCTTCGATCTCATCATCTGCGACATGATGATGCCGCGAATGGGAGGCGAGATGTTTTACTGGGCGGTGACGCGGCTTCGTCCGGCGACTGCCCAACGATTCATTTTTTTTACCGGGCACCGGAACAATCCGGCGATCGAGTTTTTCTTCCAACGCGTAAAGGCAATCGTTCTCAACAAGCCATTCAAACTCTCAGCACTCGATTCGACGATCAATCATATGCTTCGCCACCTCGGTTGAGAGTCGAGTCCTCGCTGACAAGCTCTGAGACTGGGTCGCGAACCACAGGGAGTGGCTTGTTGGAGTGAAGTGACCCAGAGATTTATGGTCGAAAGTCGGGAGGCTATTTACCTTCTGAATTCACAGGCGCCGACATGCCGCCGAGAATATTCCAGGTGCCGTCGGTTGCTCTGATCCAGGTGTGGGTGATTCGGGTGGTGCTGCTCTTCGCGCCTTCGCCGCTGTCGTTCTTTGCCCAGGTGGTTGTAACCCGGTAATGATCGATCGCGACATTGCCCGTAAGTTTGATCGCTCGTTGCTCGATCGCGTATGACTGCAATTTCAGGCCTTTCGAGGTGTTGGTGGTGATCCATTCGGTGATTTGATCCTTACGGACCGGTTCCGGGCTAATGGACGGCCAGCCGACGAAGTCTTCATGCCACAGGGCGCGATATTTTTCCAGGTCATTCGCTTTGACGTATTCCCAGTAATCTCTTTCCAGGGACCAGATTTTCGCCTCGTCGGTGGACCGATCGGCCGCGAATACGCTGGCTGCCGGGAGGGTTAGGGCGACTAAGAGTATGATTATTTTCCGCATCTCGTGATCCTATTTGGAATGAGGCGCAAAAGGCCGATTCTTTCCAGCGGGTTCCGCTGCCATTATGACACTTGAGTAGCTCAAGGCACTCTTACTGCCTTTCCAGTCTAATAATGTTGAGCACAATATTCCCACATCTGGTGATGCCAGTAAGGCCAGTCATGCCCGCCTTTCGGACCCCAGTCATCCACCCGATGTGGAATCCCCCGGCTCGCGAGGATCCGTGACATGTCGTAAGTTGGCCCGCTGTTCTCCCACGGGCCACAGCCGGTCACGAGCCGGATGTCGCAGGTGGTGTACTGATAGAGAAACCATGGGTCGCTCATGTTAGCCATATAATCCACCGGGTTGTTGAAATAGAAGTTATCGTCATACATCCCATCCATCGAATCGCGCAGGTCGTAAACGCCGGAGAGCGCGTAGCAACGCTTCACCTTCTCGGGATGCTTGAAGAGCGTGTTGGCCGCGTGATAGGCGCCGAGCGATGCCCCCAGGGTAGCGATCCCGATTCCAAAACTCTGGCATTGGGAATCAATAAACGGGAACACCTCGTTCGCGACATAGGCATCGTATTGCGCCTGCATCCAGCTGCGATGAAAAGGATGCGCCCCTTTGTTTTGGAATGATTCGCTGTTCACGCTGTTGATACAGAAGATGCGAATCCGCCCCTGCTCGATGTAGGGGCTGAGGGTGCGAATCATGCCTTGGCCTTCCTGCTCCCACTCGTCACCCATGCTCGTGGGGAAAGCGAGGATGGGCGCGCCGTAGTTGCCGTAAATCGCGACGCCCATGTTGCGGTTGAGGCGGTGTGAATACCAATACTGATGGTCGCGGTGCATAGGGCGACGATCATAGCGGATCGCCCGATGGGCTCAAGCCCGGTTGTCACAATCGCTGGCCTTTACTTTGGCAAAGTCGAGAGCGCCTTTTCCGTTTCCGCCAAGGCCGCAGCCTGTTCTTCGTTGAGCGGCCCGCTCCGGCGCAGCTCCAGCCAAATCTCGCGCGCCTCGTTTAACCTTTCGCGTGCTTCGGCGGCTTGCGAGGTGGCGATCAACGTCTTGCCCAGAATCCCGAGGCAATACGCCATTTCCGCTCGAGCACCCGGGTTGTTCTTTATTTTCGTCGCCAGCTCTGTCGTTAGGCGAGCTGCTTCCCGATAATGCGGCAACGCCTTCTCAGGTTCGGCGTGCAGGATAAAAATATCTCCCAGCTCAAGCTCGGCGAGAGCGAGATCGTGCAACCCACCAGGGCTGTCCGGCTCGTTCTTGATAAGCTTTTGGGCCGCTTCGACCGCTTCCTGAGCTGAAGTGAGTGCTCCATCAAGGTCGTGCTGCGTCGCAAGCACCGTGGCCAGACGTGCCTGCAAGAGATAGAGCGCGCCTAACCAAATGCGATTGGAAGGTTGGCGCGCGATCACGGGGCGTAACGAAACCAAAGCTGCGCGGTATTCCGCCACCGCCGCCGCCGGATCGTTCCGCGCGCGGTACGCGTCGCCGAGATTCTGATGCATGAACGAAATTTCCGATTGCCAGTTGGATTTATCGGGAAAGTCCGCCGCCAGCTTCTGTGTGATTTCGAGCGACACGCGATACTCATCCAGTGCGGCGGCGAACTGCTTTTTTGCGAGCAAGACATCGCCAATCTTGCGGTGAGTCACCGCGACGGCACGGCGGCCCTCCGGCTTGTCCGGCGCTGCCTTCAAGGCTTTAAGACTTGTTTCCAGCGCCTCGCGATATTGCTCGAGCGCTTTTTCGAGGTCGTTCTCCGCCCGGTAATTATCTCCAATTCTGCTTTGCGAAACCGCGAGATCGCCCAGCCATTCTTCATTCCCAGGATCGCGGCGAACCAGTTTCTCCATGATCGCCAGTCCGCTGCGATACGCTTCGAGCGCCTCCGCGAATTTTCCGGCGAGCCGCAATCGATCGCCAAGACGATTTTGACTGACGCTGAGATCGCGCTGGCCATCGGCATTGGTTGGGTCGAGCGCGACAAGTTTTTGCGCGATCGCCACCGCTTCACGCTCGTTTTGCAACGCCGCTTCCGGATCGCCACCGAGCCCGAGCGCGTCGGTAATCTTATTGGTCAGGACCAACAGCTCGCGTTGCCAGCCGGCATTTGCAGGATCCTGCGCGGCGAGGGCCGCCATGATCTCGCGCGCGGCGCGGAAATTGGTTAGGGCGCCAGCCACATCACCCTGGATGTTTTGGATTTCACCCAGTTTGAGTTTGCTTACGGCTAAGGCGCGGCGCCATTGCGCGTTGCGTGGGTCGCGCTTCAGGAGCGTGTCGCAGGTCGCGCGTTCTTCCTCAAAACTGTGACGCGCCTTCTCGATCTCACCCAGGGCATAGAAGGTCTCGCCGACCCGCTCGTGCAAAACGGAGAGGTTGTATTGCGATCCGGTGTCCTCGGGCCGATCCTCGGAGAGCGCCTGCGCGATCTCTAGGGCGCGCTGGAAATGCTCGAGGGCGCCTTGCAGGTTGCCCTTGCGCGACTCGATCGCGCCCAAGCTCTCCTCACTCATGGAGAGATAACTCAGGCGAATCGCGTCGCGTGGAAAATTCTTGACCAGACTTTCCGCTTCAGTCCGCGCCGCGGCATAATTCGCCCGCGCAGCGTCCAGATCGCCCTGCTCGCGCAAGGCGTCGCCCAGTTTCTTGTAACTAACGAACAAATCGTCGTGCGCCTGGGGGTCGTTAGGCTGGGTCGCTACAATTTCCTTTTGCAGGCGCAGCGCTTCCTGATACTTCGCGATCGCCTCGGCGATTTTGCCCTGGCCGCTGAGAACATTGCCTGAGTTGGCCATGGCGGCCGCGCGCTGCCGTTGCACCGCCGTGTCCATCTTCTGTTCGCCGAAAGCGCGGTAGTACTGATCGACCTTATGATTCACATCGTCGAGCAGATCGAGCCGGCCGATTGGTCCCAGTTTGTCGCGCAAATCGAAGACCATGAACTCGACCAGCTTTTCCGCCTCGTGCCGCGCGTGCGTCGCCCGGGCGGCCGCGGCTTGCGCCTCGCGTTTCGACCTCTCGGCCGCGCGATACTGCACGACCGCGATCGCCGCGGCCGCAATGGCGAACAGGGCAAGGAGAGCGAATCCCGCCGCGATCCGTCGCGCGATCCTGGCCCGCTGCTGCGCTTTGGCCAGTTGATAGGCCTTATCGCGTCGGGTGAGCCGGCCTAACGGGAGGCCGAGAATTCCCGCGAGAATTTTCAGCAGCATCAAGTGCGAACGTTGCCGGTAGTCCTCCACCCGCCGTTCGATTTCGCGCGGGCTCCACACATCTTCCCGGCGCAGCGCCTGGCGATAAGCCTCCGGACTTGTCCAACCCTGTTCCTTGCCGAGACGAAAATCGGCCGCGATCGGCTCCGTCAATTCGTCCAGGGTGGCGCCATCGGGGTCAACCTTGTGGCGCAACGCTGCCGGGAAACATTCGTCCTCCGGACGAAAGCCGATCGCTTGTTTGCCAGTGTCACGGCTGGCGTTCGGCTCGCCTTCCACCATCACCGCCAGAACGCGATCTTCGCCGCCGATCTTTTTGAAATAGCGTATCTCGTTGTTGACGTAAGTAGACTGCACCGCACGTGGCGAACAGATCACGATGAGAAACCGGCTGGCATCGAGTGCGCGATAGATCGGCGAAGAAAGATCGGCGTCGGCCGGTAATTCTTCCTCGTCGCGAAAAACCGGAAAGATGTGTTCCGGTATGGTATCGCCACGGTCGTTTGTCGTGCCGGCCAGATCGGCCGGCACTTCGTAGGTCTCGATCGCGTGGTGCAGCCACGTAGCCCATTGTCGCCCTTCTTCCTTGTTATCCGCGTGCCGGTAACTAATGAAACACCAATAGCGACTGGCTTGCGATGCCTTGGGATTGAGTTCAGATGATGGCATTGAAGATCGGTGCGCCGGGAAGGGTATACCGATGCGGGGCTTTGATGCGATTCCAAAGCACCGGCTGCCACGCGGCGAGCCGGGGTTGAGAGACTGTCTTCTATGATACGAGTAACTCGCCTTTGCCGAGCACGATGATCCTTGACTTTGAATCGGATCCAAGCGTGGGAATCTGGATCGCACGGCTGCCGGCTTGGTCTGTTACGACGGAACAAACTGGACGGTATACAACCAGGCAAACACCGGAATGCCCGGTACGGTCGTCTATGATGTAGCCCGGCGGGTAAGCGACGGACTTATCGCCAGCGCGAACAACCAAAATCGCCGCCTTTTGCAAAGCCAACAACAGGCGACTACTGGAGGGACTCGCCGCCGCGAGCTTTAGGAAGCACCCCCTCGATTTTAGGCACTCCTTTAGGGACATACTTCCGTGTGTCCAAGGACGCGCTAAACTTTAACCCGAACGCCACCTGCGATGTTTTCCTTGCCGCGATTCGCCGTCATTGCTTTTGTTCTGATCCTCACGCGCACTGCGGCTGAGCTATGGCTGAGCCGGCTCAATCAACGTCACGTGCAGGCGCATGCAACGGAGGTGCCTCCGGCATTTCGCGGAGTCATCGATCAAGCGACCTATCGTCGGGCAGCTGATTACACTCTGGCCAAAGGCCGCTTTGGAAATGTCGTCGACGTGTTCGATGCGATGGTGCTGATCGCACTGCTTTTCAGCGGATTATTGCCATGGGCGTTTGGAAAATTCAGCGTGAACTTCGGCACATCGATCTGGGCGATGGCTGGTTTTCTGTTCGCCGTCGGCGTCGCCCTTGGCATCCTTGAACTGCCCTTTGCCTGGTATGCGCAGTTCAGACTCGAAGACCGATTCGGGTTTAACACCATGAGGCCGAAGACCTGGGTGGTGGATCACGTGAAAGGTTTGCTTCTCGCCCTTTTACTCGGCTACCCATTGCTTGCGCTGGTATTGCAACTGATCGAATGGGCCGGCACGAATTGGTGGCTCTGGGCGGCGGCGGTCGTGATCGCGTTTCAATTGCTCCTGCTGCTTATCGCACCGGCGCTGCTCATGCCGCTCTTCAACAAATTCACCCCGCTGCCGCAAGGCACGCTTCGCCAGCGGCTCGATGCCCTCGCCCATCGGACCGATTTTCCCACGCGCAACATCGAGGTCATGGACGGCAGCAAACGCTCGCGTCATTCCAATGCGTTCTTCACCGGCTTCGGACGTTTTCGAAAAATCGTCCTCTTCGACACCCTTATCGCGCAGCTTAGCGAGCCGGAACTGGAATCGGTCCTCGCGCATGAGATTGGTCATTACAAACAGCGGCACGTTTTCAAGTTGCTCGCGCTCTCCATCGCAGGAGTTTTTGTCGCCTTCGCCCTGGTTGGCTGGCTCGCGCGCCAGGAATGGTTTGATCAAGCGTTTGCGTTTGAACATCGTGCCGGATTTGCCGCGGCCAACGTTGCACCCTCAATGCTGCTCTTTGGATTGCTGGCGGGGACGATCACCTTCTGGCTTTCGCCCTTCATTCACATCTGGTCGCGTCGGTTCGAATATGAAGCAGACGTCTTCGCTCGCACCATCATGGGAGAGGCTCAGTCACTCATTCAGGCACTGCGCAAGTTGAGCCAAAAGAATCTGAGCAATCTCACCCCCCACCCGCTCTACAGCGTGTTTTACTACTCGCATCCGACCCTGCTCGAACGCGAACGCGCGCTGCTGTCCGAAGCGGAAATCAGATATCTTGCCCCGTAGCGCAGCTCTTTCTCCCTATCCGTACAAAAAATTCAAGCTCAAGCTGACCCCGCTCCCTGCTCACTCGCTGCTTTGTTTATTCAGGAATGGGACACGCCACGGGATCTGGTGCAGCAGGCGTGAAGATTGGAAATTCCAAACTGAGGTGGTCCCTCATCGACCGGTGTAGAGGCGGGCGAGTCGCCGGCCGAGCCTAAGCAACCGCTCAACCGCACTTCAAAAACGAAATTCCAGAGATCGCCCCGCTTCCCGCTATTTACGGCCGCGCGTTTGACGCAACCAGATGAATCAGGTGCTTCGATTTCTCTTGAACATGGTCCGCCGAGATGCCGAAAAATGAAAAGCTTCAAGATGAACTTACTCTACCGGGAAACAGTGCTCGATGATTTGAGCGGGCGAGAGATGTCGCGTGGCGCTATTTGTGAAGCGATACAGCGCCCACGTGTGGTGATTGGTTTGCGCGCTGGTCGAGCGATCGCCCTGCTCGTGACGAGTCTCTCGCTCTTCCTGTTCGGGGGCGGAACCTTGCTGGGCGACGAGGCGGTCAACCAAATCGGTGCGGTTGAACCGCGTTTCCGAGGACCCAAGGTGGTCACCACCAGCTCGAGCCAGGGTGAACTGGGTAAGTTCCCGGGGGATTTCAACCAGGACGGACGGCTCGACTTGTTGCTGGTGGGTTCGGTGATTCTCGAGCCAGGCGTCACCGCTCAGACCTCATTCGTCTTCTTGAACCAGGGCAGAGGCCGGCTCTCCCCGGCAAAGAGGACAGTATTGGATACAGGCCCCGACAACACCGCGCTGGGGCTGGTCACCCCCGGCGACTTCGACTCTGACGGCATCCCGGATCTGGTTGGTGTTCTTGTTCAGTTCACGCCGTTCGTGAAAAATCTGGTATTCTATCGCGGGACTGGAGATGGTACATTTGCCTCTCCCATCACCGCCAGCTCGCCCCTCGGCTTGGACGATGCATCCTTTCCGCTAGTGGTGGGGGATGTTACCGAGGACGGCCGCCTTGATGTCATCGCCCGGTTCCAGAACATGATCTCCGTTCTGCCCGGCAATGGCGATGGCACGTTCGGCGCTCCTATCCACTCCGGCTTCAGCGACGTCGGCCACTCCGATACGCTCATCGCGGACTTCACTGGGGACGGACACCGCGATCTGGTCATTTCGATCATCACGGGAGGCGCTGACTTCTCCTCTGCCGATGTGTATCTCGAGGAAGGAAACGGCGACGGCACCTTCCAGTCGATTCAGATGCAGACGGTCGACACTAATCTGGTGAAAGGCGTGACGGCGGACTTCAACGGTGATGGCTTCTTTGACGCAGCGCTCATCGGCGACGGCGGAAGCAACGGCGGACGCAGCGGGCTGTGGGTCTTCCTGAATCAGGGAGGCCTTTTGGGGCCCGGCATCTATTATCCGCGAGGCCAGGGCGGGATCGCAGCGGCGGACTTCAATTTGGACGGAGCGGTGGATATCGTTACCTCTGACCTGCTGATCAGTCTGAACGACGGAACCGGCCATTTCGATCAAGTCGTCAACATCCCGGGGAATGAGGGAATCGCGGCCGTCGGTGACTTCACGCAGGATCAGAAGCCGGACATTGTGTCTGTGGCCGGATTGGGGCCTTTTAGCATAGAGATGTTCGTGAACGCGACGCGCTGACTAATTGTAAGTAATCCGGGAATGGCCGGGTAAAAGGAGTTTCGGCTTGCGCGCGCTGAAATGTGGAAGCTCCATTTTGACATTCCAGCAAAAGATTTCTGGCCACAGCTTGCAAGGATTGGTCGTTATCCGTCCGCTTGATCCGTTGTAGCAAGTCGCCGCATGATTTTTAGCTGTCAGAACATCAAATGTTACAAACTAAGCTTGATTCCGACCCCGGTTTCCTCCTAGAAGCGGTTTCAGAAATAGAATTGCCACCCAATGGTCCAGGCGAGGCGTCTGCCACAGACGCCCTACAATTGGCTGGAAAATGATTTTGGAAAGCGCTTCTAGTTCAGCCGTGTGAATATCGCCGGATCGATCTGGGGATTGACTTTAATCTCCTTTACTTGCGTCCTCTCCAAGACTTTGCCAGTCTTGAGATCGACATCTTCGCTCGCGAAGGCAAAGTAAACGCCATCGATCTGACGCCAGTCGTACTTACGTGACTCGATTATGGTCGGCGTCGGATCGGCGTCTGGGTGCAATGCCCGTCGGTCGCGCCGGCGGGTTATGCGCCACGACTGCGGATCCACCAGGAGTAATGTCTGATAACCATCGGTCAAATCAGTCGAAGAACGTGGAACTCGAGGCCGTCGATCTTCTCCCGACCAGCCAACTCGAGTCGATGCCCGCGCCTCGACATTTCGTGCAGGCCAAACAGATTCCCCGACATCTCGATTCCGTGCCGCAGCGCCGCCGTCGGCGCCGGGCCTTCTTCCTTCTCTTCCTTGCCATTCCATTGCCAGGCCTTCTCACCGTCGAATCGTTCCATGTAAACCGGCTTACCGTCTGCTTTGATATCGATGCGCATTCGGCCCGGCCGCGCCGCGCGATAAATCCCATCCACCTCAAAGCCCGGATCTTTAATGTGTAAACTCACTTCAATCGCCTGCACCGCCCCGATCCTTTCGCGCCCACCCATGGCCTCCGTATTTCTGGCGACAATCTCTTCCAGGCTAATTTCTCCCGCCGGCACCTGAATTGGCAGAAAGGCCAGACCGACCACGAATAGATAAGGAAAAAACAAGGCTCGACTCATACCAGAAAAACTGTCCTCTCGCTTAGGTTCGGATGTCAGCGTTTCACTTACTCGGATTTTCACCTTCGCCTATCTTCGTCTTGCTCCGGTTCAGCATCTCAACATTAAAACGCCGCTCAACCCAACAATTGTCTCCGAGATCCCCGCGATCGTTGCCAATACGATCGTGCTCACAATTTGCGAGCGCGAACGGGTCCAGGCCGATGGAACGTGGTCATTGCCCGTTCTTATCGTATTCGAACCCGTCGGCCGTGCCCTTGGCATCCCATTGCCGTCGCGCTGGGTAAGGTGCGTCGGTTCACGTTATCGTCGCCCTAGTCGATCGTCTTGCTCCCCTCGCCCGTGAAATTATGCGTGATCTGGCTCAGGCCGTTGCTCGCAGGTTATTCCGCTGAAATGTCAAACAGTTGAAGACACGACCCCGTCTCCGGCCCCCAACCCCCCCTTTCTCTATTTGACACCATCGCACGTAGCCGGATGCTTCCGCACAACCGATGAGTTCTTCCGCCGAGACGGCTGACCCCAGCACGGATATTCCCGCTGAGTGGCGCGAGGAGTTTGAGGCGGCGGCACGGCGGCCTTTGCCGTTGAGGATGCGGTACGCCTTTATCCGCACTTACAAGCCAGTGCTGGATGATGCCCCGTTCCGCTCCTGGAATTCCACTGCTGAATATCGCGACTGGTGCGAGCGCAATCTGCCCGCCTGGCTCGGTTATGGCCGCGTTTGACTATCGGCAAGCCGAAGAAATCCGCGATCGATTCGCTCAGCACAGCACTCGCTATCTATTTTTGGGAAAGTCTGGCGCAATCTTACTCGGCTTTCCGGACACAACACAGGATGCCGATCTCTTTGTTGAACGCACTGCGGATAACTGCCGCGCACTCGCCGCAGCTTTAGTGAATCTTGGTTTTGCACTTACTCCAAGTCAGATCGCCGAGATCGAACGGGGCAAAGACTTCATCCAGCTAAAAAACGGACCTTTCGATCTGGACATTATCTTCGCGCCGGATGGAATCGAACGCTTCGAAGATGCCTGGCGACGTCGAATCGAGATCGAAGGATTTCCCGTCTGCCATTTGGACGACATCATCGCGAGCAAAGCTGCTACTAACCGGCAGAAAGATCGCGAATCACTTCCCCGGCTGCGCTCCTTCCGCCAATGGTGGATGCAACAGTCGCGCTAACACCGAATAGGCCGTGCCGTCTAGAGGCCCGGAAAAGTTAAGGCGCCGCGCCCCAAGGCGCTGCCAAGGCGCCTCGCGCAAGCAACCAACGCGACGACCGACCGAGTTTCCCGGAAAGGTTTGACAAAGAAGATCAAACCTGAGCTAACTGGCGGCATGAAATCTCCCAGCCCACAGAAGACCGCATTACTCATGGCAACTGCGATCGCATCGCTTGCCCTGAGTGCACAGGGCGGCCCAAACCCCGCCGTCTCCTCGGCGAGGCAGAACCGGGCAAAAAACAATACGCTTGTGCTCCCCAACGCGGCCCCGACCCTCCCGCTGGCAGGCACCCTCTGGTATAACGGCGACTTCGAAGGCCAGGCAACCGGCAACGGTCTCACGAACGAAGACAACACCTCGAACGGTCGCTACCAGTACTCGCACATTTACGACGACTTCATTGTCCCGTCCGGCGGTTTTGATATTAATTCAATCTTCTCGAATAACCTGCTCGACACCAACGTGACGGGAGCAACCTGGGAAGTGCGGCAGGGGGTTTCGGTCGGGATTGGTGGGGTGCTCATCGCCAGCGGCATGACCGTGGCTCCGATTGTTACTCTCACCCGGCGCGGTGGGTTCGGTTACGATGAATACATGGTCGAAGTGCCCGGGTTAAACCTGCACCTCTTCGAGGGCACTTACTGGCTCAACGTGACCCCGGTGGGCGACCTTACGGGGCGTTCGTTCAACTCGACAACGAGCGGTGAGAACTGCGTCGGCACGCCTTGCGGCGACGACAGTCAGGCGTTTCTCGACAGTAATTTCTATGGATATGACTTCGTGCCGACCGAAAACATCCTGACGGATGTGCATGACTTCTCGATGGGTATCAGAGGGAGACCTGGCAACGACAGTGGTTTCCTCCTCATGGGCGCGGTCTCGCTTCAGCAGGGCTTCGCCGTTTTCCTGCCAACGAGCGGCCCGTCGGGCGTTGAAGATCGCGTCGGGGCGAGGAACACGAAATACAAGATCAGGATGACTTTCAACGAAACGATCAGCTCCGTGGGGACTGCGAGCACGACGTGCGGAAGCGTGACCAGCACCTCGATCAGCGGCAATACCGTCACGGTCAGCTTCCTAGTCACCGGCCGCGCCTGTGACCAATCGGAGATCACAATCACTCTCACTGACGTCGTGGGAGAGATGGGCGATACGCTCAGCCTCGCCTCAGTGATGATGGGCCTGCTCGGTGGTGACGTGAATGGAGACGGTTACGTCGACCGCACTGATGGGAATCTTATCGGCCGATACTTCGGTCAAACCACCGATGATATTAACTTTCGCGCCGACATCGACAGCAATGGCGTTATTGATTCGAATGACGCTGATATCGTGAAACATCGACTCGGCAATTCGTTGCCGTAGTTCGAAACTGCGATTTGCAGGTACGCCTCGGGCGACGAGACAGCTATCGTGCAGATTCCGGGCGGGCGGGAGCGCAGGCATCTTGCGATTCCGCACCGGGACTATTTCACCCGCACGTTTTTGCGCATGAAGGTCGGGACATCGAGGTCCTGACCTTCAACAATCGTCGGCTCGCTTTTTTCAAAGCGGCCGCGCGTCACCGGCTCGAACTGCATCACTTCCTGCCGGGCTTGCATCTGTTTTTCCTCCCTCGCCGGCGCGGGTTTGGATAACTCGGGTGGCACGGTGGGCGCTGGCGGGGGCATGGGCTCCCGCCTGACGACCGGTTTCTTTTCCTTCGGCGGGGCCGGCGGCGGAGGGGGAGGCGAGAGAGCCATCATCGGCAGGATGGTTTCCTCCTCGGGTTCGCCGGCCGGCAAAATTTCCTCTACCAACGTCATGGTTTCGACGATTGGCTCTGGAACAAGCGGAGTTGGCGGCGGGGTAGCGATCGGCTGTGGCCGGCGCTCCGCCGGGACCGGGTGCGCTCTATCCTCAGCCGCGAGCGAGCTGATGATGGTCACACTTAGCCGGTCGCCCATTTTTCCGTCCACCGAGGTGCCGAACAAAATCTGGGTGTGGTCTTCAACGTGCCGGTTCAGTTCCTGCATGACGATCTCAACCTCGGTCAGGGTCATGCCCGGGCCGCCGGCAATGTGGATGAGGACGGTTTGGGCTTCGCTCAACATTTTGCCTCGGTCCATCAGCGGATTCCGGAGGGCCAGAGCAAGGGCTTCGTGAGCGCGATTGTCGCTGTCGGATTCGCCGAAACCGAAGAGGCAGCGGCTGTTCTGGCTGCGCAAGGCGGCGAGCAGCTCGTCGAAGCCGATTTGGATGAGGCCGGGGCGCCTAACGACATTAACTATCGCCCGCACGCTCTGGCTGATCGTGGTATCGGCATGGGCGAAGGCCTGGTGTATCCCGGCTTTGGGCAAAACGATGTCGCCCATCCGGTCATTCTCGAAACAGACGACGGCGTCGGCGACTCGCTGCAATTCGCCGAGCGCTTTCATTGCCTGCGCGCAACGCCTTTTGCCTTCGAAGGCAAAAGGCAAAGTGGCAAAGGCGATGACGAGGGCGCCCTGTTCCCGCGCCAGCTCGACGATCCGCGGCGCCGCGCCCGAGCCGGTGCCGCCGCCCAGCCCGGCGCAAGCAAAGACCATTCGCGCGCCCTGGAGCATTTCGCGGATTTCCTCCTCCGATTCCCGGGCGGCGTTGAAGCCAAGCTCCGGATCGCCGCCCGTGCCGAGGCCGCGGGTGACGGCCCGCCCGATCTGCAACTTGCAGGTCGCGACCGAGCTGGCGAGCGATTGCACATCGGTATTGATCGCGATCATTTCGGCGTGCTCCATTCCATCGAGGACGATGCGGTCGAGCGCGTTGGCGCCCGCGCCGCCCACGCCGACGATTTTGATGGCGAAATCGTCGTCTTTGCGCTCCGGCAAAGTGTAATTGCGGCTGAGTTGGATCATAGGGTAAGGCAAGCTTCCAGCTTGCAGGTTAATCTGAGGCGCAAGCTGGAAGCTCGCGCGACTCTTTTACTCGTTAGGCCATTCATCGCATCCGGCCCAGAATTTTCCCAACAAACTTGCTTAGCGGCCCGCGCGCCGGCCGATCGGCCTGGATCGCCTGAGCGTAGCGAATCAAGCCAATCGCAGTCGACAACTGGGGGTTCTCGAACGCGCTCGTCAGGCCGGACATGGTTTGGGCGTGAGAAACGCGCGCCGGAATCTCGAAAACATCCTCGGCCAGATTGTCGATCCCGTTGAGCTGGCTGCATCCGCCGGTGATGAAGATACCTTCGCCCAAATAATTGAGAAAAGGCTCGCCTTCGAGCCTTTTCTTGAGCAGCTCGAAGGTCTCGCGCAGGCGCAGGTGAATGATCGTGTTCAAAATTTCGCGTTCCACTTCCTTGCCCGCGAAACCGGAATCGTCCTTGAGCAAGACGGTCTCGCCCGGCAGGCAATTTCCGAGAACGGCGCTGCCTTCCTCGATCTTCAGTTTTTCCGACCGGGTCATCGGGATGCGCAATCCCATCGAGATATCGTTGGTGATGTGATCGCCGCCGACGGCGAGCACTCCGCTTTGTTTCACCGCGCCGTCATTGTAGAGAATGTAATCGGTCGTGCCGCCGCCGATGTCGATGACGAGCGCGCCAAGATTCTTTTGATGCGGGCTGAGGACGACCTGGGCCGCGGCAAAGGGGGCAAAAACGACGTCCTCGACCTCGAGCGGCAATTCCTTGACGCACCGAATCGAATTCTGGATTCGGCTCCGCACGCCGTGGATGATGTGAAAATCGGCCTCGAGTTTTTGCCCGAGCATCCCGACCGGGCTGAGGACGCCGTCCTGCCCGTCGATGTGATAACTCTGGATGATGGAATGAAGAAACGCGTTCTGGGCCGGGATGCTCACCTCGCGCGCGTTTACCCGCACATCCTCCACGTCCTGCTCGTCGATCTCTTCCCGGTCCTCGGGGAGCCGGACGCAGCCGCGGTTGTTAAAGCTCTGGATATGAGCGCCGGTGACCGCGAGATAAACGCTGCGAATCATGATGTCGCTTTTTTCCTCGGCATCGACGACCGCTTCCTGGACGCATTTCATTGCGGTCTCGAAATCGACGATTTCGCCCTTGCGCACCCCGCGCGAGGGCGCCTGGCCAACCCCGAGAATTTTGAGGGCGCCGTCGGGTTTTGCTTCCCCGACCACGACACAGATTTTCGAAGTCCCGATCTCGAGGCCGACCATCAAGTTGCTGCT
>Ga0081539_10002084_pt1 | contig 29883 bp, 9 predicted proteins | sample TabmetS4T2R2_FD_71023 | JGI IMG/M metagenome (GOLD analysis project Ga0081539, IMG submission 71023) | Tabebuia heterophylla rhizosphere microbial communities from the University of Puerto Rico - S4T2R2 | ecosystem: Host-associated > Plants > Roots > Rhizosphere ... | reverse complement strand
CCGTCAGATCGAAGGGCAACCGCGCCTCTTCTTCAGTCAAGCGCGCGACCTCGGCCTCGCGCCCGGCTACGTCCAGATGTGAGAGATCGAAAACCGGCAGTCCGGGAGCAGGCGCAGGAGAGATGACCTGCGCCGGCTGTTCGCCGACGATGTGAAATGTGGTGCGCAGCGTCTCGTGACGGCGCACCAGTTCAGCGAAACTACGCTCCAGGGCTGAAAGATTCAGCACGCCGCGCAGACGCACGGCCTTCGGCAGGTTGTAGTACGCCGTGACCGGCTCCAACTGGTCCTGGAACCACAACCGCTGTTGCGCGAACGAGAGCGGTAGCGCGCCGTTGTCTCTGCGACGTGCCGTTATGGTCAGCCCCGACTGGTCGGGTTCTTTCTTGCTGAGCAAGCGCTTAAAGAGCTCGCGCTTTTCCGGTGAGAGTTCGGCAAGGCGCTCCGCATTAGTCTTCATCACAAATCTCCAGCCAGGCTCAGTTCATTAAGTTTTGCCCTTGCCTCATCCTCAGATAATTGTTCCAGTGTCTCCAGCAGGCCTGCGATTTCTTCGTCACTGGAAGCGCGCGCCTGATCGATTTTTGCCGCCACCCCACCGAGCGTCGGCGACTCGAACATGGCGCGTAAGCTGATCTCGATGTGGAAGATCAGGCGTATGCGAGAGGTGACTTGTGTGGCAAGGAGCGAGTGGCCGCCGAGCTCGAAGAAGCTGTCGTCGACGCCGATGCGCTCGACACCAAGAACCTCGGCCCAAATATCTGCGAGGGTTTGCTCCGTCTCAGTGCGTGGGGCGATGAAAGCCCGTTTATCCTCGTGTCCTACCGCAGGTAGTGCGCTGCGATCCACCTTGCCGGTGGGCGTTCGGGGCAAGGTTTCGAGAGTGACGAACGCCGAAGGGACAAGGTAGGCAGGCACGTGTTCCGACAAGTAGTCCCTGAGAGCACCCTGCCTAACCTCGCCGCTCAAAACGACGTAAGCGCAAAGATATTTGTTACCGCTCGTATCTTCGCGATCGACGACCACCACGTCCTTGACAGCCTCATGATCAAGCAACAGGTCTTCAATCTCGCTTAACTCGACCCTGATGCCGCGAATCTTTACCTGTCGATCCTTTCGCCCCAGGAACTCGAAGCTGCCGTCTTCGAGTACACGGCCCAGATCGCCGGTCTTGTAGACGATGTCATCAAGCTTGTTACTGAACGGATTAGCGATAAAAACCTCACTTGTCAGTTCCGGCTGCTTGAAATAGCCGAGCGCGCAGTAGGGTGTACGGATGTATATCTCACCGACTGTGCCCACCGGACACGCCTTCCCTTGCTCGTCGACAACGATGGCTTTCGCGCCGGTCATCGGCTTTCCGATCGGGATCGCGCCGCGATCCTGATCTGGCGGCGTGACAAAGTGGAAGAACTTGACCATTGTCGTTTCGGTTGCCCCATAGAGGTTCACCAGGCGAATTCGCTCGCCGAAGATACTCATCCACCGCTTCACGTCAGCAGGCAACAGCGGCTCGCCCGCGAGCAGGATGTACTTCAAAAACGGGAAATGCTCGGGGTGCAGATCTTCATGGACGAGGGCGCGGAATAATGAGGGAACACAGTGGATCAGGTTGATCTGCGAATCATCGATCCACTGCACGAGCTGTGGTCCATCAAAACCATCCGCAAAATCCGGCCGCACACAGACGGTGCCACCGATGCAAAGCGGTACGAACATGTCCCGTAAGTAAGCGTCAAAGGAAGGGTTCGTGAATTGACTGACGCGTACTCCTTCTTCAAGTCCCAGCGTCTCAATCTCCCAGCGAACAAGGTGGTCGATGGCTTTAAGCCTTCCTGCGATGCCCTTCGGCTTGCCTGTCGAGCCGGAAGTGAAATAGACGTAGCACATATCGTCCGGTGCGGACGTTATTTGCGGCGAAGTTGGACCAACGTGATTCCCGTTGACAGTTTCGAGATTGTAGAGACAGATCGCAGGTTCGACCTGAGCCATTAGCATCTCCAGCCGCTTGCGTGGCACGCCGGGATCCAACGGCACGAAAATGCAGCCTGCTTTGAGACTGGCGAGAATGGCGGTGATTACCGTTACCGTGTTTTCAGAAATGATGGCCACAACGGAACCGCTGCCGACTTCCGAAAGCAGATACGACGCGAGTCTGTTGGCACTCTCTTCCAGCTCGCCATAGGTCACACGAGTCCCGCGGCTGTCATCAATCGCGAGGCGATTTCCGTCTTCTTTGGCCAGTTGGCTGAAAACCTGATGCACAAAACCTTGTTTCATTGACACACTAATGTCTCCTGCGCCACTTCCGTGGCGATTAATAAAAGTGGATCGACTATGCGCTCGCCCCAGAGCGAAGAGGACGAGAGCCGTTTGGCGAGCAGATGAACCTCCGTGCAGCCGGAGATAAAAGATCGGGTCTTGTATTTCGCGAGGAGTCTGACGAACGGCGGAAGCAGCTCGTCGAGATTACGATTCTGCTTCACCTGATAGATGAGTTGCTGGTGAATGAATTGCTGGTCGGTCTCGTCCGGCCAGACGATATAATCTTCAATCTCGTGCCAACGCTCGTGCGACTGAAAGATCCCCAATCTCCGGGCGCCTGTCGAACACACCAGCACGTGTCTCTCCCGCGAGCGCGCCACTGCATCAATAATCACATCGATGAGCGAGATCACTTGCGCCCGCAAATGGACCGGCACGTGTTTCAGTAAGTGGTGCATGGTCACACAGCAGATGACTGTCTGGGAGGCGCCTGAATCATGCAGCCATTCCAATGCGCCGACGAGTTGTTTGAGTGTCGGTTCATAATCGCCGGCCAGCAGCGCCTCTGTCCGGTCAGGGAAAGTCGGATCCGAGTAGAGCAGAACTACCGGTGATTCCTGTTCCCGCTCTCCGAGGCTGAACTCGTAGATGGTTTTGGTAAATTCGGCAGAAGCCAGCGGGCCAGCCCCACCGACGATACCGAGCACTTTGTTTTTCATTCGTTGAAATCGCTGATTAAGACTAAATTCTCAGACTCACTCTGTATCGAGTAACTGCTGATGGGTCGGCCGGGATCGGTGGCGAGCTGTTCGAGCAACATGCGCAAATGGGTGCTCATGCGGACCACAGTCGACTCGGCGAAGAGGTCGGTTTTGTAAACGAGTGTCAGGTTGAGATCTCCGGCGTCCTCGGCCGTGTAGAGGCAAAGGTCAAACTTGGCGCTTTGCGCGGATAAGTCAGTTAGTGGCTGTACGACCAGGTCGGGCAAAGTGATTTCGCTGCGCTTGAAATCGGAATGAGTAAACAGCACCCGGAAAAACGGCGAATGGCTTAGATCTCTTTCCGGCTGTAGTTCCACTACGAGCTTCTCGAATGGCACGTTCTGATGCGTGTAGGCGCCGAGTGCCACTTCGCGCACGAGTGCCAGCAACTGGCGGAAGGTCGGGTCGCCATCCCACTTCGTGCGCATGACGAGGGTGTTGAGGAAAAATCCAATCAGTCCTTCCGTTTCGACGCGAGTTCGTCCAGCGACCGGTGTGCCCACACTGATGTCCGTTTGATTCGTATAGCGTGCGAGCAACAACTGATAGACCGCTAGTAAAGTGATGAAGAGCGTCACACCTTCCTGCCGGCTTAGCTCCTTCAACTGCTTCGTCAGCTTGCTATCCAGTGTGATCCCAACGCTCGCGCCCTGCGAGTTCTGGGCCAACGATGGGGAGGTATCTACCGGCAGTTTCAATACAGGCGCTCCTGCAAGCTGCCCACGCCAGTAGGAAAGTTGCTGGTCCAACACGTCCCCTTTTAAGTACTCGCGCTGCCACACGGCATAGTCGGCGTATTGCAAGGGCAACTCTGGCAATGGGGACGGCCGGCCCTGCGTGTAGGCTTCGTACAGGGTGACAACTTCCTTGATAAGCACACCCATGGACCAACCGTCGGAGACGATGTGATGCATCGTCACGGTGAGCACGTGCTCAGCTTCGGATACGCGCAGCAGGCGCAGCCGCAGCAGCGGTCCGATTGCTAAGTCGAAGGGACGTTGCGCTTCTTCTTCCGTCACCCTCGTGATCTCTGCTTCGCGTTCGCTCGGATCAAGGTGCGAGAGATCAGTGAACGTAGTGTCTGCCGGCCCGGGTCGGGCGATGACTTGTAATGGTTGCTCAGCGCCGGCCACGAAAGTTGTTCGTAGCGATTCGTGACGCCGGATTATTTCGGTGAACGAGAGCTCGAGCGCGTCGAGATTAAGTGAGCCAAGCAGCCGGACGGCAACCGGAACGTTGTAGATCGCGAGGCCGGGGTCGAGTTGATCGAGGATCCACAGGCGCTGCTGTGCAAATGAGAGCGGTAACTTATCATCTTCTGCCCGCGGTGCCGGACGTATCGGCACGAAGGGCAAACCGGCACCCGCACGCATGTTCTCCTCAATGGTCTCAGCCAGCGCCGCGACTGTGGGTCGCTCGAAGAGACTACGCAGTGGCAGATCGACATTGAAAGTCTCATGCACGCGGGAAACCAGTTGTGTGCCCAGCAGCGAGTGCCCACCCAATTCGAAGAAATTTTCATTAACGTCTACGCGTTCGAGATGCAACATCTTCGCCCAGATGTCAGCGAGCATTTCTTCAGTCTGTGTTCTGGGCGCTACAAAGATCTCTGCGGTTCTCGGACTTGCGGTTTCGGGCACAGGCAGAGCCGCTTTGTTTATCTTGCCGTTAAGCGTTAGCGGCAGGCGCGCGAGGTGCACGTAAACGTTGGGTAACGTCTCAATCACCAGTCGCTCGGCGAGAAAAGCACGAAGCTCACTCCATTCGAGCTCGCGCCGCGACACGTAATAAGCAACCATTACCTCAGCGCCGCTACTGTCCTTCGTTATGACGACCACACTGTTCCGCACTTGCGGGTGCTCATTCAGCGCAGCACTGATCTCACCGAGCTCGACGCGATGACCGTGATACTTCACCTGCTCGTCCGTCCGATCCAGGTATTCGATTGTGCCGTCTGCAAGCCGGTATGCAACATCGCCTGTACGGTAAAGACGCGCGCCCAGCTCGGCGCTAAACGGATCGGGAACGAAGCGCTCGGCCGTCTGTGCGGGTCGATTCAGGTAACCGCGTGCAACCCCGGCACCGCCTATATACAGCTCACCACGCACGCCCCCCGCGACGGGATGCAACTGTTCATCAAGCAAGTAGATTTGTGTATTCGCCGCCGGCCGGCCGATGGGTACGCCTACGCGCAAATCGCGCTCCGGCGAATAACGATGAATCATGCAGCCGACGGTAGCTTCCGTTGGTCCATACTCATTGTAGATTTCCACCTCGCCGCCAAAGCTGTCGGTGATGGCGCGGGCCAGCTCAGTCGTGAGAGCTTCACCCCCGACCACCAGACGCCGGATACGGCTCGCGCTGTTGTTTCTTGTCTTGATGAGCGAGAGGTGACTAGGTGTGAGTTTCACCACTTCGACCTGATTCTCGTCGCACACATCGAGCAAAGGAACGTCATTAGCACCTTTGCGTGGATAGATAACGATGCGGTGACCGCCTACCAACGGTGCGAAGACTGACGTGACGGTGAGGTCAAAAGCGAGCGATGAGTGGAAAGCACAACTGATCGGGTGACGTTCAGGCATGTACATCTCACGTGCCCACGTCACGTAATTGACCACCGACGCGTGTGTGACCACCACTCCCTTCGGTTCCCCAGTCGAACCTGAGGTGTAGAGCACGTAGGCCGCGTCGCTCGAGTCTGCCTGCGGCGGCACGTCCTCACTCGGATAACCGGAAACCAGCTCCCACTCACTATCGAGACAAAGAATTTGCGTTGCGGCCGCTTCCGGCAGCAACGCGGCAAGGCGCTCCTGCAAGTGCTGCTGCGTAATCAGGGTGGTGACGTGGGCGCTCGCGAAGGTGCGCCGCAGCTTCTGTTGCGGATGCCCCGCCTCGAGCGGAACGTAAGTGGCGCCTGCCTTGAGTACACCGAGCAACGCGACAAAGGTCTCGAAGCTGTGTTCGAGGCAGATGCCGACAAGGGCTCCGTGCTCCACACCAGAGGCCAGCAGGTAACGCGCGAGTTGGTTGGCGCGTGCATTCAACTCGCCGTAACTCAGATCAAGATTTTTCAAAGTCAAGGCAGTGGCGTTGGGTGTGAGCGCCGCCTGCCGTTCAAACAACTGATGAAGACAAGTGTCGCGTGCAGCGTCAGTACGAGTGTCGTTGAATTCGATCAGCGCCTGGTGGAGCTCTGCCTCCGACATCAGTGGCAGCTCCGAGAGTCGCCGCCCCGGATCGTGGACGACGCCCTGGAGCAGGACTTGAAGATGATTGAGTAGTCGACTGATGGTGCCGTCATCGAACAGATCGGTGTTGTACTCAACGCTGCCTTCGATCTGTCCGCCAACCTCCAGCAGATTGAAGACGAGATCAAACTTGGTCTCGTTGTTGCCGGTATTTTCACGAGCGATCCGCAACCCACTCAATTCCAGCGTCTCTTGCGGTGCGTTCTGGAGGGTGAAAACGACGTTGAAGAGCGGTGCACGGCTCATGTCGCGCGCCGGTTGCAGCTCGGCGACAAGTTTTTCAAACGGCAGGTCTTCATGCGCGTAAGCGCCGAGAGCCACTTCGCGCACCCGCAGTAACAACTCGCGGAAGGTTGGATCACCACTGAGGTCAGTGCGCAGCACCAGGTTGTTGGCGAAGAAACCGATGAGCGGCTCCAGCTCTTCATGGTTGCGATTGGCCACGGGCGTGCCGACGATGATGTCTGTCTGATTTGTGTAGCGGTGGAGCAGGATCTTGAAAGCGGCCAGCAGAGTCATGTAGAGCGTCATGCCCTCTTCGCGACTCAAATGCTTGAGGCCGGCACTGACCGTTTCCGGCACAACGAAGTCTTGCGTGCGGCCGCGTCGCGTCGGAATGGGCGGCCGCGGACGGTCAGCAGGCAGCTCAAGGGACGGTAAGTCACCGCCTAGTTTCGTCTTCCAGTAAGCAAGCTCGCTCTCGAGCACTTCACCACTCAACCACTCCTGTTGCCAGGCCGCGAAGTCGGCGTACTGCACCGCGAGCTCAGGCAGTGGCGAAGCTTGCTCGTGCGAGAAGGCTTCGTAAAGCGAGGCGACTTCGCGCACCAGTATTCCGAGCGACCATGCATCACAAACGATGTGGTGCATTGTGAAGAGTGCGACGTGCTCACTATCCGACAGACGCAGCAACTTCGCGCGCAACAACGGTCCCGCCTCAAGATCAAACGGGGTTTGCGCCTCCTCCCTTGTCAGCCGCCGCACTTCCCTCTCGCGCTCGTCCTCAATCAATTCTGACAAGTCCACCACACGCAGCAGCGAAGACGCTGACGGCGCGGCGATGACCTGGACCGGTTGCTCATCAATCACAGAAAAAGTTGTGCGCAATACCTCATGCCGCCGCACAATCTCAGTCAGCGAACGCGACAACGCATCAACGTTGAGTAGACCAGTTAGCCGTAGTGCGGCCGGAACGTTGTAGGCAGTGGCGGTGCCTGCCTCCAACTGATCGAGAAACCACAAACGCTGCTGCGCAAATGAGAGCGGCAGAGCACTGTGGCGAGAGGTGCGAGTGAGGCGTGGTAACTGTTTGAGCCGCGCTCCCGATTTCAGGGCCCGCTCGATAATGCGAGCCATTGCCCCGGCGGTTGAGTGTTCGAACAGCTCGCCCAGGGTCAACTGAATCTTGAATGTCTCGCGTACGCGCGAAATGAGACGTGTCGCCGTGAGCGAGTGACCACCAAGCGAAAAGAAATCATCATCAGGCCCAACGTTCTCGACCCGCAACACGCTACCCCACAAGTTAAGCAGCAGTGACTCGACGTCATTGCGTGGAGCGACATATTCCGAGTCTGCTGTGAATGCGACGCCGTCCGGCGCGGGTAAGGCTCGTCTATCGATCTTCCCATTTGGCGTGAGAGGCAGTTGCGGAAGCGGGACGAAAGCGGACGGGATCATGTAATCAGGCAGTTGTTCCGCAAGGTGCAAACGAAGCTCGCTGAGGCCCGGCGCCGGTCCACCATTTGCCGGTACCAGATACGCGACGAGATGTTTATCGCCATTCTGTTCACCGTGCAGGACCACCACCGAGGAGCCTATCGACGAATGACGATTCAGCGCCGTTTCGATCTCGCCCAGCTCGATACGAAAGCCCCTCATCTTCACCTGCTGGTCCAGGCGCCCGAGGTACTCGATCTCTCCATTCGATAACCAGCGCGCGCTATCGCCCGTGCGGTAAAGCCGTGCCCCCGGCTCATTGCTGAAAGGATCAGGAACAAACTTTTCCGCGGTCAGAGCGGGTCGATTCAGATATCCGCGCGCCAGACCATCGCCGCCAATAAAGAGCTCACCGGCGGCGCCGGTTGGAACCGGCCGCCCGCGCTCGTCTAGTATGAAGACTCGCGTGTTGGAAATAGGACGTCCGATAGTGATGGTGCGCGTGTTATTGCGCACGGGCTGAACAGTCGACCAGATGGTCGTCTCCGTTGGGCCATAAACGTTCCAGATCTCTCCGCCGTGCTGCGTAAGCTGTTCGGCGAGGTCGCGGCTCAACGCCTCACCACCGCACAGCACTTTCAACTCACGTGCGCCCTTCCATCCTGACTCGATCAGCAGCCGCCAGGTGGTTGGCGTGGCTTGCATGGCAGTGACGTCAAAGCGCTGCATGGCGTCGATCAAAAGCGAACCATCGCCAGCGGTTTCACGAGTGGCGATAACGAGCTGCGCGCCCACGATGAGCGGCAGGTAGATCTCGAGTGCAGCGATGTCGAAAGATAGTGTGGTTACGGCGAGCAACGTGTCGCGTGCTGTAAGGCCCGGCTCACGACTCATGTGCCACAAGAGGTTCACCACCGCTGAGTGTGTGACGGCGACGCCTTTTGGTTTACCCGACGAGCCGGAAGTGTAGATGACGTAAGCGAGGTTGTCTGGTCCAGCGACTGGAGTAGAGAAAGGTGCTGCATCGTCATAGTCTTCAACTGGATCAGAATCTATACAAAGTACGTTTCCCTGATACCACGGCAACTGTTCGCGCAGCGCGTCTTCCGTAAGCAACACTTGCACGCGCGCATCTTCGAGCATGAAGCGCAAACGCTCTTCCGGATAGCTCGGGTCGAGCGGAACGTAAGCAGCCCCGGTCTTGAGCACGCCCAGCAAGGCAGTCACCATCTCGGCTGAGCGATTCAGCAGCACCCCGACGAGCGACTCCCGACCCACGCCGTACTTCCGCAGACGCTGGGCCAGTCGATTCGCCCGTTCGTTCAGCTCGCGATAACTGAGTCGCTGCTCTTCGAAGATCACCGCCTCTGCCTCCGGCGAGCGTGCCACCTGCATTTCGAACAGCTCGTGTACGCACGCGCCCTTCGGATACTCCGCGTGGGTCTGGTTCCAGTCGTTGAGCAGGCGATGCTGCTCATCTCTGGTCAGCGCCGGCAGTTGCGACAATGCTTGTTCGGCGTCTGCCGAGATCGTTTCAAGCAGCACACGCACATACTCCGACAAGCGACGGACGGCGTCTGCTACAAAGAGCGCGCGGTCGTAACTTATTCTGATGAACAGCCTGTCCTGCGGCGCCACGTAGATCGTCAGCGGGTAATTCGTCTGCTCCTTGACCCAAACGCCCTGCACTTTCAGTCCTTCATCCTGTTTGTTGAGAAGACTCGCAAGCGCGCCGATGGGATAGTTCTCAAAAACCAGAATGCTATTGAACAGCGGTACGCCGCGTGGCACTTCCGCCCAGCCCTGCACTTCGACGAGTGGGCTATATTCATACTGCTGCATCTCCGCCTGTTGCTTCTGTAACTGCTGGAGCCACTGTGCGATCGACTCCTCCTCCAGCACCTGCACGCGCAGCGGTAACGTGTTGATGAACAGTCCGACGATTGACTCCACACCCGGCAACTCAGCGGGACGTCCTGAGACGGTAACGCCGAAGAGCACGTCTCGCTCGCCACTGTATCGACTCAGCAGCAATGCCCAGGCGCCGCGTATGATCGTGTTCAGGGTGAGGTGATAGCGGCGCGCCACTTCGCGCAAAGCCTCAGTGGCGGCGGCGGGTAGTGTTAGCTCATACTCGTCGTAGTTCGTTCCGGCGCCTTCACCAGCGTGCTCAGTCGGTAGTGAAGTCGGCGCGGTAAAGCCCGCCAGATTGTCGCGCCAGAAGATCTCACTATCACTCGGCTCCTGTCTCTGGAGCCATCTGATGTAGTCGCTGTAGGGACGGCTGGGCGGAAGCCGCAGGTCCTCGCCGCGCTTCAGAGCCTCATACAACGAGAACATCTCTTCCATTAAAATCGGCATACACCAGCCGTCGAGCACAATGTGGTGATAACTCCACGTGAGGTAATGACGGTGCTCTCCCAGCCTGATGAGTGACAGTCGCATGAGCGGCGCCTGGCCCAGCTCGAAGCCACGTCGCCGGTCCTGCTCGAGAAACTCTGTATGCTGTCTTTGCTGTCGCTCGACACTCCACCCGCACCAGTCGTGCTCAACCATCGGCAGCTCGACGCGCCGCCTGACGATCTGGACCGGCTGGTCCAGGCCTTCCCACGCGATGGCTGTGCGCAGTGCCGCATGGCGAGCGATCACGCGCTCCCACGCACCCTTCAGTGCAGCGACATCGAGGAGGCCCACGAGCTCGTAGTTGAGTTGTACAACGTAGGCGCCACCGTCCGGCTCGTAGAGCGTGTGGAAGAGCAGGCCCTGCTGCATGGGTGAGAGTCGATAGACATTTTCGACGTTTCGGTCACCTCGAGTGAGGCGATCGATCTCGTGCTGCTCGAGACGCGCGAGTGGAAAATCCGACGACGTGAAGCCGCCCGCCGACGGGTCCTGGCAGTGCACAATCAGCCGCCGCAGCGCGTTCACATAACTTTGCGCGAATTTCTCGATAGTCTGCGGCCGGTGCAGCTCCGAGCTGTAGGTGACGTTCACATGCAAACAGCCGTCCGCCACCAGGGCATCGATCTCGAGCACGTGGGCACGATTACCGAGCGCGCTCACTGAGCGGCCCGCGGCTTCGCGCGCGGCGCGGAACAACGAATCCCCGCCGAACACCTGATCAAACTGGCCCAAATAGTTGAAGACCAAGTCGGTGCGCGCGCCCCGCATCGCAGTTCGGATCTGCTCATTCCCATTCAGGTATTTGAGTAAGCCATAGCCAAAGCCATGCTGCGGTATACGCCGCAATTGCTCCTTCACTCGCTTGAGCGTCTCGCCCGGTGTCTCACCTGCGGCGGGCGATTCCAACACAAACGGAAAGATGCTGGTAAACCAACCAACCGTACGCGATACGTCGAGCGACGATGAGATCTCCTCGCGCCCATGTCCTTCGAGGTTTACGACAAATTTCCCCGGCCCCGCCCATTCCGTGAGCGCCACGGCAAGTGCTGACAGCAGTGCATCATTCGGCTGCGAGCGGTAAGCTTCGGGAACTTTCTGTAAAAGTGCCTGCGTCTCATCCGCACTTAATGACAGCGTCAGGGTTTGTGCTGTCGACTCCCGGTTAACTACTGCACCGTGATCGACTGGCAAGCTCTTTAGTCCATCGCTGCGAACCACCCTCGTCCAGTGGTCTAACTCACTAAGCAACTCGTGCGTGTTTGCGTAATCGCGTACTGCTTCGGCCCACTGCTTGTAAGAGCTGGTCTTCGGAGGCAGGACGGCGATCTCTGCGCCGTTCTTCAACTGTTCGTAAGCACTCCGCAAGTCCTCGAGCAGGATGCGCCACGACACACCGTCGATGGCGAGGTGATGAACGGCGATCAGCAAACGCGACGACGTTTCTTCACCCATGTTGAAGAACGCGACCCGCACCAGTGGTCCAACTTCGAGGTTGAGGCTCGCTTGAATGGCCGCGCACGTCGTTTCCAATGCCGCCGCACGGCTGGGCTCTTCTATTCCGGAAAGATCGTGTACTGAAAAGACACGCTCCGTTTCTTCCGGTGCGTTCTCTTGTACCCAACCTGAATCGCCGCGGACGAAGCGCAGTCGCAACGCGTCGTGATGCTCCAGCACACGTGCAACTGCTCTCTCTAATGCCGCCACATCAACATCCGGCGGCGCCTCCAGCAACACCGCCTGGTTGAAGTGATGGGGCTCCGGAAGATCACGCTCAAGGAACCATTGCTGAATCGGCGTGAGCGGAATCTGGCCGGAGACTACTTCCTGCGTGGCTTCACTGGCACCGGCCGTCCCCGACACTGCGGCCAATTCGTGAATGGTCTGATACTCAAACATCTGTTTCGGTGTCAGACGCAAGCCGGCCATGTTTGCCCGCGAGATGATCTGAATGCTCAAGATCGAGTCGCCACCCAACTCGAAGAAGTTGTCATGAATCCCGACGCGCGAAACGCCCAGAACCTCGGACCAGATGTTTACCAGTTGCTCTTCTGCTGGAGTGTTGGGCGCGGCGTAGCCCGTGTCCAATGACGGTCTGGAGACATCAGGCTTGGGCAGCGCCCGCCTATCGACTTTGCCACTACTGGTACGCGGTAATGCATCGAGGAAGACAAAAACCGCAGGCAACATGTACTCGGGCAGGAAATGTTTCAGATGTGAGCGTAAGGCGCTTGCATTCGGCGGCGTAGACTCTTCGCCTTCGACCACATCCCACACGATATAAGCCACCAAACGCTTCTGTCCCGGCAGGTCTTCGCGGACGCTCACTACGGCTTGCCGCACTCCGAGGTAACGACTCAGCGCGGCCTCGATCTCGCCGACCTCGATGCGGAAGCCGCGGATCTTGACTTGATAATCGTTGCGCCCCAGAAATTCAATCTCACCATTTGGCAGAAAGCGCGCGAGGTCTCCGGTCCGGTATAGCCGCGCTCCGGCACGATCGCTGAAAGGGTCAGGGATGAACTTCTCGGCTGTTAAGTCAGGACGGCCCACGTAGCCGCGCGCCAGCCCCTCACCACCGATGTAGAGTTCGCCCGGGACCCCAATGGGGGTGGGGATCAAATTGGCGTCCGTGATGTAAACCTGCGTGTTGGCGATAGGCCGGCCGATGGAGACGGAACCGGATGAATCTGCGACCTGACCTCCGGTTGAATAGATCGTGGTTTCTGTTGGTCCATAGTAGTTCCAGACTGACGTGTGTTCTTCCAGCAATTGAGTCGCCAGCCTGCGCGAGAGGACTTCACCCCCGCAGAGAGCTTTGAAACGCCGGCTGTCGTTGTGCCAGCCCGCGTTCAGGAGAATCTCCCACCCCGTGGGCGTGGCTTGGAACAAGGTCGCTCCGGAGTTTCTCAATCGAGCCCTCAAATTCAATCCGTCGGCCGCTTCCCGGCTGCTGGCCAATTCAACTCTGGCCCCCACCATCAGCGGGAGAAAGAGTTCGAGAGTGGCAATATCAAACGATAATGAAGTAGCAGCAAAAACCACGTCGGCATCCGTCAAGCCGGGCTGCTCGCGCATCGAATGAAGGAGATTAACAAGAGCGCGATGAGTAAGCTCGACGCCTTTAGGCCTTCCAGTCGAGCCGGACGTGTAGATGACGTAGGCAAGATTATCCGCACAAACGTCGCTCTCCGGTTGCGACTCGCTCGCGGTGCTGATCGCCTCTGCGGAAGAGTTGAGAGGGATCACCTGGGCGCCTTCTACGGCCGGCAACTCCATCAATAGATGTTGCTGCGTCAGCAGCACTTTCATTCGTGCGTCGTTCACGATGAAAGACAGGCGCTCCTTCGGATAGGCCGGATCAAGCGGCACATAAGCTCCGCCCGCTTTCAGGATGGCTAACAACCCGACGATCATCTCGACCGATCGTTCGACGCAGATGCCGACCTTTATGTCCTCTCCGACCCCTTGCTGCCGCAAGTAGTTCGCCAGCCGGTTGGCGCGCTGGTTGAGCTCGGCATAAGTTACCCGCTCGTCATTGAAGACTACCGCCTCTCTATTGGGCGTGCGCGCCACCTGTTCTTCGATCAGATGGTGCACTGCCTGCGGTGAATCGTAATGAACGGCCGTATCATTCCATTCGACGATTAATTGGCGGCGTTCAAGATCGGTCAACAGCGGCAGTTCAGCAACACTACGAGTAGGATCGATCGCGATTCCTTCCAGCAGTGTCACATAGTGGTGGGCCAGACGACGCACCGTAGCAGGTTCGAACAGGTCGGAGTTGTATTCGATATTGGCGGACAGGCCGTCTCGTGTCTCTTCGATCTCCAGTGTCAAATCAAACTTCGCCGTCACGCCTTCAACCGGAAGTTGTTTGAGTGTCAGCTCGGGCAAGGTGATCGAGGGGACAGAGGTGTTCTGCAACACAAACATCACCTGAAATAAAGGCGTGTGGCTCAATCTGCGTTCCGGCCGGAGCGCGTCTACAATTTGCTCAAACGGCAACTCCTGATGCAGTTGCGCTCCCAGGCACGACTCACGCACCCGGCTCAGTAACTCGAGGAAACTGTCTGTTGCCTGAACGCGTGTTCGCAGTACGAGCGTATTCACGAACAGGCCGATCAGGCCCTCCATCTCGGTGCGGGTTCGTCCGGCCACCGGTGTGCCTACGGCAATCGACTCTTGCCCGGAGTAGCGTGAAAGCAGCACGTCGAAGGCGGCCAGCAGCGTCATGAACAATGTCGCTCCTTGCCGCTGCCCCAATTTATTAAGCGAGTCAGTGACTTCCCGCGACACCATGAAGGAGTGACGGCCTCCGGCGAAGGTCTGCACCCGAGGGCGCGGCTGGTCCGTTGGCAGCTCCAGGACGCTCACGCCCTCGAGTTGGCCGCGCCAGTAGTTCATCCCCTCTTCCATTGCCCCACTCGCAAATTGCTCACGTTGCCAAACAGCATAGTCAGCGTATTGGATCGGCAATTCCGGGAGCGGCGACTCACGTCCTTCGGCGTAAGCGCCGTAGAGCGTCGTCAGCTCCTGCATGAAGATGCCCATGGACCAGCCGTCGCTGATGATGTGGTGCATTGCGAGAAGTAGCAGATGTTCCTCTTCGGCAACCCGCATCAAGCCGATGCGCAGCAGCGGTCCGGTCGCGAGGTCAAACGGTTGCTGTGCCTCGGCGTCGGACAGCCGCAGCGCTTCCGGCCATCTTTCTGATTCCGGCAGGTGAGTGAGATCGTTGACCCGCAGCGGGATTGTGAGAGACGGAACGATCGACTGCACGGCCGCGCCATTAGTCGTGACGAAAATTGTCCGCAGAATCTCATGACGCCGGACCACCTCATCGAAGCTCCGGCTGAGGACATCGACTTTGAGCCGGCCTGTGAGTTTGATCGGGACGGCGATGTTATAGACAGAGTTGCCCGGTTCGAGTTGATCCAAAAACCACAGGCGCTGCTGGGAGAATGAAAGTGGTGCGTGCTCCGCCACCGGCCGGCGCGAAATACCACGCGGCAACGTGGGGGCTGCCTCCGACTCTTTCAGTCGCAGTGCAAGCAGCTCGCGCTGTTGTGGAGTGAGAGCCGCAATGCGTTCGGCTAATTCGTTCATGGTTAGTTTGTGTCTTGTTGGGCCAGTTGGGCGCTGTAGCTCGCGAGTGAGGCGTCTACTTCAGTCTTGCTGAGTAATTCAATCTCTTCAAGGACACGTTCCAACTTCTCACGATCGCGCTGGGCGATGCTTTCATGTACCAACTCCGCCAGGCTGGCAATGGTGGGCGCTTCGAAGAACTTGCGCACTGACAGCTCGATCTGAAAAGTATCGCGAATGCGTGAGATGAGTTGCGTTGCGAGCAGCGAGTGGCCGCCCAGCGCGAAGAAGTCGTCATGAATGCCGATGCTGTCGATGCCAAGCAGTGCTTGCCAGATATCGGCGATGGCCTGCTCGGTGTTGTCGCGCGGGGGTTCGTACTCACTAGTGAGGTCCGGGCGCGCATAGAGTGTCCCCGCATCCTTGCTGGTTTCCGTCAGCCCCGCGAGGTTAACCCAACGATCTATGCGCGACTGCAAATCGCTGGTAGAGACGACGAATTGCGGCACTCCGCGCGTCTGTAAGATGCGCTGGAAGACCTCGGCGCCTTCGGCTGGAAGAATGGCCGGTGTGGATGAGTTGTCATCAGCAAAGTGCCAGGCATCCCAGTTGACAGTCACCCAACCTGTGTTGCCGGAGTGATTCTGCTGATGCACGAACGCATCGGCGAAAAGATTCGCGGCTGCGTAACCGGCGAAGCCAAGACCGCCGAGGACGGACGACAGTGATGAGACAACCATACGGAAATCGAGATCACTCTCGCGCAGCACCTTCTCAATCGTGAACAGCCCATAGACCTTCGCGTTGAACTGACGTTCGCTTTCAGCCAGGCCTGTCTCTGCAACAGCGACAGTGGCCGCATCACCCGCGAGGCCGGCGGCATGGACCAGGCCGTTGATCTCTCCAAACGTCTGCTGCGCAGCCTGCACTGCCTTCGCCATCTCATTCTCGTTTGCTACATCTGCGGCCACCCACAATACTTCCGCGCCAAGGCTCTCGAGTTCCTGCAACAATTCATCTTGCGGCGCTGTGCGGCTGACGAGAACAAGACGCGCATGCGCAGTACGCGCCAGATGCGACGCAAGCGTGTGACCGACACCGCCGGTAGCGCCTGTGACCAGGTACACGCCGCGTTCGCGCAGCCGTGCCTCTCGTTTGCCGAGCCGGATCGGATCAAAAGTCTGCAACCAGCGGCGCCAGCCACGATAAGCAACTACCTTTTCCGTTGACTCTGTGGCTTTGAGTTCAGCAACGAGTTGTGCCGCCACGTCCGTTCGTGCCTGTGTGGTCCAACGCTCGGAGATCTCAATATCGATATTGCGGCACACGAGGTTGGTGTATTCCTGCGGGATCACACGGCAGGGGCCAAGCACTGTGGCCTTCTCTGGCTTGATAGACTCAGTGCCGGCAACGGCGTGCAGATTATTCGTAACGACGCAGATCTCCATCGCGCCACCGCCAGAAGCCGCGAGTGCCTGCGCCAGGTACAACAAACTATAGTAGCCACGCCATTGGGCCTCCTCGAAAGTTGACTTAGGTGAGTCGCCTTGCTGCCCAATCTGCTCGATCGTCACATTCCATAAGTGAAGAATCCGGCGCGGCTTCCTGCCACCTGCCAGCAACACTCTGATCAACTCGTCATAGCTTTGCCGCTGACGCGGATTGATTTCGTATGCGTCTTCGGCAACGCGACGGAACTGCTCGCCTGACGAAACGATTACGACTCGTTCGCCGTGCAACAGCTTCACGACTTCCGCACTGAGGCCTAACTCGTCCGCTAAGATCCAGTAATCGTGCGATTCTACAGTTTCAGCGTCGCCCTCCGCTTCCAGGCAGCCGGGAGGCAGTGACTGTTTCCAGGTGGGCAAATAGAGCCAGTCGTCTATGTCCGAGCGCTTGGCAGTTTGGTCTGGCGTGACGTCCTTCGCGAACTCAGTAGATCCTGCATCCACCCAGAAGCGCTGCCGCTCGAACGGATAGGTCGGCAGCGGTATGCGGCGACGTCGTTCGTTCGCATAGAAGCCGGAGGAGAAGCTCTTCCCGGCAAGCCAGACTTTACCGAGAGTGCCGAGCAGGTGACTGAATTCCGAAGTTCGATCCGCTGCATGCGGCAACGAGGAGAGCATGTCGTGCCCGGTAGACTTCGCCAGGTGCTGTTTCGCGAGGGAGCTGAGCGCGCTGCCTGGTCCAACTTCCAACAGGATCAACTTCTCTTCCTGGAGCAACTCGCCAATACCGTCCGCGAAGCGCACTGTCTGGCGCAGGTGTTGCGCCCAGTAGTTTGGGTCGGTCGCTTCCTGCTCAGTGATTTTTCCTCCGGTGAGATTCGAGATGAAGGGAATCCTGGGTGCGCTCAGACGGAAGCGGCTGACAAGTTCGACGAAGGGCTCCAGGACCGGCGCCATCATCGTCGAATGGAAAGCGTGTGAGGTGTCGAGGCGACGAAACTCGAGACCTTTACCCGTCAGGATCTCTTCGAGCCGCGACAACATTTCGTAAGAGCCCGACACGACACATGATGACGGCGCGTTGATTGCGGCCAGCGAGAGTTTGCCCTCTGAAAGCTCGCCGTCAATCAGCGCCCGCAAATCTGTTTCGGCAAGCGGCACCGCCATCATCGCACCGCTCGGCATTGACTGCATCAGGCGACCACGGGCCGCAACCAGCATCAGCGCGTCCTCCAGCGTGAAGACACCTGCCAAACACGCGGCTACGTACTCACCAATGCTGTGACCAATCATTGAAGTGGGCCGCACACCCCACGACATCCATAGATGGGCCAGCGCGTACTCAGTGACGAAGAGGGCCGGTTGCGTTATAGAAGTTTCACGCAGCCTGCGTTCGGCTTCAGCGGATCCACGCTCGGACTTATACAGAAGCTCGCGCAGATCAAAATGCAAATGCGACTTCAGGATCTCGCAGCACTCATCCACTCGCTCCCGGAACACACGTTCGAGTTGATAAAGCTCAGCTCCCATTCCGATGTGCTGGGCGCCTTGTCCCGGAAACATGAACGCTACTGCCGGTTCGCTCCCGCTGTGCGAACCATCCACGACTCGCCGCGTAGTGCCGCCGGCCAGCACGGCGGCCGCATCCGCCACGTCTTTGCACACAACAAAGCGACGCTTTTCGAACGCTCTGCGACCGACGGCACAGGTGTAGGCGACGTCGGCAAGATTCAACTCAGGGTGTTGCTCCAGGTGCGTGGCCAAATTCGCCGTTACGGCGTCGAGCGCAGTGGACGTTTTCGCCGAAAGAAGCAGCAACTGCCACGGGCGACCTTCGTCAGTCGGATCTGGCACAGGCGCTTCTTCAAGGATGACGTGCGCGTTCGTACCGCCAATGCCGAAACTACTGACGCCTGCGTACCGCGGACGTGGACCGCGCGGCCACGGCGTAAGCTTGTCGTTGACGAAAAATGGACTGTGGGCGAAGTTGATGCGCGAGTTCGATTGTTTGAAGTGCAGGCTCGGTGGCAGCAGCTCGTGCTCGAGGGACAACACCGTTTTAATGAGTCCGGCGACGCCTGCCGCTACGTCAAGATGTCCGACGTTTGTTTTGACTGAGCCGAGCGCGCACGAGCGAGGTTTCATCTCTGAGGCTCGAAACGCGTGGGTGAGTGCCGCAACCTCAATCGGATCGCCGAGCGGCGTCGCCGTGCCGTGTGCTTCAACGTAGCTAATACTGCCGGCACTCACACCGGCGACAGCGTGTGCGGCCTTGATTACCTGGGCTTGCCCCTCAGTGCTTGGCGCCGTGTAGCCGACTTTTCGCGAACCGTCATTATTAATTGCAGAGCTTTTGATGATGGCCCAGATGTGATCGCCATCAGCGAGGGCATCAGCGAGACGCTTGAGTACGACCACGCCGGCACCGTGCCCACCGACCGTGCCCTGCGCTTGTTCATCGAAAGTACGACAGTGTCCGTCGGGCGAGGCAATGCCTTCCGGCTGATAAACGTATCCGGCGATTTGTGGAAATGCCACCGAGACTCCGCCGGCAAGCGCCATCTCACACTCGCCACTCAACAGACCCTGACACGCAAAGTGGACCGCGACCAACGACGTCGAGCAGGCAGTCTGAATATTCACGCTCGGTCCGATCAGGTTCAGCTTGTATGACACGCGTGTCGGCAGGTAGTCCTTATCGTTGGAGGTCATCACCTGAAAATTGCCGATGGCTTGTATGAGATCAGGGTGTGAGAGCAGGTTGAAAGCATAGGTGTTCATGCCGACGCCGGCGTAGACACCTACTGGTTTGCGGTACGTTGCGGAGTCGTAGCCCGCCGTCTCGAGCGCTTGCCATGCGCACTCAAGAAACACCCGCTGCTGTGGATCGATGAGCTCCGCTTCGCGCGGGCTATAACCGAAGAAGGAAGCATCGAACAGATCCGCACCTTCGAGTACGCCTCTGGACTTGACGTAATTCGGATCGTTCAGGAGGTTCGCGTCGACTCCCGCGGCCAGCAGTTCTTCATCCGTGAAGGACGTGATGGCTTCCACGCCGTCCCGCAGGTTGCGCCAGAACTGCTCGATATCGTTTGCGCCAGGAAAGCGGCCGGCCATGCCGATGATGGCAATCTCCAAACCGGTCTGCCCGTCGTCAATATTCAAAGAGCTTTTCATCTCGTCACTGCTTTGCACAGAAAGTCGGAAGCGAGCGCCAACGGCGCAGGACTCAAAAGTCGGAAGCGAGCGCCAACGGCGCGGAATATGACAGCCAGGAACGACGCAATGTGCTTCGCGCCAAAGGCGCGAGATATGACAGCCAGGGGCAAGCGCGAAGCGAAGCGGAGCGCGTCGCCCCTGGTAACAGACAATCAAAACCGTTCCAGCCCTGAAAGGGCGTAATACCTTGCCTCGTATTTCGGCCTTTCAGGCCTTTGATCTCTCGCATGGTCGTGCTATCCCAGGGCGACGCGCTGCGCGCTTGCACTGGGCTTTTATATATCGCGCCGTTGGCGCTCCCTTCCGACTGTTAAGGCAAAGCCTCTCGTCACTGCTTTGCCTCAAAATCAGAGATCATTGTTGGACCACGGCTGCGCACCCACCCGCTACCGCAGGTGGTAATGACTTCTTCCAACAAGAGATCACCCGGCTGACTGTCTTTGCGTGCGTTGTTGCTGAAGCCTCTGTCTGCCACTGCGTAATGTCTGCGCCTGCTCTTCTTCGGACGCAGTTTCCGCGGTCGCAGCTCCCTGGTTCGATATCCGTTTCGCTTGCGCGTACACGGTTGAATGCTCAAACAACTCCACGAGGCTGATATCGGTCTGAAACTTTTCGTTCAACTTCCCATGCAACTGCATGAGCAACAGCGAATGACCGCCCAGGTCGAAGAAGTTATCGTGAACGCCGACGCGTTCTAATCCCAGTACTTCCGCCCAGATTTCAGCCAACGCTGACTCCACTGCTCCAGTGGGCGCAACAAAAGTTTCTTCGAGGTTGGGCCGAATCGTGTCAGGTTTGGGAAGCGCCTTGCGATCTACCTTTCCATTCGTCGTCAGCGGCAACGAATCGAGGAACACGTAGCTCGAAGGCACCATGTAATCAGGCAGCAACGACTGCACGAAAACACGAAGTTCTGTCACTGTCGGGTTCGTCTCCCCTTGACAGACAAGGTAAGCCACCAGAGATTGCTCACCTCCCGCGTCCCGCGCCAGCACCACTGCTTCACGTACCGCTGGATGACGACTCAGGACAGCTTCGATCTCACCTAACTCGACTCGATACCCGCGTATCTTCACCTGGTGGTCCAACCGCCCGAGATACTCAATGTCACCGCCCGGCAGGTGACGCGCCAGGTCGCCAGTTCGATACAACCGCGCGGAGGGTTCGCCGCTAAACGGGTCTGGTATAAAACGCTGTGCGGTCAGTGCAGGCTGATTCAAATAACCTCTGGCGAGCCCTTCGCCGCCGACATACATCTCGCCAGGTACCCCCGCGGGGACCAGTTGAAGATTATGATCCAGAATATATAGACGCAGGTCCGGCATCTCCCTGCCAATCAGGCTCCCGGTCATCGTCTCCACGTCGTTTTGAGTTACCACTCGATAGGTGACATGTACGGTCGTTTCAGTAATTCCGTACATATTCACTAACTGAGGCTTCTCGTCACCGTGCTCCGCGAACCATGACTTCAGGCCGTGAAAGTCCAACGTCTCCCCACCGAAAATGACGAGGCGTAGCGCCGGAAAATCCACGCGCTCGCGTGAGCCGTTGCCAAGCATTAAATGCTGGAAGGCTGAAGCGGTTTGGTTGAGCACGGTGACATTTTCGCGCTGCAGCAACTCGCGAAACAGTTCGGGCGAGCGGTTCGTCAGATACGGCAGTACTACCAACCGCCCTCCGTACAGCAGGGCGCCCCAAATCTCCCAGACTGAGAAGTCGAAGGCATAGGAGAAAAACAAGGCCCAAACATCATGTTCGTCGAACTCGAACCAATGCCTCGTTGCGTCGAGAAGTCGCGTGACATTCGCGTGAGTGATCAGGACACCTTTGGGTTTGCCCGTGGAGCCAGAGGTGTAGATAACGTACGCAAGATTGCCGGCAGTCACATCGACACTGATCTCGCCGGCACCGTCGGCAAGCTCTTCGCGTTGGTCGTCGAGCCACAGCACACTTGTCTGCTCCGGCACTCGTTGGGCCAAACTCCGCTGTGTTATCAACAGTCGTGCCTGAGAATCTTTGAGAATGTCGTCGATGCGCTCTTGTGGGTATGATGGGTCAAGCGGGACGTAGGCAGCACCCGCTTTCAAAATGCCGAGTAGCACCACCACCAGTTCTACCGAACGATCCAGCAGCACCGCGACGAGCGATTCCGGGCCAAGGCCGCGACGCTGTAACTCTCGCGCTAAGCGTTCGGCACGCTCGTCGAGCTCGCGGTAAGTAAGCTGTTCGTTATCACAGGTGACTGCGACTGAGTCGGGCCTGAGTCGAACCTGTTGCTTGAATAATTCGGTGATAGATACCGGCGAAGTTCTTTTAGTGCCATTTGGGTTAGAGAGTAGAACGCTGCGCTCGTCTTCGCTCAAAAGCGTAAGCTCTTCGACGCGCCGTTGAGAGCTGCCGATCATATTCACCAGCAGCGTCTCAAAGTGACGCAACATACTTTTGACCAAAGCCGGATCGAAGCGTCGCTCGTCGTAGATTGCGAGCAGGCTGAGCTTCTCCCCGGCGGTGCCGATGATCAGCGTCAGCGGATAACCTGTTCGCTCTCGTCCGCGCCCGTCGCTGATTGTCAGCTCCCCTATCCGTTCCTGGAGCATTTCGTCCAGGGGATAGTTTTCGAAAACGAACAGGCTTTCAAACAGCGGTGCGCCGACCTTGATCTCGCTCCAGCGCTGCACCGACGCCAGCGGGCTGTATTCATACCATCTCGCCTCGACTGCCTTAGACTGCACTTCGCGCAGCCATTCCCCAACTCTCATTCCTGGTGTTACGCGTATCCGCACGGGCAGCGTGTTGATAAACAACCCCACCATCGATTCCGCGCCTTCCAGGTCGGCCGGCCGCCCGCTGACGACTGCGCCAAACAAAACGTCGGCATCGCCGCTGTAGCATGACAACAGCAGGGCCCAGGCGCTCTGCGCCAGCGTGTTGAGCGTTACCCGCTGACTGCGGGCGAACTCATCCAAACGAGAAACAACGGCGCGGTCCAACAAGTGACGTTCCTCGCCAAAGCCATCTCGCCAACCAGTTTCAGGTGAGGTCGAATAGTGGCCGTTTAATTGCCACCGCTTCATGCCGAGCGCGGTCGGCGTGCGAAAGCCCTTGAGTTGAGCGCGCCAGTAATTCTCTGCCGCGCTTAGATCTTGTTGTCGCAGCCAGTTGATGTAGTCACGGAAAGGACGGCGCGTTTCGAGCTCCACAGGCCGGTCGTGTGAAAGCGCCTCGTAGGCCAACAGAATCTCCTTCATCACCTCGGCGCTGGACCAACCATCGAGCAACAAGTGGTGATGGCTCAGGATGTATTTGTAAACCCCGTCCGAAAGGCGCGCGAGCGCGTGGCGCATTAGCGGCGGCTGTGTGAGGGTGAAGCCTTGTTCGAAATCTTCGAGCAATAAAGCATCGAAACGCTGCTGTTGCTCGCCGGCTGTCAGATCGCTCCAATCGTAAAGCTGAAAAGGCAGCTTGACGTCACGCCAGATTATTTGGACAGGCTTTGCGCGTCCTTCCCAGACCGGTGTGGCGCGGAGCACTGGATGTTGTTCAAGCACTGCTTGCCCGGCCGCTGCAAGGGCAGCGGCATTTACTTCACCGCGAATGGTGTAAGAACTCTGAACGAAATACGGATCCTTCTGCTGGGCCAGGATCGTGTGGAAAAGAACACCCTGCTGCATCGGAGCGAGCAGGTAGATATCTTCGATTTGCTGGTTCTTCATAAGATGGTTTCCATCTTTACAAACGGACGGCGCGCTTCGACGAAGCCTTTGTCGCGTGCTGTCGCTAATACTCGATCCGACTCTCTGATTTGCGGTGAATCAGCAGCCAGTCCCAGGCCCATGCTGTATTGCAGCCACGGCTCCTGCCCCATCGCATAGATGAAGACACGCTTGCTCCCGACTCTCTCAAGCAGGTTGAGCGCGGCGGAGGAGTCGCAGCCCTTTGTGCGGCGTGATTGATCGTGACTGCGTTCAACCTTCTTCGGCAGGAACGTGCCATACATCCAGGAAAGCGGCGCGCCAACGCACTCCATGCCAAGAAAGACTGTGTCAATGTTTCCGACCGCGTTCCTCACATGCTCGTACATCCGCGGATCAAGACAGTTGGAATCGGCCGCAAACAAGATTCGCTTTTGCCCGAACCGGACGACGTAGCCGGCCTTTCCGTGTGCCAGATCTGCATGCTCACCAAAGAACGGAACGGCGACGATCTCGCCATCCGGAAAGCTGACGGATTCGAGTGTGCCGAGCTCGACAACGTGTTTGAAGCCCAACTTCTTCGCCATCAGCCTCAACGAGGTATCGGCATAGAGCAGGTTGAAGGTCTGCGGAACGACAAGACACTCAATCTTGTGACGCAGGCGCAGCAGCGTCTCCGGAACGAAGTGGTCGTGGTGTGCGTGGGTGATGATAGCGAAGTCGATCTTTTCGGGCAGATCCTGATATGAGAAGCGCTCGACGCCGCCTGCCTTCGGTGTCACGCCGATCCAGGGATCGGTAAGGATCGAAATTCCATTGCATTCCACCAGTACGCAGGCGTGGCCAAAATATCGCACTCGCATTTGCGTGCCGTCCCACTTCGGACGGGACGCCGGCGGATCTTTCGTAAGCATCGGCAGCAGCAAATGATCCTCGTCCGGCGTCAGCTTGAGAATGTCGCGGATACGATCGAGCGGCTGTGGCGCTGATTCCAGTTTGAAGAATTCGTCCGACTCGCGGTCCGCGAACGGGAGGTTCCATTCGATTTGTGTGCTCTCCGGTAAACGCGGCGTCGAGAGGAACGGAGGCCGCGAGTTATCGGTAGTCTGGGCGAAGATTCTCAGCGACTGGAGGTCTTTTCTGTAGTAGCTGCTCTCGTAAAAGAGACTTTCCACATAACGCACCACGGGGTTGCTGTAGTAGTCGTAAAGCAGTTCCACAAAGCCGCGCAGCTCATCAGGAATCTGTGGGTAGAAGAGCTCAAGACTCTGCCCTTTCGCCTGCTCATTGATGTAATTGCAAAACTCCGGGACTGCATGGGCCAATCTGACGTTGTCAGCCTGTCGCGTCTTCATCTCCTGAAGCATCTGCTCAACTTCATGGGCTCGCTCGATCGGCACGTTGACAAACGGCCCGCCGGAGAAGTTTGGATCGCCGCACACTTCGACGTGCATGTCCGGATCAGACAGGTACGACTCGAGCACTTTCATCTGGTAATGGACCATGTGCAGGCTGTACGGGACAGGCGAAATCAAGTCAGACCACACGGCCCACTTATTGACTAACGGTTCGATTGCGGTGAAGTCCGCGAGGCGGTAGGCGCCATTCTCTCTCATGTCAGTTCTTCAACGAAGTCGTTGATTGCCTCAGTGATACTTTGATTCATGGTCTCACTCGAGAACGCGCGGCGCAGCTCATCCAGGTAACTCAGGCCCGCCAGAATCGCTTCTCGATCAGGAAGGAAATCGATGAGGCACGCCACTTCGTCTACACCGATTTCTTTCAAATCTCGCACGAGTTGTTTGCAGTCAGACGGCGTGCCCATCAAAGAAGCGTGACGGAAATAACGTTCAAAGGTCACGTCAAGAAGATCTTCCATGACGTCGGCCGGGATGTCGTGTGGATCAATCTTGTGTCCGCCGCTGATGACACCTCCGCCGAGCGCTGCTTTCTCTTCGAGGCTGATGGCTGAGCGCAGGTATTCGCGGAAGTGAGGTCGCACCTGCTCTCTTACCTTGTCGCGGTCGGACCCTAAGTATGTATGCAGCATGAGGGAGACTATGCCCTGCTGTGGATCAAAGCCGTTCTGCGCACGCGACTGTCTGTAGCTTTGAAGTTTCGACGCTAGCGTGTCGATATTCTGGCCGATCAAATGCGTGAGGATGTTTGCGCCGATTCTTCCGGCGCTGATAAAGGTCTCGGTATTGCCGGAAGACGTGATCCACACTGGTATCTCTTTTTGTATGGGAGTGGGATAGACCGGTACGCTGATCTCTTTACCAAAGCTGTTGAGCCGCGTCACTCGTTCACCCGCCCACAGCTTCTTGAGCATCTCGATCTGGTCATACATGAAAGCGTGGCGCGTCGCATATCTCTCCGGGAAGAAGATGAAATCGTCGACGTTCCATCCCGAGCCGAACGAAATCGCCACTCGGCCGTCTGAAAGGTTGTCTACCACTGACCACTCTTCCGCCAGTCTGAGAGTGTCATGCAGCGGTGAGATAAGACTGCCCGCGCGCAGTTGAACGTTTTGCGTCGACACCGCCAGCGCGGCGCTAATCAGCGCGGGATTCGGGAACAGACCGCCAAATTGATGAAAGTGGCGCTCCGGTGTCCAAACACAGCAGAATCCATTTTGATCTGCAAACTTTGCGGCCTCAAGCAGCAGTTGATACTTACCGCGATGCGACTGCTGATTGGCACTGGAAAAGAACATGATTCCGAAGTCCATTCACACTCCGTTCGTCACGACTGTCAGTAAGGGGTAGAGCATTGGTGGTCAGCACAAGCTGCAATGTGCTTCACGCCGACGGCGCCGTATATGTTAGCCAGGAACGACGCAATGTGCTTCGCGCCAACGGCGCCGTATATGTTAGCCAGGAACGACGCAATGTGCTTCGCGCCAACGGCGCCGTATATGTTAGCCAGGAACGACGCCATGTGCTTCGCGCCAACGGCGCGAGATATGACAGCCAGGGGCAAGCGCGAAGCGAAGCGGAGCGCGTCGCCCCTGGTAACAACAATCAAAACGTTCCAGCCCTGAAAGGGCGTAATACCTTGCCCGCGTATTTCGGCCTTTCAGGCCTTGATCTCGGGTGCTCGTGGTTAACCCAGGGCGACGCGCTTCGCGCTTGCCCTGGGCTTTCATATATCGCGCCGTTGGCGCTTATAGATTGGCCGTTGGCGCTCCCTTCCGACCTTTTGCAAAGCGATGTCACAACTCAACCTGACTTCTATGGACCAGTTGGGCCATACCGACCAGGATCTGACGTGGCCCCTCGTAAGGCGTGCGGCCGTGTGCGACTAACATGTTGTCAAGCACGAGCAGGTCGCCACGCTGCGACGGGAACATGACAGTCTCGCGCTCGTACGCTGCGCGGATTTCGTCCATCACGTCCGATTCGATAAAACTCCCGTCACCAAAGAAAGTGTTCGACGGCAGATCATGTTGACCGAACTCCTGTAACAACGCGTTCCGCAGCCCCGCTTCAAACGAAGACACGTGAAAAAACATCACATGGTTAAACCAGATCTGCTCGCCTGTATGTGGGTGCCGTACGATCGCGGAGCGCGTGGTTGTAGTACGCAAGCGCTGGTCATCTTTCCATTCGACTTGAATGTGGTTCTCTCGACAGTACCGCTCGACCGCAACGGGATCTTCGCTCTGGAAGACCACCTGCCAGGAAAGGCCAAAGCCATCGTTGAAATTTCTCACCAGCATCCACTTTTTGGTCATGAAGCGCTGGCGTGTTTCCGGACTAAGGCGTGCTAACACGCGGCGACAGTCAGCGATCGGCGTCATCCCTCCACGTTGCGCAGGCGTCATGCACAGAAAGAAAATTTTCAAGGGCCAGTTGTCCTGGTAAGAGTTTTCGTTGTGCAGATTGATGTTCTTGCGCGCTGGATACTCGGTCGAAGTGTAGACATGACGGCCGACTTCCGTGCGCGGTGACGAACGCTCGTGGTATTCCAGCGGCTTACCGGCGAGGGCTTCGATCAATCTCGCCAGCTCGTCTGCCGATGCGATACCGAACCCGCGAAACAGGATGCCGCCAAAACGCTCGAGTTGAGTTTCGATGAATTTCCGGTGGCTCGAGAGCCAAATTTCGAGATCCACTCCTCCGGCAGCGGGTTCGATGAGCAGCGGTAGGCGGTCTTCAGCAGTGAGAAAACTAATCCGTACCGAGTCGAGTTGAGGGACCGGCGCAACACTCATATTGGTAACTCCTAAACGGCTTCGCCGGCTCCTATGTGGTTGCGGCTCAGATCCTGGATTAACTCGTCCAGCTCTTCCTGGTTCAGGTCCGCCGCCGGAAAATCGGAAGGCGTGAAGCCGCCCGCCTCCGCTTCCGAACAGTACCTGACGATGTCTCTCAGGCTCTGCAAATATCTTTCAGCGAGTTGCTCAACGGTCGCTGCGCTGTGAACGTTGGCGCTGTACGTCCAATCGAGCTGTAGTCTGCCACCGCCAACGAATCCGCTGATCATTAACAGGTGACTCCGAGTAGCGCGCGGGCTAACTGTTGGTCCGCGCGACTCAGCCGCAGGGACAAATGGAGTCGAGTCGCGTAATACATCGTCTAACTGGCCGAGGTAGAGGAAACTCACTTCCGCTCGCGGCATCTGGCGCAACCTTTCTCTTATCTCAAGGTCTTGATGAAGGTAGCGCAGCAACCCATAGTTGAAGCCGCGGCCGGGAAGCCGGCGCAGTTGTTCCTTAATCCGCTTCAATGCTTCGCCCACTCCCCATCCGGCGTCCAGCTCCAGCAGCACCGGATAGATCGTCGTGAACCACCCAACAGTCCGGGTTACGTCTGTCCCTTTGATGATCGCATCGCGTCCGTGACCTTCAAGGTCGACAAGCAGCCGGTCTTGATCCGTCCAGTAGCGCAAGGCCAGAGCGAGCGCGGTCATCAGCACATCGTTGATCTGAGTGTGATGGACGTGAGGCACATCTTGTAAGAGTGCACGCGTTTCCTCCGCATCGAGCGCCACGCGGAATGTGTGTGCCGAATCTTCCGTATTGAGCAGCCGACCGTCCTCAACATCGATTGGCAGCGGAAACATGCCATGCCGTTCGTCCGCCAGCCAATACTCCAGTTCACCGGCAACGTCTGCCGACTGTGCATGCTCAACTAACTTCTCGGCCCACGTCTTGAACGAAGTGGTCTTCGCGGGCAGCGAGATGGGCTCCCTGTGCGCGGCCTGTTCGTAGGCGGTGGCGAGATCTTCAAGCACGAAACGCAATGAGATCGCGTCCATCACGAGGTGGTGAGCAATTAGCAGAAGCCGTCCGGGTTTGCCTGGGCCGGTATCGAAAAAGCTGAGACGCAACAGCGGACCTGTAGTCAGATTCAGACTAGCCTGCGCCTCCATCGCTGCCGCTTCGATAGCGGCAGTCTGTTCGTTTTCCGGCAGCATCGATAGGTCGTGATGCGCGAAGGGGACCTCTCCGTCGAAGGCAGCGTTGTACTGTCGCCAACCGGATTCATCCACAGTGAAGCGCATACGCAGCGCATCGTGATGGGCCATCACGCTTGCGAGTGCTTGCTTCAGCAAAGATGCGTCGAGCGGCTTGCGGGCCTCCAGTAGTAAAGATTGGTTCCAGTGATGCGGTTCGGTTGTGCCGAGTTCAGTGAACCAGGTTTGCACTGGCGTCAGTGGTACGGCGCCGGTGACGACATCCTGACGCGCCGTGACTACTTCGCCCGTCCCGGCGACGGCCGCCAAGGCCGCGATTGTCTGGTGCTCAAACACCTGCTGCGGTGTCAGCTTCAAGCCGGCTTTGTTGGTCTTAGCGACGATCTGGATAGTCAACACGGAATCTCCACCGAGCTCGAAGAAGTTGTCGTCGACTCCGACCTTCTCGATACCGAGCAACTGCTGCCAGATCTGTGCGATTGTTCGTTCTGTCTCTGTTTGTGGTGCCACGTAGGGCGTGCTGATATTGGGGCGGGCGTGTGCCGGCTGCGCAGTTCGCTCGTCATCGAGCTGGTCCAACTTGCCGGATATCGTTATCGCTTTGTTTTCCTCGATGATCCGGGCCAAATCTCTGGTAGAGACAACTATCTCAGGCCACCTGCCATCGAGCACGCGCGCAAAA
>Ga0081539_10002083_pt1 | contig 29886 bp, 34 predicted proteins | sample TabmetS4T2R2_FD_71023 | JGI IMG/M metagenome (GOLD analysis project Ga0081539, IMG submission 71023) | Tabebuia heterophylla rhizosphere microbial communities from the University of Puerto Rico - S4T2R2 | ecosystem: Host-associated > Plants > Roots > Rhizosphere ... | reverse complement strand
GTGTGTGGCTCTATCAAGTCCTCTTTCTGGACAACTATCGGCATCATAGACCAGTCGCTCACATCAAAGAGATTATCGATGAAGGACGGTGGCGCATCGCCGCCTGAATTACGCGCAGGCTTCGATTAGCTACGTTATTCGTTGGTAGGCTATGCCTGCCGAGAGAACTTGACAACTTAGTTACAGTTGATTACGTGTGCAACTTGAAACATGGTTGAGAATAGACGAACATCAATGTGGAGACGGTGGATCGCGCTTGCAAGTCTCGTCAGCGCATTATGCTTGTGGGTAACTGCTGCCTCCCATATCCATACCCCCACAGCCCAGGGCAGTGTTCGTCAGGAGTGTCAACTCTGCGTCACCGGAGGAGTTAGTCAGACCCCTCCTCACTCGCTGCTCGGGCTGGCGGTTTTGGTGGTGACCGCCTTCCTATCGCGACCCTCATCAGTGCGGCCTCGTGCTGTCCAAGTGCAGCGTCCTGGCTCGCCACGCTCTCCTCCCATTCTTTCCTCATCTTTCTTGGGACTGTGACCGTGTAGGTCTCTGCTCCCGCGAGAACGTATCCGGTCTATACCCTGCGTTTCCCGCTACTGCCTTTCTTTTTTGCTTCTCTCTTATTCTTCCATAGGCGGTTGCGGGGAGATTTTTCGTGGTCGATGAAGAGGAGGAAATCATGCGGAATACCGCGCTGGCTCTCGCCGTTACCGCCTTAATGTGTCTTTTACCTAGGCTCGTTTTCGCCGACCCCGCGTCAGACCAGTTTCGCAAGGAGTTGGAGGCACTAAAAAAGCAGTTGCACGAGATGCAGTATACAATCACAGAGCAGCAAAAAACGATCAGTAACCAACAAGACACCATCGACAAACTGGAAAAGACGGCAGCCAAGCCAGTAGAACTGCCGCCAGCGCAGAAAGAAGCATTACGTAAAGAATTAACCCAAGAGCTCGCCCGCGAGGAGCGCAGGGTTGTCACCCCACAATCTGTACCTGCTAGAGGGCGCGGATTTGGGGGTATAGAGCCGTTCGCCCGGGGCATTCAATCGCTGAACCCGGACATTTCTATCGATGGTTTGTTCGCCGCCGCCGCTTCAACCGAGGATGACTTTGAGCGCCTCTTTACTGGTGCGCATGATCCGATCCAGCGTGGCTTTACGCTACAGAACCTTGAACTCACGCTCGGTGGGGCAGTGGATCCGTACTTTCGCGGGGATGTCCATCTCATTTATCAGCTTGACCGTGAAGGAGAGTCGACTTTCGAGCTTGAGGAGGCATATCTGACCTCACTCTCCCTGCCGTATAACTTGCAGCTGAAAGCTGGGCAGTTCTTCACTCAATTTGGACGCCTGAACCCGACCCACCCCCACACCTGGGACTTTGTTGACCAGCCTTTGGTGAATGGACGCATGTTCGGCGGGGATGGCCTACGCAACCCTGGTGTGCAGTTCTCTTACCTCTTGCCCCTCCCCTTCTACCTGGAAGCACTGACGACCGTGCAGAACTCACAGGGGGAGACTGCCTTTAGCTTCCGCAATGCTCCGGGAGAGGAGTTATTTGGTCGGCCACTCCGAGAGCGCAAAGTCCGTGGACTTGATGACTTCTTATGGGTGCCCCGACTCCGCACCTCCTTCAATGTGAGCGACACCCAAACCCTTCTGCTTGGTGCGTCGGGCGCCACCGGACCGAACGCGAGCGGGTCGCACACTCGCACGAATATTTACGGCCTTGACCTCTATTGGCGGTGGAAGCCGCTGGATAATGTCAACGGCTGGCCTTTTGTGTCCTTCCAGACGGAGGGGATGTTCCGCGACTATCAAGCAGGACGCGTCATGGATGAAACGAGCAAAGAGATGCTCTTTCCGCGTCGTACCCTCAATGATTGGGGGACGTATGCACAGGTCCTGTGGGGTTTCTCTCCTAGATGGGTGGCCGAGATGCGTTTCGACTACGTCGAAGGAAATGGTGATGCTGGCCATGACTCCAATCGTGATCGTCGTCTGCGCTATTCACCCAATATTACGTTTTACCCCAGTGAGTTCTCCAAATTGCGCTTACAGTACAACTTTGACGATCAGCCGGACCGCGGTCGCCACAATCATACCGTCACCTTGCAGTATGAGTTCTTGATCGGGACCCACGGCGCCCACACGTTCTGATGCGGCAATCGTGATCATATCCATAGCTCCTGTCATTAGATGGCTGTCGTTCTGGAGGAAGAAAGATGAAAATCCTTGATATGCGTGTGGACATGAGTCCGTGCTGGTTGGTAGCAGGTCTGATTGCAGTCGGTATTATCATCCTGACGCTCAACGTCCAGGCGGCTGAACGGTCACGGGTCATCACCAGTACGCCGGACTTTGCTGCCATTGCCACGGAGGTAGGCGGAGATAGAGTGGACGTGCTGAGTTTAGCCAAAGGAATGCAAAATCCTCATTTCGTTGATGCCCGGCCGAGCTTCATAATCGAGTTAAACAAGGCTGATATGCTGATCGAAGGAGGGCTAGAATTAGAGATCGGCTGGCTGCCGCCGTTGCTGCTCTCGGCACGCAACCAGAATCTCCAGCCGAGCGCGCCCGGCAGAGTCGTGGCGGCGCTCAACGTGCCGATCCTCGAAGTGCCGACCTTTCGCGTGGACCGCTCGATGGGCGATGTGCACCCGGCCGGGAATCCGCATTTCACCCTCGATCCGGACAACGGCAAGATTGTGGCAGAAACCATCGCTGATGCGTTGAGCCGCATCCGTCCGCAAGACACGGCCGTGTTTCAGGCCAACCTCGAACGCTTCAAAAATACTTTGGATGCCAAGATCCAGCAGTGGGTCGCGCAGATGGAGCCCTTCCGGGGCGCGAAAGTGGTTTCCTATCATAAGAGTTACAATTATTTCATTGAACGGTTTGGCCTTGAGCTGGCCGGCACCGTCGAACCAAAGCCCGGCGTGCCCCCCTCTCCGGCGCACGTCGAAACGCTAGTGGCGCTGATGAAAGCACAAGGAGTGCGCGTCGTCATGCTAGAGCCCTATTATGTGCGGGCACTGCCCGACGTGATCAGCCGCGAGACCGGCGCGCAAATCCTGGTGCTGCCGACCATGCCTGGCGGTGTGCCCGAGGTGCAAACGTATGCTGACGTCTTTCAATATAACATCAACGCCCTCACCAACGCTCTGCGCGTCGGCCAGTAAAGAGCAGAGCATGAGCGGGACGCTACTTACGCTCCAACAGGTGAGCTTGGGTTACGAGGGCCGACCGGTTCTCGAACGGATCTCGTTTACCGTCGAGCGTGGGGAGTTCCTCGCCTTGCTCGGCCCCAACGGTGCAGGCAAGACCACACTCCTGCGGGGCATGCTCGGACTTATCCCTGTGCAGGCGGGACAGATCACGTACGGCTTTGATCGTCTCGCTACCCCACCCGGGTATGTGCCGCAACGGGACACACTCGACCCGATCTTTCCGCTCTCCGTGCGTGAGGTTGTGTTGATGGGCACCTACGCGCGACTCGTCCCGCTTCGTCCCGTTGGTCAGCGACAGCGCCAGCTCGCGGCCATCTGCCTTGCCCAGGTGGGACTCGCACATGTGGCCGAGCAGCCCTTCTGGGCCCTGTCAGGGGGTCAGAAACAACGCGTGTTGATCGCACGGGCGCTGGCCGCGGAGCCAGAGATTCTTCTGCTCGATGAGCCGACGGCAGGTATTGATCCTGGGGCGGCAGCCACGATCATGGACCTGATCGCCCGGCTCAATCGCGAACGAGACCTCACCGTAGTGCTGGTGAGCCATCATCTGCGCCTCGTCCGTTCCCTTGTCCGGTCGGTCATCTGGATTGATGAGGGGAAAGTTGTAAAGGGACCAACCGAGACGATGCTCGCCCCCAAGCGCGTGGCTGATGTCTTCGGGACGTTGACAGGAACTGAATGAATACGCTCATTGCCATCCTACGCCCAGACTTCCTCCTGCGCGACGCCCTCATCGGTAGCGTGCTGGTGGGACTGATTTGTCCACTGGTTGGTGTGTATTTCGTGCTGCGCCGGATGATCTTCCTCGGGGTGGCGCTGCCGCAACTCTCGGCGGCCGGCATTGCGTTCTCTTTTCTCGTCTACCGCGCGCTCGTCGGTCAACACCAGCATTTTGAAATGAGCGAACGTGTACTGGCGTTGCTCGGCTCGTTCTGTTTTGCACTCGGAGGATTGCTTGTCTTGGCCGCCTTGGCGCGGCACCGTGAGACGGTTGAGGCGCGCATCGGCATTACCTACGCGGTCGCTACAGCAGCGACCATCCTCTTTGTGGCCGCAGACCCCTATGGAGAAGCACATATGATCGACCTCCTCAAGGGCGACATCCTCACCGCCCCGGCGGGCAATTTGCTTCTGCTCACAGCGGTGTTCGGGGGCGTAGCGCTCGTCTTGTTCGGGTTCCGCAAGGAGTTGCTCCTGGTATCCTTCGATCGCGACCTGGCAGTCGTCTTCGGCATGCGCGCAGGACTGTGGGAAATCCTCTTATACTTTCTGATCGGCGTTACCATATCATTTGGCGTACTCACCGCAGGCCCGATCGTCACTTTCGGTTTCTTGGTGGTGCCTCCGCTCACGGCACGTTTAGTGACACGCCACATGCTAACCTTCTCTCTGGTGGCGGCGGGTCTCGGCGCCGCTACGGCGTTTGTGGGATTCTACTGTGCGTACCGCTTTGACCTGCCGCTCGGGCCAGCACAGGTGACGGTGGCAAGCGTGGTGCTCTTGGTCGTCACGTGTACAAGGACGCTCTCCTGGCTCGTAGAGAAAGTGCACGCGACATGAGCCCCCTTTGCCGAAGGAATACGCGATGAGAAACTATCGTCTACTCTGGCTGTTACTGCTCGTGCTCGGTTGCGCCCAGCTCCCGGCTGCCCCCCCGCCTTTAACCTAAGCCTGCGCGTAAATCGGTCGGGGGTAGCAGAGCAACGAAAGGCTCTGCAAGCTCTGAGGTTTATGGCTACCAACCATCCCTCTGCCTCCCCCGACGCCCTGCTCAAGATAATCGAGCAAGTGAAAGAAGACTATGTGGAACCGACTTCTGCTCGTCACCGTGGACGTCCGCGGACCTTCTCTGGTCAAGCGTTTGTGTTGCTGGCGGTCATGGGGATCGTCCTGCGCACGTTCAACCCCCAGGAGTTGTGTCCATTGTTGACCAAGGATATCGACTTGCGCCAGCGACTGGGGTTTAGGCGCGTGCCCCATCGGCGCACGGTGGAGCGGCGGCTGGAGGCCACACTGCCGGAAGCCGAAGCGCAAGTTGCCGCGCTGGGCCAGCAGATTCTGGTAGACGTGACACCCGGCCCCGACGACCCTCACGCCTCGGCCATTGATGGGCGCATGTACCAAGCGCAAGGCCCGCTGTGGCCTAAACGGGACCGCGACCAAGACCGCCTTCCCGCACGGCTGCGCAATGTGGATACCGAGTCGGCGTGGTCCAAGAGCGGCGATCACGGCTGGGTGCAGAGCTATCGCTTGGTCCGGCAAGGGCTGGTTTTTTCCGCGCCCGTGCCCCGCTTTGCTCGCGGGTGCCCCAACTCGGTGGGAGAAAGCACCGTATTGGAAGAGGCCTTGAGTACTGAGCCCTTCCCGGTGACCGAGCTCTTGCTGGGGGACTCGACCTTTGGCGGCGCGGACCTTGTCGCGCTCTATGCCCAGCACGGCGGTGGGCTGCTCACGCCCCAGCAATTGCCGACGACCTCGGAGTCGTGGCAGCACAACCTGTATGCCTATCGGCGCGAAACGATCGAATTGCTCTTTCAACGGATTATCCCCGCCTGTGATCTCAAAGCGTGCCCCGCCAAAGGCTTGGCGCGGACGGGCACCTTTGTCATCGCCAGTATGGGGCTCTATCAAGGGCTGTTCCTCGACCATCATCGCCATCACCGCCCGCTTGCTCACCTCAAGGACTTTATCGATGAAGGACGCTGGCGCCTCGCCGCCTAATTTACGCCCAGGTTTCAACTAACTCCGCAGTTGCCCGTACAACACTTTACGTCGATACTTCGGAATAAACACCACGTGATAGTTGCATTGTCACTTCGTCTGACTTAAAGTCTGATACTCGTTCATGAACAGTCTCCTTCTCCGTTGAATTTTGTGCGGTTCACGGACCAGAGGCTGTTCGCGACTCCCGGAACTGTCAAACTCTGTGAGTCGCCCGGCAAAGCCGGGGGATTACCCTTTCATTTACCTCACAACCAGTTGACCTTATGCGGGTCCGTGGGGCGTTGCTGCGACTGCCCGACTGGAGTCGAGATGCTCAGTTTGCAACCTTACAGGGCCTGGTTATGCTTTATGCTGGAGACCTCACCGCGGTTGCCGATCTCTTCGCTGGCGCGCTGCTTAATACTGACGATCGTCCGTTGATTGAGTTTCTCGCTCCACGATTGACTCGTGTCACTGCCGCCGGGGACAAAGACTAGTTTACCGACGAAGCATTAGCCGCCTTTTACGAAACGCTCGACGCGCGTCTTGCCGACAGTTTCGGTCCGTTCGTACCGCCCATCAGAGGAGGTTACAGCCGCCCGTCGTGCGGGTACCGCACTTTTCCATTATGCACTCGCCTCCGCCCGACATGAGGATACTGCCGCAACTCGCCTGCAAGACGAAGTGCGCAGATTAGTGCCAGCTGTAATACTTGGCGCTGAGTCGGCACCCTCGACTGCAAGCTTGACTGACGCCCGCCAGGAGCTAGCAGGATTGCGCACAGAACAGAAACAGGTTCGCCACCGCCTTGAGGAAATGGAGCGACAACTCGGAGAGCTGACCAGCACAGCAGAAGAGGCTCAATGAGAAACCGGTATTAGCTGTGGGTGCTTTTGTCTGTACTCGCATTCGGTTGCACTGCGCATCGTACGCCACAAAAGACGTTGGCATTCAGATAAAGGGACTCTAGGGTCGTTGCACGGCATAAATACTGAACATAAACACCGAGTGTTAGGCAACCTCATAGTGAGGGCAGTGTTCAACCTCGATGGTGAGGTGTTCAACTCGGACCGCGGCTAAAATTGCTTCACGGTATTCAGCGACGGAACGCGAGGCACTCGTCATCACCGACACGATACCGTTAGTCTTCTCTCATGCAGCAAGTCTGGCTCTGTGTCAGACGCACGGCAGATCTCCTGAGAGTGTTGAGTCAGGTAAAACCCGGATTCGCACCGATAATCCATCACAAGCTGTTTTTTCACATTGTGCACTCAAGAATTTCTTTTCCTGCCGATAAGTAAAGGCAAACTTTACAGTAAGGGAGATTTTGCATGCAGAAAAGATTACGTACGTGGGGGGCGTTGCTCACAACAGCGTTGCTTTTGACATTCGGGGGAAAAGCACAAGCCGTGATCGGGGTGCCGGACGATGTTCCGGCAGCGACATTGCTATTCCCATTCTTTAAGGTCAACCCAACACCGAGCAGTAGCAGCCGGCAAGATACACTGATCGCTATTACCAACACCGCGAATCCGGCAGCCAATACCACAGTCCACGTTACCATCTGGAATATTCGTTCACAGCATGTGTACGATTTCAACGTCAGCCTGACACCACACGACGTATTTTCATGCAGTTTGCTTGATTTGCTAGTAAATCCGAGCAATCAGCAGAACCCGTGCGGCGTTTTCCAGACCCCAACCGGAATTGTTGAACAGTTACGTTCAGGGGACATTCTTGCTGGCTACATCACAGCCGATGTGGTCAGCCAACCCACTGCAGTATTTCCTGGGCAATCTGGGTATCCGTTCCTCGATTGGAACATTTTGGTTGGGCACTTGTATTTAGTAGATTTACCGACAGGATCGGCTACTGGCTTCAACGCCGTTAGCATCGAAGCCGAGGTGTTCCCTAATGGTTCTACCTACAACGCGTTCAGCGGCGGCTTAGGACAGCCTGCAATTGCCGGCGACGAGGACGTACAGATTGGTTTCTATTTGAACCGTTGCATTGAAGAACAAGGCGCTTCGACCAACTGTGCGCCCGCCGGCCCCTATGGCAATCGCGAACGGATCGACGGTTTCAGTGGAGACCGAGTACAAACTTTCGATACGATTGGCTATCCGCCAGCCAACCTCTCTGGTGACTCACCGCTCAGCCTCACTCTTCGTTATTTCTCGGCGAACGCTCTCGGTGGCCGGACGGAAGTATGGTTGTGGAAGGACCGCATCACAAGCGGCACGGCCTCTGGGGTAAATCTCGCCGTGTACGACGAAGATGAAAATGCCCATTCCATCACTTTTAGTCTTCCTGACGAAGTAAACTTTGCCCCAACCTCGCAGATCATTAGCCCAGGGGCGCCGGGTGGATGGTTCCGGATTCGTTTCGGCTGCGGGCAGTTTGGCTATTGCGGATACGATCCGAACAATCCAGCCACGTGGGGAGCCCCAACGACGCCAATTCAGTCGGTCGCGTATTCGCTCCAGTTTGCTAACAGCCAGAGTGCAGCTTTGCGTTGGGATGCAGCGTTCCCAGCTCACCGACAGTATACGACTTACATTGGTGGTCCGTCTGCTGAGTAATCTCACTTTCAAACATCAATAGGATAGCCGCCGCGGCAGGCGCATTGCGTCTGCCGCGGTGCCTTTTACAGCTGGCTATTTCTCCAGATCATTGATTGTGGCGGTCAATGTCCTTGAAATTGGACGGCTACACAGGAAGGTAGAAGAATAGGCGCGATGTAATCATCGGATCAGGCAGACGTATCCTCAGAGGCGTTTCGTTTCACCAACCTTCATCCCGTACAGCACAACCCCTTTATCAATGCGAATAGTAAAACCACAGGCTGGATTGATGCAACTCCAGACTTTGTACTGCAACGATGCGCCGCGCGGACCAAAGTCCGACAGTGGCACAAGTAATCCTTTGTTACATTTCCTACATTGAGGGTGCTCCACGCCTGCCGCCTCCTCTCAAAAGTATTTCGCTTATCGGTCTACCCAGTATGCCAGGGAGCGGCGGAAACTCAAGGGCAACGGGTAATAACGACTTCAGGGAAATACCACTATAGATAACTGGGACTATGCAGGAGTCAGCAAGCGCAAGAGCATGTTGGTGTTATGACCAACCGCCACACTCGACGCCCTCCTGCGACGGCAAGGGATTACCTGGGACTGTTACTACGGCGATGATCGTCCATACCACCACCCTTGAGGGAGATTGTTTCAAGCTGGACCTGTCCATGCTCGATCGTGTCTCCCATTTGGTGACAGCAGCAAAGAGGATTATGGTGGGGCCAGAAGGAGAGACACCTGAGGGCAGAGGCAGCGGTAAAGTGTCGGCAGTGTCAGCGTGACGCGGTCGGGAAGGATGGGACGGCACGGAACGGCCAAGAGCGCTTTCGCTGGCAGCACCGCCCTGAGTGTGGGCGAGCCTTCGGCCGCAGCTCTGCCTCTCCCGGGTGCTGGCCCACGGTGAAGCCGCCGCTCGGTGCCCTGACGCTCCATGGGAGGGGGAGCCGCGCTAGTGCTCGGGTCGTGCAGATCGGGTTCAAGACCGTGCTGCGGAAAATAAAAAAAAGCCCTCGGTCTGTCTCAGGGGAACACAAGCGGGGTGGCGGGGGGGCCGGACGCGCTCCCAGTCGAAGTGCGGCGCGTCGACGCCGCCGCGATGGGTGAGAGGTGGAGTTTGGTCAAAAGCAAAGCGCACCAACGCTGGCTATGGTATACCCTCGACCCTCTCAGTGGGGGGCTGGCGTATGCGTTTGGGGGTCGCGCGGATACAGTTTTTGGTGAGTGGCAGAAGCGGCTGAAGCCCGTGGGCTTGGAGCCCTTGGACACCGAGGCGGCGGGGGTCTATGAACGGCCTCTCCCCGCAGCTGCGCCTACCATTGGCCAAGCCAACACGCAGCAGATTGAACGCCAACCGCGGACCCGGCGCACACGCAGCAAGCGCTTAGCACGGAAACCCATTTGTTTCTCCACATCTGGGTTCATGCCTGATACCGTGCTTGGACGGTTTGTGAATCGCTCTGCGTTTGGCACTCCCCTCTAGCCCTCACAAGCAACAATTTGAGACCACGACTCCATGCTCGTCCAACTTGAGAAATGTGAGCCCCGGATCGATATAAAGAGGCAGTAACTCTGGACCCCGACTTCGTAGAATACAGGCCATACGTTATGGCGATCACACAGCGCGCGGAATTGCCACGCCAGCTCTTCTTGCTCCTGTCGTACTCCGACCGGATCACCTAGAGTGATCCAATTACGTCCCCCGACATCATACATCAGAAAAGCGTCCCTGCGTGCATTGAACAACAGGGCTTTGTCGCCACGCAGCACCTAATGGGCTTCTATACTATTCGAGCCTTCGATCACGGTGTGTACATCTGCAATGACGCGCAACGGTAAAAAGAGGAGCGATACGGCACGAGCGCAGCGAGCCTGAGCGTGAGAACCACAGCTTCCTCATAGTCAAAGCCTTTCAACAACGAAAACAGGGTTCCTGCTGCAAGTAAGAGTAGTGTTGCACGGTAAGCAACGTCCAAGTGCTGCTGCAAGCCGCGCGTTAAGATGAGCAGCCCTAAGCCGACGAGACTGCCGAGAAAATTGACAGTTCGAGTCTTAGCATCATTACGGATACCTACGCTGCCCTCATGCGATGGAGGACTTGCAATGTCGCCATGCGCCCCTTCTTCTGGGAATCGCGAAGCATGTCCAAGGCGATGTGGTTGGAGAGGTGCGCTTGAGTGCGGACGCGATACACGGCCTTCTACATTTTGCGGTGGTGACGGTTGCTACGCTCGACCGCGTTAGACGTAGAGGGCAACAATTTATCATCGAGGAACGTCAGCGCGTTCTCCAAGTTCGGAGAGTGCAGCTTACTCAAGACTTGGCCGACGTGCTTGAAGCGGCGGCCACGCTGGCGCAGCTTGGCCAGTTTTGTCAACGCCGTGTCCATGCGGCAGCGGCGATCGAACAGACGGTAGACTTCCTCTATCAGCGCCCGCAACACTTGCAGCCGTGGCAAACCACGAGTGAGGTGCTGCAAAGCATGTCGTGGAGTCGAGGTCAAATCGTGCTGGACGAAGAGATAACGATGGGCAAAGAGGTCGCCGATCTGCTGTTGCAACCGCTCACGCTGACGCACGGCACGCTTGGCGGTGGGTGTTCCGGGCCGGCCCCGCTTCACGGTCGGCCTACGCGCGGCGAGTTGTTTACGCACTATGGCCACAGCGCGCAAGATCGCCTTTGTGAGTTCCTTCAGGATGTGGAACGCACAGATTTGGTGCGGCACCGCGCCAAACACCACCCGCAATGGCTCGGGATACAACGGCGACCCATCCGTCGTCACTCCCTACACGGTCAGCTGGCGTTGGGCCAGAAGCTTCGCAAAACGCCTCAATGTCTTGGTGCTCCGGCGCCTGATCGAGGACTGCATACAGGAGCCGCTTAAAGGTGCGGTTGTCGACGAGAGACACAGAACGGGCCATCGGACAATTCGTCGAGGGCAAGGTAGCCCGAAACGTCAGCGAGAGCCCAGTTCAAATAGCTGCGTCCATTTGGTTGACCGCTTTTTTCCCCCAGCCACCACCCAGTTCTGGATGGTGGCGAAGGGCACGAACACACGGTGATCCCGCCACAGGTGCCAGCTGGCGGCTTGATAGGGTAAGCCGTCCTCCACCACCAGTCGCACCACCAAGGCCACGACCCGATGGGTGTAGGGGGCCTTGGGCAGCGCGTAGTCCAAGGTATCGACATTGAAGAACTTGCCGCAGTGGGGACACCGATGCTGCGAGTACGTGAGATGGATCTCCCGCGGCCGCCCGGAGACGAGATCCCCAACATCGTGCAGCACTCGCGTGAATACGGAGTGGCGAAAGCTAGGCTGGTCACAGCGGGGGCACGGCCGCTGCTTGAAATTGCGACTCCGTCGCACAAACCTTGCTGCGGGGAGATCGTGCTGCCGCGAGATTCCTTCCGTGGGGGCCGGCAAGTACTGACCGGGACCAGACACTGCATCGCCCTCCTTAGCCCAACGCCTTGGCCCCAGTATTTACGGGATTTGCTCGCTTGTGTCATGGTGAATCACTCAGTAATGATGCTAAAGACTCTCTTTGTTTGTTATATATCAGAAGGAGTCCCCTCTTCGTGCAGGAGGAGCTTGCACCGAGAGGGGAGATAAGGATGGAAATGAGAGAACTTCTATACAGAGAGGCAGCGGCAGAGCGAAAAATTTCGATAGGCAGTGTTGTGTTACTCAGAAATCCATACGTTGAAATGGGGGGACGCCAATGGAGACGCTGTCCGACACTCTTTGAGAATGCGCTCTCCTGGACACAGAAAGCAACGCTGCCGTGTATCTTATGTAGAGGTCGTTGAGCTGAGGCCGCACACCATATAGCATCCTCTCGAGAATCAGGTCCAAGAAGCCATCGAACACGAGCACAAAGCACAGGCCACCCAGCACAATGCGGAGCAGGCAATCCGGCTCGAAATCGACAATACTTTTCTGGCTGTGCAAACGTCAGCTCAGCAAATCAAAGCGATCAAAGCACTCATCTTAGTGTTGACAAGCTGGGCAAAAAAACGAGCTCCGCCCACCACGGGTTTCTCGACAAATAGCAGTGCGACAAGTTCGACACGGCTCGCCATCACGATCATATACGCGGAAGCGCTGCTGAAATCCTCCTTCTTTCCCTTCTCCATCACGGTAATCAGAAATAGAACTTCCACGATGGCGAATTGCTTCCCGTAACACGGCTTTTGTCGCTTTGACCACGCGATCGATTGCCGCTGGGTCTAGCGTGGTTGCGATCCGATCCGGACGGACCCCAGCACGAAAGAGGAGTTCGCTGGCATAAATGTTCCCAACTCCAGCTACGACACGTTGATCCATCAGCACATCTTTAATGGTCCGCTTGGTGCTTGATGTTTTTTTGAAGAAGTAACTATTAGTGAAATTTCGGCTCAACGGCTCATGTCCCAAGCTCGTTACCGCATCGATCTCTGCTGTCGTTCCAATCACCATCAAGCCAAACCGACGAGGATCGTTATAGCGAAGATGAGAGCCTGAACTCAGTGCCACACGCACATGGTCATGCGGAAGGGGAAGCACTTCGCGGTTTTCAACAATCAGCTGTCCAGTCATCCCCAGATGCACGAGCCAGGTCTGTTGGTCATCAAGCTGAAAGTGCAGATATTTACCGCGGCGATCGATTGCACGAATAGTACGTCCAGTGAGTGTTCGCGCAAATCCAGGGGCAAGCGGCCGACGCAGTCGCGGTTCACGGATCTCGACTTGAACAACGGTTTGACCAACCAGAAACGGCTCCAGGCTCCGTCGCACGGTTTCGACTTCAGGCAACTCGGGCATAATCGAGCTCTTCCCCTTTCGTTGGTCAGCAATGCCATAGCACGGCGCAGACGGCAAGAGATATGCAGCCCGTCGCTTGTCATTCCTAGGGCAGGTGCAGTATACACAAAGGAACACATGCACGGACAGACTGAGGAACCTATGGATGTATTTAAGGATGTGAGCGCGCTCGTCGCCTTCGCAGCTGACAAGATGAAGAAGGTCAATATCTTTGACACTGAGCGGATGTTTTGCGACGTGTACTGTTTCGAGCCGGACCAGACGCAAACTGCACACACACATCAGGGCTCGGACAAGGTCTACTATGTCCTCCAAGGTGCCGCCGAAATTCGTATTGGCCAGGAAACGCGGCTACTTAGCCCTGGGCATGCTGCACTAGCTCCATCGGGAGTCGAACACGCAGTGCGTAACCCTAGCTCGGAACGCAGTACAGTGCTCGTTTTTATGGCGCCCAAGCCGTAAGGCTGAAAAGAAGCTTCTGATAACCCTTCACGCTCCTGCTCTGCAGGGGGAGGCGAGAAAAGAGGAATCTATGGATAACCAACGAGCCGTTACTGCTGCGAATCAAGCCTTTTACCGTGCGTTTGAAACACTAGAAATCACGGAAATGGAGAAGGTCTGGTTGCGCGCCAGTCACATTAAGTGCGTCCATCCTGGCTGGCCGTTGCTTTGTGGCTGGGGTCCCATTATGACAAGCTGGGAACGCATTTTTGACAACACGTTCTCGATGCGTTTCACCCTGACCGATGTGCGCGTCGAAGTGATGGGCTCGCTCGCGTGGGTTGTCTTAATCGAGAACCTCGAATCTCATGGCTATGATGGCCCGTCACGGTCACAAGTGCTGACAACAAACCTCTTTGAGGAAAAGGATGGGCAGTGGTTTATTGTCCACCATCATGCTTCGCCGATTTTTGCCCCGCCGGCGCCAGGTGAAGACCAGTTACAGTAAATCCCTTTCCCTCTTTCTAGCCCAATGATACAGTAATTCTATTCCCAATCGTTAGCGAGGAGGATTGTCCGTATGTTGGTACCCGCAACTCAGTTGCGCGTCGGAAATGTCATTATGCATCAGAATGACCTTCACCGCGTCATGGAAACGACCCATGTCACCCCAGGAAACTGGCGTGGATTTGTTCGCAGTAAGCTCCGCAATCTCCGCAACGGCACTCAAACGGAATATCGCTTTCGTTCAGAAGAAAAGGCCGATCGTGTCACGCTTGAACAGCAAGAGATGGAATATCTATACGAGTCTGGTGGCGACTATTTTTTCATGAACTCAGAGACCTTTGAACAGATTTCCCTGTCAAAAGATGATCTGGGGGATTCTGTATTTTATCTGACGCCCAACCTGAAAATTCGTATTGACCTCTACGAAAGCAAGCCCATTGGCGTTTCTCTGCCGAAGACTGTTGACTTGACGGTCACCGATGCTCCTCCGGCTATGAAAACCGCTACAGTTACCAACGAACTCAAACCGGCGACAACGGAGACCGGTCTCATTGTACGTGTCCCCGCCTTTATTGCTGTGGGAGAAGCCGTACGAGTTGATACGGAAACAGGGCAGTATGTCTCCCGAGCCAAGGAGTAAGTAAAGACGTTCACATCTCTCTCTGAGAGTGTATGAAACAATTTGTCATTGGCGTAAGCGTTGGCGTTTTTGTAAGCGTACTGGGTGGAATGAATCTATTGATGGGTTTGTTCCACGCCTCTCAGAGCCTGGCACAAGCAACTGCGGAACCGGTGCTCGTGTTCGAGAATGAACGGATCAAAGGCTGGAATCTCACTTTAGAACCTGGTCAATCGACTCCACAACATACGCATCAGTTGGATGAAATCGTCGTCTGCTTAGAGAGTAGTAAACTCCGCATTACCAAGCCTGGACCGGACTCTGACGGGCAATCTATTCAGCCGAAGAACGGTGAAGTCTTCATGCCGCCGGTAAAAGGCGTCACTCATACCCTCACCAACATCGGGGCGACCCGCTACAAGCAGATTTCGATCGAGCTGAAGTAGTAGTCCATCTCATTGATTCTGATGGGTATAGTTTCTCATGCTAGCCCTTCGACTACCCTGAGGATAAACTTCACCTGGCCTCTGGGGAGATTCAGCACTAGCCAGAAGTTTAGCCTCCTGGATTCCCACCCCCTTCGACAAGCTCACCTGTGCCTGCGGCACTGGCGCAGGCAGGACAGGCTTTCGCGGGAACGACGCCGCTTCATCTACCCATCAATTCGTTGCGATGCAACAGTAAGTAGAGATGCAACACGTGCATCTCTGCACGGCTAAACGATCCCGGCTGTTAATGACTTAATGATGCGCCGGGCGATTATCCGGCTTTACTCTCCGTTCTTTGAAAAGCCACTTGCCATTGACTTTTTCCATCGTGTCTTCATAGCGACCAGAAACGACTAGCTCGGTCTTCCCTTCACTTGCATGCGTCATGAGCAAATAGCATTCACCAGTGGCGTGGTTGCCCTCGACGTTGAGCAACACGTTCATCACGCAATGTCGCGGTTGTGCATCGCCCGTCCAGGCACGATACTTCTCGGTAAATTGCTTGAGCATCGCTTTACCTTGCCAGCGACCAAGAATCGGGCTGTCAAAGACACCCTCCTCCGTGAACGTTCCGACCCAATCGTCGTAGCGACCAGAGTCGATGTATAGACAATACCGCGTCACCAAATCGCGTAGTTCCTCTTTCTCTTCTAATAGACTCGCCATGTCATCCTCCTTTGTGAGGGAAACACTAAAAGCTTTGAGCCATTTTCCAATGAGTTGGCTCCAGTTTGACTGGATGCGCCTCGCCGCCAGGTACTGCTGTATCAAAGAGGCGAGCGGCAACAAAAATCGGGCGATGAAACCGGAGGGCGAGTGCAATCGCGTCGCTTGGACGACTATCGATCTGCAGCGGTTTTTTGCCATTCGCCAGAAAGATGAAGGCATAATACGTACTCTCCTTCATCTCGGTCACCACGACCTTCTCAAAGCCAACACCGACTTTCTCCAAGATGTTCTTGAGTAGATCATGCGTCATAGGACGCGGGGGTACCGTCCCCTGCAACTGCAGATGGATCGACTGTGCTTCGGCCATGCCGACCCAAATGGGAATTGCTTTCGTCTGCTCTTGGTTTTGTAAAATAACAACTGGTGAATTCGCTACCGGATCGAAACTGACGCCTTTGACTTCGACTTGCACATATTCGCCAGATTCTGATCGTACCGGGCCACGGCAGGACGTGGTGAACACAAGAGACACGGCGAGCAAAAACCAGAGTCGTCTCGTCTGTCCTACACGCAAGAAGCAAGAAGAACGACTCCCAGTGACGTGTCTGTCCATAAGCGTCCCCATCTCGTAAGAATAATTTTAGTCTATTTCCTTTTCGCACATCTTGCTAGTATAATTTCCGTCATGGGCAAAATGATTGCAAGCAACGAGCGGCTAAAGTCTTTCTTCTTGCAATGTGCACGGCAGAGCTTCCGCGAGCTTGGTCTGAACGATTCAGCCATTACCGACTACATTGCTAGTGTCCTGACAACTTTTGCACATACAGACCAGCTCTATCGCGTGCAGACACCGAGAGGTCGACGTCTTGATAGTGTGGTAGAAATGCTAAATGCTTATCTTGATCCTGCCAATCAACCTCGGCACCCGGTTCAGCGCGAACGCGAGTTCCGCAAGTATGTCGGCGATTACACTCTGTTCATGAGTGGCTTGTTTCGCACCCATGTCGAGCAGGATGGCGTGCTGGAGTATTACTTCTCCGAAGGGCGCCGCTCGTACTGGAAGGTGTCAGAACTTGATGTTACGCTCTATCATGCTGGGTTTTTGTTGTTTCAAGAGTTGTCGAAGAATTTTGAATATTACTCTGGCGCGCTCGACTACATGCGCAAGGCCTATTTCGCCCCCTTGCCGGGGGAAGATCCATTCGGGCAATTTCTCCGGAATGTTGAAGGGTGGATGAAAACCAATCTCTCAGACAACTAGCGGCTACAGCCGCTAATCACATACTCCGACAGTGGATTGTTAGTGACGCTGAGAGTGGACGGCGGCTCGACATTTTCCTCGCTGCACATTTACCAGCGATAACACGTCGTGAGATTGTCGAGTGGATTGCCGCACGCTATGCGCAGGTAAACGGTCGCGTGAGTACCAAAGGGGCCGCTGTGCATTCTGGGGATACTGTAACCCTCCGTTCATCCCTTACGCTCCTTCCCAATCCGCAATTACCGATTCAGATCCTATGGGCTGATGACGCTATTGTTGTGGTCAATAAGCCAAGTGGGATTCCCAGTGTCGCGTTACGACATGATGAGACAGACACGGTTGCCAACTTCCTGCTCGCACACTTTCCCGAGGTTACTGCGATAAGCCCCCGCCCGCTAGAAGCTGGTATTGTACACCGCCTTGACACTGCAACGTCTGGGCTCCTGTTAGCTGTGCGTACTACCCAAGCCTACAGCGCGCTACGCGAACAATTCACCAAACGTGCAGTTGAGAAACAGTATCTCGCCTTAGTTCATGGACTGTTACAGCCTTCTGGAGAGCGTCGGTCAGTGTTGCGGCCAATCGGCACACGTGGTCAGCGCATGCGCGAAGTCATAACAGGGAAAGGGCAGGAAGCTCACACTTTCTACGCTCCGGCCACTCACTTTTCTCAGCACACATTGCTACGTGTCACAATTTTCACCGGAGTTCGGCATCAGATTCGCGTACACCTGGCTACACTTGGGCACCCCATCGTTGGCGATGATTTGTATGGCAAGCAGAGAGAAGCTGGTCGCCTCTGCTTGCATGCAGAAACGCTTTCTTTTCTCCACCCACGAACAGGAAAACGTGTCTACTTCACCTGTCCACCACCTGAAGATTTTCAGGTAGTACAAAACCGTATTATGAACAACGAGAGGACCTCTTAGCACGCTGGCGAGCACAGCCCACCCTACGAACTTGACTGCATAGCTTGTCAAGGGACGTTGAAAAAGCCCACGATCTACGAGACTATATCACAGGTTATGGAGAATATATGGCACAAGTCCGAACTCAGGAACTTGTCTGGGACACGCAAACCAACCTGCTCGATTACCTACGCCGTGCGGATGCGCGACAAGAACGACAGAATCACGTTGTATTGACCGCATTGGGAGAAATTCACAAAGGTCAGGAAAACATCGCACGGCTCGTGGTCCAGCAAAGTGAGATGCTACGAGAGGTGTATGCAATAACCGTACGTGTAATGGAGTAAAGCAATCAGATTTTGCTGCAACTTGGTGGCAGCGGTGCGATGCATTAGTAAGGAGGCCGCAATAAGCGAAGCGTTTTCGGTAGACGAGCTTTAGTAGCGTCGTTGCACCTCCGGTTAAGGGGAAAGTCAGAGAAGGGGTAGCGACGTGTGCTGCCAGCATTATGGTCCAGCTCGTGACCCTCATCCTTGCCCCTCCCTTTGACAAAGGGAAGAAAATACCTCGTACTCCACACCCTGTGTGCCTCTCCGTAGGCTACGACACTCTCTTCACAGCCATCGTACTGACATCCAACCACGCTTGGGTTAGAGTGGTGCGCATTGTTATATTGTGACACGCTACCACCCATAATAAGGAGGGACGTTTATGGCAGCTACACCCGTGTCAAAATCTGCAGAGGTACGCAAACAGCTCAGTCATCCAGTGATCGACTCTGATGGTCACACGGTCGAGTTCGAGCCGGCAGTCATGGACTATCTACGCACCATCGGCGGTCCAAGCATTATCGAACGGTACAAAACTGAACGGACCAAGGGGATGATCTCTGGTTTAGGCGGGATGCTGAATTGGCATCGCCTTTCGCCCGAAGAGCGTCGAGATCAGCGTGTGACAGTTCCGCCGTGGTGGGCCCTGCCAGCCAAGAACACGCTTGATCGCGTGACTGCGATGTTGCCCAAGCTCATGTACGAACGGCTCGATGACATGGGGTTGGATGTCACGGTCGTCTATCCGACTTTCGGCCTGCTTGCTCCGCATCTTGAGGACGAAGAGATCCGCCGCGTGGCGTGTCGCGCGTTCAATTCGTATCATGCCGAGGTGTTTCGCGAATACAATGATCGTATCATTCCCGTGGCGGTGATTCCCATGCATACCCCACAAGAAGCGGTTGAAGAACTCGACTTCGCTGTAACGACGCTGGGGATGAAAGTGGTGATGTTGGCTGGGCACGTGCTCCGCCCTGTACCACATGTCGCGCGCAACGCTCCGGATATGGCGAAATATGCATACTGGCTCGATACGTTCTGTCTTGAGAGTGAATATGATTATGATCCTGTATGGGCAAAGTGTGTGGAGCTGAAAGTTGCTCCGACTTTTCATTCCGCGGGAATGGGCTGGGGACATCGCACGTCAATCTCTACATACATGTACAATCATATCGGCCATTTCGCTGAAGCTGGCGAAGCACTCTGCAAGGCATTATTCTTTAGCGGCGTAACAAAGCGTTTTCCGACACTCAAGTTTGCATTCTTAGAAGGCGGTGTGAGTACCGGCGCGCGATTGTACGCAGACCTCATTGCTCGCTGGAAAAAGCGCAACCCTGAGGCTATCGAAAATTACAATCCTGCGAACCTCAACATGGAACTGGTCGTAGACCTATGCCGACGCTATGGCGGTCACGTGACAGAAGGGAAATTAGAACAACTCAGTACCGCGAGTGGCGCGACGATCAACACCAAGGCTGCACCGACCAACACCAACGACTTTGCACGCAGCGGCGTCACTAAGGAAGAGGACATTCGCGATCTCTTTGTGCCACGCTTTTATTTTGGCTGTGAAGCGGATGATCCAATGAATGCGATCGCTTTCAATACGAAAGTGAACCCCTTCGGCCAAAAAGTTAAAGCCGTGTTCAGCTCAGATATTGGCCACTGGGACGTGCCGGACATGACCGAGGTCACCGAAGAAGCCTACGAGTTAGTAGAACACGGAGTGATTACCGAAGAAGATTTTCGTGATTTCGTTTTCACCAATCCAACAACGCTGTGGACCGGCTTGAATCCCGTTTTCTTCAAAGGGACGGTCGTTGAGAAGTCGGTAAGTCAATTCATGGCAGATCGTGGGCATTGAAGCAACAGGAAAGAGAGGCCCGCAATCGCCTAGCGCCGAAGCACCGGGCCCTTCGACGGGCTCAGGACCAGCTTCGTACTGTGAGCCCGACACTCACGCGTCGGGCAAGGGCCGCATTTGCACCTATCGGCAGTATATGGTTACGCCGCCGCCGGGTTTTTCCCTTTGGTCTTTTCGCAGGCCGAGCAAAGGTTATTCATGTTATCTGGATCTTCGATCAGTCCCTCATCCAGATTGTGACAAATCTTTTTGCACGCTGCACAAATGAAATAGATGCCCTCAATCGTTTTGTTGATGCGTTCCCGATTAAGCACACGGCCTTTGAGTTTTTCGATGCGAATGCCGAGCAGCTCTTCGTAACGTTTTTTAATCTTTTTGCGCCCGGCCTCGTCTTTAGGTAGCTCTTCGTCTGAGGCTTCTTCTGTGGTCTCCTCGTCGAAGAGATTGAGGTCTTTTACTTCTTTCTCTTTCTTACGTGTTCGCGGCATGGTGACCTCTCTTACTACACTAGCGAGTGCGGCTCACGTGCTCAGGGTTCTTGTCACACACCCAGAAGAAGCCTTTCAGTTGCCCAAAGCCGGCGTATTGCACGACTTTGCTGTCACCACCACATACAGGACAGGAACGTTTTGTCCGCGACGCATCGGACTTTTGCGCGGTTTTTGCTTTTTCAGCCACGAGTCTCCTCCAAAAGTAAAAATAGTAATGTCGGGATTGTTTTTGTCAGAACGGATCTATCTAGGATAGGAAGGATACCTTTTACTGTCAAGGGTTATTGTTTGGTGAGAGGCCACATGGTAGGGTGCGCCGCGCTTTGCGACAAAACGTAGAGATGCCTCGGCGGCGCGTCTCTACAGAGAAATTCGCTCCCTACGCATCATTTATAGGAACCTTCTATGTCTGACCGTTCGTTGCTTCGCTCTGGAGAGTCAGTGCTATTTATCGATACCAAGGAGCGCGAGTATCTCCGCACCCTCAGAGCTGGCAACCGCATGTCGTTGCACGGTGGTTTGCTACTTGCGGATCAGGTCATTGGCCTGCCCGAAGGGAGCCTGGTACGCAATTCGACGAACGATGCATTTTGGGTGCTTCGTCCCACCTATGCTCATCTGATCCCAAACCTTCCCCGTCGTGCTCAGGTCATTTACCCCAAAGATGTTGGCATGATGTTGTTGTGGGGAGATGTATTTCCCGGCGCTTCAGTGATCGAGATCGGCGCTGGCCCCGGTTCACTAGCAATTGCACTCTTGCGCGCAATTGGTCCCACTGGCAAGCTGACAACAATCGAGATCCGCGAAGATCACTGCGCCATGGCGCGGGAGAACGTGATGAAGTTCTTCGGGGAAGCACCAAACTGGATGCTCACTGTTGGTGACGCCTACGCTGGTCTCGACATTCAGGACGCAGATCGCTTGTTCATCGACGTTCCAGAGCCGTGGCGTGTGCTTCCCCATGCAGCTCAAGCACTGCGACCAGGTGGGGTGGTCGTGAGTTACAGTCCAACCATGATCCAAGTAAAATCGTTTGTCGATGAACTGCGCGCCTCTCCCTGTTTCACTGCCATCGAGGTCATGGAAAACCTCGTGCGCGGATGGCACATCAAAGGGCTTTCGGTGCGGCCAGACCATCGCATGGTCGCACACACGGGCTTCATCATCGTTGCTCGTCGTACCAGCCTCGATCCGACAAATGCCGATGCTTTCCCTCAACCCCCTTCTGATTCTCCGGACGAGGAAGACTCGGCGGAGTAACGTACAATGGCTCAGCGCCGCATCATTCACCTCGACATGGATGCATTCTATGCGGCAATCGAACAGCGTGACTTCCCAGAGCTACGTGGGAAACCTTTGATTGTTGGTGGCGATAGTGCGCGCGGAGTCGTCTCCACGGCTTCGTATGAAGCCCGACCGTATGGCATTCGCTCGGCTATGCCGATGGCGCAAGCGCTGAAGCTCTGCCCTCAGGCGATTGTCGTTCCGCCACGACGGGAGGCGTATGTAGAAGCGTCACGCCAGGTTCTTGCTATCCTTCGTTCGTTCACACCACTGGTGGAACCGTTGTCACTTGACGAGGCATTTCTTGATGTCACTTCAAGTGAATCCCTTTTTGGCTCAGCCAATGCGATCGCCAGGAAGCTCAAAGAGCGGATTTATCGTGAAACTCAGCTCACCGGCTCTGCGGGTATCGCCTCAACTAAATTTGTCGCTAAGATCGCCAGCGATATGCAAAAGCCGAATGGTCTGGTGGAAGTTCTTGATGAGGAAGTGTTGGCGTTTCTGCATCCGCTCCCTGTCACACGCTTGTGGGGAGTGGGGAAAGTAACCGCCCAATCGCTGGCGAATCTGGGCATCCGCACGATTGGTGACCTCGCTCGCTGGCCCCGTGAAACCTTGGTCTCGCGTTATGGCGCGAACGGTGACCATCTTTTCCAACTCGCCCGCGGTATCGACCCTCGTCCAGTCGATCCAAACCAAGAAATGAAATCCATCGGCGAGGAAGAGACGTTTTCATACGATCTCGATCACGACAAAGAGGTACACTCAGCCCTACTCCGTTACGCGCAAACCGTAGCCCAACGGTTGCGTTCGCGAAGATTGATGGCGCGGACAGTGACGGTCAAAATCAAAACCGCCGAACGGCTGGGGGAAGGACAGTATCGTCTGTACACCCGCAGTCACACTCTCCCCTCCCCGGTCAGCGACGCACAAGAGATTTATGAGGCAGCTCTTATGCTCTATGCAGCTGTCCCCAGGCGTGGACAAAAAGTTCGTCTGGCAGGAATCTATGCTAGTAATATAGAAGCAGAAGCAGCAACTCGGCAGCTTTCGCTATTCACACCGCCAACTCACCAAAACGACAAGCGCCAACAACTAGGGAAATTGATCGACCAACTCACGGCGCGTTATGGCAAGAATGTCATCCGTCTTGGCGAAACGCCGAGCACCAGCAAATCGCGGCGCGTTGACCCAGGCTCATTTAAGAAAGAAGAAATTCTTGAGCCGTTGACGGAAGAGAAGAAAGGTCGATAAAAAGCTCTCAGCAGTCAGCCAAAAGAGGGGAGCTTAAGATTCTCTCAGAGCTGACCGCTGACGACTGAGCGCTGAATGCGTCCTAAAAGCTAACTGCTGACCACTCGTTACCGTCAGTAAAAAAAGGAGGTTGCTACAATGTCTAAAGTCTTATTCGAAAAAAAGGGGCACATCGCTTACGTCACCATCAATCGCCCCGAGCGGCTTAATGCTTGCGACTTTGAAACGTACGAGACGCTAGCAAAAGTCTGGCGTGAGTTTCGTGACGATTCTGCGCTCCGTGTGGCCATTCTCACTGGCGTCGGCGAGCGAGCTTTCTCTGCTGGAAGTGACATCAAAGCCAACTATGTCGAACGACCCGGAGAAGAGCCACAGAATATTTTGTTTCCTCTCCTTTTTGACCTCTATAAACCTATTATCGCTGCTATCAACGGGCACGCGAATGGCGGTGGACTCGAACAAGCGCTGTGTTGCGATATCCGTGTCGCTGCAGAACACGCACAGTTCGGGTTGGGTGAAGTCCGGCTCGGTTGGCTTCCTGGTGCTGGTGGTACGCAGCGCCTCCCGCGATTGATTCCTTTGGGCCGTGCGCTAGAGATGCTCTACACCGGCAATCGAATTGGTGCACAAGAAGCGCTACAGCTTGGATTGGTGGACTATGTTGTTCCAATGACACAGCTTATGAGGAAGTGCGAAGAAATCGCAGCAGAAATCTGCAAGAGCGCGCCGTTGGCTGTGCAGAAAATTAAACAAGCTGCATTGCGTGGCCTTGACATGTCACTTGCCGACGGGCTCAAACTAGAACGCGAGCTATACAATTGGTTGCAAGGCACAGAAGATGCTCGTGAAGGCGCAAAGGCGTTTGCCGAGAAACGCACACCACAATGGAAGGCAAAGTAGAAAGAGGGGAAATGGCGAAAAAGCGAAGACAAAACTGTGTTCCTTATCCATTTCGCCTTTTCCCCTTTTCGCCCTTTCTTATTTTCTCTCTTATCCATTTACCCTCATTCCCCCAGCTAAGAAGTGTAAACTATGTCAAATACGTCACAAGATGATACCATTCGCCAAGCGGCGAAACATTTACTCTCTGCTAAATATGTAATGGCCCTTACCGGCGCAGGAATCTCCGTCGAAAGCGGTATCCCACCGTTCCGCGGACCTGGCGGATTGTGGACGAAGTACGGCGAGCCGCCGATGAATGGCTACGAGATTTTCCTGCGCGATCCCAAGAAAGCCTGGGAAGAGCGATTGTCGCCGAAAGGACCAACTAAAGAAATCTGGTCTGCCCTCAGCACTGCGGACCCCAATCCGGGCCATCATGCTTTTGTCGAGCTTGAGCAGATGGGCATTCTACGTAGCATGATCACTCAAAATGTCGATAATCTCCACAAACGCGCTGGCAGTAAAAATCTAATCGAAATTCATGGTAATTACTCATTGACTCGCTGTATCGAGTGCAATAGCCGTTATCCCGCAGCCGAAGTCCCGCTGAAAGTGTTACCTCCGCATTGCCCACGGTGCGACGGGATGCTCAAAGCGGATACGGTCTCATTCGGCGAGCCGATTCCCCGTGATGCACTGGATGCGTGTTTTCGCGAGGCAGAGCAGTGTGACTGCTTTATCGTCGCCGGGACTTCCGCTACGGTATACCCGGCGGCTTCGTTCCCGTTTGCTGTTCGTGAACGGGGCGGCATGCTCATCGAGATTAATCTCTACGAAAGTGAGATCACTCCATTGTGCATGTTAAGTCTACGCGGCGGGTCGGCTGAAGTGATGCCGAAATTAGTTGCCGCAGTGAAAGAGCTACGTCAATGAAAAAATGGTTTGCCTTGTCGGCCATTGCGCAAGATCATCCGGGGATTGTCGCTGATCTTGCGGAACTGATTTATGAGTGTGACTGCAACTTGGAAGAATCGAGTATGTCAGCCCTTGGCAGCGAATTCGCAGTATTGTTATTGTTTTCTGGACAGAGTACTGATTTGGAGCGGCGCCTCTCCTCAGCTTGTAAACGATTGGAGTGGGAGAAGCGCGTCACTGTCTTTCTCCGCCCGCTTGAAGGCGAGCCCTCACACTATCGTCCTGACGAGCGGGTTTCTCGTTACGAGCTGCATGCCACTGGGGTCGATAAGGCTGGTATCGTTGCCCGAGTGGCTCGTTGCTTAGCTGATCATCGCATTAACATTACTGAGATGCACACGCATTCTCGGCCCGAGCCTGGCAGTGGCACAGCCATCTATACGATGCAAATTCATATGGATGTGCCGACGTCAGTTGGGTTGGTCGCATTTCAAGAGCGACTCGAACACATTGCTGATGAGTTGCATATTCATATTGATCTAGTTCCGAGTAGTCAGTAGTCAATAGAAAACAAAAGCTTTGGACCTTGGACTTTAGACTTTGAACCTTGAACCTGGACTGCGGTCCTGAAAAAGGGAGGAAAGAGCATGAACGTCGGATTTATCGGTGTTGGGAATATGGGGAACCCGATGGCAGCGAATCTGCTGAAAGCTGGCCATACAATGAAAGTCACGGACCTGCGCCGGGAAGCGGCCAAGAATCTAGAAGAATCAGGTGCGACGTGGGTCAGCAGTGCAAAAGAGGCTGCCACGGATATTGACTACGTGTTTCTGTCGTTGCCAATGCCGAAGGATGTTGAAAATGTCGTATTGTCTGAAAACGGAATCCTAGCTGCGATGAAAAGCGGAACAACGATCGTTGACATGAGCACAAACTCACCAACTGTGGTACGAAACTTAGCGCAGAAAACCAAAGCCAAGGGAGTAAATTTTCTCGATGCCCCGGTGAGTGGCGGTGTTCGTGGCGCCCGCAGCGCGACGCTCGCGATCATGGCCGGTGGCGAAAAAACTGTGTACGACAAATGTGAGCCCCTACTCAAAGCGATGGGTGCCAATGTCTTCTATTGTGGCGCTATCGGTGCCGGTAACGTCGTGAAGCTGGTAAACAACATGTTAGCTTTTATTCACATGATGGGCGCGGCGGAAGCGGTAGTCCTTGGTACAAAGGCGGGAGTCGATCCGAACGTGATCTGGCAAGCGGTGAAAGCGAGTAGCGGTGGCAGTTTTGTCTGGGAGTCAGGCACCCGTGCTATTTTACGTGACAAATTGGCCCCGACTTTCACTATTGATCTTGCGCGCAAAGATATCGGCCTTGCCATACAGCTTGCCAAGGAGTTTGATGTGCCGCTCACCATGGGCAGTGCTGCCGAGGGCCTCATCGATAACTACCAGAAAACCGGCTATGCCAAGGAAGACGTACTCGCAACGGTGAAAGAGTTGGAAAAACTCGCCGGGGTCACTGTGCGCGGGACGTGGAAGGGAGAATAGCAAATAGCTTATGGCATATAGCTCGCTCCCGAACGGTCGCTCTATAGCAGATAGCGAATGGTAGAAAAGCGATCAGCTGTACGCCATAGAGTGAGCGTAACGAACGGGCCATATACCATAAAGCGAACGCAGTGAGCGAGCCACATGCGCCAAACCAACAATCTTCATGTCGTCGACACGACACCGTTAATCACCCCAACCGAACTGAAAGCTGAATTGCCAATCAGTGAACGTGTGGCGGACACTGTTGCGTCAACACGTGATGCTATTCGTGACATTTTGCAAGAGAAAGATTCTCGCCTGATTGCCGTGGTTGGCCCATGTTCCATACATGATGTCGAAGCTGCACGAGATTATGCGAGTCACTTGGTCAAAGTTCAGCGCGAGTTGGCCGATCGCTTGTTAATCATCATGCGCGTTTATTTTGAGAAGCCACGTACAACTACTGGCTGGAAAGGGTTGATTAACGACCCACATCTCGATGACACCTACGATATGGCTACCGGCCTCCGACTCGCGCGGAAGCTGTTGCTCGACCTCGCCCATGAAGGACTGCCAGCAGCAACAGAGATGCTCGACCCGATTACTCCACAGTATCTAGCGGAGATTGTCACTTGGACCGGCATCGGTGCACGTACCAGTGAGAGCCAAACTCATCGTGAGATGGCTTCTGGCCTATCGATGCCGGTCGGTTTCAAGAACGGTACCGATGGTAGCATCGCACCTGCGGTCAATGCTATGAGTTCAGCTCAACAACCACATCGCTTCCTCGGTATAGATGGAGAAGGACAGGTGAGTGTCGTCAGCACCACAGGCAACCCAGATTGTCATCTGGTGCTACGTGGTGGCTCAAACGCCCCGAACTATGATCCCGAGAGTATCAGCATTGCTGAGACTGTGCTCAGGCAAGCGCATCTCTGCACTCGTATCATGGTCGATTGCAGTCATGGGAATTGTCAAAAGGATTTTCGTAAACAACCGCAAGCACTGTCGAGTGTGGCCGCACAGATTCGCGCCGGGACTTCCAGGCTTGCCGGCGTAATGATCGAGAGCAACCTTGTCGCCGGCAAGCAGTCGTTTCCTGTCCCGCGGCAACAGCTGGTCTATGGACAAAGTATCACCGATCCATGCGTTGATTTCCCGACAACTATAACAATGCTGCGCGAGTTGGCGGAAGCAGCCAGGTAACTGGCCAGATGTCACACACAAAAAGTTTGATGAGACGCAGCTGAACATACTACTGAAGGATGGCAAGCTATGCGCAGCTCAGATCATAATAAATCTCTCATTCGCCGCTGGGTCACGGAATTATGGAATAAGGGGAACTTGGCAGTGGCAAATGAAGTCTTCGCTCCGACGTACTTCCATCGTACTCCCGTTGCTACATTTCCTAACTTAGAAGCCTTTCTCCAGATGATTAGTGACTTTCGCGTTGGGGTTCCCGACGTTCAAGTCGCGATCCAAGACTTGTTCGCTGAAGATGACAGAGTCGTATTTCGTTGGCTGCTTACTGGCACACATCGCGGGGCCCTGTTCGGTATCGCACCGACTAACAAAACTATCTCACAGAGTGGGATGACGATCCAGCGTGTCGAAAACGGCAAGATTGTTGAAGCCTGGGCAGAGTTTAACGCGAGCGGACTACGACAGTTTTTGGCTGAGACCTCCTCACAGTAAATCCAAAATCAGACCCTGGACTGTGGACTTTTTTCGACTCTTTGTTTCCAGCCCTTAGTTCCCATTCTTTGCCCTTGCGATCGCTTGCAACACCCGCTCTGGCGTGATCGGCACTTCAGAGATACGCACGTTAAAAGAGGCCAACGCATCACAAACTGCGTTGGCAATCGCCGCCGGGGGCGCAATCGCCCCGCCTTCCCCCATGCCTTTAATGCCAGTCGGCGTGTACGGCGATGGACTCTCAATGTGACCAATCTCGACACGTGGCACATCAACAGCAGTCGGTACGAGGTAATCCATCAAAGTACCAGTAAGGAATTGTCCGTTCTCGTCGTAGAGCGCTTGTTCATAGAGTGCCGTGCCGATGCCTTGCGCGACCCCACCTTGAATCTGCCCATCAACCACCATCGGGTTGATGATCGTGCCGCAGTCTTCCACGACAATGTAGCGCAATAATTTTACCTGGCCGGTTTCACTATCCACTTCAACCGTCGCCATATGGGTAGCGTTGGAGTGGGTCGATGGTGGTGGTTCGTAGTGCGAAGTCGCCTCAAGACCTGGCTCTTCCCCAGCAAACTGCGCGTAGAGAATACGTTGGGCGATATCTTTGATCGGTACCACCGCCGCACCGTCTTGCTTGCGTTGCACCATACCATCAGCGAGTTGCAAATCATCAGGCGGTATTTCACTAAGCCGAGAAGCCGTACGCAGCAATTTCTCCCGCACTTTGCGTGAGGCAATGATCGTCGCCCCTCCGCCAGTGACAGCACTGCGACTTCCCCAGGTTCCCCAACCATACGGCACAGCCGTCGTGTCACCCTCAATGATCTTCACATCGGCTAACGGCACTCCTAGTTCATCTGCCACAACTTGTGCAAAGGTGGTCTCGTGACTCTGTCCATGTGAGTGCGTACCAACTAGTACAGTTACCTTCCCATTAACATCCATGCGAACCGTAGCTGATTCATAGCCACCGACCGGCACACCTATCGACTGAAACGCTTGGGAGCTAGGCGCTGTACCTTCGATGTAGCAACCGACTCCTAACCCGACAAACCTCCCCTGCTCACGTAAGCGTTGTTGCTGTGCACGAAATTCGTCGTGACCAATCATCTCCAACGCCATACGTAATGCTTCTTGATGACTGCCACTTTCGACTTCCGCGCCAGTGATCGTCGTATACGGATGATCCTGCTTGCGAATCATATTGCGCAGCCGTAACTCCATACGATCGATCCCAAGCTTCTGCGCAGCCAGATCCATGAGACGTTCCATCGTTAACACCGCGATCGGTAAGCCAACTCCACGATACGGACCAATCGTCGATTTGTTGGTCGCGACTGACAACGCCTCGAAACGATATGCGGGGATCTTGTATGGTCCGGGCATCGCCGAAGCAGCGTGCCCTGCCTCTAAAGCCGAGCCCCACGGATAATCTGAATACGCGCCAA
>Ga0081539_10002082_pt1 | contig 29886 bp, 22 predicted proteins | sample TabmetS4T2R2_FD_71023 | JGI IMG/M metagenome (GOLD analysis project Ga0081539, IMG submission 71023) | Tabebuia heterophylla rhizosphere microbial communities from the University of Puerto Rico - S4T2R2 | ecosystem: Host-associated > Plants > Roots > Rhizosphere ... | reverse complement strand
GCGGCGGTGGTGGGGGGGTGTGGTCTTCCCCCGTTTTGAATAAAAAGCCCCCGCCCTGGGGGTTGAAGGGGGGGGGGGGGCGCAACCACCCCCCGCCCCTACAATCAACCGCGCCGACTCGCCCCGACGTTGAGCCGCCCCGTGACGGCGGCGGCGATGAGCGCGGCGCGACGCTCCTTCAAGAGTGCGATGGTGCGCGCGGCTTCATCACGCAGCGCGTTCAGCTTGCGCGTTTCCGTTTCGATGTGCGCGACGATGGCGCGCTGTTCTTCGAGCGGCGGCACTGGAAAGAACATTTCTCCGAAATCGTTGAATCTGATGCGCGGCGCTCGCTCGCGGACGGCGGGACAACTCGCTTGAATAAACCCGTTGAGAGCCATCGTCCGCAGGAGGTGGCCGAAGAAGTAGTTGTCAACTCTCCCGTCCGTCGGGTCGCAGATGATGTATTCGGGCGAGCACTTGCCGTCGGAGTCGGAGACGCCAATCGCCCCCGCAAAAGCGTCCATCGAATGAAGCACTAGCTGTCCCGCGCGTATGCCTTGATAGCCAAGCTCAAGGTTCGCATTAGTGAATCCTTCTTCACGCCGATTCTTACGCAGCGTGACCTGTCCGTCGCGGAAGCACGTCACCATCTCATCATCTTCAGAGACAGGGAGCGCCGACTGCCTGAACAAATACTTCGCGCGTACGGCAGGCCAATGCGACGGGATTTCACCGAGCCACGGCAAGCCGGAGTTGCGCGTCGGCGCGTGCGGGTCGAGTCCGCGCGTGACGGCGCGCGTGATAAGGGCGCGACGCTTCTCCGCGAGCAGCGCGAGCAGCCGCTCTTTTTCCGCCAACAGCGTATCGAGCCGCGCTATCTCGCGGTCGAGCATATCGGCGATGGCTTGCTGCTCAGCTAAAGACGGAAGTAAAAATCTTACGTTTCCATATTTTTCAGCATTGAAATTAGAGATTGTTGACTCAACTGCCTCTGCTTCGACTTGCTTCAGAAACCCTGCGCTATTACCAACATAAAAAAGGAATTTAGGATTCACGTCTGGTCGTGGTTTGAATCGCACTAGATATCCTGCGAAAGCACACATCCCAGCGACTTGAGTTCTATGAGTATAGGCTCTGCCGAGAGTGCCACTCCTTGAGAAAAGCAAGTCACCGTCTTCGAGAATAAACTCCGCGACTTCTTCTGGTGCTACAAACACTCCCTCCGATTCATTCGTTATTGCACCTGACTCCAATATGTCCGTTGTTCTGAGAAAGCGTACTCCTTCGTTCTTATACTCCGTAGCCGGTATGTTTGCTCCATACTGTCCAACGCTTGAACAGACATATTTAAGACGGACTTTTTTCCAATCACTCACGCTGTCACCTCTCTCAACAGCCGCACGATTTCCAACTCACTCGCGCGCAGGTCGGCGTCAATCGCTTCGAGCGGTCGCGGCGGCGTGAAGCGGTAGAAGTGGCGGTTGAAGTTAATCTCGTAGCCGACCTTGTCTTTCTCCCTGTCCATCCACGCATCCTCGACGTGCGGGCGCACCTCGCGCCGGAAGTATTCTTCAATGTCCTCCTTCAGCGGCACGTTCTCAAAGTCGCGCAACTCCGCGTCCGGCTCGAACCGCACGCGCAAGACGGAAGACTCAGGCGCGAACGCGAAGCCGAGCGGATAGTTAACCGTCCCATCACCCTCGCCCGATTCGCGCGCTGGAAACCACCCGTTGAACAGGTCGCTTTCCGTGAGCGCTTGCCCGCGCTTGCTCCGCTCCTGCTTGGCAATGACCGGCGCGGCTAACCCCTCCGGGTCGCGCTCCGTGAACACGGCGCGAAACAGCTTCTGCTCAGCGCCCTTCCAACGCAAACCATACTGCCCGAGCACAGCCTCGACGCGCGCCCAGACTTCGTTCCAGTCGCGGCGCTCCTCGCGCCCCAAGGCGTCTTCAATCTTCTCCAAATCGGAGGACAGGTGCGGCAGCGCACTTAAGAAACGCTCCTTCCGCCCGGCGTCAATTCGGAAACAGAGCCGCAAGGGTCGCTCGACCGTGACGCGCGTGTAGCCGAAATCCGCGTTGTCGAAAATCTTCGAGGTCTCCGTCTCCGCGAACTCTCCGTACTCGCGCACGATTGCGCGGATGTCGTCCTCGCCCAAATGCCGGCGCTTGTCGCCGAGACTGCGCCGCGTCTCGGCGTTAGCGCCGGGCTTCCAACGCGCGCGCGCGTCTATAAGCTGAATCCTGCCTCGCCGCCGAGCCTCCTTGCGGTTCGTCAGCACCCAGATGTAAGTACCGATCCCCGTGTTGTAGAACATCTGCTCCGGGAGGGCGACGATTGCTTCGAGCCAGTCGTTCTCAATGACCCAACGCCGTATGTTGCTCTCGCCAGAGCCAGCCCCGCCCGTGAACAGCGGCGACCCGTTGAAGACGATGGCGAGGCGCGAGCCTTCCTTCTTCTCCGCCGGGCTGACCTGCTCGAACTTCGAGATCATGTGCTGGAGGAACAGGAGCGACCCGTCGTTCACGCGCGGCAGCCCCGCCCCGAACCGCCCCGCATATCCGATCTTCTCATGTTCGCGCTCGACGACGCCCTTCTGCTTCTTCCAGTCCACTCCGAACGGCGGGTTGGCGAGCAGGTAGTCGAACCTGCCGTGCGTGGTAGAGTCGTCCGCGCCGAACTTGTCGTCCGTCAGCGAATCGCCGAACGCGATGCGGCTGCGCTCGTGCCCCTTGATGAGCAGGTCGGAGGCCGCGATAGCGTAAGCGCGCGGGTTGAAGTCCTGACCGAAGACGTACAACTCCGCCTGCGCGTGATGCTCTCGGAGATAGTTCTGCGCCTCGGCGAGCATCCCGCCCGTACCGCACGCGGGGTCGAGCAGCTTGCGGATCGTGCCGGGGCGCGCGAGCAGGTCGTCGTCCGGGTCGAGGAGTATGTCCACCATCAGGCGAATCACCTCGCGCGGCGTGAAGTGGTCGCCCGCCGTCTCGTTCGCCGCCTCGTTGAAGCGGCGGATGAGGTCTTCAAAGATCAGCCCCATCTGGATGTTGCTCACGCGGTCGGGGTGTAGATCAACGTCGCAGAATTTGGAGACGACAAGATACAGGATGTTCGCCTCGCGCATCTTCTCGATCTCGCCGAAGAACTCGAAGCGGTCGAAGATGTCGCGGACGTTGGACGAGAAGCCGTTGATGTACGCCGTAAGGTGCTTGTCAATCTGCTCCGGGTCGCCCTTCAGACGCTCGAACGTGAGCGGCGAGCGGTTATGAAAACGCTGGCCCGCCGCCTTGTTAAGTATCGAATCGAGTGCTTCCCCCTCAAGGTTGCCGCCCTTCAACTGCTCGAACTTGGCGAGCACCTTCTCCTTCGCCGGCTCTAGCACGCAGTCGAAGCGTCGCAGCACCGTCATGGGCAGCATCACGCGCTCGTATTGCGGCGGACGATAAGGCCCACGCAGCAAGTCGGCTATCTGCCAGATAAAGTTACCAAGCTCGTGATGTGTCGCCATTGCGGTCTTCTTGCCCAGTGGCTCTGATGTAAAAACCAGCCTCTTCCGGCACGTAAGCAAATGCTTGGGCCACCCCAAGCGCGGTGCGGGACACTACATAAACAACCTATTAGCGCAACTAGCGGCTCAGGTATTGGTGCCTCTGTCCGCGACGCAGGAAGAGTACATTATAACCACACCGGCGGTTATGGCAGAACCTTGCTGTATAAACACGCCAAAGTGCGAGGATCACAAACCTTCGCCCCTACGATCTAAGACACACCTTCGCCACGCGGCTGCAAGAGCGCTACGTCCCGAACTCGACGATCTCGGCGCTCTTCGGTCACGTCCGCCCCGTTAGGGGCTTCGGTAAGGAATTCCGCGTGACGGTCGGGTATTCACATACGACGTGGGAGGCGATGTGTCGCGCGGTCGAGAGTCTCGAATACGAACCTACCGAGATGGTAGTCTTCGGAGCGGTGTCGGGAAAAATCCGGGAAAAATCGGCTACGAAAGAGCCGGAAGAGACGACCGCGAAAGCGGTCTGATTTATTGAATGCGTTGGGGAAAGTGGTGAATAGGCACGTGCGGATTTGAACCGCAGACCCCTACCGTGTCAAGGTAGTGCTCTACCGGGCTGAGCTACGTGCCTTCGGGCTGGTGTTTCAAACGCTTCACTCAAGCGAGAGGTTAAGTTAACAAGCGATTTCGGCCCGTGTCAAGCGCGGGTGCGGACGTCGTACGAGTGCGAAAATAGGAGGCGCTAAAGTTGACGTAATGCGCTGAGGCTAGAGGAAGTCGGCGGGAAGTGTTAGCATAGACGACCGCGGGCCGCGGCCCGCGCGTGGGTTCGGAAATCCGCGCCGATTCGTCTTTTCCGTAAGTCGTGCGCCCGACGCTTGGTCGCGCACGAAACTTCAATCCCCGTCAACGCCGAAACTCTTTTGTAGTCCCGACCGATTCCGCGCGTCGCGCCGTAAACGCGCTTCGCCCGCCGCAAAAAGAAGAACCGGGAGAACCGAAAGCCTTGTCCCCGAAAACCCCTCAACGCCGAGAGCCTTCACAGACTTTGGCCGCACCGCGCGCACGCGCGAACCGACTCTGCCTCGCGCTCATCCTTTTCATCGCGGCCTCGCACGCTCTTGCCTCCGCGCAGACTTCCGACAAGACGAGCCAGCAGCCCGCGCCGACCCCCGTCGTCCGCCAGCGCACGGTCACGCCGAAGGTCGAGACGCCGCCGCCCGCCGCCGCGACGAGCAACAACCCCGCGCCTCAACAGTCCGGCAATCAGCAAGCGCCCGGAAGTCAACAACAGCCGGCCAGCCAGCAACAGCCGGCCAGCCAGCAACAGATGGGCGGCGCGTCGTCGCAGACCGAGGAGGTTGTTGACGAAGGCGAGGTCGTGCGCGTTGACTCGAACCTCGTAATCATCCCGGCCTCGGTCGTTGACAGCCGCGGGCGCGCGGTAACAGACCTCAAGGTCGAAGATTTCGAGCTTCGGATTGACGGCGAACTCAAACCCGTCAGCGACCTCAGCCGCTCCGAGACGCCCGTACACGTCGCGCTTCTGTTCGACAACAGCGCGAGCCTTTCAGTCGCGCGCGAGTTTGAGAAGCAGGCCGCCGTGCGTTTCTTCAAGTCGGTCGTCCGTCCGATTGACCGCGCCGCCGTCTATGCCATTTCTACCACGCCGACGCTCGCGCAAGGTTTGACGAACGACGTGCCGCGCCTCGTCAGCACAATCGAGCGCTTCGGCAAGCCCGAAGGCGCGACCGCGCTTTTCGACACGCTCTCGCAGGCCGCCGAATACATGCGCCCGCTCGCGGGTCGCAAAGTCCTCGTGCTCGTCTCCGACGGAACCGACACCGTGAGCGACGCGACGTTTGACGACGCCGTCAACCGAGCGCTCCGCGCAGAGTGTCAGGTCTATGTCGTGCAGACGCGGCAGGTCGAAGACCCGAATCTCCACGACACCGTCTCCGAGCAGAGGATGTACAAGATTGCGGAGCAGACGGGCGGCGCGGTTTACGTGCCGCAGTCGGTCGAAGACCTCGACGCCGTATTCACGCAAATCTCGCTCGATCTTTCGCAGCAGTATCTTCTCAGCTACTACCCGCAGGACGACCGCAAAGACAAATACTTCCGCTTCATCGCGCTGCGCGTGAAGACGCGACCCAACGTGCGCGTGCGCGCGCGCAAAGGCTTCTACCCCGCCTCCGCGCGAGGCGGCGCGCAGTCGCCCGACGCGTTGGCGCAGATGTCAACCGTCCCGCAGAACACGACCCGCGCAAGCTCAGGCGCGCAGACTCCTGTTCCATCCAACACGGCGACGCAGAAACGCGCTTCCAACACCAACGCTCCCAAGACCAGCAGTGACGCGCTCGCCGCGCGCGGCAAAATCGGCCCCAACTCGCCCGACGAAGAAGACCGCCCCAAGCCTCCCGCCAAAACCGACGACGCGACGGCCACGTTCACACTGACGACCGTCGCATCCGCCGCGTCGAAACCGGTGATTCAACCGGCAATCCAGCCGGCAACTCAACCGGCGACGCAGCCTTCGACAACGCCGACGCCCGCGTCTCCTTCATCAAGCGCTTCGACCCCGAACGCTCCTTCGTCAAATTCGCCGGCTGCTCCTTCATCGAACTCTTCGACGCCGAACGTGTTCGAGCCGGCGCCCGCGCCGACCCCGCTTCCAACGCCCACGCCCGCGCCGTCTCCCGCTCCTACTTCGACGCCCGCGCCGACGCCATCCAGAACCGACGCGGCCTCGCAGCCGAAGTCGCAGCCTGCGTCGAACGACGCGTCGCAGCCCGCTCCGAAGTCTTCGCCGTCGAAAGATGAGTCGAGACCGAGTGTGCCCGTCTCTGGCGGCGTGCTCAACAGCAAGGCTCTGAGTCTTCCCAAACCCGCCTACCCGCAGGCCGCGAAGAGCGCGGGCGCGTCGGGCAAGGTCGTCGTAGAGGTGACGATTGACGAGCAGGGCAAAGTGACGGAGGCGCGCGCCGTCTCAGGCCACCCGCTCTTGCAGCAGGCCGCCGTCACCGCCGCGCGCCAAGCGCGTTTTTCGCCGACGACGCTCTCCGGCGAACCCGTAAAAGTTAAAGGCACAATCAGCTACACGTTCGTCTGGCCTTGACGCGACGGGCCTCCTGCGCAACCTTAACGAAAGAAGAGTGCGACTGAAACGTTTCAGTCGCACTCTTCCTTTATCGAACGATTTTTTTTCAGAAGCCCGCTACGCGTTCGTCGCTTCGGCCACGACGCGTTCCCACTCTTCGTAAAGTTCGCGGAGGCGCGCGTCCGTCTTTTCGAAATCTTCGTTGAGTCGGGCAAGACGCGCCGGGTCGCGCGCGACTTCGGGCGTCGCCATCTCCTCGCCGATTGCGGCGAGACGCTTCTCGGCTTCGGCAACTTCCTCCTCGATTGCCTTCGGGTCGCGCGCCGCCTCCCTCTTCTTCGACTCCTTGTCGCCGCGCACGCGCGTCTTCAACTCGCGCCCGCCCGCCCCCGTCTCGCGCGCGGAACACTTCGACGCAGAACTTTTCGACGCGGAACTCTTCGCCGTCGCATTCTTCGACGCGACGCTCTCAGTCGCCTCTTCACTCTCCGCACGCGCGGCTGTGGCTGCGTTCGCGCGCCGCGCGGCCTTCCAGTCGTGATACTCGGTGTAGTCGCCGTCGTAGTGCTCGGCGCCGCCGGCGCCGTCGAGCGCGAGGATTTGCGTCGCGATGCGGTCGAGGAAATATCGGTCGTGGCTGATGGTGATTATCGTTCCGTCGTATGCGTCCAAAGCCTCTTCCAAAGCCTCGCGCGAGGGGATGTCGAGATGGTTCGTTGGCTCGTCGAGGACGAGCACGTTTACGCGCGAGTAGATCAACTTGGCGAGCGCGAGTCGTCCCTTCTCGCCGCCCGAAAGGTCGCGTACGTGTTTGTAAACATCGTCGCCCGTGAAGAGAAAGCGCGCGAGGAAAGAGCGAAGCTCTCCCGCGGTCGCCGACTGCGGCGCGACGCGGCGCAGTTCCATGATTATCTCGTTGCGTTCGTCGAGGTCGTCGAGTTGCTGCGCGTAGTAGCCTATCTGGACGTTCGTGCCCCAGCGTATCTCGCCAGCGAGTTGCGGCAGTCGTCCGAGCACGGTCTTGAGAAAGGTGGTCTTCCCCGAACCGTTCGGGCCGATGACGCCGAGGGCTTCGCCGCGCTTGAGTATGAACGTGATGCCGGTGGCGAGAATTTTTCCCGTGTAGCCGACCGCCGCTTCCTTCACGGTCAGAACGTGCGTTCCGGCGCGCTCGACTTTTTGCAGGTTGAAGTTGCCGGAAGATTGGTCGGGGCGCACGGCGTCCAAGCGTTCCATCTTCTCAAGCATCTTGCGGCGCGACTTGGCCTGTTTAGTCTTCTGTCCCGCGATGTTGCGGCGTATGAACTCTTCGGTCTTGGCGATGAGTTGGCGTTGGTTCTCGTAGGCGCGCTGCTGCGCCTCGCGCCGCTCCTCGCGCTCGACGTGAAAGGCCGAGTAGTTTCCGTTGTAACTGACCGCGCGCCCGTTCTCTATTTCGACGATGCGCGTGCACGCGCGGTCGAGGAAGTACCGGTCGTGGCTGATGATTACGTAGGCCGACTTGTAAGAGGCCAAGAACTCTTCGAGCCATTCGACCGCCGACACGTCCAAGTGGTTCGTCGGCTCGTCCAAAAGCAGCAAGTCAGGCTCGGCGAGCAGAAGGCGCGCGAGTCCCAATCGGTTCTTCTGTCCGCCCGAAAGAATCTCGGTCGGCGTCGCCCAAGTGTCGCGCTCGAAGCCCAAGCCTTGAAGGATGGCCTCGGCGCGCGCCGCATACTCGAAGCCGCCCTGACGCTCAAACTCGTGCTGAAGATGGCTGTAGCGTTCAAGCACCGCGTCGAGGTCTTCCGGCGCTTCGGCCATGCGGTGTTCGAGTTGGTGCATCTCGTGCTCGATGCTCTGAAGTTCGCCGAAGGCGGCGAGCGCGGCCTCGTGTACGGTCGTTCCCGGCTCGAAGTCAACGTGCTGTTCGAGGAGTCCGAGCCGGAGGCCGCGCGCGCGCACGACATCGCCGCGGTCAGCCGACTCCTCGCCCGTGATGAGGCGGAACAGAGTGGTCTTGCCCGCGCCGTTGCGCCCGACAAGCCCCACGTGCTCGCCGGGGTTCACCTGCAAGGACGCGCCGCGCAAAACCTCCTGCGCGCTGTAAGACTTGAAAACGTCCGTGAGACGAAAAAGCATTTAACTACGTACCGACGCAGTTGAAGCGGGCGACGGTTCGGTCTCGTTCGTGAGAGCGACCACGCCCGCTTCATGTTTTATAGACGGACGGGCCAACGGCTCGTCTCGCTTCAAGCGGCGCTTCTACTTTGTCGCCGCGGGCTTCGGCTGCGCAGTCGTCGCGGCGGGCTTTGGCGCGCTCGTGGCAGCGGGCCTCGGTGTCGCGGCTGGCCTCGGCGTGGCGGCGGGCCTCTGCGTCGCTGCGGGGGCGGGCGTCGCAGTTGCCGTCGCCGTCGCGGCGGGCGTTGCGGCAGTCGTCGCCGCGGGCGAGGCGGCGGGCGCGGGCGTCGTGGCCGCGCCGGGCGATGCCTGTTGGAGTCCGCCGAGCATGTTCGGGTCTTTGAGCATGCCCTCGGCCAGTTTGTTTACGACCTGCGCGTCGCTCAAGGCGTTGCGTATGAGCGCCTCCTGCAAGACGGCCTGACGCTGGCTGATGAGCGCCTGCTTTATCTGATTGCGCACGTCCGGGTCTTCGAGCGTGAGCGGCTTGTTCTCAAGCTGCCGGTTCGTCAACTTGAAGACGCCCCAACGCCCGTCGGGGAAATGAATCGGCTCGGTGATGTCGCCGACCTTCATCGAGTTGAAGAACCGGCTTATGAGGTCTGCCGGGAATCCGGCCTGACGCAACTTGGCCTCGTCGAAGAAGCCTATGTCGCCGCCGCTCGCGTAGCTTTGGTCTTCGCTGCTGTCGTGCGCGACCGTGGAGAAGTCGGCGCCCGACTTGAGTTGCGTGTAGAGGCGGTTCATCTTGGCCGACGCCTCCGCGTCGCTCTTGGCGTCGTCGCTGATGCGTATGTTGTCCTGCGTGTTGTCGCGCGGGTCAACGACGATGTCGGCGAGCGAGACGCCGCGCGGGTTGACGAAGCGTTCGCGGTTGTTGTTGTAGAAGTCCGTCACTTCCTGCTCGCGGATTGTTATCTGGCCGTAGAGCTTGTCCTGAAGTTTTTTAACGGTGAGGTCTTTGCGGGCCTCCTCGCGTATCTGCGCTTCGGTGAGCTTGCTGTCCTGCAAAAACTTCTGCCACTCCTCAGCCGTCACCTGACTCTTCTGCGAGTTGATGGCCGTGTTTATCTCGTCGTCCGTGGGCGCGGCCTTCTCCTTTTCGGCCTTCTGGACGACGGCCTCGCGCTGAATCAGATTGTCGAGCACCTGAAGCCGCGCCGCCGCGAGTTGAATCGTTGACAACTGCTGGCCTTGTGCCTGCTGGTTGACTATTCGATCAACCTCGGCGAGCGTTATCTCCTTGCCGTTCACGGTTGCGGCCACGTCCGAACCGTGGTCGCCCGCCTTCGACCCGCCGCACGCGGCGAAAGCTAACGCGACTGTGGCGACGAGTGTGACGGTTGCGACTTGTTTGAAGAATCTGGACACTTTGACGTTATCGCTCCTTACACTGAACTCTCAAAAATTTTGATGACCGAAAATTCGACGACCGAGTTTTGATTATTAGATGCGACGACTGTTTCCGTTCGCGTCGCCTTCATCATCAATTCCTTCGCGCCGCCTTCATGCTAACTTGACGCCCCTTGAATACGTTTGTTATAAATTTTCGTTTCAGACGCGTGCCGCAGTCCCGACCGTGTGGCGTGGCTTAAAACGGCGCGCGCCTTTTTAATTGCCCGGAGGTTTTATTACTGCTATGGCTAAACGATGCGAAGTCTGCGGCAAAGGGCCGCAATTCGGTAACAACGTCTCGCACGCGAACAATCGAACGCGCCGCCGTTTCGACCCCAACCTGCAATCAATCCGCGTCCAACGCCCGCAGGGCGGCGCAGTCCGTATGAAGGTCTGCACGACCTGCATCAAGGGCGGCAAGGTCGCCAAAGCGGCTTAAAGCGCGAAAACTTTTCAATCAACCACGGCGGCGGGCATTTCAACTTCAAAGAGACGCCCCCGCCTTTCGTTTGCCTTAAAAACTCACTCGGCGGCGAGCGCGACAACGTCAATCTCGACGCGCGCGTCGCGCGGCAGACGCGCCGCCTGAACGGTCGAACGCGCGGGCGGGTTCTCGCTGAAGAAGCGTCCGTAAACCTCGTTCATCGCCGCGAAATCGTTCATGTCGGCCAAGAACACGGTCGTCTTCACAACGCGCGCCAGACTCGTGCCCGCCGCCTCAAGAACCTTCGACAGATTGCGCAAAACCTGCTCGGTCTGCTCCGCGATGCCGCCCTCCACGAACTGGCCCGTCGCGGGGTCTGTCGGAATCTGCCCCGACGCGAACAGGAAGCCGCCCGCGACAATGGCCTGCGAATACGGGCCGATGGCCCGCGGCGCGTCCTCCGTCTTGATAACCTGCCTCACTGTCTCGATTGTCCTTTTCTCGAAGGCTGCAAACAAATTGCAGATTTTAACAGAGCCTCACGCGCGACGGCAAACGGCGGAAGAAGTGGTCGCTTAAAGGATACAGTACCGCGAGCGGTAGCGAGCGGGTTTAGTTTCAAGACGTGAGCCTCGCTTTGCAACGTTGACCCGCGAGGCTTCCGCTCGCGGTACTGTAAATTTAATTGCGTGTTGCAAGTTTATTGATGATGAAGTAAACCGGGAAGGATGTACGGGCCGTGAAGTTTTACAAGATTTTGGCTGACGGCTGAGCGCTGAGGGCTTTCGTCACGCAGCGCCCTGCACGCGCTCAACATCGAGGACGCCCGGCACTTTGCGTATCGAGGACATAACTTTGTCGAGGTGCTTGAGGTCGAAGACTTCGACCGTGACTTCGATGCGACCGCGGTCGTCGTCGGCGACCGACGCGTTCGAGGCGCGTATGTTCGTCTTGATGTCCTTGATTGCGTTGGTCACGTCGGCGATCATGCCCGTGCGGTTTTCGGTGACGGCGAGCAGCTTCACGGCGTAAGCTGCGGTCTCCTCACCCGCCCCCGCCCACTCGACCTCCACGACGCGCTCCGGGTTCACCATCAGCGACTGCACGTTCTTGCAGCGACGCGCGTGAACCGTCACGCCCTTGCCGCGCGTTATGTAGCCGACGATGTCCTCGCCTCGCACGGGATTGCAGCAGCGAGCGCGCGTCACCAGAAGGTCGTCAACGCCGCGGACGACTATCGAGTCTTCACCCAGACGTATGAACTTCTTGACGGCCTGCACGCCCGCCGTCACGCGGCTGCGAAGCGGCGACTCCTTCTTCTGCTCAATCTCGGCGACCTTCTCCGGCCCGATGAGTTTGACGATCAGGTTGCGCGGCATGATCTTGCCGTAGCCGATTGCCGCCAGAAGGTCGTCGGCGCGCCCGTAGCCGTACTCGTTGGCGAGCTTCTTAAACTCGCCGTTGCCGTCGGCGAGAAACTTCTTCGCGGAGACGCGGAAGCGCGTCGCCTCCTTCTCAAAAAGCTTGCGACCGAGTTCGATTGATTCGACGCGCTGCTGTTCGGCGACCGAGTGGCGCACGCGGTTGCGCGCGCGCGAGGTTTTGACGAAGTTGAGCCAGTCGCGCGAGGGGCGCGCGTTAGGCGACGTGAGAATCTCTACGACGTCGCCGTTTTGAATCTGCGTCCGAAGCGGCACCATTCGGTTGTTGATGCGCGCGCCCGAGCACGTGTTACCGACTTCGGAGTGAATCATGTAGGCGAAGTCAACGGTTGTCGCGCCGCGCGGGAGTTGTATGACCTTGCCCATCGGCGTGAAGGCGTAAACGTCCTTCGGGTAGAGGTCGAGCTTGAGGGATTCGAGGAAGTCGCGCGAGTCTTTCACCTCCTGCGACCACTCAACCAGAGAGCGAAGCCACTGGAAAGCCTCGTCGTCGTCGTGCGCGCCGCGTTTGCCTTCCTTGTACTTCCAGTGGGCCGCGACGCCCTCTTCAGCGATGCGGTGCATCTCCTCGGTTCGTATCTGAACCTCGAACGGCTGTCCCTTCGCGCCGATAACAGAGGTGTGGAGCGACTGGTATAGGTTGTCGCGCGGCGTTGCTATCCAATCCTTGAAGCGGCCCGGTATGGGCTGCCACATCGTGTGGACGACGCCGAGGGCGGCGTAGCAGTAGCGCGACTCGTTGGGCGTGATGATGCGCGCGGCGATGAGGTCGTAAACTTGTTCGAGCGAGATTTTTTGTCGCTTGAGTTTCTTGTGAATCGAGTAGAGACGTTTGACTCTCCCTTCGATGCTGATGAGCGGCACGTCCGCGTCGCGCATCTTCTCGGCGACGCGCTCGGTAACATCTTTGAGAAACGCCTCGTGCTCCTTACTGCGTCTTTCCAACTGCTCGGCGAGTTCGCGGTACTCTTCCGGGTGAAGATGTTTGAAGGCGAGGTCTTCGAGTTCGCCGCGCAGGCGGCCCATGCCGAGGCGGTGCGCGATGGGGGCGAAGATGTCTAAAGTCTCCTCAGCGATGCGTCGTCGCTTTTCGGGCTTGAGGTGTTGGAGCGTGCGCATGTTGTGGAGGCGGTCGGCGAGTTTGACTAGGACGACGCGCACGTCGTCAACCATCGCCAAGAGCATCTTGCGTACGTTCTCGGCCTGCTGCTCCTCGCGCGACTGGTTGCTTATCTGCGCGATTTTGGTCAGCCCGTCAACGAGGTGCGCAATCTCTTCGCCGAAGGAGGCGCGGATTACGTCAGGCTCGACCAGCGTGTCTTCGACAACGTCGTGGAGAAGTCCCGTGGCGACGGAGACTTCGTCGAGCTTCATGTCGGCGAGTATGTTGGCGACTTCGAGCGGGTGGACGAGGTACGGCTCGCCGGAGGCGCGCGTCTGGCCCTTGTGGTGCAGGGCGGAGAAAAAGTATGCGCGCCGCAGCATGTCGAGGTTGGCCTGCGGGTGGTTGCGCCCAACCTTTTCTACAATCTCCTCGATGCGAATCATAAAAGCAGTAGTCAGTAGCCAGTAGCCAGTAGTCAGTAGGATTTTAATACTGGCTACTGGCTACTGGCTACTGACTACTATAAAAATGGTGATGCCCGACGGGAAGTCGAGCATCACCCGGACGTGCGAGCCAAATTTTATGGACGACGAAGGCGTGCGCCGTTGTCGCAGTATAGGCTGGAAGAAGCTGAGTTTAACTCGGCGGAGGAGTCGGCGACTTGGCGGCCTCCTCGGCCTCCTTCTTCTTCGCCGCCTCCTCGCTCAGACGCTTGTGCGTGTTGAGCGCGTCCTCATACTGCTTGTCGAAGTCGGCCTTCGCCTGCGTGTTGCCGTCCATCTCGGCGAGTTTCGACTTCTCGCGCAAAAGGTTCGCCTTGTAAGACCAAGCGTTCGGGTTGTTGGGGTCTAAGGAGACGGCCTGCTCGGCGAGTTTGAGTCCTTCGGTCGCGCACTGCTGCGCTTTGTCGAAGTCGGCTTGGTTGGCGGGCTTCTTGTAGTGGACTAAAATCTTGTCGGGCTTGTTCTCGGTCGTCTTGTTTTCTTTCTGCTCGGTGATTTCGTAGGCGCAGTTCCACTGCTTGCTCGCAAGGATCGTGAGCGCCTCGGCCTTCTTTTCTGGCGAGGGGCCGCTGCTGGCGCGCTCCATGAGAAGTTCGTTCACCTTCTCATCGCGCTTCATCTGCCCGTAGAGAAAGACTATTGCCTTGTATGCGTCCTCGTTGCCGGGGTCGTTCTTCAGTATGTCTTGATAGGCCGCGACCGCCTTCTCGCCGATGGTGATGTTCTCCGGCGCTTGGACGCCCGGCTTGTACTGCTGCTGGACGGCGCGCGCGATAAAGAGCGGCGCGTTCTTCTGCGTCGGGTCGAGTTCGTAGGAGGTTCGGAACTTCTCCTCGGCCTCCGCGAACCTTCCCTCGCGGTAGGCGCGTACGCCTTCGTTCAAGGCGTTCTTGGCGCGCACGCGGTTGACGAGCGCGCACCCGCCCGTCGAAAAGACTATGGCCGCGAGCAACGCCACTACATGGATTCGAGAGAGTTTCATTGGATGATTGCTCCGGGCAAAATGGTCAGAAGCTTGGGGGCAAGCGAAAAAACTTGCGGCGCGGCGGACGCCCTTCGGTCGAGCGCCGCAGTCTCCCGAAGACTGGCCGCGACGCAACTTTCCCCGTCCGCGCCCCGCGCTACTCGCGTTTACGGTTCGAGCGCCTCGGTCTGCAAGCCCACGGGATTCGCGCCCGCGCCCTTCACGGTGTCAATAATCTTCACCACGTCGCCGTACTTGAAAGTTTGCGGCGCGCGTATGAAGACGGTCTTTTCGATTCGCTCATCGGGCGACATTTCGGTGTGACTCTCAAGACCTTCCTTCCAAATCTGCCCGTCCTTGCGCGCCTTGAACTCGGCGGCGAGGGCCGCGCCGATTGGCGCGGGGTCGTTGACTGAGCCGTCAACGACGTGGTTTCCGCCGCGTATCAACTCGGCGGAGAGGTCTTTCTTGATGGAGACGATGAGCGTGCGCGGGCTTTGCTTTGCCGCCGCGCTCATCTCCTCGCTGCGTTCGGGAACGAGCGTCTTGAAGCGCGCCGGCTTCAGAGGCGTGATGACCATGAAGATGATCAAAAGCACCAGCAGAATGTCTATGAGCGGCGTGACGTTGATGTTCGGGGCTGCCCCCGCCCCGCCGCCGCTTGAACTCATTGCCATACGATAAACTCCTCCGTGCGTCGGCGGACGCCCGCGGCGCATCTGGCCGCGGCGTCCGCGCGTGTCTCTAACGACTTCGGTTTCTTACGAGGCAGGCGCCGTCGCCGGAGCGGGCGCGGCCTCCGCGCCCTTTCGCTTGTCGGCGACCAGACCTATCTGGTCAATGCCTGAGTCGCGTATCAGATTGATGGTGTCAACGACCGCGCCGTAGTTGGCTTCAACGTCGCTGCGTATATAGACGATGCGATCCTGATCCTGCTTGGTCGCCATCTTCTCGTTTATCTCGGTCTTGAGCTGCTCCTTGTCGATCTTCTTCTTGCCGACGTAGAGTTCGCCATCCTTCGTTATCGCTACGACTACCGAACTCGGCTTGATGATGGCCGGGTCTTCGTCGGGGCTTTTCATGTCGCGCGGGAGCGCGACCGAGACGCCCTGCTGAAGGAACGGCGTGATGACCATGAAGATGATCAGCAGCACAAGCATGATGTCCACCATCGGCGTGACGTTGATGTCGGACTGGAGGCCGCCACTGCCCCCGCCTGCTGACATTCCCATAATTTTCTCCCCTCACGCGCGCGGGCTTCGGGCGCGCCGAGGCGCCGGCGTGAACTGACGGTCTGCGAAAGTCCGTCGCTCGCCTGACGCCGCCGTTGCGCGCCCTTCCCGTCGCGTTCTTGCGAACTTAAGAGCCGAGCCGCCGCGTGCGGTTCTTCAGGAAGTAGTCAATCAACTCGGACGCGGAGTTGTCCATCTCGATGATGAAGCCGTCAACCTTGCCCGTGAAGTAGTTAAAGAGCCACACGGCGGGCACGGCCACGGCGAGTCCGAGCGCGGTCGTTAGAAGCGCCTCGGCGATGCCGCCCGCGACCGCGCCGATACCGGCGCTTTCGGCGGCCTTCATGCCCGTGAACGCGTTGATGATGCCGAACACCGTCCCGAACAGTCCGACGAACGGCGCGGTCGAGCCGATTGTCGCCAGTCCCGAAAGTCCGCGCTTGAACTCGGCGCTCTTAATTGCGATGGCGCGTTGGAGCGCGCGTTTCGACGCTTCAATCTCGTCGCCCGAAATGTCCGAAGAAGCCTCGTGCGCGCGAAACTCCTGAAGTCCGGCGTTGACGACCATCGCAAGGTGCGACTTCTTGTGCTTGTCGCTGATGTTGATGGCCTCTTCGATGCGGTCGTTCTTGAGAGCCTGCGCGACGCGCGGCGCAAACTCGCGCGACTGCTTCTTGGCCGCCGAGTATGTCAAAAAGCGCTCGACCATGATGGCAATCGAGTACATTGACATGATGAGAAGGATGACGATGACTGTTAGCGCCACCCAGCCCAAGTTTTTCACCATCTCGGTGATTGTGAAAGCCGACTTGAGGCTCTCCTTTTCAGCGCCCTGCGCGGCTTCCTGAAACAGGAAGACGAGGAAGCCGAGAGCCTTGCTCCCGAGTATGCTCATAAGAATTGTCACGGTGGAAATCCTCCAAAGGTTTTCGGTTGTGATGTCGAGAGCGCTCTATAGAAGGGACGCTTCGGCGACCCGCCCGCGCCGACGCCTGACGTGGCGGCGCACGCGCGCCGCGACTTTGGCGTCAGCCGTTTGAAGGGTCGCGCCCCGCGCCTCGGTCTATTGCAGCACGAAGTTGTACGTGATGACGCCGGAGACCTTGACGGGCTGCCCCGACAGAAGCGTCGGCGAGAAGCGCGCCTGACGCGCCGCCGCCACAGCCGCCTGCTGCAAGAGCGGGTGGCCGTTGACCGCCGAAGCCGAGACCACGCGCCCCGATTCGTCAACGAGAATCTGCACGGTCACAGTCCCTTGCGCGCGCGCGGCCTTAGCGATGGCCGGGTACGCGGGCTGCGGCTTCGAGATGGCCTTGCCGTTTAGGACGCCGCCGGAAACGACGGTCTTCGGCCTAGGCGGAGGTGTCGGCGCGGGCGGTGCGTCGTCCACGTCGGGTTTGACGACGGGCGCGGCAGTTCCGCCGCCGCCGCCTCCGCCAGCACCCACGACGCCGACGGGCGCGGTCGCCGTCACTGCGTTCGCGTCGCCAACGTCTCGGTCGCCGACGGCGATGCCGAGCGACTTGGCGCGCGGAACTTCTTTCGTCGTCTCTTTAGCGACCTCGTTAGACTTGACGACCGGCGCGATAACGGAAATCTCCTGCCTCATCGCTATCTGCGGCTCGTTCTTGGCGGGCTTAGGCTCGTCCTGCTTGGGCTTTGCCTCTTCTTGCTGCTGCATCGGCACGGGGGCTACCAGCGTTAGCAGCTCAAGGCTCGGATCGGGTATCGAGTCGTTATACAGATAGACGCTCCCGACCGCGATTGCCAAAAGCACGATGCTGTAGATGACAAACGTGCCTAAGAAGAATGAGCCTTTTCGCGAGATGTCGCTAGCGTGCGAGCCGGACTCAACCAGACTGTCGAACATCGTCTCTATCCTCCCTCTTCCGGTGCCGGTGGATCAGGGGTTCGTGAAACAATTTAACCACAGCGACTCATGAATTAGAGTTGTGATTCAAACACGTTTTCAATCAAAAACGCCTGCTCGTGTTACAGCTTTCTGCCTAAAAGGGGAACGGGGAATGGGAAGCGTCCAAAACCGCGCGCTTCGATAACCGCGTCGGTCGTCTAAACTCCTTCACGCTTGCCAAACGGGGTATGAAACCGGGTCTTTCAACCGGCCCTCGCGGACACGAAAGCTCATGCCCAAACGTCCGCCTCACTCCCTCATGAGACGGGTGCGTTCGTAACTAATTGAATTGGGCCAGCAACGCCGTCAGTCTATGTCGCAATCCGCGGCGAAGTCAAGCGCAAAATGGTTTGACCGCGACGCGAATTGTAAAACCCGTTCAATTATTTAGACGCCAGTTTTGTCCGCTTGTTCGGTTAAATTTTGTTCGCTTGAATTTGCGCGCGCGCACCCGTAGAGCGCTTCAGCGCGCAGCCGCGTTCGCCTTCGCGCCGCCCTGTCCTGATGTCTGACGCTGGCGCGCGCCGCCGCCGCCGCGCGTGCCCGCCGGAGCGGCTTGCGCGCGTCCGCCCGCTTCGATGCGCTGCTGCCACCAAACCATGATCGGGCTTGCGATTGCGATTGACGAGTAAGTTCCGAAGACGATGCCTATCAGGAGCGCGAGCGAGAAGCCGCGCAAGACCTCGCCGCCGAAGAGAACCATCGCGAGCACCGAGAGGAAGACGAGGCCCGACGTGATGATGGTGCGCGAGAGCGTCTGATTTATCGAGTCGTTCGTCACGTCGTAGAGCGTCGAGCGACGGTGCATACGCAGATTTTCGCGTATGCGGTCGAAGACGACGATTGTGTCGTTGACCGAGAAGCCGACGAGCGTGAGGAGCGCGGCGATGACCGTCAGGTTCACTTCAAACTGGAAGATCGAGAAGAAACCGAGCGTGATCAAAACGTCGTGGAAGACCGCGATGACGGCAGCCGCGCCGTAAGTCCACTCGAAGCGGAAGGCTATGTAGAGGAGTATGCCTACGAGCGCGAGCAGCGTGACGGCCACGGCCTGATTGCGGAGCGCCGCGCCCGCGACCGCGCCGACCGCGTCCGTCCCGACAATCTTGAAGGCGTTGCCTTCGCCGGGGAACGGGTCGTTGACGCCGACCTCCGTGCCGAAAGCCGTGAGCGCGTCTTCAACCTTCTTGCGACCGACGACGACTTGCGACTCTTCGGCGTTTGCGTTCTCGTCGGATTCGAGCTTCGGCAAGCGTATGAGAACTTCGCCGGGCTTGTCCGTTACGGGCTGAATTATCGGATCGGAGATGCCCGTCGAGTGCAGGCGGTCGCGTATCTCCTCGGCTGAAGGGCGCTGCTTGAAGTCCGCCGTGACGACCGTGCCGCCCTTGAAGTCAATGCCGAGGTTGAAGGCTTCGGTGCCGCCCGGAAGGGCGTGGCGCGTGAGCGCGGAGGCAAGGCCCGCGAGCATTATCGTCGTCGAGAGCAGGATGAAAAACTTCCGGTAGCCGAGCCAGTCGAGGTTTACTTTATGGAATAGCTGAAACATGGCAATCCTAGTGATGAGTGATGAGTGATGAATGATGAGTGGAAGAGTTTTTAACTCATCACTCATCACTCATCACTCATCACTCAGTTATATACTGAGCGTTATGCCGGACGCGCCGACGCGCTTCTGCTTGCGGGAAAGCTCCCACATGAAGATCGTGCGCGAGACGAAGACCGCCGTGAAAAGGTTGGCGACGAGTCCGAGCACGAGTGTGACGGCGAAGCCGCGAATCGGGCCTGTGCCGAAGACGAACAGGAAGAGCGACGAGATAATCGTCGTCACGTGCGTGTCAATAATCGTGACGAAGGCGCGCGCGAACCCCGTGTCAATCGCGGCGGGCACGGTCTTACCGCCGTGCATCTCCTCGCGTATGCGCTCGAAGATTAGAACGTTCGAGTCAACGGCCATGCCTATGCCGAGAAGGATGCCTGCGATGCCGGGGAGCGTCAGCGTGGCGTCGAAGATGATGAGTCCGGCGAGGGTCAGGATGGTGTTCAAAAGAAGCGCGACGACCGCGTTGATTCCAGACCAACGGTAATAGACGACCATCGTCAGGATGACGAGGAAGAGTCCGACGAGACAGGCCGTGACGCCCGCGCGGATTGAGTCTTGGCCGAGGCTTGGGCCGACGGTTCGCTCCTCAAGATAGACGAGCTTCGCGGGGAGCGCGCCCGAACGCAAAGTGAGCGCGAGGTCGTTGGCCGAGTCCTTCGAGAAGTTTCCGGTTATCTGCCCGGAGTCGGTAATCTGCGACTTGATGAAGGGCGCGCTTCGCGCGCGGTCGTTGAGGACGACGGCCATGTACGCGCCGACGTTCTGCCCCGTCCAAGTGCCGAACTTCTGCGCGCCCGTGGGCTTGAGGGTGAAGTTGATGTGGTAGCCTTCGTCGCCGCCCGTGGGGCTGGCTTGAACGGCGTCGGCGCTGCGGAGTTCGCTGCCGTCAACGATTGCGGGCGACTCGACGACTATCCAAGACTTCGGCTCGCCCGGCTTCGGCGCGGGCTGTTCGCCCGCCGTCGTAGGCTCGTTGCGCTCGTCGTAAGGGATGACGCGCCGGTTCTGCGGCACTTTTCCGCCGAGCGACGCGATGGCCGCCTCCTCGGTCGGGTAGGTCTGAATCGGCGCGGGGTTGTTCGGCCCGACGACCTTCATCAACTCAAGCCGCGACTGTTCCCCGATTAACTTCTTGACGCGCTCCGGGTCTGACATGCCCGGCATCTGCAAGAGAATCTGGTGCGAGTTGGCCGCGCCGTGCTCTTGAAGCGTAGGCTCGGCGACGCCGATGGCGTTGATGCGCGTGTCTATGATTTTGAGCGCGTCTTTGGTCGCGCGCGTTCCGAGTTCGTCCTTCGCGCGGTCGAGCATCTCCCAAGTGACGGTGTTGCCGCTCGCGGACGACTGCCAGACGTTCGAGCCTAAATCGTTGACCTTGTTCGGAAGCTGCTCGCGCATCTCCTGAATCTTCGAGTTGTCTTCCGCCTCGAGGACGACGCGGTAGGAGTTGCCGTTGATTTCGGGCCGTACGCTCTTGACGTTGTAGCCCGCGTCGCGCGCGACGGTCTGAACGCCGTTGGCGACGTTCTCCGTGACGCGCTTCAAATAATCAGGCACTTGCACCTGCATGACGAGGTGCGAGCCGCCGCGAAGGTCTAGGCCGAGATGTATGTTCTGTCGCAGCGTGTCGTTCAGACCGGCGAGCGTGAAGTCTTTAGCCGCCGGCTTGTGTCGCGGGCCGATGACGACCCACAGCGCGGCCAGCGTGACGAGCGCGATGATGATAATTCGCTGAAGAAGATTCTTTTTCATAACAAAAGCAGTAGACAGTAGTCAGTAGTCAGTAGTCAGTAGAAAAAGCTTCTCAGTCGAGAAGCCTGTTGGAAAGCGTCAGCGTCCGTAGCGCGAAGCCTACTGACTACTGACTACTGGCTACTGGCTACTTTTTCAACTCCCCTTCTCCTCTTCCCCGTGCATCCCGGCCACAGCCGAGCGCGAGATTTCGAGCATTGACTTGTCGGCGCTCATCACGAAGAGGGTCTTCTCCTTCACCTGCTTGACGACGGCGATGATGCCGCCGTTGGTGACAATTCTATCGCCCGGCTTCAAGGTCGAGATCATGTCCTGTAAAGCCTTTTGACGACGCCGTTGGGGGACGATGATTAGGAAGTAGAAGACGCCGAAGATGAGCAGGAAAGGCATCAAGCCGGCGAGGAGTCCGCCCGGCCCGCCCTGAAAGAGTAAGAAAGCGAGTTTGGTCATCGGAAGTTTAAGAATTTGAAAACTCAAATCTCAAATCTCAAGTTTTGATAATCGCGGCTCTTGGATTTCAAATTCGAGAGTTCAAATCAACGTTTCAATTTTTCGTCGCCGGCTTCGACTTCTGGCCGTCGCTCCGGCGCGCAAACGCCCGTCCGGGTCAACACCCGCGCGGACAAGCCCTCGGTCGAAAACGGTTTTTCGAGAAGATTGTTGGCGCGGCCCGCCTTTGGGCGCGGCTCACTCGACGCCGGAGCCTGTTCCCACAAGGAACTCCCGCCGAAATCGTGCGAATTCGCCAGACCGGATAGCTTGCCTGACGCGCCGCATGGTGTCAAGGAAGAACGCAAGGTTGTGGTGCGACAGCAAGATGGCCGCGAGCATCTCGCCCGACATATATAAATGACGCACGTACGCGCGCGTGTGCCTTCGGCAGACCGTGCACGCGCAAAGCTCGTCGAGCGGGCGTGTGTCCGCCGTCCAACGCGCGTTTTTGATGTTCAACTTCCCGCGCGAAGTGAACGCCTGACCGTTCCGCCCGTTGCGCGTCGGCAGAACGCAGTCGAACATATCAACGCCGCGCGCGACCGATTCGACCAAGTCTTCCGGCGTCCCGACGCCCATCAAATAACGCGGCGCGTCCTCAGGCATCGAAGGCGCAATCGCCTCGACCACTTCATACATCACGTCTTTCTCTTCGCCGACGCTCAAGCCCCCGATTGCGTAACCGTCGAACCCGACCTCGACCGTCCGCGCAAGGCTCTCGCGCCTCAAGTCAAGGTGCGTCGCGCCCTGAACGATTCCGAAGATTGACTGACGCCCACTGACGCCTTCAACCGACTGTCGTTCAACAGCGACGAAGTTTGACCGTCGTTCACCGATGCCTTCATCCGCGTCCGTCCGTCCAAAGCCGCCCGCGTCCGTCCGTCCGGAGTCTTTGCCTTCGTTCTGCAACTCGTCGAAGCGTGTGCGCGAGCGCGCGGCCCAGCGCGCAGTGAGTTCGAGCGAGGCGCGAGCGCGCGCGTGTTCGGTCTGACCGGGCGGACACTCGTCGAACGCCATCACGATGTCGGAGCCGAGCGCGGCCTGAACCTCCATCGAAACTTCGGGCGAAAGGAAACACAGACGCCCGTCAACGTGCGAGCGAAACTCGACGCCCTCTTCCGAAATCCTGCGCAAATCGCTCAAGCTGAAGACCTGAAAGCCGCCGGAGTCAGTGAGAATCGCGCGCTCCCAGCCGGTGAAGCGATGCAGTCCGCCGCACGCGCGCACCGTCTCAGCGCCGGGACGAAGCCAAAGGTGATAAGTGTTTCCGAGTATGATTGCGGCGTCTAAATCCGCGGACTCCAACTCCTCGAAGCGCACGCCCTTCACGCTCCCTTGCGTGCCGACGGGCATGAAGACGGGCGTCTCGACAAGGCCGCGCCGGGTTTGAATAAGTCCGGCGCGCGCCTCGCCCTCGCGCGCGAGCACGCGCCAGCCGAGCGCGCGTTCAGACATACGCGCCTCCCCGGCGAAGTTTGCATGAAGCCATGCGGCGATTGTATTGAGCGTGAGCGCGTGAAAACAAGTAAGAATTAACACAGAGTGCACGGAGGCACAGAGGACACAGAGATAAACTCAGTGAACTCCGTGTCTCCGTGTCCTCTGTGTTGAACTCTTCTTCGGCAAGCTCAATTAGAAGCTGTTTAAGGACTGAGCGGCGTAAGTCTATCCTCGCTTAATCCAAGCACGAACTTCTCCCAAGACTTTTGGAAGGCGTCCATGTTCTCTTCGCCCAAGATTTTCTGGAGCGTTGCGAAGCCCGAAGGGTCTGCGGCGCGGTTGGCTAAAAATTCTTTGTAGAAGCGGACGAGCAGGCCGCGCTCCTGTAGGTAGTAGCAGAGGTAGCGCGACTGCGAGTAGTTTGTGCCCTTGTCTTCGTTGTAGAACTGGCGCGCGTCCATCGCCAAGAGCGTTTTGAAGGGCGTGAGGCCGCCGCGACGGATTGCCTTCTGGAGACCGGGCAGACGCCAGTTCGTGTAGCCGCGTATGTGCCCGTCCTGCTCGCCGCACTGTTCGTAGAGCGAACCCATGCCTTCGTTGAACCAAGCGGGACAGTCTGGAAAGTTTGCCTCCATGAAAGGGTGGACGATTTCGTGAACGAGCGTTCCGCCGCCGGTCTCGATGTTCATCACGAGCGACTTGTAGGCGGGCGAGTAGTAGCCGTAGGGCGTCGTGGGCTTCTCTTTGAAGAGGAGTTGGGCGTTCGAGTTGTAGGAGGCGGCGTCTTTGAAGAGCCAGATGTCGAGTATCTGCGCGGGGTCGCGCGCGAAGTAGTCGCGCTTGAGGAGCGCGACTGCCCACTTCACGGTGTCGCGCGCGTGCGACTCTACTGCGCGCTCGCCGCCGTCTCCCACGACGACGAACGGCGGCTCGACGACGACGGTGAACCCGCTAGACGGCAGACGTTTTTTTAGTTGGGCGACGTGGCGCGCGAAGTCCGATTCATTGAAGGCGGCTGCGGGCGTTGGTGTTGATGAAGGCGACGGTGTAGGAGACGCGACGTTAGCGTTGACGGCGGCGCGCGACGCGTGTGCGCGCCTGTGCGTGCGCTGCGAAGCGGACGCGAAGACGACGGCCACGACGAGCGCGAGAGTCGAGACTAAAGGGACGAGCGGCGCGGGCGAGAGTCTATTGTTCATTTGACGCTCCTCGATTCCACGCGGCCAGCAACATGCGCTTGGATGCTCAAAGGGCGGAAAGCGTTAGGCTTCGCCGGCGTCCGTTTCTTTTTCTTCGCCGCCGGCGGGTTCGTCGGCAATCAAGTCTGCGATTTCGATGACGGGGAGGCGGACGGCGAAGCGCGAGCCGCGGCCTTCGACGCTCGCGGCAAAGACCTCGCCGCCGTGCGCCTCCACAAACTCTTTGACGAGCGAAAGACCGATGCCGAGTCCGCCGTGGCGTCGCGTGGCCGAGCCGTCGGCCTGCCGGAAGCGATCCCAGATGAACGGCAGGAAGTCGGCGGGTATTCCCTCGCCCGTGTCTTCAATCTCAATCTCGACGCGACGCGCGCGTCCTTTGTCGCGCTTGTCGTCGCTTTTATCAACTCGCCCGTCGTCGCTTTTTTCAGCGCGCGCCGAGTCGGGCTTGTCAACTTGTTTACCTTCGCCGTCCGCGTCGTCGCCTGTCGAATCCGAGCCGACGAGTCGCGTGCGCACGCAGACTCGACCGCCCGCGGGCGTGAACTTGAGCGCGTTGGAGAGTAGATTCCAGAGCACTTGTTGGAGGCGCTGCGCGTCGGCGATTGTGTGCGGAAGCCCGTCGGCGAGTTCGAGGCGGAGTTCGAGCTTGCGCACCGCGGCGGCCTGTCGGAAGTTGCGCGCGGCGGTCTTGACGGCTTGATTAACGTCCAAGAGGTCGCGGTGCATTCGGAGCACGCCGCGCTGTATGCGCGAGAGGTCGAGGAGGTCTGAGATGAGTTGCGTCAGAGAAGTGGCCGACGCGCTGATGGCCTCGATGCCGTCGGAGAAAACTTCTTCGCGCCCCTGAAGGCGGCTCTCGTTGAGAATCTCGACCCAACCCGTGATTGCCGTGAGCGGCGTTCGGAGTTCGTGCGAGAGCGTGGCGAGAAACTGATCCTTGAGGCGGTTGGCCTCGCGTAGCTCGGTGATGAGCCGCGCGTTCTGCAAGGTCGCGCCGACGTGCGTTGCGACGGCGACGAGAAGGTCTGTGTCGTCTTCGCTCCACTCGCGCAACTCGCGCGTCTGATGCCCGCTTATCGAGCCGATGACGCGCCCCTGATGCACCACGGGCACGACGAGGAGGCTCTTGAGTCCGGCGCGCTCGATTAAATCTTTCAGCCCTTCGGCGAGCGGGTGGCGGCTCACGTCGGAAGCCGCGAGCGGGCGGCGCGCGGTTTGAAGCGCGTAGCGTATGGGCGAGCGTTGACGAACTTCGGGCCACTCGGTAATGGGTTCGACGCCGTCGGCGCACCACTCGCCGTAGTAGTCTTCGTGCTCGTCGTCGGCAAAGAGCACGGCGACGCAGCGGTCGAGTTCTAAAACTTCGCCGACGCGTTCGATTACGGCGTTCACCTTCTCGCGCGGCTCGCCGTCGCGCTGCAACGAAAGGAGCAGACGATTGACGACGGCTTCGCGCTCGGCCTGCGCTTGAATCGTCATGAACAGACGCGCGTTGACGACCGTTTCGGCGGCCTGCGCCGCGAGAATCTCAAGCAGTCGAAGCTCGCGCTCTGTAAAGCCGCCCGCGCGGTTGGCGACGTAGATGAAGCCGATGAGTTCGCGCTTTATCTTCATCGGCACGCTCAAGACCGAGTTGATATTCCAACGTTCGACGAAGGCGGCGTTGAGTCGAGCGTCGCGGCGGGGGTCGTTCGAGAGGAAGGCCGCGCCGGTTTGATAGACGGGCGCGTCGGCGTTCTCCCTTTCGAGTTTGAAACGAAACTCGGCACACAACTCCGGCGGCGTGTTGAAGCCCGGCGCTTCGGCGCGGACAGTGTTGGTGCGCCGGTCGTAAGTCGCAATCAGACACATCTCGCCGCCGACGAGTTTGCAGATGGCGCGCGCGAGTCGAACGCTCAGGTCGGCGGTGTCGGAAAGCGTCGAGAAGGTGCGTGTTATCTCGAACAGCCCGCGCAGTTCTTCGTTGCGCTCCCAACTCTCTTCGAGCAGTTGCGTTTTTTCGATTGCGATTGCGAGCGGCGCGGCGAGACGTTCGAGCGCGAGGAGGTGTTTACGTTGATAGGTGTCGGGCGCGCGGCTCGTCAAGTTGAGACTTCCGACCGCGCGCCGCATCGAAAACAGAGGCACGCAGACCGCCGAACGGAAGCCTTCACGACGCAGGTCTGCGTAGGCGTTGAACCGCTTCTCCTCAAGGAGTTCGGGGATGACTATCGAGCGCCGTTCGGTGAGCGCCAACTCCGTCACCGAGCCTCTTAGCGGGCCGCGCGCGCCGACCGCGAGCGAGCCGGGTTGATTACTCGAAAGCGCGAAGACGCGCAGCGTTTCGCCGCCCTCTTCGCACAGAGCGAGCGACGCGCGGTCGAACGGGACGAGCGCGCGCACCTGCTCGCTCGCAAGCTCGAAGACCTCTTCGATTGAGCGCCCGGTGTTGACGGCGGCGACGATCCGGTTGACCGTCTCAAGCTGCTCGTTCGCCTCGCCCAAATACTCGACGAGCGCCTGCGCGCGTTCAAGCTCCGAATCATTCGTCAGGTTTTCGGGAGCGTCTGACATAGAAACTTGGGACTAGAGGCTAGAGACTAGAGGCTAGTTAAAGGGCGTAGGTTCTAACTAGCCTCCAGTCTCTAGTCTCTAGCCTCTCTTCTTGTGTCGCTCGATGATGCGGAGCGGCGTTGCGAAAAAGTCGAACTCTTCGCGCAGGCGGTTTTGCAGGAAGCGCTCGAACGAGAAGTGTATGCCGCCTTTGCCGCCCGCGGTGAAGACTACGAACGCGGGCGGACGGACGCCGACCTGCGTGACGTACTGAACGTGAAGCCGCGACTGCCCGCCTCGGACGGGCGCGGGCGCTGTCGGGGCGCGTCCCGAAGCCATCACGCGCTCGAAGAAGTTGTTCAACTGCGACGTGGGCACGCGCCGGTTGCGCGCCTCGTTTGCGCGCACGGCGAGCGGCAGTAGTCTCTCGAAGCGCTGTCCGGTCTTGGCCGAGATGGTCACGACCGGCGACCATTCGAGAAACTTCATCTTGAAGCGTAGGTCGCGCTCAAACTCCGCGCCCGTGTGCGTGTCCTTGCCTGCAAGCGCGTCCCACTTGTTCACGGCGAGGATTATCGAACACCCGGCCTCGACCGCGTAGCCCGCGATGTTCGCGTCCAAAGCGGTCACGCCCTCGACAGCGTCAATGACGACGATGGCAACGTCGGCGCGCTCCAAACTCCTGCGCGCCATCACGACCGAAAGCTTTTCGGCCATCTCGTCGGTCTTGCCCTTGCGTCGAATCCCGGCGGTGTCAATCAGGCGGAACGTGTGCTCCTCGACCTGCAACACTGTATCAATCGAGTCGCGCGTCGTCCCTGCAACTGGCGAGACTATAACGCGCTCCTCGCCGATGAGTTTGTTGAGCAACGAAGACTTCCCGACGTTCGGGCGACCGACAATCGCCAGACGCACCTCTCGCCGACGCGCCGACGTTTCGTCTTTGTCACCATCGCCTTCATCAGCAGCGGGAAAGTGTCTGACGAGCGCGTCGAGAAGTTCGGCGACGCCGTCGCCTATCTCCGCCGAAACCGCAATCACGTCGTCGAAGCCGAAGCGGTGAAACTCCGCCGCGTGCGCTTCGAGCCGCACAGCGTCAACCTTGTTCGCCGCGACGACGACGGTCTTCCCTTGCGCGCGTAGCAGACGCGCCAACTCTTCGTCCAAAGGCGTCGCGCCCGCGCGCGCGTCAACGACCCAGACGAGCAACCCGGCTTCTGCGATTGCAAACTCGGCCTGCTTGAAGATGTTGGCGGGGATGACGGCGGTTTCGTCGGGCACGATGCCGCCCGTGTCAACCACGGAGAAGCGCCGGCCCGTCCACTCGGTTTCGCCGTAGATGCGGTCGCGCGTGATGCCCGGCTCGTCGCCGACGATTGAGCGACGCTCGCCGACCAGACGATTGAAGAGCGTTGACTTCCCCACGTTCGGGCGACCGACAATCGCCACGAGCGGAAGTCTCACTTCCGACTCCGAGGCACGGACGCCCTCCTCCTCCGCCTGCGCAGTTGCCTTCTCCGCTTCACCCATCGTCATAAATCAACGCACGCCAGTTCGCACGACGCCGCGCGAGTCAATTAATCGTCACCGCCAGCCGCGCGCGACGATTCAAGTATGCGCGTTCAAGTTTACATTGCATTACCGACCCCCACAAGAAAGAGATTTGTCCCGCGGCGATTTCGTTGACACATGACTTCGACGGGCATATCCTCCCCGTGCTTCAAAGTCAGCCCACAGACCTCAACGGAGCGTTCACGGTGGCCGACCCGGCACACTCCGAAATCATCGAGCAAGGCGCGTTCTCGGTGCGCGCCGCGCGCATCGTCGAATAGAGAAATGCGTCTGATTGATTTAATCGGAAAGCTCGGAAGCGTGAAGGTCGCCGCGCACGCGGACGACGCCGTGCGTGGGAGTCATCTTGTCCTCGGACAGCGCGGCGAACGTCTCGCGTCCGAATTTCTACAGGCGCATGGCTACAGGCTCGTCGCCTCAAACTTCCGTCTCGGCGTCGGGCGCAATCGCCGAGGCATGGTCGTGCGCGCGGAGATTGACATCGTTGCCTACGAGGGCGAGACGCTCTGCTTCGTCGAAGTAAAGACGCGCGCCTCCGACTGGTTCGCCGCGCCGGAGTCGAACGTTGACCTGCGCAAGCAGCGACAGATAACACGCGCCGCGCGCGTCTATCGCCGCATGATGGGACTCGCCTCCGCGCCCTTCCGCTACGACGTTGTGAGCGTCCTCCTGCCGTCGCCGCCAGACGACGCCGGACACGCGCCCGCGCCAAGCCTACGCCTGCTACGCAACTTCTGGACGGACGCAAAATTCCGCAAACGCCGCTGGACGGACTAAACACGACGCGCCTCCGATGCCGACTTTGGCGTCGAGAGACACACGCGCACGTTAAGCATCCGGCATCAAGAAAAGTGTACGCGCGCGGTTTAGGGCCGCTTGACAAGCGTGCGTGAATCTGTAGAATTTCCACACACTCATGCGGGAGTAACTCAGCGGTAGAGTGCGACCTTGCCAAGGTCGAAGTCGCGGGTTCAAATCCCGTCTCCCGCTTTGAAACGATGAAGTATGAACGCTGAACGTTGAACTAAAAGTTTTTAATTCCGCGTTCAGCGTTCATACTTCATCGTTTCTTTTTGGCGGCGTAGCCAAGTGGTAAGGCAGAGGTCTGCAAAACCTTTATTCGTCGGTTCGATTCCGACCGCCGCCTTCAATCTTTTCAACAACTTAACTCCTAGCAGTTAATCCCTCAAAGTAGGCAATGTAGCGGAAAGTGTAGCGGGAACAGGTCGTAGATAGAAAAGCAGTGATAACGTCCCCGCTCAAAAATATCGATTATATTACTCCTGATTAAGGGGTTGCTCCTCGTGTGGAACACCCTTTCGTGTCTGAGGACGGGAATAATTCAACCATCTCGAAAATATCGCAACAACACTCTCACGTCGATCATTATATTACCTCATACTACCTCACAAAGATCCGTTAGCGCCTTGATCTTGCGTCGCTTGACGGAACAGATCGATAGCCTTCGGTGTCTCTTAATAAGAGGAAGTATTTTACGTAAGTATGCGAATCAGTAGTTGAAAACGAGCAGGAAGAAAGCCACTGCCAGCTTTCCCCAACAATGAACCA